>Ga0302283_1000377_pt1 | contig 35985 bp, 28 predicted proteins | sample III_Fen_E1_4_FD_198770 | JGI IMG/M metagenome (GOLD analysis project Ga0302283, IMG submission 198770) | Peat permafrost microbial communities from Stordalen Mire near Abisko, Sweden - III_Fen_E1_4 | ecosystem: Environmental > Terrestrial > Soil > Wetlands > Permafrost | place: Sweden: Abisko... | reverse complement strand
GAACGAGCAGGTGAGCGGCATCGCCGTCGTCCAGGCGTATGCGCGCGAAGCCGCGATGGCGGAAGAGTTCGACGACATCAACGAGAGCTACCGCGACGCGAACAAGCGCTCGATCTACTACGAGGCCTTGCTCGACGCAGCCATCGAGATGGTCGGCACGCTGTGCATCGCCAGCGTCCTCTGGTGGGCGGGACCGCACCGCATCGGCGACCACGCCATCACGTTCGCGATCGTCGTCACCTTCACGCAGTACATCAAGCAGTTCTTCGAGCCGATAAGCCTCCTCTCGGGGCGCTACACGATGCTCCAGAGCGCGATGGCCGGCGCCGAGCGCATCTTCCAGCTCCTGGACGAGCCCTCGACGGACTCGCCCGTGCTGGCTCCCGCGGACTGCTGTACCGAGGGGCCCGCCGACGAAGCCATCATGTTCGAGAACGTGACCTTCGAATACAAGCCCGACACTCCGGTCCTGCGCGACGTGTCGCTCCGCGCGGCCCGCGGCGAGAAGATCGCGCTCGTGGGGGCGACCGGAGCAGGCAAGACGACGGTGGCGAGCATCGTCCTTCGTCTCTACGAGGTGAAGAAGGGCATCGTTCGCATTCTCGGCAAGGACGTGCGTGGCTACGACCGGCGCGCGCTGCGGGAGAACTTCGCCGTCGTGCCGCAGGACGTGTTTCTGTTCTCCGGTACGATCCTCTCGAACGTCGCCATGAGCGATCCCAGCCCCGACCGGGCGAGGGCCGTGGCGGCGGTTGCGCGCATCGGCGCGGTCGACATGTTCAGGCGCCGCTCCAGGGGGGGAGGCGCGGAGGACGGCTGGCTCGACGCGCCGGTGGACGAGCGTGGCGCGAATTTCAGCGCGGGCGAGCGTCAGCTGCTCGCGTTCGCCCGCGCCGTGTACCGGGACTCGCCCCTGCTCATCCTGGACGAGGCGACCGCGAGCGTCGACTCCGACACCGAGGCTCGCCTCCAGCGCGCGCTCGAGGTCGTCATGCAAGGACGAACCGCGATCGTGATCGCACACCGGCTGTCGACCATCCGGGCGGCGGACAGGATCGTCGTATTCCACAAGGGCCGGGTCGTGGAGAGCGGTCCCCACGAAGAGCTCCTCGCCAAGGGAGGCGTCTACGCGCGCCTCTACCGGATGCAGTTCGCGCAAGAGCGCGCCAAGGAGATCGAGGCCCAGGTGGGCGAGCCGCGCCCGGGCGGGCAATCGGCCGCAGCGCCCTGAGCGTCCACCCGAGCGAGGCCGCTGACTGGGTGGCCCTCGTTTCTTGGCCACTCCAGCCGCGCCCGCTAGCTTCGGCTCCGACGCCCTCGCCGGAATCTCTCCCCGCCGGCGCGCGTTTCGAGTAGCGCATGCTGGTGCCGATTCGCAGTGCCAATCCCCCTTCTGGACAGGCTCCCACGGCTTACTCCGAGCCCCCCGTTCCCCCCGCCCGCGAGAGCGAGCCGCGCGTCTTGAAACCGCGTCGAGCCGCCCCGGCAGACGCCGTGAGGCCGACGCGCGCGGAGGTGAACCTCCAGGCGCTCCGCCACAACCTCGGCGTCGTGAAGCGACACGCCGGGTCCGCCCATGTGTGGGCGGTTCTCAAGGCCGACGGCTACGGCCACGGCGCTCCCGCGGTCGCGCGCACGCTCGAGCGTGCCGGCGCCGACGGCTTCTGCGTCGCCCTGCTGGAGGAGGCCATCGAGCTCCGCGACGCGGGGATCTTGCTGCCGATCATGGTCATGGGCGGCTACTACGGCGGCGCGCACGCCGAGCTCGTCCACCGTGGCCTCGTGCCCGTCGTCTACGACCTCGCCCAGATCGAAGGCTTCGCGCGGCTCGTACGCAGCGGCGCCGCGTCGGGCCCCATCGACGTTCACGTGAAGATCGACACGGGCATGGCCCGACTCGGCGTGACGCTCGAGACGCTCGCCCCGTTCGCGGCCGCGCTCGCCCGCTTTCCCGAGGTACGTGTTCGCGGCTTGATGACCCACCTCGCATGCGCGGACGCGCTCGAGCCGGCGGAGACGACGGAGCAGATGGTGCGCTTCGACGAGGCGACGGCGTTGCTCGCGCGCCATGGCGTGCGCCCTACCGTGCGTCATGCGGCCAACAGCGCAGCGCTCTTGCGCGGCCAGGCCCTGCTCGACGCGGCTCGTCCTGGGGTCGCCCTCTTCGGGGTCGCTCCCCGCAGCGTCGGCGGCGCCACGCGCGGGACGCCCCTCGGCGTCGGCCTGCGGCCCGTCATGTCGGTGCGCAGCGAGGTCATCGACATCCGGGATGTCGCTCAGGGTGCGCCCGTAGGCTACGGAGCCCTCTGGCGTGCCCCGCGTCCGTCGCGCATCGCGACCATCCCCATGGGCTACGCGGACGGGCTCTCCCGCCAGCTGTCGAACCGGGGTCACGTGCTCATCCGCGGCAAGCGTGCGCCCATCGTCGGGGCGGTCTCCATGGACATGTCGATGCTCGACGTGACCGATCTTCCGGGGGTGTCGGTCCGCGACGAGGCGGTCGTCCTCGGCTCGCAGGAGGGGCCGCTGGGCAAGGACTGCGTGAGCGCGGATGAAATTGCCGACCACGCCGGCACCATCCCGTGGGAGGTGCTCACCTCGATCTCCCGACGGGTTCCGCGCTTTTACCGGGAGCCGTAATCGGCGCGCGAGGGCCCTGGATCGCGCGTGCCCGCGCTGGTGGATCACGTGCTCCCCATCTCCGGTCGGGTGACACCGACGGCTCCCACATTGGCGTGAAGCGGAGCATGGAAGGCATCCGCATGAACTCCCAGGGGAACTTCCTCGCCCCCGGACCGACCGCGGGTGAGCCTCGTGGGCGTGGTGCGCTGGTTCGCAACATGCACACTGTATTATTCCAGCATGGCTACTACACGGAATCGGGACCAGGGTGCGGGCGATTGCCAGTCGTGGGGCGCGATTCTGACGGGGTTTGGGATTCCGACCCTCCCGCCTCCTCGCCCCTCGGCGCCGTCTCTGCCGCCCGCAGCGCCGCCACAGGTGAGGCAGGTGAGCAGCTCCACGGTCACAAGGACCTCCGCGGCTCCGCCTGCGCCTGCGCGGGCCTCCGCGCTACCTGCTGCGCGCCCGCTTGCCGACTCCATCGCGCCGGTCGCGGCGGACCTCGAGCTCGCGCGGACGAGCGACCCGCTGCCTCCGGCCGTCGACTTTCGACGACGCAAGAACACGGGAGCCATGAGCGCGCTGGTGGGTGCCGTGGCGGTGGGGGCGTTCGGGCTCGCGATGTTCGTGTCACGCGGCGGGGTGACGCACGCGGCCGCAGCAGGAGGCGCCATCGCCCTCTCGACGGTCGACTCGTCTCTCCCGCCGGTGGTTGCCAGCCAGCCTGCGGCGGTGGCCACGGTTGCCGTCGTTGCCGCCGAGGCCCCCAAGAAGGTGCAGTCCCACGCCGACGCGCCCAAGCGTGCGCAGGCTCATCCGAGCGCAGCCCGCGCGCCCGCGGCGGTTCCCACCGAAGCCGTGACCGAGCCCGAGCCGAGCGTGCCTCAGATCGGCTTCGAGACGACGGTCGTGGGCGACTTTGCGGAAAAGATCTGACGCGCGGTTCGGCCGTTCGCGCCGTCACCTCGCGTCCACCACGAATCGGCCCCTCCGCAGCGCAGGACGCCGCTAGACTCGCGCCGACTTGAGCGATGACGCGAACAGCGGCGGCGGTGGCGACGAGGAGCAGTCCTTTCTGGGACGCCTCCTGGCGCCCGTGCTCGACATGTTCGACGATCTCGGCGCGACCGTCCTCTTGGGGGTGTCCGCGGCGTCGTGGCTCGTGCGGCCGCCCTACCGCTGGGCTCAGCTCCTCCTGGCGCTCGACTTCATCGGTGCGGGGTCCACCTTCATCGTCGCTCTCGTCGGGCTCTTCACGGGCATGGCCTTCACCGTCAGCACCATCGTGGGCTTTCGACAGTTCTCGGCTGAAGGGATGGTCGGCGGGGTCGTGGCGCTGGCGCTGTCCCGGGAGCTCGCGCCTGTGCTCGCTTCCGTGGTGGTCACCGCGCGCGCGGGAAGCACCATGGCGAGCGAGCTCGGCAACATGCGCGTCAGCGAGCAGATCGACGCCATCACCACGATGGGCGTGAGCCCCGTGCAGTACCTGGTCGTCCCTCGCATCATCGCGACGACGCTGATGCTCCCGCTTCTCGCCATCTGCTTCGCCATGTCCGGCATGGTCGGCGCCTACGTGGTCGCGGTGATCTGGCAAGACATCGACGCGGGCGTCTTCCTGGACAAGGTGCAGTCCTTCGTCGAGCTGAAGGACATCCGGATGCTGGCGGTCAAATCCCTGATCTTCGGGCTCATCGTGAGCCTCATCTGCTGCAAGAAGGGCTTCTATGCGTCGGGAGGAGCGAAGGGCGTCGGCGAGGCGACGGCGAAGGCGGTCGTCGCGAGCATCGTCGCGATCTTCGCGGCCGACTACGTCGTCACCACGATGATGACGGACCTCTGATTGATCTGCGGCAAGCCCCAAACTTGGCCGCGACGACCCAACTCCGGCATAGCTCGTAGTGCGACGACGGGTTGTCCCCGCGTCGCCCACACGGAGACGAAGCCATGTCGGGTCCTTCCCTCGCCAAGCTTTCCGTATCCTCCGAGTCCGCAGGCGACGCCCTGATCAGCCGCGTTCGACGCGGCCTGGATTCGCTCGGAGACTTCACGCACCTGCACGTGCGTTCGGCCGGCAACCACATCGTCCTCGAGTCGCGCGCGAACGACCGCGCTCGGGCACCGCTTGCTCGCCTCACGGCGCTGGGACGCGACGCGTTCGGGCTGTCGTTCTACGGTGAGGGAGGCACGTGGGAGCCGATGGTCCTCATCGACGTCCTCGACGAGATCGTGGTCGCCATGATGGGCGGCATCGACATGAGCTTCGAACCCGTCTCGGGCGCGGCCTGAACCGCATCGCCTGGCGGTCGCCGCCGGCTCGATGTGAAGATGTCTAGTTCGCCGGGACGACGACGCTGTTCAGCTTCGTGATGTTCGCCCCGGCCGGGTATCCGTAGCTAACCCAGCGGGTGTAGTTGGGGGCCGTGTCGTCGTTGTTGGCCTCGGTGACGGGGTTGCCCCAGCCCCAGATCGTCACACCCACGAAGGGCACCGCCCCAGGCGCGTTCGCGAAGCTCGCCGTCATCGTGTGCACGCCGTTGTTGCACCCGTTCTGTCCCTGGAAATTGCCGGTCGACAGGTCGAAGCGCGTGAACTGGTACTTGCCGCTCGTCCCGACGGGCGTCCAGCCCGTGAGCTTGCCGGCGCAGTCGAGCGTCGCGTCCGGGAACGTGCCGCTCGCCTTGTCGACGACGCGCACGACGACGAGGTTGGTCTCCGGATAGGTCGGGTCCGTGAAGAACGTGTAGCCCGAGAGGTACTGGCTCGGCGTGATCACGTTCACGAACTCGGGGTCGCCCTCGCCAGCGTCGGCCTGCGTCGGGAAGAGCTCGCCGCCGGTCATGTACTGCGCCATGTAGAACGGGTGAGCGCTGTCCTGGCTCGTCACCACGAACGGGCCGGTCGCGGAGAACTCGACCAGCTGGCTCGCGTTGATCCCGGTCGGCGCCCCGGCGACGGGGGGGTCGAACGTGAGCGTCGTGCCGTCGACCGCTCCCACGATGCGCCAGGGCACGACCTCCTCGCTCGTCGGGTTGCGCGACCGGTAGCGTACGCCGACGTACTCGCTGCCGAGCGCCTGCACCGGGGGCAGCATCTGCTCCGCGCTGTCGGCGCGCACGCTCGTGATGGGGACGTCCATCAGCGTGTTGCCGCCGATGACCGCGATGGGACCGTCCGCCTGGATGGGGCTGCCGGTGAGCTCGTTCGGCTGCGTGAACTGGAGGTACTCGCCCTTGTCGACGGTGTACGTGACCGACTGGTTCGCCGCGGCCGCCGCGAGGCCGCCGCCGCCGACGATGCCGGCGACGGGGTTGATCGTCACGTGCGTGTTGTCCTGCTGCGCGATGACGACCAGCGTGGGGCCGGCGTTCGCCTCCGTGATCGTCGTGGGCGCGGTGTACGCGTTCGCCGCGAGGTAGTTCTGGCCCCACACGTTCGTCGGCAAGAGAAGCGTCGCGCCCGTGACACGCGCACGGCCGCCGCCGTAGGGGAGCATCTGGTAGGCGACGATGGGGACGTTCGATTTGATGTGGAACGCCGTGTTCGTTCCCGTGCCGTGAAGCGCGGCGTCGCCCACGACCGCCGGCGTCACGCCCGCGGGGCAGTTGGCGAGGACGCGCGGATCGTCGGGCGTGGGGTCGCTCAGCGCCGCCGGGTCGCGTGACAGAAAGAGGATCGCCACCTGGTTCTGCGGGAGCCCCTGCGCCATGCTGAACGGCGCGTACGTGATGTTCGTGCCCGTGCCGCTCGGGATGCGAGCGAACTGCTCGATGGGCAGGACCGTGTCGCCGAGGTCGACCTCGAGGCGCGCAGGCTCTCCCGTCTGCCACTGGTTGACCACGAACACCGCGTAGCAGACGCCCTGTGCTTCCTGGGTGACGTCCATCTCGACGGCGTAGAAGTCGCAGCCGTTGCTGGTGTTCTGGCCGAGCGAGTTGAGGCATGGGTTGACGCACTCGGCGCTGCACGGGCCGGCGTCCCCGCAGGGCTTCTCGCACTGCTCCAGCGAGCTGCACTGGAACACGCGGGACCCGCACAGGTAGATGTACCCGGGATCTCCGTCGACGCAGTACGAGGGCTGGCCGCACTCCTCGGTGACGACGTCGAGCGCGCCACCCTCGAAGAGGATGGGGACGTCCGGCGGGGCGTCGTCGATGACGTCGGGCGACGTATCGACGGACACGTCGCCGGGCGCGTCGACCCCGGAGGCGTCGGGCTCGGGCGGGTTGATCACGTCGAGGCCCGTGCGGGCGCCGCACGCGGCGACGAGCCATGTGATGATCGAGCCTAGAACCGCGAGGCGAGTGAACCGGCGGCGCATGGGAAGATGGTAGCCCCTCGCCCGGCGCCAGGCTCGTGCCTCGTTCGAGGCCGCCTCAGCTGAGCGCCATCATCCGGTCGATGGGCGTCCTCGCGCGCGCGAGGAGCGCGGGGTCCATCTCGAGGCGTGGCGTGAGGTCGCGGAGCGCGAGGTAGACCTTCTCGAGCGTGTTCATGCGCATGTACGGGCACTCGTTGCACGCGCAGCTCGCCTCGGGCGGGGCGGGGATGAAGGTCTTGCCGGGGGCGGCCTTCTGCATCTGGTGGAGGATGCCGGCCTCCGTCGCCACGATGAACTCGTTCTTCGGGCTCGACACGGCGTACTTGAGGATGCCCGTCGTCGAACCGATGTAGTCCGCGAGGGCGAGCACCGGCTCTTCGCACTCGGGGTGCGCGAGGACGAGCGCGTCGGGGTGCCTCGTCTTCAGGCCGACGAGCTTGCGATGGCTGAACGTCTCGTGCACGACGCAGCTCCCCTGCCAGAGCACCATCTCGCGGCCGATGCGCTTCTCCAGCCACTTGCCCAGGTTCTTGTCGGGGGCGAAGAGGATGGGCGTCGTGGCGGGGATGCTCCGCACGATCTTCTCCGCGTTCGACGAGGTCACGATGTAGTCGGAGAGAGCCTTCACGTCGGCGGTGCAGTTGATATAGCTCACCACGACGGCGCCCGGGTGCTTGGCCTTCCATGCCGCGAAGGGACCGGCAGGGCAGCCGTCCGCGAGGGAGCAGCCCGCCTTCATGTCGGGCACGACGACGACCTTGTCGGGGTTCAGGATCTTCGCGGTCTCCGCCATGAAGTGGACGCCGGCGAAGCAGATGACGTCGGCCTTGGTCTTCGCGGCCTCCTGGGAGAGCTGGAGAGAGTCGCCGATGAAGTCGGCGACGTCCTGGATGTCGCTCTCCTGGTAGTAGTGCGCCAGCAGAACGGCGTTCCGCTCCCGCTTCAGCCGGACGATCTCGCTCTCGAGGTCGAGCGACGGATCGATGGGCTGCGGCTCGCCTTCAGGCACGATGGGCAGGTGCGTCATGCGTCGAAACGTAGGGCCGGGCGCCCGGTCCGTAAAGCGTGCGGGGCCGCGACTACTTGCTGAAGACGAAGACGCTGCCCGACGTCGAGTCGATCCAGTAGGTGTGCTTCGTGTCGACGGCGATCAACCCCGGCGCTGCACCGCTCCCGAGCGTCACGACCGTCGTGGCGGAGGCGCACGTCGTGCCGAGGGCGCACTTGTAGACGGCCCCGGGCGGGCCGTCGTCGGTCCAGTAGAGGTCGGTGCCGTCCGTGGCGATGCCGGCGGCGGCGACCGTCGTAGCCGGGCTGAAGGTGTTGCCGGGGTTGGTGACGCCGTCACCCGGGTCGGGGCACTGTCCCGACGTCGGCGCTGCGGGGCACGTGTAGACGCCGCTCCCGCCGAACCCGAAGAAGTTGGTCGCCGTCCAGTAGACGTTACCGTTCGCGGCGACGATGCCGTTGGGCGGAATCTGCGACACCGTGCCGTCGACGATGAGGTTGGTCGGGCCGCCTGCGAGGAGCCGGCTGCTGATGCTGCCGTTCGTGTCCGTCCAGTAGATGTACTTCGTGTCGACCGCGATGTTCTCCGGGAACGGCAGGGCGAATCCGGCGTCGGCGCTGCTGTCCAGCGAGCCGCCGTCGAGCGAGCCGCCGTCGAGCGAGCCCCCGTCCGAGCCGGCCTCGGGCGACCCCCCCTCGGGCGCGCCTGCGTCGGTCGGCAACGGGACCCCCGTGAAGTTCACGAGAACGGTCGGGTTGGTGCACGTCGGCCCGATCGGGCACTTGAAGATGTATCCCTGCTGGCTGTCGGCCCAGTAGACGCTGGTGGCGTCCGTGGCTACCTGCCAGGGCGCCGAGGTCCCAGGGCCGGCGAAGAAGGGCTTGGGACCGGCAGGCGGAGGCGTCGGCAGGGGCAAAGGCTCGCCCTGCACGTTCGTCCCGTCCGGCCAGTAGAGGTCCGTCGTCCCGCCGACGACCAGGAGGTCACCCGCCGTGCTGCCGCCGAAGCCCCCGCCGCCCCCTGCGGCGGTGGGCACGATCCCCATCGCCAGGGTCGTCGGCATGCTCATGCAACCTGCTGCGGCGCACACCTCGAGCGCGAGCGCTCCGGTCGTGGGGTTGGCGACGAAGAAGTACGCGTTCGTTCCGTCCCCGGCGATGCCGAGCGAGGCTCCCGACGCCAGCACGTTCGGCGAGCACTCGCTGTTCGCGCACGTGTACGCGCACGTCTTGCCGCACCCACCGCAGTTCGCGGGATCCGAGGTTACGTCGACGCACTTGCTGCCGCACATGTCCCCTGCGGGGCACGTGCACTTGGAGCTCGCGCACGTCTCGGGCGCGGCGCATGTCTTGCCGCACTCGCCGCAGTTCGCAGGGTCGCTCGTCAGGTCGGTGCAGTTGCCGCTGCACATCGTGTTGCACTGGCACATCCCGTTGATGCACTTGGAGGGCGCGTTCTCGTTCTGCGCGGTGCACCACTCGTCGGCGGCGGGCTCCTCGTCGATCTTGCCGTCGCAGTTGTCGTCCTTGCCGTCGCACGTCTCGGGCACCGGGGTGCAGATGCAGACCGACATCTGGCCGACAGCCTGGGGCGGCGGGCACGACCAGCCCTCCGGGCACGTCGTCGTCTCGGTGCTGAGGCACGTGGTCGAGCAGACCGTCGTGGACGTCGGGTTCGCGCCGCCGCCGTCCAGGTCGAGCGGCGCGCAGATGCCGGACATGCAGTCCGACGGAAAGGCGCACGCCTTGCCGAAGTCGGTCGGCTCCTGGACCTTGCACGTCCCCATGTTGCAGAAGAGGCCCGTGTTGCACTCCTGGGCGTTGCCGGTGCAGCACTGCTGGTTCTTCGTCCCGCAGCCCGTCGTGATCCCGCCTTCGGCCCCGTCTGCCTTGCCAGCGTCCACGGTTTTCACGAGGGGCGGGTCGCTCCCGCCGCCAGTCGCGCAGGCGTAGAGGGAGGAGGAGACCACGCCCAGCACCGCAAACGCGTAGAACGCCGCTCGAAACGTCGATTGCATTGCCAAAAGCTCCCCGAAGATCCCCGCCCGGTCCAAGTTTGTGCCGTGGTTTAGCCTCAAAGTGCCGGCTTCGCCAAAAGCTTCTTCGAAATATGCTCCCCGAGGGCCACCTTCATCAGGTTTTCGACGAAAGCCTCGACCTTTTCGCGCTCCCCGTCGTTGGCGAACTTGAACTTGATGCCCATTCCCGCGGGGCGCTCGGCGTCGGCCTCGGCCTCGGTGACGACCCACATGACCTCCCCGTTCAGGCTCAGAGCCTCGGAGCTCTTCTCCGTCGACGGGGTGGGCAGCGTCAGGACGAAGAGGAATTCCGTCCCGACTGCGAGGGGGCGGGTCGTCCGGATGAACGTGCCCCCCTTCGAGATGTTGCGGGTGTAGTCGGCAAAGAACGAGTTGATCCGCTTGTAGTCGACCTTCAGCGTGATCTGCGCGCGGTCGCCAGCCCGCTTTTCGTCGGCAGCTCGCTTCTCGTCGGACGCGGGCACTGGCTTCGACTTGGGGGGGGCGCCCATTGTGGAGTGCCCAGGCTATCACGGTGGTACGTTGCGTCCCATGAGGGAACCGGCAACCCCCCCGGCGTCGTCATGAACGCGTCCGCACTGAGGGATCTGCGCCAGCGGCTCGCGGACCTGCCCGGCACGCTCCGGGTGGTGACGCGGGTGGCCCGGCAGTCCGGCATGCTCTGGGAGCTGACGGTTCCCGGCCTGCGCGCGTCCGTCGGTGCGCTCGTCGGGACGCCCAACCCGGCCGTGATGTACCGCGTGCTGGCCGCCAGCAAGCCGGACGTCCCGGGCATCCTCTGGCACGACGAGGTGCTCACCTTCGGCGAGATCGACACAAAGATCGATCGCGTGGCGACGGCCATGAAGCGCCGCGGCCTCGGGCGCAAGGGGAGCCTCGTCTTCATGATGAAGAACCGCCCCGAGTTCGTGATCGGCGGGGCCGGCGTGGCGCGGGTCGGGGCGGCGGCGGTGAGCGTCTCCTGGCGGTCCACCGCCGCCGAGCTCGGTTACCTGGCCGAGAACTGCGGCGCCAGCGGCGTGTGCTTCGAGGCGCCCTTCTGGCCGATCGTGGAGGAGACCGCGAAGGCGGTGCCGGCCATCCGCAAGAACCTCATCGTGGTCGGCTCGTCCGATCACGGCGGAGCCGGGGTGCCGCCCGGGTGCGTTCGCTTCGAGGATCTGCTCGAGGAACGCGGCGCGTTCGTCGAAGAGGGGGGCACCGAGGAGAGCGCCGCGGTCGTCATCTACACGTCCGGGACGACGGGAAAGCCGAAGGGCGCGGTCCGCAAGTTCCCGCGCGACACCCTCCCGGCGGCCATGCGCTTCGTCGCCGAGACGCCGATGCGCGTCGACGACATCCACCTCGTCCCCTGCCCGCTCTACCACTCCACGGCGTTCGCGTTCATGACGCTCTCCCACATGCTCGGTGGGACAGTCGTCCTGATGGACGAGTTCAAGCCGGAGGCCCTGCTCGAGCACGTCCAGCGGTTCGGCGTGACGACGATGGCCGTGGTCCCCACCATGCTCCACCGCGTGCTCGCCCTCGGGCCGGAGGTGCTCGCGCGGTACAACACCCGCTCGCTGCGGATCATCTTCTCGGGCGGCGCGCCCTTGCCCGGGCCTCTCGCCATCGACGTGATGAACCAGTTCGGCGACATCCTCTACAACTTCTACGGAGCCACGGAGACGGGGCTCGTGACCCTGGGGTCGCCCGTCGACCTGCGCGCCGCACCCGGCACCATCGGCCGGTCCATCCCCGGCAACGAGATCCGGCTCCTCGACGACGCGGGAAAAGAGGTGCCCCGAGGGCAGGTGGGCGAGCTCTACGTGCGCAACAAGCTGCTGGTCGAGGGCTACCACAACGACGACGCGGCGACGCGTGCCAGCATGCGGGAGGGCTTCTTCAGCGTGGGGGACCTGGGGCGGCAGGATCGGGACGGGCGCTACTTTCTCGAGGGGCGCAAGCGGGACATGATCATCTCGGGCGGCGTGAACGTGTACCCGGCCGAGGTCGAGGGTGTGCTCGAAGCTCATCCCGGCATCGCGGAGGTCGCCGTGGTCGGCGTGGAGGACGCGGAGTGGGGGGAGCGCGTGCGCGCGTTCGTCGTGAAGAAGCCCGGCACCGAGCTCGAGCCGGGCGACCTCAAGGCCTGGGTGCGCCAGCGCCTCGCCGGGGCCAAGGTCCCGCGCGACTTCGTCTTCCTGCCCGCATTACCCCGCAATCCCACGGGCAAGGTGCTGAAGCGGGACCTGCGGGTGTGGGCCGACCCCCACACGTAGACAGGGACGTCACCGGCCGGGTCCGGGGAGCCCCTGGATCACCCGTGACCGGAGTGTAGGCGGCTGGATTGGTGGTATCCTCCTCTCAGTCGTGATCAAGGTCGGCGACGTCCTTCGAGGCAAGTACCGGCTCGAGTCCTCCATCGGCAAGGGGGGGATGGGCGAGGTGTTCTGCGCCTTCGACACGAAGACGCTTCGGCGCGTGGCCGTCAAGGTGGTCACCCGTACGGCCCTGGGCGAGGTCCTCATGGCCCGCCTGCAGCGAGAGGCCATCGCTGCGGTCCGCGTGCGCAGCGAATACGTCCCCCAGCTCCTCGACGTCGATACGACCGAGGAGGGCGAGGTGTTCCTCGTCATGGAGCTCCTCCGGGGGCAGACGCTCACGGCGCGGCTCAAGCAGCGCGGCAACCTGACCTGGGACGAGACGCTCGCCCTCGGCCGGGACGTGCTGCACGGGCTCATCGACGCCCACGCGGCCGGCGTCGTTCATCGGGATCTCAAGCCTTCCAACATCTTTCTCGAGCTCGCGCGCCCGGGGCTGGGCGAGCGCGCCAAGGTCCTCGACTTCGGCGTGTGCAAGCTCGACGCCCCGGACGGCGAGAAGCTGACGAGCACCGGTGAGTCGGTCGGAACGGTCGCGTACATGGCGCCGGAGCAAATCCGTGGCGCGTCGAAGGTGGACGAGCGGGCGGACCTCTATTCGTTCGCGACCGTCATGTTCGAGGCCCTCTGCGGGAGGATGCCGCACGACGCCGCCGGGCAGATGGCCATGCTCGCCAGCAAGCTCGAGCGGGCGCCGCTCCGCGTGGTCGACTGCTCGCTCGTGCCCGTGCCCGAGGGGCTCCAGGCGCTGCTCGGGCGGATGCTCGCCCGCGACCCGAACGAGCGGCTCGCCTCCGCGACCGAGCTGCTCCATGCCTGGGAGTCTCTGGGTCCCGCGAACCTGGAGCCGCACACGCAGCCGGCGATCGACGTTCCGCCCGATGTCGTGGTCGATGGCCCGAGCATCATCGGTGGGACGCAGACGAGCCTCACGACGGGGCCCTCGACGCGCGCCGGGCGGGCTCCCTCGCGGGGGCCGCTCCTCGTCGCCGGCGCGGCCGTGGTGATGGCCATCGGCATCTTCGTGACGATGCTGAGCGCCGCGCGTACCCCCGGAGGGGATCTGAGGACGGCGGCGGCCTCCACGGTGGTCCTCGCGGCCCCGAATCCAGACCCGTCGAGCCCGTCCCCCGCGCCGGAGCCCGTGCGGCCCTCCGGGGACCCCGCGGCGACACCGACCGCCCCGCAAGCGACCCCGCCCACCTCCGCCGGGCAGACGGACTGGACGACCTCGATCCCGACGCTCGACCTGACGTCCGACGCCGGGTTCGCGACCCTCGCAGCGCCCCCGCCCAAGCCGCGTCGCTACTACGGTCGCCCCGCAGGCAAGCCGTCGGCGGCCGGGACGCCGCGGCACGGCTCGACCGAGCCTCGCCTCGACGACAAGCCCCGCTACTAGCTCTCCCATGGGCGGCCTCGGACACCGGCAGTGCAGTGGCTCGCGCGCCTTCCATTCTCGCGTGCACCGGATCGTGGCGCTCGCGGCGCTCGTGCTCCTCGTGCTATCGCACGCGGGCGTCGCTCGCGCCGGTGGACGAGAGCAGTCCCGCGAGTCGTTTCTCCGCGGCGTGGCGCAGGCGCACGAGGGCAACTACGCCGCGGCGAGGGACTCGTTCCTCCAGGCGTACACGCTCTTCGCGCACCCGAGCATCCTGCTCAACCTCGGCATCGCTCGCTTGCACACGACCGAGTACGTCGCCGCCGAGCAGGACCTCGTTCGTTTCCTCAGCGACGACGGCGGCGCGTCGCAGGACGAGATCGCGAGCGCGCGATCGGGGCTGGCGGCGGTCCGCGAGCACCTCGGCACGTTGCGGATCCGGGTCTCACCGGGCGGCGGTCGGGCGAGGCTCGACGGGCAGCCCGTGGCGCTCGTGCCCGGCGCGTTCACGGATCTCCGCGCGACCGTGGGGTCGCACCAGCTCACGGCCGAGGCCGACGGATACGAATCGCTCGAGCAAGCCCTCGACATCACGGCCGGTCGCACCACCGACATCGAGATGACGCTCGCCGAGACGCGCGCGCGGCGGACGAGCAGGGGAGGCCCGCGGGAGGCTCCCGGCTCCTCGCCCGCGAGCTCGAGCGCCGTGCTCGGCTGGTCGCTCCTCGGCCTGGGCGTGGCGCTGGCCGGGGCCGGCACGGCCTGCGGGGTCGAGGCGATCTCGCACGCCTCGGACTACAACCAGCGAGGCTCGGCCGGGTTCCAGGACCCGGACGTGAAGACCACCGGGATCGCGTTCCGTACGGCCGCCGACCTCTCGTTTCTCGCGGCGATCGCCTCGGGGGCGGTCGGCGCGTACGTGCTCATCACGGAGCCGGCGCGTACATCGTCTCGCCGGGTGGGGACCCACGTGTTTCTGGGCCCCGGCTTCGGAGGGATCGCGGGGACGTTCTAGAGCCACCATCGATGGGATGTCTCGGAGAGATCGAGAGATCGGGAGAAATCCTCCTCTTCAGGGCTCCCATCCTCCCGATCTCCCGTGAAAATCAAGCGACGGCCGCTCTAGGCTGGTGTGCGGTCAGGGTATGCTGAGGCCCATGCGTGCCGTGCCTTGCGATGATGTTCGCCGAGGGGCCCGGCGAGGCTTACTCGGCCCACGGCCACCACATCAACATGACCAACGCCGAGCACCACTCGATGGCCTGCGGCTTCTACGAGACGAACGGGCACGTCTGGCTCGTGCAAAACTACTTCCGGTGAGCTTCCCCATGATCGCCGCACGCTGATGGCGGACCCTGGCAAATTCGGCTTCGCGCTCCCCGCGGCCAGCGCGCTGCGCGATCGCGCCGACCGGCTGGGCGGCGACCCGCAGGGCCGTCGCGCCCGTCCGCGAAAGCGCTACCTCCAGGGGCAGCGGATCAGGCTGGTGGGGCAGCTCCTGCCGACGCTGGCCCTCGTCGCCGCGCTGACGGGGCTCCTCGCCGTGCTCGATCTCGTCGGGTGGGGCACGGGGCTGCCGCGGGCGTCGATCTTCGTGCTCGCGGTCGTCGCCGTGCTCGTGGCCGGCTGCGCGATGGCCGTGCCCTTCGTGCAGCGGAGCTTCCGCCTGCTCGTCGGCGACGCCGCCGTCGCCGCGTTCGTGTCGCTGCTCGGGTGGGCGCTCGCGGTGCGGCTCATCAACGGGGCGCAGAAGCCGTACGTCCTCGTGATCGTCCTCGTCCTCATGGTCTTCGTGACCTTCCTGCGTCTGCCTTCGCGGATCGTGCTCGCGATCGGCGGGTGCGCCTACGTCTCGCTCCTCGTCGCGGCGCCCGAGGCGCCCATCGTCGGCCACCTCGTCGTCCTCTCCATCGCCGGAGGCGGGTTCTACGTCGCGCGCCAGAGGCACGCGCGATCCCTCAAGACGTTCCTGCGCATCGAGCGGCTCAGCGCCGCCGTCGTGCGCATGCGGCGCGTGCAGGAGCAGCTCGTCCTCGTGGAGAAGCTCGAGGCCCTCCGCGTGCTCGTCGGAGGGATGGCCCACGAGCTGAACAACGCGCTCGCCGTGAGCATCGCCTCGAACCAGCAGGCCCTGAAGGAGGCCGAGCACTCCTCGCCCGCTGCGGCCGCGGCCCTCCGGCGCAGCGACGGCGGCCTCGCGCGCATCCGTCGCACGGTCGACCGTCTGCGCCGCTTCGCGATGGCCGCCGAGGGGACGCTCGAGCCCGCGGACGTCGGCGCCATGCTCGACTTCGCGCTGGAGAGCGCCATCGGGCGCGCGCAGTCGGGCGTCGTCATCGAGCGCGCCTACGACCCGGGCGTGGGCCCCATCGATTGCCACGTCGCGGCCCTCGCCGAGGCGCTCTTCCAGATCGCCCGCAACGCGGTGGAGGCCATGCCGGGCGGGGGGACCATCCAGGCCATCGTGCGCAACGAGGGGGACCGCGTGGTGCTCGCCGTGGTCGACGAAGGGCGCGGCATCCCGCCGGACCAGCTCGCCCGCGTGTTCGATCCCTTCTACTCGCGCGGCCAGGGTGGCGGCGCGCAGAAGAGCGGGCTCGGCCTGAGCGCCGTCTACGGCCTCGTGAGCGCGCTCGGCGGCTCGGTGGAGATCCAGAGCGCGGTGGGCAGGGGCACCGAGGTGTCGATACGCATGCCGCGCAAGAAGGCGCGGGCGAGCGAGCCGCCGCCTCCGCCCCGCTGATTTCGCAGGATCGGGGGCGATCCGCCCGCCTGGACGGCGATCCAGCGTCGGAGCCGAAAAGGCGCCACTCTTCGCGCACCTACGCGCGCACGGCAATTGCTCTTCACCTCCGCAGGCGCGCAACGCTCCGCGCGACGCCCTGGTGGAGGTTCTCTCATGCAGTCGACGAAGACCCATGACGCCGCGGCGCGTCGTCCGGCATCGCTCCTCGCGCTCGCCCTGGTCGCGGCGGGGGCCGTCGTGGCGGCGTGCAGCGCGTCTCAGGCGCCGAGCGCCGCCGCGTCAACCGGCCCGGCGCTGACCTACTACAAGGACGTCAAACCCATCGTGGACGCCAAGTGCATCGGGTGCCACGTGGAAGGTGGGCTCGCCCCGTTCGCGCTCACGAGCGCGAGCGGCGTCGTCGCCGAGGCCGAGCTCATGAAATCGGAGACGGCCTCGCGCGTCATGCCGCCCTGGATGGCGGGCCCGAATTGCCAGGAGTACGCGGGCGACGAGTCGCTCTCCGCCGACCAGATCAAGACGATCGGGGACTGGGCCGATCAGGGCGCGGCCGCAGGCGATCCATCGGACGAGGGCGCGCCGCTCGCGAGCGACACGAGCGCGCTGTCGCGCGTCGACTCGACGATCCAGATGCCCGTCTCGTACACCCCCGTCACGCACCCGGACGAGTACCGGTGCTTTCTCATCGACTGGCCCGAGACGGAGGCAAAGTACATCACGGGCTTCCGCGCGCGGCCGGGCGACCCGCAGATCGTGCACCACGTCATCGGGTACATCGCGACGCCGGCGCAGCTGGCGACGTACGAGGCGCTCGACGAGGGCGGCAAGGGCTGGTCTTGCTTCGGCGGGCCCGGCGGCCCCGAGAGCACGAGCATCGCGTGGGTCGGCGCGTGGGCGCCGGGCGGCGCGGGCGGAGACTTCCCGACGGACACCGGGATCAAGATCCTCCCCGGCTCGAAGATCATCCTCCAGGTCCACTACAACACGCTCACGGTGACGACCGGCACCGACCGCACGCAGCTCGACTTCAAGCTGGACGACGCGGTGAAGAAGGAGGCCGCGATCGTCCCCTACACGAACCCGGACTGGCTCAGCGGCGGCGCGATGACGATCGCCGCGGGCGACCCGGACGCGTCCTACAGCTGGTCGTTCGACATCTCGCCGTTCATGTCGATCCTCACGAACGGGACCATCCCCGACAAGGGATTCCTGATGTACGGCGCGGCGCTCCACATGCACCTGCTCGGGACGACGGCCACCACGTCGATCACGCCCGCGGCGGGCGGGGCGTCTCCGGCCGATCAGTGCCTGCTCGACATCCCCGCGTGGAACTTCCACTGGCAGCGCATGTACGACTTCCAGCAGCCCATCCTGTTTCACAACGGCGACAAGCTGAACCTCTCCTGCCACTGGAACAACTCCCAGGCCAACCAGCAGACGGTGAACGGCCAGCAGCTCGCCGCCAAGACGGTGACGTGGGGGGAGGGGACGACGGACGAGATGTGCCTGGGCCTCATGTACGTGACGGCGCCGTAGCGACGAGCCGAGGTGAGGGTCGTGTGGCGCGTCCCGCGAGGAGAGGTGCTCCCCGTTCTCCTCGGGCGTCCCGAAGTGTTCCGGGAGCGGCGCTGCAGGAGGTTCGGCGTCGTGGAACGTCTTGCAGCGCGTCTCTCGACGACGAGAGCGCGTCCCTGCGTCTTGCAACCGCCGCGCTGTGAGAGGTTCGACGTCGTGGAACCTCTTGCATCGTCCGTCTCGGAGCCCGCACAGGCGCGCTGTGAGAGGTTCGACGTCGTGGAACCTCTTGCATCGTCCGTCTCGGAGCTCGCACAGGCGCGCTGGGAGAGGTTCGACGTCGTGGAACCTCTTGCAGCGGATGTCTCGGTGCTTCCGCAGGCGGGTACGTCATCGGTCGCCGGGCCGGTGGCGGCTTCGCCGACGAGCGCCGGCTGGTCGCGACCTCTGGCGCAGCGCCGCAGGGCGAGGCTGCAATGGGCTACGCGCAGCCCTCGGGTCCGCACACGGCACCCTGCGCGGCGTCCGCGGCGGTGGGCGCCAGATCCTTCCAGGCGCGGTTCAAGGCCTCGAGGATGACCTCCGCCGGCTGCGCCCCGGACAGGCCGTAGCGCCCGCCGATCACGAAGAACGGAACGCCGCTGATGCCCAGCTCCTGTGCCTGCGCCTCGTCTTCCCGGACCTCGGCGGCGTACGCATCGGTGGCGAGGACCTTGCGGGTCTCCTCCTCGGGGAGCCCGGCCTCGGCCGCCATCCGCACGAGCGCGTCGGGGTTGCCGATGGCTTCGCCGTCGGTCATGTAGCCGCGGAGGAAGCGCTCCTTCACGGCGTCCTGCACGCCTCGCTCGGCGGCGAGGTGCAGCAGCCGGTGCGCGTCGAACGTGTTGCCCGAGCGCTGCCGCTCGAAGTGAAAGTCGAGGCCGTCCCCCTTCGCGGTGTCCGTCATGCGGGCGAGCATCGCCTCGGCCTGCTGCCTGGAGGTGCCGTACTTCTGCGCGAGCCGCTCTGCGTTCGACACGCTCGTGTCGCGCTCGCGGGGCGACGACGGATCGAGCTCGAACGCGCGCCAGACGACCTCCACGGAGTCACGCCAGCGGAACCTGGCGAGCGCCGCCTCGAGGCGGCGCTTGCCGACGTAGCACCAGGGGCAAGCGATGTCGGACCACACGTCTACGCGGAGCTTCTTCATGGTGAACACGAAGAATAACTCCGGATCGGCGCCCGTCGAGCCCCGGGGCGGGCCTCGGCCCTCAGTTCATCGGCCGGAGGTGACGGAAGAGGAACTGGAGCTCCTTCTTGTGCCGCGCCAGCTTGTCGTCCTCGGCGATGACGAGGATCATGAGATCCTTGTCGGTCGACGGGGTGTCGACCACGGCGACCATCCAGTCGATGTTGGTGCCGTGCAGGCGCCCGTCGCCGCCGATGATCTCGCCCTTCATCCCGTTGATGTCGACCTTCTCGTCCTGCTCCACGGTGATCTTGTCGATCTTCTTCGCGAGCTCCTCGCCGACGATGCGCGAGGCGTGGTCGATCGTTCCCGCGTTCACGACCATCAGCTCGGCGGCGACCTCACCCGCGTGGTCCGAGATGGTCACCGAGGTGCCGTGCGGGTTCGCGGTCCAGCCGTCGGGTACCTCGATCGTCACCCGGGCAGCCTGGTCGGTCAGGGTCTCCGCGAGGGCGGGGGCGGCAACGAGGGCGATGGCGATGGCGATCGAGGCAGAGACGGTGGGCAGGCGCATCAGGGATCCTCCGCGAAAGGTCGAGCTTGCCAAGCTAAACCACGCCCGACCCAGCACAAGCACAAACTCGGGTCCCTCCGGGCAGCCCCGGGGGCGATCTACCCGAGCACGTGCACGCGGATCGTGTTGGTGCTTCCGCTCACGCCGATCGGGGCGCCGAACACGATGACGACGCGCTCGCCCGGCGAGGCGAGGCCGGTCGCCATGAGGTCGCCCGTGCACCAGTCGCACAGCGCGTCCATGTCCTTGGCCGCGGGCGATTCGCGCGGGAGGACGCCCCAGAAGAGGCTCATCCTGCGGCGTGTCTTCACCGACGACGAGTAGGCGATGATGGGGACGCTCGGCCTGGCGAGGCTCACCATCATGGCGCTGTAGCCCGACTCGGTGAACGCGACGAGGTACTTGGCGCCGATCTCGCGCGCGGTGTTGCACGCGCCGCGGGCGATGGCCTCGCCCACGCTGGTCGCGCGGCTGGCGTAGGGCGCGCTCTCGTAGAACGGGCTCTTCTCGGCCTCGAGCGCGATGCGGCTCATCATGGACGCCGCGAGGTCGGGGAAATCCCCCGTCGCCGTCTCGCCCGAGAGCATGACGGCGTCCGTGCCCGAGAAGACGGCGTTGGCGACGTCGCTCGCCTCGGCGCGCGTGGGGCGCGTCGCCTTGGTCATCGACTGGAGCATCTCGGTGGCGACGATGACGGGCCTGCGAACGCGCCGCGCGACGCCGAGGATCTGCCGCTGCATGACGGGCACGCACTCGGGCGGGAACTCGACCCCGAGATCGCCGCGCGCGACCATGACGCCGTCCGACGCCGCGACGATGCTCTCCAGGTTCTCGAGGGCGTCCGGCGTCTCGATCTTGGCGATGACCGGCGTGGGGGCGCCCCACGCGTTGCAGATCTCGCGCACGTGCTTCAGGTCCTCGGCGCGCCGGACGAAGGAGAGCGCGATGTAGTCCATCCCGTGGGCGAGGCCGAACTGGAGGTCTTCCTTGTCCTTCTCGGTGAGCGCGCTCACGCGCATCGTCTTGCTCGGCAGGTGGACGCCGACGTGGTTGCGCATCCCGCCGCCCTGCTCGACCTTCGCGTGCACCTTCTCGCCGGTGACCGCGTGGACGAGGAGGACGAGCCGCCCGTCGTCGAAGAGGATCTTGTCCCCCACGCGGACGTCGCCGGCGAGCCCCTCGTACTGGATGGGGATGATGCGCTCGTCCGCGCTCTCGTCTCCCTCGATGAGGATGATGTCGCTGCCGGTCGGGAGGAGGAACGGCGCGGCGAAGTTCCCCGTGCGGACCTTGGGGCCGCAGAGGTCCTGGAGCGCGCCGACGGCCTTGCCCTTGCTCTCGCTCGCCGCCCGGAGGCGTTCGAGCTGCGCGCCGTGCTCGGCATGGGTGCCGTGCGAGAAGTTGAGGCGCGCCACATCCATGCCCGCGTCGATCAGGCTCTCGAGCCCCGCCCTCGAATTGCAGGCGGGCCCCAGGGTGCAGACGAGTTTCGAGCGGCGGATGGCGGACATGGGGTGACGGGCCGGGAGAATGCCATACCCGGCGGGTTGTCGCGACTGGGGAGTGATCAAACCGACCTGTGCGGGCCACGCGGCGCTCGAGCTACGTGGTGCCGGAGTTCTCCCGACGTGGGGCGGCCGGTGGTAGAACGCGCGCACGATGCCGGCTCGGCGGGACGAAGACGGAAAACTGCGGATGAGTGGCGTGGATCTCGCGGCCCTGGCGCGGGATCCCGCCGTCGGAACACCCACCTACGTCTACGATCTGGACGCGATCGCCGGGGAAGCGCGCGCGCTCGCTGCCGCGTTCGGCGGCGCCCCGCACCTCGTCGCGTACGCCGTGAAGGCGAACAGCGCCGGGCCCATCTTGAAGACGCTGCTCGCCGAGGGATGCGGCGCCGACGTGGTGAGCGGTGCAGAGCTCGCCCTCGCGCTCGCGTGCGGCGTTCCCGCGGAGAAGATCGTCTACAGCGGCGTTGCGAAGCTCGACGACGAGCTCGACCGCGCCATCGCGTGCGGCGCGCGGGGAGTCGGCGCGATCCAGCTCGAGAGCATCGAGGAGATCGTGCGCGTCGAGCGGAGGGCGCAGGCGCAGGGGAGGGTCGCCCGCGTCTCGGCGCGGATGAACCCGTCCGTCGAGGAGATCGACACGCACGCCCACATCGCCACGGGCCACGACGACGCCAAGTTCGGCATCCCCCTGGACGACGCAGGCGCCGCCTTCGCGGCGATCAAGGCGGCTCCGCACGTCGAGCTCGTGGGCTTCTCGTCGCACGTGGGCTCGCAGTTCACGAGCACCGCGTCGTACGTGGCGGCCGCGCGCGCGCTCTTCGGCGTCGTGCGGGACGCCCGCGCCGAGCACGGCCGCTCTCTCACGTTCGTCGACACGGGCGGCGGCTTCGGCATCGACTACGGCGCGGGCTGCGCCGTGCACCCGGCCGACTTCGTGCGCGCCGCCCGCGCGGAGCAAAGCGCGTACGGCCTCGGTGATCTCGCGCTCTACGTCGAGCCGGGCCGCTCCCTCGTGGCGGCGCACGGCGTGCTCCTCGCGCGCGTGGTGCAGGACAAGCGCGCGCTGACGCACCATCGCCCTGGTGTTGACCACGCCGCGGCGAAGCCGCGGACGTGCCGTCAGTGGCTCATGATCGACGCGGGGATGAACGACCTCTTGCGCCCGGCGCTCTACCAGGCGCGCCACCGCATCGTCCCGCTCGAGCAGCGACGTGGCGAGCCCGTGGCCGCGTGGCGCGTCGTGGGGCCCGTCTGCGAGAGCTCCGACGACTTCGGCGAGCACGAGCTGCCGTCGGACCCGCCGCGCGACGTGGCCATCCTCGACGCGGGGGCCTACGGCTTCACCATGGCGAGCCGCTACAACGGCCGCGCGCTCCCGGCCGAGGTCTTTCTCCGGGGCGGCAAGGTCGCCCAGCAGAGCCCGAGGGCGGCCTCGGATGAGTGGGTGCGCGAGCGGCTGATGTAGGCGGACGGTATCTGCAGACGGTGGGGGAACTTTCCTCCGCCCCCTCTGTCAATTCGGGCAGCACAGGACGACACGAGAGAAAGCCAAGCATCGCGCGAGCTTCGCGTGTGCACGGCCCGTGTCGACTGGCGCGCCGACCCGTACGTCGGCTTTGTCCCCCAAACGCCCGACGCAAGAACGCGTCGCGTCATCCAACCCACGTTGTCGAAAGGATTGTTCCCATGGAAGCGCGTACCGGCAAAATCTCCCTCTCCTTCGCGCTTTACCGTGACGGGCAGCTCCTCGGTCGCCAGACGGTGGCCCAGGACATCGTCAAGGTGGGCAAGGACCCCCGCTCGCACGTCCTCGTGAACGACGACGCCGCGTCGCGGATGCACGCCGTCATCGAGGTCACCGGAACGGACGACATCACGCTCATCGACCTCGGCAACGAGCCGGGCACCCGCGTGAACGGCCAGCGGGTCAACAAGTGCAAGCTCCACGCGGGCGACCAGATCGAGATCGGGGCCACGGTCCTGCACCTCGAGTCGGCCGGGGTCATGCGCGAGGCGCCTCCCGTGCCCCGCCGCGTGACGGCCGACGTCGCGGCGGCCGCGCCGTTCTTCGCGGCGCCAGTTGCGCCCGTTACCGCCGGCAACCCGTTCGCCGCGTCGGCGCCCGGCCTCTTCGGCTTCGCGCCCCTCACGGCCGCCTCCAACCCCTTCGTCGCCAGCGCCACGTCGCAGACGAGCCTCCGCGACAGCGGCACCGACGAAGCGGCCATCGGCCCGCACAGCTACGCGCTCGTGAAGAACGGACCCGACGTGAACCCGGACGAGGTCGAGGTCGCGCACCTCGCCTCGATCGAGGTGATGGTCCTCTGGGACACGAACGTGCTGCACGTCGACCACCTCACGCCGCCGCGCTCGTACTTCGTCGGCGAGGAGTCGGGGTCCAAGGAGGCGTGCGACTACTTCCTCCCCTGCGAGGCGCTCGGTACGACGCGCGCTCCCATCGTCCTCGCCCGCGGCGGCAGCGCCACGCTGATCCTGCTCCCGCGCACGACCGGCACGGTCGACCTCCCCGGCACCGGAACCGTGACCTTCGCGGACCTGATCGCCACGGGCCGCGCGCGCACCTCGAGCGAGCTCCCCGGCGCGCACGAGCTCGACCTGCCCGCGGGCGCCAGGGCGAAGATGACGCTGCCCGACTCGGGGCTCACCTTCCAGATCAACACCGTCAACGCGGGCAAGCCGGTGGCGACCGGCCTCTTCGCGCAGTTCGACCCCGCGGCGCACGCGTTCTTCGGCCTCTCGCTCCTCCTGCACCTCAGCATCGTCGCCTCGATCGCGTTCTTCATGCCGAGCCTGGGCGGCGACGACGCGGAGGCGATGAGCCGCGACCAGATCCTCATGATGCAGCACCTGCTCAGCGCGTCGGCCGAGCACGAGCCGGAGCTGCGCGAGCTCGAGCAGACGGCGGACAACACCCCGCACGACAACAAGGAGGGCGGCACCGGTACCCGCGCGACGGGCGAAGAAGGCGCCATGGGCAACAACCTCTCCAAGGAGACGGGCCACAAGTACGGCGTCGCGGGCCCGAAGGAGAACACGGACCCCCACCTCGCCCGCGAGAAGGCGATCGCGGACGCCCGCGAGTTCGGCATGGTCGGCATCCTGAACTCGGGCGGCGGCGGCGATCCCAACGCCCCCACGTCACCCTGGGGCCGCGACGACTCGCAGGGCAACGACCCGAAGAGCGCGCTCGGCAACATGTGGGGTGACTCGATCGGCGAGTCGTTCGGCAACGGCGGCCTCGGGCTCTCCGGGACCGGCGAAGGCGGCGGCGGCAAGGGCGAAGGGATCGGCCTCGGCGATCACGGCGTCCTCGGCCACGGCCGCGGGCTCGGTGACGGCGACGGCTTCGGCAACGGGCACGGCGGCGTCGGCGGCACCTACCACCCGCACCCCATGTCCCTCCGGCAGGGCGTCACGAACGTGAACGGGCAGCTGCCCGCCGAGGTCATCCAGCGCATCGTCCGCGAGAACTTCGGCCGCTTCCGCATGTGCTACTCGGACGGGCTCCGCACGAACCCCACGCTGGAAGGTCGCGTCTCGGTCAAGTTCGTCATCGATCGCCACGGCGCCGTCGCGATGTCGTCCGACGGCGGCTCGGACCTGCCCGACCACCAGGTCGTCCAGTGCGTCGTCCGCGGCTTCCAGAACCTCTCCTTCCCGGAGCCCGCGGGCGGAATCGTCACCGTCGTCTACCCGATCGTTCTTTCCCCCGGGACCTGAGCTCGTCGCGCGCTCGCTGGTTGTACGTGGCAAGGAGGCCGCATCCCCCGTGGATGCGGCCTCTTCGCGTTTGTCGCGGTCGTGCTGGGACGTCGGGGAGGGCGCGAGGGGGCCCGCCCCCTCGCGCCTGCTGGTGAGGGAGTGGTCGCTGGGGGGGGCCGAGCCAACGCGGTCTTCCCCGGCGACCGCGTGGGTCGTGTTCGGTGCCCGGGCACGATCTCCCCGGCAATACGCGGACTTGCCGCGGTGGCCGGGCACCGTCGCCCCGGGACTGCGCGAGCGCTCCCTGGTATCCGGGCGTCGTCGCCCGGGTCTCGCGTGGACTTGCCGGGGTAGCGCGCGTCGTTGCCCTGGTACCGCGCGCGGTCTCCCCGGTACCCGGGCGTCGTCGTCCCGGTATCGCGCGTCGTTGCCCTGGCGTCGCGGTGCGTGTCCGGGCTCCTCGGCATCGTTGCCTCGGCAACGCGCGTCGTTGTCCTGCCACCGCGCGTGCTCTCGCGGGTACCCCGCATCGTCGCCCGGGCGCCGGGCGGAGTCTCCGGGATATCCCGCGCGTCAGCCCGGGCGCGCGAGCGAGTGGAGATGGTGGCCGGGATCGGGATCCCCGGCGCTGGGGAGGGTCGAGATGGAGGGCGGGAGCGTCGCCGCGGTGCTCGGGTGGGGCGCCCCTGCGGTTTCGATGGGCGTGTTGCAGGATTCGATGGGCGCCTCGCAGCATGCGATGGCGGCTCGCGCCCTCCACGGCGTTCCGGTCGCCACCCAACAACGCCAAGTCGCTCGGCCTGGTGTGGGTGCACCCGGACCACCGCTTGGCTCGGTCACACGATGGTGTGGGTGCACCCGGACCACCGCTTGGCTCGGTCACACGATGGTGTGGGAGCACCCGGACCACCGCTTGGCGCGGCCAGACGACGGTGTGGGAGCACCCGGACCACCGCGTGGCGCGGTCACACGGTGGTGTTTGTGCACCCAGACCACCGCTTGGCGCGGCCAGACGACGGTGTGGGAGCACCCGGACCACCGCTTGGCGTGGTCACACGGTGGTGTGGGTGCACCCAGACGACTGCCTGGCGCGGTCGCGCGGTGGCGTGTACACGCCCACGCCATGGCTCGGTGGGGCCACGCCCTGGCGTGCGCGCACCGGCGGCGCCCCTCGGCGCGGTCCGACCGTGCTGTGGATGCATGTGTACCCGGGTGAGCCCACCTCGCGGGGCGCGGAACCTCGGGTCACTGCGCCGAGAGCCGCTGCTCGTCCTCGTCGTACGCGAACAGGTTCCCGAACCGCCCCCAGTTCACGATCGTCCCGAAGATGTGCTCGTAGTTCTCCGACGGCATCCGGAGCACGATCGTCTCGAGCACGAAGTCCCGCGTGACCGCGTGGCCCGTGGCGCGCGAGAGGACCTCGGCGAGCTCCTTGAACAGGCGGATCCGCAGGATCGCCTCGCGCCAGATCGTCTGCCGCTCCTCGAGCGAGGCCTTCACGAACCGCGAGCCCGCCGCGGCGAGCTGCACGACGCGCTTGGGCGTGTCGACCAGGTCGAGCATCTCCGCGGCCTTCACCACGGCGATGACGCGGCCGAACTCCTGGTTGGTCTCGAGCGCGATCCGGAAGAGATCTTCTTTGCCCCCGTGCCCCTCGAGGTGCTCGAGCAAGCCGACGATCTCGCCCACGGTCGACTCCGGGAGAGGCTCGTAGTCGAGCGTCTCCGGCTCGACGGCGGTCACTTCGTCCGGCAGGTAGCTCCCCGTGATGATGTCGCGCAGGCGATCGACCAGCTCCGTGATCTCGGGTGCCCTCGGGTTACGAGGACGCGGGAGCGTGTTCACCACGATCGTGCGGACGCGCCCGGGGTTGGCCTCGAGCACGACGATGCGGTCGGCCATGTAGGCGACCTCGCCGATGTCGTGGCTGACCATCACGATCGACGAGGGGTGCTTGTCCTTCTCGTTCCAGATGTCGAGCACCTCCGCCCGCAGGCTCTGCGCCGTCAGGGCGTCGACCTGGCTGAAGGGCTCGTCCATGAAGAGGATCTCGGGAGTCCGCGAGAACGCGCGCGCCATCCCCACGCGCTGCTTCATCCCTCCCGAGAGCTCGCGCGGGTACGCCTCCTCGAAGCCCACGAGGCCGACCATCTTGATGACCTTCTCCGTTCGCTCCCGGATGGCCTCCTTCGTCATGCCCGCCGCGATGAGGACGGTCTCGATGTTCTCGGTGACGGTCATCCAGGGGAAGAGCGCGAAGCTCTGGAAGACGATGGCCGCCCCGGGGCACGGGCCCACCAGCGGAGCGCCGTGGTAGAGCACCTCGCCGCTGGTCGGCGCGATGAGGCCCGCGAGGATGCGCAGGATCGTCGACTTGCCGCAGCCCGAGGGACCGAGGAGGGCCACCACCTCGCCCGGATTCACTGCGAGGGAGACGTCCTCGAGGACGCGCAGCTTCGCCTTGTTCGGCAGCGGGAACTCGTGCGAGACGCCGCGCACCTCGCACAGCGGCGTGGGGGCAGAGGCGGAGGCGGTGGCCTTGTTGGTCGTCGTGGGATTCGTCATGCAGCTCACTTGCTCAGCGAGAACCTGGTCTCGGCGAGCTTGTGCAGCCGCCGCCAGACCACGCGGTTGAAGATGACCACCAGGATCGACATGAGCGTGACGCTGGCGGCGAGCCGCGGGAAGTCCGCGCTCGCAGCCGCGCGGCTGATCTGCGCCCCGAGGCCCGAGGTCGTGATCGTCTCGCCCTTCGAGGTGACGAACTCCGAGACGATGCTCGCGTTCCACGCGCCCCCCGCCGCCGTGACCCAGCCCGTCACGAGCTGAGGAAAGACGGCAGGGAAGTAGAGGACCCGGAACCGCTGAAAGCCGCCGATGCCGTAGCTCCGCGCCGCCTCGCGGAGATCGGACGGCATGGCCGACGCGCCCGCGATCACGTTGAACAGGATGTACCACTGCGTCCCGAGCAGCATGAGCACGATGCTGCCCCACCCGAGCGTCACGTCGAGCGCGCGGAGGGCCGTCACGACGAGCGGAAAGAGCATCGGGGCCGGGAAGGAGGCGACGACCTGCGCGACCGGCGTGAGCGCGCGCGAGAGCCGCGGGGAGAGCCCGATCGCGATCCCCGCCGGAAGCGCCCACGCCGTGCCGAACGCGCACGAGGCGAGGACGCGCCCGAGCGTGAGCAGGCCGTCCTTCGTGAGCTCGAGCCAGTCGCCGAGCGGGAGGGCGCCGAGGATGTGCACGAGCCTCCACGCGCCGAAGAGCAGCGTGACGACGAGCCCCGCGAAGAGAGGGAAGGAGAGCACCTCGCCGAGCCGCCCCGACGCGGGCGAGGCCGGCCTGCGAGCACGCGGCCGCCGGTCGCCTCCCGTGAGCTTGCGCGCGAGGCGCGAGGCGACGACGAGCACCCGCGACCTGCGCAGGGCGTCGAGCACCCACGAGCGCGACGCGACCCCCTGGCCGCCCTCCTCGACGCGGAACTTCTGCGCCCACACGACGACGGGACGCCAGAGGATCTGGTCGAGCGTGACGATCATCAGCGCCATCGCGAAGATGGCGCCAACCATCGCCGGCGCGTCGCCGCGCGCGACCGCGACGCTCATGTACGAGCCGAGGCCCGGGAGGCGGAAGTCCTTGTCCCCGAGGACGAACGCCTCGTTGATCATGAGGAAGAACCAGCCCCCCGCCATGCTCATCATGCTGTTCCACACGAGGCCGATGGTGGCGAACGGAAGCTCGACCCAGCGCAGCCGTTGCCACCAGCTGAACCCGTACGACGCCGCGACCTCGCGCTGCTCGGCGGGGATCGACCGGAGCGAGTAGTAGAAGCTGAACGTCATGTTCCACGCCTGGCCCGTGAAGATCATGATGACGGCGGCGAGCTCGAGCCCGACGTTGCTGCGCGGAAAGGCCGCGACGAGCGCGAGGACCAGCCCCGGCATGAAGCCGAGCACGGGGATGCTCTGGAGGACGTCGAGGATCGGGATGAGCACGCGCCCCGCGATCGCGCTCTTGGCAGCCCAGTAGCCGTAGACCAGCGTGAAGCCGAGCGAGATGACGTACGCGATGAGCCCGCGCGACAGGGAGTAGAGCGTGTAGCGGGGCAGGGCCCAGAACGAGAGGTCGATCTCGACGGTGGCTCTCGCCGGCGCCGTCCACTCCTGGCCCAGCCTGAGGAGGCCGATGCCCACAGCGACGAACGCGAGCGCGAGCAGAACGTCGACGGGCACGCTCGCGCGCACGCGTCGCAGGACGGCCGTGTCCTGACCCCACAGCGGGTGCAGAGAGCTCGCCATCGGTCACCCCGACAGGCCGCGCGAGACGCGGGCCTGGGCTCGCGTCTCGCCGCGGGTACGTCGGCTCACTGCGGCGGGGGCGGCGGCTTCGGGATGTTGATCGTCACCTTCGTCGTCACGCCTGCGCCGGACCAGCCGTCCGTGAACGTCCATGACTGGCCGGCTACCGGCGCCCCCGCGCCGGTCGTGGTGTTGATCGTGAGGAGCTGCGGGGGCACGGCCGCGCCTGCGTCGCTGGCGTTGATGTTGCGAGAGAAGGCGAAGACCTCGCCCCCCCACGCGCCGAGGCCGAACAGGCTGCCGTACCCGGTCCCCGGGCCGGCGCTCGACGAGCTCCCGCCGTAGATGCCCTTGAGGAGCGACGTCGTGGAGGTGTTGGCCGTGTAGTTCGCGGCGAGCGCCGTCATGTCGATGCCGGCGAGAAAGTCGCTCGTCTTGATGCACGTGCTCTTGGTCGCCGTGTTGTCGCACGAGCGGATGGTCGCAAGCCCGGTCGGCGTGCCCGTGGAGTCGGTGTAGAAGACGATGTCCCCCGAGAGCGCGAAGATGTTGCCGGGGTGCGCGCTGTCCGGCCCGAAGTTGCCGATGTCTTGCGTCGCGCCGGTCATCGGGTTGATGGACCAGAGCTCGCCGTTGCTGTCGCCGCCCACGAGCGTCTCTCCCGAGCCGAGCAAGCCGGCGGGCGCGAAGGCGAGCGCGTAGAAGTACGTCTTGGCGGGCGCGTTGATCGTGGCGACGAGGGTGAGCGGCACGGAGGCCGTCGCGCTGGGAGAGGAGGGGAGGGTCGCCTTGTAGATCGCCGACTCCGTGTTCACGTACACGTCGCCTTCGGCGTCGACCGCGCAGTCGGTGACCGACTCGTAGGCCGCGTCGGGCAGGCCCGCGAAGATGCCGACGGGCGTGACCAGCTGCGTCGTCGGATCCATCGAGTAGAGCATCGTGTCGGTGTTGGCGTAGATCGTCGACGTCATGACGATGCTGCCATCGGGCAGACCCGAGTCGGGGTTCTGGTTGCCGAGCGTCGCGTCGTCGGGGTTCTGCTGGATCGAGCTGTCCCCCGACATGGTCGTCCCCGTGTCGCCCTTGCCGCCGCCGCCCGAGTCGCCCGCGGGGGGTATGTCGTTGAAGCCCGACCCGGATGATTTGCTCCCCGAGCACGCGAAGGCAGACAGCGTGAGAGCAGAGAGGCAGACCGAAGCAAGAACGTGCGCTCGTCGCATTTGGAAGTCCCCGTCTGGCGCATCGCAACAGCTGGCGATGCGATCCGGGACGCTACTAGCACATTGCAGTCGCGGCGGCCGGTCGCGGGGTGACGGTGGTGTGACGATTCGCCGACGGCGCAATTTTCGCGTTCGGGGTGATCAGCCTCCCCCGTGGCCGCCGCGCCCCCCGCCGCCCGGCCCGCGCCCCATGCCCCATCCTCCGCCGGGGTGATGGCCGCCGCCGTAGACGTGGAGGCCGCCGAAGCCGCCGTGCGCTCGGACGTAGAAGCTCGGGTCGTCCACCACCGTGATGCGGTCGGGGCTGATACGGAGGAGCACTTCGCGCAGGCGCTCGTCCCACCGCGCAGGGTCCTCCGTGCGGGCCAGCCAACCTAGATCGACCATCGAGACGGTGATGCCCGCCCGCTGGTAGGCGAGCAAGGTCTGCTGGAGATCGTCCTCCTCCGTCGTGGTCTTCGCCAGGCTCTCGACCACGTAGAGCACCTGGTGGATTCCGCGGGCCAGGAGCGTGGCCGGGTCGGGGAAGTCCGCCGGCGTGAGCATGTAGCGGTTGTCGGTGACCTCGTCGTCGGGCTCCTGGTCGCGGTAGGCCAGGCGCCACGCGTCGAGCAGAAAGACGGGCTGGCCTGCCTCGCTGTGCGCGGGGAGCCTGGGCTCCATCGTGACGAGCGCCGCGAGCGTCTCCTCCGCCGGCACGAGCTCGTAGGCCGCTGGCCAGTTGTTGAAGGTCGTGATGGGGGCCACCGCCTGCGTGGCGTGCGCGCTCAGGGTCGCGCCGAACGCGACGGATGCGGCGCCGCGCAGGTCGACCATCCACATCGTGTCCTCGGGCAGGCCCACGTTCGCCACCACCCGCGCCGCCTGCTCCGCCTCGATGACGACATCGAGCTCCGCGACGCGGGGGAGCTCCGTAAAGTGCTGCACGCTCGGGTCGAGCGAGGAGAGCGACGAGAGGAGCGTGGTCTTCTGGTACGCAGCCCACGGGTTCTCCGCGGGGAGAATCCAGTGCGCGCCCGCCTCGCTCGCGCTTGGCACCGCGACCTCGAGCGGAAGCGGCACCTCGTTCCAGGCCGACGCCGCCGACGACGGGGGGACCCATCGCTCCGTCGCCCCGCAGGCGGACGCGAGGAGCGCGGTCGGGATGGCGAGGGCTCGGGTCAGGAATCTCCGGTTCAGGGAGCATGGCCTGTCGGCCGTGCTCCGGGGACCTACACGCGCGGAGCCCAGCAAGCTGTGCTCCTTTACGTTCCGGTTCATGCTGCCTCCGTGAACACCGGGACGCACAGGGCGTTGTGGGATACGTGGCTCTCCGGCGTGATGCGGGCGAAGTAGCCGACGAAGCGCCCGTCGAGCACGTACGCCCCGAGCGTCACGTAGCGGTCTCCCCAGGGCGTGGGGATCGGGAGCTGGCGGACGAAGCGCTGCGCGATCCACGACTGGCCCGCCGCGCGCATCGCGCGCACCTCGTCGACGAGCGTGGCCCAGTCGCCCTTGGCGAAGAGCGGCCCGACGAACACCTCGTCGCCCACGCGCCCGTAGGCGCGCTTGATGACCCACTCCTGCCGCTCGTCGAGCAGGCGCGCCCGCGGCACCGAGGCCAGATCGTACGACGCGGGGATGTGCCGCTCCGCCACGCCCTGGTCTGCCGCGCCGAGCGCCGCGTGGTTCGCCCACACGCGGGCGAACGCGTACTTCGACTGCGTGAAGATGTGGGAGAAGCTCGAGAGGGTGCGCACGCGCTTCTCGCGGATCGCGCGGACGATGCCGTCGAGGTTCTTCTGCCCTTCCATGTACTCCGCAGGGAAGTACCGGTAGAGGACCTTCACCGGCTCGCCGCCGACGCGCAGCTCGCCACTCTCGAAGCGCGGTGCGGTGGGCGGCACGAGAAGGGCGCGGGTGCCGGCCGCTTCCAGCATGCGCTGCACGATGGCGCACACCTGGAGATCCTCGGCGTAGGCCGTCGCGAAGACGAGGCCGACGGTGCCCTTCGGCTCACCCTCGGGCGTCGCGAGGGACGACAGGCGCGCCGTCAGGTTCTCGAGCATCATGGTGGGGTTTCGCCCCGCCATGAACCCGGCGACGCGCGCGAGCTTGGGGAGACCGACCGACTCGTTGTGCCCTCCGGGGCAGTCGGCGTTGATCTCGCACGCATGCCACTGGCCGTCCTCGCCGAGGAGCAGATCGACGCGCATGAGCGCCGCGTCGTCTCCCGCGACGTGCGAGGCGGCCGCGAGGCGCGAGACCTCGTTGGAGAGGCCGTACCGGGCGCGCTCGACGGGGTCGGTGTGTGCACGCGCGGCCACGGCGCCGACGGTGGCGACCACGTCCTCCGCGGTCTTCGCTGCGGCCTGGTGCGTCGCGTACGGGAGCACCAGAGGCTGCACCTCGACGCGGCGCGCGCCCGCGGTGTAGGCGTCGAAGATCAGGTACCGCTGGGACAGCTCGCGTGCCAGCGTGGGCTCCGAAAGCGGGTCGCCCCCGGCGATGGGTCGGACTTCGATGGGCATGCAACCCCACTCAGCAAGATCCCGTCCACGCCCATACGCCCCGAACTCCACGAAACGCCGGCCGGCGCAGGGACTTCCGGTCGCAGAGCCCTATCCTCGGCGAGACAAAAGCGAGCTCGTGCAGTGTGAAGCTTTCTCCACGGGCGAACACGCGGACGCGCCGAAGCGTGAAGCTCCGTCCACACCGGCGAGCGGGCGGGCGACGCGTCAGCGCTGCGCAGCTCCGATCGTCGCGACGACGAGCCCGAGCCCTACGAGCGCGAGCCGGCTCTGCGCGTCGCTCGGCGAAGCGGACGGATGCTGCTGCGCGCGGTACGCGGCAAGCTCGGCCTCGCTGTTGGGCCTCATGGGCGCCGGCAAGGGGGCATAGGCGAGCGCCACGACCTTGAGCTCGTGCGCATCGAACCACGTCCCGTGAGGCGCGCACACATCGAGGTCGATCGTGGTGCCGGGGACGCGTAGCCGCGTCATGGGGCGGGAGCAGGACGGGCAGGGGAGCTTGTCGGGGCGGGCGTCGGCGACCACCTTGGCGTGGCTCGCCACCCGCTCTGCAAGCTCGGTCACGTCCCTGTCGATCCTTCGGACGACCTCCTGCGAGGCCTCGTTGTCGAGCCACACTCCCCCGCACTGCCCACAGCCGAGCATCATGATGCCGTGGGTGAATCCCTCGAAGAGGGGCATCCGGCAGCGCGGGCACAGGGTCACCTTCACCGGGGCGCCTGCGGACGGAGACGACATCTGGACGACGACGACCTGCGGCGTGGCTGGGTCAGGCCGTGGCATCGGCTTCGACGTGATGCCGCAGAAGGGGCAGGCCGCTGCTTGCTCCGCAGCTGCCTGGGGGAGAGGAGCTCCGCAGTGCGGGCAGAGGAGCTCGGCGCGATCGGACATGGCCTCGAGCAGAACAGCGTGCGCAGGACCGGTCAAGGTCTCCTCCCAGGGTCTCGGGCCGCTCCCGACCTGGGATTTCAGGTCGCATCGCAGGTGCGCAGGTGCGACCGATTGGTCCCGACGGTCAGCCAGGGTTCGGCGGGATTGGAACCAAAGGGGACGGTATGGCCCATGCTTGGTGTGGGCCATGCCCATCCTCGGCATCAAGGGTCGCCCCTACGTCGACCTCGAACGCTACCTCGACGTCCCCGCGCTCGAGTCGCTCGACGAAGAGATCTCCTACTCCCTCACCCAGGTACCGCTCGAGTACACGGGCGGCAGCCACAAGACGATGGGCATCGTCCCGCCGTCGTTGGCGAACGACCCCTTCGTCGACTACGGCCAGGTCATCAAGCGCTTCTCTCGCGCGGAGTTTCAGACCTTCATCTCGCTCTCCGACACGCCGGACGAGTTCGACGTGGAGCGTTACCGCCAGTACCGGTTCGGCGAGGAGCAGGAGTGGCCGCTCAGTCGCAAGCAGATGCTCTACTTGAAGTTCCGCTACGGGGTCTATTTCCCCTGGCAGGTCTTCTACGAGATGATCCCGACGCTCAACTGGGAGGACAAGGCGAACGGCGAAGGCAAGGACTTCACGCCGGAGGCGAAGCGCTTCTTCCCGCGCCTCATCGCCTTCGTGAGGAGGCTCCCGTTCGAGGTCGTCGGGCGCTGCAACATCCTCGGCCTCGAGGCGAGCCATCACGGCACCGTGCACCAGGACGGCGACCCGAACGACGCGGAGGCCGAGCACTTCATCACGCTCTGCCCCCGCAAGAACAAGCGGCTCTTCCTGTGGGACGAAGAGGCGCAGGCGCAGTCGGTCGTCGAGTCGCGGGCCTACTGGTTCAACGACCACGGCTACCACGGCGTCCTGCCCGACCCGTGGTTTCGCTACTCGGTACGCGTCGACGGCGTCTTTCGCGGAGACTTCCTGGCCAAGCTCCGTCGGGACGGCTTGCTGTAGGCGACCCTAGACGACCCAATGGGACACGGGATCACCACGAGTCGAGCCGCGCACGACATCAGGTGACACGGGATCACCACGAGTCGAGCCGCGCACGATATCAGGTGACACGGGATCACCTGATGTCGTGCGTAGCTCGACTCGATGGGGCACGGGATCACCAAGCATCGAGCAGCGCTCGATAGAATGTGACACCGGATCACATCGAGCGGCTAGAACCAGGCCTCCCAGCGCCCGTCCTCGAGGACGGCGTGCATCGTCGCGCTGATGCGGTCCTGCGTCCCGGCGAAGGGGAGGATCTGGTGCAGGCGGTAGCTGTCGATGACGACGAGCTCGCCCGCTTCGTACGCGATCTGCGTCACCGGGACGCTCGGATCGGGCTTCTTCGGGAAGTCCTCGCCGTCGTAGAGCCGGTCCCACACGCGTAGCCCGCCACCGATGGCGGCAGGCTGCAGCATCAGGATGAGGCTCAACGCGGGCGCGCGTCGCTCGATCTGCGCCTCGGTCAGGCCCTCCGTGTCGAAGTGGACCTCGCCCCCGCGACGCGCGATCTCCCCGCCGGTGTGGAAGATGTGAACGCCAGGACCGCACCAGCCGGTGCGCTGGACGACGGGCGCCCCGACCACGTGGGATCCCAGGGCGAGCATCCGCTCCTGCAAGCCAGGCGCGGCGCTCCGCACGATCGCGTCGGAGGCGTCGGCGTTCGCGAAGTACTCGTCCTCGCGGTCCTCCTCGAGGTGCGTGTACCAGGCTCTCCCGAGCGTGAACTGGACGCCGCCGAAATTCGGGCACCACACGTCGCGGGCGGCCAGGACCTGCGCGGCGTAACCGCGGCATGCCTCGGCCCCCAGGGACCCGGGCAAGCGCAGGGCGAGGGAGGCCTCGAGATCCTCGACGGGGCGAGCTCGCGGCGTTCCGCCACGGCTGGACGCCGGCAGGGCTACGGACTCGTGCATGAACGAGGGGAGAGCAAGCCGCTCGCCAGATCTCGTTTCGCAGGGTTAGCGGGGCCTCGGGATGGCTCCGGCCTGCAACGCCCCAGCGCGGACCTCGCGCCGGGACAGTCTGGCCTCAGCCTCCGCCGCCGTTCCCACCGCC
>Ga0302283_1000359_pt1 | contig 36854 bp, 48 predicted proteins | sample III_Fen_E1_4_FD_198770 | JGI IMG/M metagenome (GOLD analysis project Ga0302283, IMG submission 198770) | Peat permafrost microbial communities from Stordalen Mire near Abisko, Sweden - III_Fen_E1_4 | ecosystem: Environmental > Terrestrial > Soil > Wetlands > Permafrost | place: Sweden: Abisko... | reverse complement strand
GATCTGCACGACCTCGCGACGCCGTATGCCGCGCGCGTCGCGCCGCCCGAGCGTTTCGCGGCGGTGATGGGCGAGCACGGCATCGGCGACGGTACGCTGGTCGTCGCCTATGACGACGGCAACGTGCCCTACGCCGCCCGCCTGGTGTGGATGCTGCGATACTACGGCCACGACGACGCGGCGATTCTCGCCGGCGGCCTGCCGGCCTGGACCGCGGCCGGCGGAGCGCTCGCGCACGACGTGCCGCGCCCTCCGCGCGCGGTCTTCACCCCGCGCGTCCGGCCGGCGCTACGCGCGACGCGCGACGACGTACTTGCGGTCGCGCAAGGACGCAGCGGGGCGCAACTGCTCGAAACGCAACGCGACGGAACGTACGCGCAGCGCGATCGCGATATTCCCGGGGCGATCCGCCTCTCGGCCAGCGCCCTGCTTGAAGACGCGCGCGGCGGCCGTATCGCGGGGCCCGAAAAACTCGACGCGCTCGTCGCCGCGGCCGGTCTCGACAAGCACAAACGCACGATCGTCTCATGCGGCAGCGGCGTCGGCGCTTCGGGCGCCTATCTCGCCCTGGTCGAAGCCGGTTTCACCAACCTCGCCGTGTACGACGGATCGTGGATGGAATGGAGCCACGACGCGTTGCCGACCGTCCCCAAACCCGCATGATCGAAGCCGCCGGGCGCCGGGGCATGCCGATCTGGCTGATCGCGCTGCGGCCGTTCTCGTTCACCGCATCGATCGTGCCGGCCGTGTTCGGCGGGTTACTCGCCATCACGCTGCGCGGCCGCGACGGCAACGGCGACGTTCGCTTCGACGCGATCGCGTTCGCCGTGACCGTGCTGGGCTGCATCGCCGTCCACGCCGCATCCAATTTGGTCAACGATTTCTTCGATCATCGCACCGGGATCGACCAGCCCGAGAACTTCGGCGGGGTCAACGTTCTCGTCCGCAAAGCGATGACGCCGGCCGAACTCTCGCGGGAGGCGGCGATCGCGTTCGCCCTCGCCCTCGCATGCGGTGTCTACCTCACGCTGCACGCGGGTCCCGCGAAGTGGCCGCTCGTCGCGCTGATCGCCTTCGGCGCGCTCTCGGCGTACTTCTACACCGCGCCGCCGCTGGCGCTCAAGAACCGCGGCTTCGGCGACGCGCAGGTAATGCTCTCGTTCGCGCTCGCGATGGTGTTCGGCGCCTACTACGTGCAATCGCGCACGCTCTCGTGGCTGCCGGCGATCGACGCGCTGCCGATCGGCTTGCTCGTCGTCGACATCCTGCACATCAACAATCTGCGCGACCTCGCGACCGACCGCGCCGCCGGGATCTCAACGCTCGCGATCGCGCTCGGCGACCGCGGCGCAAAAACGCTGCACCACGTCTACGTCGCGGGTGCCTACGCAACGACGCTGGCGCTCATCGCGGCCGGACTACTGCCGCTCTGGACGCTAACGGTCTTCGCCTCGGTGCCCGCGGCGCTGGCGCTCGGCCGCGCGGTGGAGGGCCTGGGTCCCTCGGCCATCGATCCGCTGATCGTCGTGAAAACGGCCCGCTTCCACGCACTCTTCGGTGCGCTGCTGATCCTCGGGCTGATCGTCTCGATCCTCATCTAGCCCGCTCCACCAGGGCAGGAAAACGAGTTCCGCGTCGCACAGGTGCTTGCGATGCTGAGTTTCGCAACCCGCTTCCGACGCGCCGCCGCCCTGCCGCTGGCTCTCACGTTCGCCGTCGCGCTGGCCCCGGCCGCGGCGAGCGCCGACGATCCCCTGATCCTCGTCACGAGCAATTACCCGCCCTCGGTCGCCGACGTCCAGGACCTCATCGCCGAACAGGCCGGGTTCTATAAAGAAGAGCACCTGGCGGTCACCGAGGAGTACGTCGCCAACGCCGCCGCGAGTTTCGCGGCGTGCGCCTCGGGCAAGGCGGACGTGTGCTCGAGCAGCTTCGAGCCGGTGATCGTCGGCTACGCGAAGGGCGTGCGGCTCAAGCTGTTCCTCGCGCACCATCCGATCTACGACTACACGCTCGCGGTTCTCAACGACAGCCCGATCAAGCATCTTGCCGACTTCAAGGGCGCCGATATCGGTGAAGTCGTCAACGGCAGCACGACTGAAGTGTCGACAAACGCCACGCTCCACGGCAGCGGACTGCACCGCGGCGATTATTCGTTCACGCCGATCGGCGTCGGACCGGCGGCGCTCGCTGCGATCACGACGCATAAGGTCGACGCCGTCTCGTTCCCGATGCAAGAGCTGGCGATGTACGAAGCGACGAGCGGGGTGCACTTCCGGCAGTTTCCCAACCCGCTGCTGCGCGATATCCAGAACTCCGGCGTCGGCGCCACCGCGCAGGAAATCGCGACGAAGGGCGACCTGCTGCGGCGCTACATGCGCGCCGTCGTCAAAGCGTTCATCTTCGTGCGCGTCAACCCGACGGCGTCGGCGCGGCTGTTCATCGAAGGAACGCACCAAAAGCTCACTCCCGCCCTCTTGAAGACGATCACCGCCGAGATCGAAGCGCTCGAGTACCTCTATCCCGCCTACGATCTCTCCGATCCGCGCATCGGCTATCTCTCGGCGCGCGGGCTGGCGCTGTACTGCAAGTTCTTCCAGGATGCCGGCATCACGCCGGATCTCGTGCCGGGTGCGAGCTTCGTCGATAATCAGTTCGTCGGGTTCGCGAACGACTTCGACAAAAAAGCGTTCATCGCCAAAGCGAAGGCCTGGCGCTTCCCCAACTAACGGCGGACGGGGTGCGCGCGAACGGCGTCTTCGTTGACGTCGGCGCCCCAGCCCGGACGTTCGGCGAGCACCAGCGCGCCGCCGGCCAACTGCGCCGGACGATCGACGAGGTCGTTCTTCCACGGCACGGTGTCGCCGTCGATTTCCATCAGCCGGAAGTTCGGGATCGTCGCGCAGAAATTGGCCGTGATGAGATCGGCGAGCGGACCGTAGAAGTTATGCGGCGCGACGTTGACGCCGAACGAATCGGCCAGGACGGCGATGCGTAACGCTTCGAGGTAGCCGTTCCATACGACGTCGACCACCGCCACGTCGAGCGCTTGAGCCTCGAAATACGGTTTGAAGTCGACCCGCCCGTAGATCGATTCACCGCTCGCGATCGGAACCCGCGAACCGCGCCGGATCTGCGCGACCGCAGCCGGGTCGAAGAGATCCAATTCGAGCCAGCGCAAGCCGAACGGCTCGACCGCGCGCGCGACCTGCAGATACCCGTCGGTCTTGAAGTTGAAGTTGAGATCGAGCATGATGCCGACGTCCGGCCCCGCACCCGCGGCGAAGGCGGCGAGCTCTTCTTCCACCGCGCGCAGCAGCGCCCGATCGACGTTCGCATCGGGATAGCCCGCGGAGGGACCGGAACCGTAGACGTACGGCACCGGCCCATCGAAGCGAAAGATGTTCGTTTTGAGTGCCCGGAAGCCGCGCTGCGCGACTTCGCGACCGAGCGCGCGCACGTCGTCGAGCGACGCGATCGGCGGCACGCCGATGTCGGCCGCGCGCCGGAAGCGGTACGTTCCGCAGTGCGAGAAATAGACGTCGAGCCGCGTGCGTAGCGGACCACCGAAGAGTTCGTAGACCGGGACGCCGAGCGCCTTGGCCTTCACGTCGAGCAGCGCGTGCTCGATCGCCGCGATCGCCTGCTGGTTGATCCCGCCGGCGGCCTGCCGCGTCGCCTGCTGCAGGCGCGCGGAGAGCGCCTCGACCGGGTGCGGATCCGCACCGATCAACTGCGGCGCGAGCGCGCGGATCGCCGCCGTGACGCCGCGACTGCCGTACGATTCGTTGTACTCCGACCAGCCCACGATGCCGGCATCGGTGGTGATCTTCAGGAACGAGAAGACGCGCCAGCCGCCGTCGGCGTGGAGATCGTCGATCGCAACGATCTTCAACGCGGGCCTAGACACCGAGGTAGGCTTTGCGAACGTTGGGATCGTCGAGCAGTTCGTTTGACGGTCCGGCCAGGGTCACGCGCCCGGTCTCGAGGACGTAGGCGCGCGAGGACACCTCGAGCGCCGTCTGGACGTCCTGCTCCACCATCACGATCGCGACGCCGGTCGCGTGAATCTGCGCGAGGATCTCGAGCAGCGCGTCGACCAGCACCGGCGCGAGGCCCAGCGACATCTCGTCGATCAGCAGCACGCGCGGCCGCGACATCAGCGCGCGCGCGATCGCGACCTGCTGCTGCTCGCCGCCCGAGAGGCGTCCGGCAAGATAGCCGAAGCGCTCGCGCAACCGCGGCAGCATTTCGAGCAAGTTTTCGAGATCGCTCTGGACCTCGGCGTCGCGCCGCAGGTAGGCGCCCATCAGCAGGTTCTCCTCAACCGTGAGCGACCCGAAGAGGCGCCGGCCTTGAGGAACCTGGACGACCCCGGCGGAGACGAGCCGGTCGGGCGCGCAACCGGTGAGATCGCGTTCGCCGTAGCGCACCGAACCCGACCACGTCTTCACGAGGCCGCTGATCGCCCCGAGTAACGTCGACTTCCCCGCCCCGTTCGAGCCGATGACGGCGACGATCTCGCCCGGATGGATCTCGAGCGAGACGTCCCACAGAACCTGCGTGTCGCCGTACCCGGCATTGAGATTCTGCACGCGCAACACGTCGCCGGCGGGATTCACGCGCCGGCCTCGCGCTCTTGCTGGCGCCGGGCGTAGCGCGAACCGAGATACGCCTCGACCACGACCGGCGAGGCCAGCACGTCGGCCGGCGCGCCTTCGGCGATCTTCTTCCCTTCGGCCAGGACGACGATCGTCGTCGAGATCGACACGATCGCTTTCATCAGATGTTCGACGACGACCAAGGTCACGCCGCGGCCGTTGACCGCACGTAATAAGTCCAGCGCTTCATCGACTTCGGTGGCGTTGAGACCGGCCATTACTTCGTCGAGCAAGAGAACTTCCGGATCGAGCGCGAGCGCCTTCGCCACCTCGAGCCGCTTGCGATCGGGGATCGTCAGGTCACTGGCCGGCCGATGCGCGACGCGCCCCAAACCCACGATCTCGAGCAGCTCGCCGGCGCGCTGGAACGACGCGGTCGCCGAGCGCTGCCCGCCGTTGCGTCCGTACATCGCACCGACGGCGACGTTCTCGCGCACGGTCAGATTGGCAAACGGCTTGACGACCTGAAACGTGCGCGCGATGCCCAGGTGACAGACGGCGTGCGTTGGGACGTCGGCGATCGAACGGCCCGCGAATCGGACGCGGCCCGCGGTCGGTTTGTAGACGCCCGAGATCACGTTCATCAACGTCGTCTTGCCGCTGCCGTTCGGCCCGATCAGTCCGACGACGGAACCGCGTTCGACCTCAAACGACACGTCGTCGAGCGCGCGCAGTCCGCCGAAGTGCATCGCGACGTTCTCGACCGAAAGGAAGCCGCTCACACGCGGTAGGCCCCGACGCTGGCGAGCACGCCCTTCCAGCCACCGCGGACGGCCAAGAGCCACAGGATGCCGCGCGGCAAGAACACGACGACGAGCACGATGACGGCGCCGAAGAACAGCGTGTGAATTTGCGGGAAATGGCTCCACAACGTCTCGTTGATGGCGGTCAGGATCAGCGCGCCGACGAGCGGACCCGCGACCGTCCCGACACCGCCCAAGATCGCCATCACGATCGGAAACACGTTGTTGTCGATCGCGAACGCCGTCGGGCCGTCCATGAACCCGTTGGCCCCGGCGAAGACCGCGCCCGCCGCCGCCGCCATCGCCGCGCTGATCGCCCACGCGGTGACCTTGTAGCGGGTCGGGTTCACGCCCAGGACCGCGGCGGCTTCCTCGTTCTCGCGCACTGCGACGAATGCGTAGCCGAGCTTCGAGCGCGAAATCAGGTACGACGCCAGCATGCTCGCGGCGCACACGGCCCACATCGCGTAATAATACGCCGAGTAGTCGTCGAGCTGGCGGATCGTGACGCCGGTGCCGCCGCCGAGCCAGTCGATGTTCGAGATGATCTCTTGCGTGGCGAGCGCGATACCGAGGGTCGCGATGCCGAAGTAGTGTCCGCGTAAGCGCAAGATCGGAACGCCCAGCACCACGGCGAACGCGACGCCGGCCACGATCGCGCAGGCGACGGAGAGCGCGATGCTCTGCGAATGCCAATGCTGCCACAGTGCCGCGGTCGTATACGCGCCGATGCCGAAAAACACGACGTTTCCGAAGCTCACGTAGCCGGTGTAGCCGCCGATGACGTTCCAGCCCATGCTCAAGGTCGCAAACATCAGCACGCTGCGGCCGAGATTCTCGTCGTAACTATTGTGCAACAGCGGCACGAACGCAAGCAGGACGAGGAGCGCCGCCGTGATCCGTACGACGATCGCGTTACCGGTGATACCGCCCAAGGCCGCTACGCCGATGCCTTGCCGAGAATGCCGGTCGGACGGACCGTCAAAACCACGAGCAGCACGACCAGCGCGACCGCATCCTGCAAGCCCGTTCCGATGTACTGCGCCCCGAAGGTCTCCACCACGCCGTAGACGAGACCGCCCACGAGCGCGCCCTGCACGCTTCCGAGGCCGCCCAAGACGCAGACCACGAACGCCGTGATGACGAACGGATCGCCCATCGTCGGCTCGATACTGTAGGAGAGGCTGATCAGCACGCCGGCGGCTCCCGCGAGGCCGGCGCCCAGTGCGAACACGATCGCGTAGAGATGCGCTACGCGCACGCCCGTGAGTTGCGCCGCGTCGACGTCCTGCGCCGTCGCGCGGATCGCCCGGCCGGTACGTGAGGTCGTCAGGAAGACCTGCATGAGCGCGGTGATCGCGAGCGCCGCCACGAGCGTCCACAGTTTGACCCATGCGATGGTGACGCTACCGATCGAAAAGTTCGAACCGCTATACGACGTCTCGATGCCTTTGATGTCGCCGTGGAAAATCAGCAGCGCTACGTTGACGACCAGCAACGAGAGCCCGAAGGTGAGCAGAAACGTCGTCAGGATCGGCGCGCGCACGACGAAATTGATGATGTAGCGCTGGATCGCATAGCCCAAGGCGAACAGCACCACGAACGCGACCGGGAGGCTCAGGAACGGGTCGACGTGCCAGGCCGTGAACATCACGTAGGCGACGTAGGCACCGAGCATGATGAACGCGCCGTGCGCCAAGTTGATGATGTTCATGATGCCCCAAACGAGGCTGAAGCCGAGCGCGACCACGGCAAAGATCCCGCCCGCGAGAAGCCCGTTGACGAGATCTTGCCAGAATAGCTGCACGGGCTAGAAGCTCGCCGTGCGCCCTCGGGGAATCGCGATCAAGCGAACACCGTGAGCGCGCTTGCGGTTTGGGGGACCCGCGCCGAAGGCGTGGGCGGCGCGAAGCCTGGGGCGGAGCGCCTTTTCAACGCTTGTCCCAGGCCGGCGTGGGATATTGCGGCTTGGCGTTTTGGACGCCGACGGGCCAGACGGTCATCAGGTTGCCGTTTTGGATCTGGTTGACGGCCATCGGCTTGTAGATGTTGATGCCGCGTTCGTCGAATTTCAGCCGGCCGAAGAACGTGATCACGTCGAGATTGGCGAGCGCGTCGCGCACTTTCTGCGGGTCGAGCGAGCCGGCTGCTTCGATCGCGTATTGGAAGGCTAGGCACGTCGCCGTCGATTCGGCGTTGTGGTAATCCGGGATGTGACCGTATTTCTTGTTGAACTCGGCGGCGTAGGTCTTCGAATCCCCGATAAAGCCGGGAGCGCCCTTATACTTCGCCGTCGGCGACCACTGCGTGCCGCCAAAGACCCAATTCGCGTCCTTGCCGAGCGTGTTGCGGAAATCCGGGGTGTCGGGGCCGACCGAATAGCCGAACAGCTTCGCGTTGACGTTCTGCTCCTTGAACGTGCGCTGCAGCAGCAGCGCTTCGTCGAGATGGCCGCCGTTGAGGATCACGTCCGGGTTCGCCGCCTTGATGCCGCTGACCACGGCCGAGACGTCCGGCGTATCGGCGGGATATTTCGTTTGATAGACGACCGTCATGCCGTGAGCGGTGGCGTAGTCGGCCGCACCCTGCCCGACCTCAGTCGAGAAGGCGTCGTTGGCGGTCGCGATCGCGACCGTTTGCGGCTTGGGGTTCTCCGTCAGGGCCATCTCGAGCAGACCCTGCAGATAGTTCTTGCCGGGTGCGAGCACGGCGAACGTGTACTTATAGCCCTGGCTGAAGATCGATGTCGCCGCGCCGTTGCCTTCGACCATCGGTACCTTCAGGCGTTCGACGACCGCGGCGGCCGCCGCGCTGTTGGGCGAACCGTAGGGCCCGAGGATGAAATTGACTTTGTCTTCGGAGACGAACTTTTCGACCAGGCGCGCGGCCGTGGCCGGTTTGGATTCGTCGTCGGCGTACTGGATGTCGACCTTGTACGTCTTGCCGCCGACCTTGATGCCGCCGTGGCTATTAACGTAGTCTTTCCAGAACTCGTAGCCGTCCTTCGTCAACTCGCCTTCGCGGTTGTTCGCACCGGTCGCGGCCAGCGCCGCCCCGAAAACGATCGTACTGTCGTCCGCCGACGCCGGTGCGGGGACGGCGCTCGTGAACGCGAGCGTCCCTGCGGCGAGAACTGCGAAAAGGCCGCCAATGCGAACGTGACCCATAGTCGATCCTCCGGGCATGAAACTTTGTTAGGTCGAATCCGCAAGCGCCGGGCGGATTCCTTCAGCGGTTAGGTTTTTCGCGGCTCGAGTGCGGCCCGCAGCGGCACGACGTAATCGCGGGCAGCGGCAGCGGCCGCCGCGCCCGTGCGGCCGGCCGTCGCATCGACGAACGCGCTCCCGATGATCACGCCGTCGGCGATCGCGCCGATCGCCGCGACGTGCGCCGGCGTCGAAATGCCGAAGCCCACAGCGAGCGGGCGGGCGGTCGTCGCACGCAGGCCGTCGACTGCCGCGCGAATCCAGGCGACGTCCGGCTCGCGGCCGGCACTCGTCACGCCGAGCCGTGAAACGATATAAACGAAGCCGTCACTCGCGCCCGCAATCTGCGTCGCGCGCGCGGCCGGCGTCGTCGGCGCAACCAGCAGCGGAATCGCCAGCCCCTCGGCGCGCAGGGCGGGCGCGAAGGCGTCGAGTTCTTCGAGCGGGACGTCGGGCACGATCGCCCCGAGCGCCCCCGCCGCGCGTGCCGCGGCGGCGAACCGGGCGGCGCCGTACTGCACGATCGGGTTCACATAGGTGAAGAACAGGATCGGCGCGTTGCCGCGTTCGTGCGCGCCGCGCGCAAGTTCGAGCGCCCCATCGACCGTCATGCCGTTGGTCAGCGCGCGTTGGCCGGCGGCGGCGATCGTCGGGCCGTCGGCGAGCGGATCGCCGTACGGGATGCCGAGTTCGATCAGATCGACGTACGGCGAGATCGCATCGATCACCGCCGCGGTCGTTGCGGCATCCGGGTCCCCGGCGACGAGGTAGATGATCAGCGCAGCGCGCCCTTCGGCACGCGCGCGCTCGAACACCGCGGGCAGCCGGCCGGCAGCCTCGATCACGCGCGTACCGCCGCCGGGGCGGCGGCGTCGAGCGCGGCAACCGTCCGCGTGTCCTTGTCGCCGCGGCCGCTCAGGTTCACCAGAATGAGGCCCTCGGGGCCGAGTTCGCGCGCGCGTTTGCACGCGTACGCGATCGCGTGCGCGCTCTCGAGCGCCGGCACGATGCCCTCGCTGCGCGCCATGTGATGGTAGGCCGCCAGCGCTTCTTCGTCGGTCGCGGCGACGTAGGTCGCGCGCCCCGAATCGCTGAGGAAGGCGTGTTCCGGCCCCACGCCCGGGTAATCGAGGCCGGCGCTGATCGAATGCGTATCGCGCACTTGACCCTCGTTCGTCTGCAACACGTACGAACGCGAACCATGCAGAATCCCGACCGTCCCGGCGTTGATCGACGCGGCGGTGTCGATCGCGTGCAGCCCGTGACCGGCCGCCTCGACGCCCCACAGCTTCACGCCCGGATCGTCGACGAAACCGGCGAAGATCCCCATCGCGTTGCTGCCGCCGCCGACGCAGGCGATCACGTCCGTCGGCAGCCGGCCGTAGCGTTCGAGCATTTGCGCGCGCGCCTCGATGCCGATCACCTTTTGGAACTCGCGCACCATGTACGGATACGGATGCGCGCCGACGACGCTGCCGATGATATAGAACGTATCGGCGATGCGCCCGGCCCAATCGCGGAACGCTTCGTTGGTCGCGTCTTTGAGCGTGCGCGTCCCGCTTTCGACCGCGTGCACGTTCGCACCGAGCAGCTTCATTACGTAGACGTTGAGCGCCTGACGCTCGACGTCGACCGCGCCCATGAAAACGTCGACCGGGACGCCGAACTTCGCGCCGACCGTGGCGGTCGCCACGCCGTGCTGACCGGCGCCGGTCTCCGCGATAAAGCGCGTCTTCCCCATCCGCCGCGCCAGCAGCGCCTGGCCGACCGTGTTGTTGATCTTGTGCGCGCCGGTATGGTTGAGATCTTCACGCTTGAACAGGATCGTCGCGGCGTTCGGGCCGGCGAGACGTTCGGCTCGATAGATCGGCGACGGCCGGCCGACGTAGTCGCGCAAGACGTCGTGATACTCACGCCAGAACGCCGGATCCGCGAAGGCCTCGGTCATCGCCGCTTCGAGCTCGGTCAGCGCACCGACGAGCACCTCGGGCACGAACGTCCCGCCGAAGGCGCCGAAATAGCCGCGAGAATCAGGTTTCTGCACGCGTGTTTTCCTCATCGGTGGCGCGAACGGCGTCCACGAAGGCGCGCATCTTCGCGAGATCCTTGGCGCCGTGCGTCTCCACGCCGCTCCGCACGTCGACCGCGAACGGCCGTACGGTGCGCACGCAGGCCGCGACGTTGTCGGGCACGAGCCCGCCGCTCATGATGATGCGGCGCCGGCGCGCCACGCCTTCCACCAGCGGCCAGTTGAACGTCTTGCCGGTGCCGCCGTACAGCCCCGCCGAGCGCGAATCGAAAAGCAAGTCCGCCTCCGGATAGCGGTCGGCGGACGCTTCGGCGTCGGCCGCCGTATGCTTGAGATAGCGTTCGAAATGCAGCGCTTTGACGTAGCGTCCGCCCGCCGTCGCGGCGCAAAACTCCGGGCTCTCGTCGCCCGAGAATTGCGGCACGCACCCGAGCTCAAGCACGCCGGCGACAAGCGCCTCGTCGGGATTGACCATCACCCCGACGACCGCGACGAAGGGCGGAACGCTGCGCGCGACGGCGCGCGCGTCGGCCAAAGCGATCCGGCGCGGCGATTCGGCGAAGATCAGGCCCACGGCATCCGCGCCGGCCGCAACCGCACCCTCGACGTCGGCGATGCTCGTGCAACCACAGATCTTGATACGCGTGCGCACGGTTAGGCCGGCACCCGGCCGCCACGCAGGACGCGCAGCATCTCGGCCTTATCGGCCGCGCGCATAAGCGTCTCGCCGATCAGGAAGCCGCGCGCGCCGGCCGCGAAGAGCGGCCCGACGTCGTCGCGCGAGCGCACGCCGCTCTCCGAGATCACGACGATCGAAGGCGGCACCAGCGGCAGCAGTTCGGCGGTCACGGCGAGGTTCGTTTCAAAGGTGCGCAGATCGCGGTTGTTGATGCCGAGCAAGGTCGAACCGAGCGCCACCGCGCGGGCCAGTTCGGCCTCGTCGTGAACCTCGACCAGAACGTCGAGCCCGTAACGCCCCGCTTCATCGAACATCTCGCGCATCTCGTCGTCGGTGAGACCGGCGACGATCGCCAGCACGCAGTCCGCTCCGTACGCCGCCGACTGCGCGACGTCGTAGCGCGTGCGCAAGAAGTCCTTGCGCAGGATCGGCAGCCGCGTCGCGCGCCGCGCGATATCGACGTAGGCCAGGTCGCCGAGAAAATGATCGGCTTCGGTCAGCACGCTGATCGCGTTCGCTCCCGCAACTTCGTAGGCGCGCGCGATCGCGGCCGGATCGAGTTCGCGCACGATGAGCCCGACCGACGGCGAGGCCCGCTTGATCTCGGCGACGATCGCCGGGCCGTCGGCCGCGAGGAGAGCGGCGCGGAACGGACGACGCTCGCCGGCGCGCGCTTCGGCCCGCGCGCGCACGACGGCCAGCGACTCGCGCCCCTCGTCGGCCGCGCGCGCGAGCGCCTTCGCGGCGTAGAGTTTCTCGAGCATGTCGTTCACGGGGCGACCTCCTTGGAGCGTTCGACGGGGCCTTCGGTCCGCAGCGCGTCCAATGCGGCGCGCGCGGCGCCACCCGCGATCGACGCCCGGGCCCGTTCCATGCCGTCCTCGATCGAAGCGGCGACGTCCGCGACGACGAGCGCGAGCGCGGCGTTGAGGGCGACGAGATCCGCGCGCGGCGAGCGCTCGCCGGCCAGAATCGACGTCAACACGCCGGCGTTGAATGCAGCGTCACCGCCGCGCAGCGCTTCGAGCGGCGCGTGGACGCCGTACTCGGCCGGGTGCAGGGTCCAGCGGCGCATTCCGGCGCGATCGAATTGCACGACATGCGTCGGGCCCTCACCGGCGATTTCGTCCAGACCGCTCGCCGAGTGCACGACGGCCGCAGCCTGCCCGCCGAGATCGCGCAACGCTTCCGCCAACAGCACCAAATGGCGCTCTTCGGCGACACCGACGACTTGCCGGTTCGCACCGGCGGGATTCGTTAGCGGTCCCAGCACGTTGAAGATCGTCCGCACGCCGAGTTCGCTGCGGACCGGACCCACCGCGCGGGTGGCCGGATGGTAGCTGCGAGCGTACAGGAACGCGATGCGCGCCTCGCGCAAGCGCCGCGCCGAAATTTCCGGCGGGCATTCGATATTGACCCCGAGCGCTTCGAGCACGTCGGCGCTGCCGCACAGACTCGAGGCCGCGCGATTGCCGTGCTTGGCGACCGGGACGCCGCAACCCGCGACGACCAGCGCCGCCGCGGTCGAAATGTTGATCGTGTGCGCGCCGTCGCCGCCGGTGCCCACGATATCGAGCACGAGCGGCAAGCCGTGGTCGACGCGCAGCGATCGCTCGCGCATCGCGCGCGCGGCGCCGACGATCTCGTCGGCCGTCTCACCCTTCGCCGCCAGTGCCGCGAACAGCGCAGCCGTCCGCACCGGCGAGATCGTCTCGTCCATGATGCCGCCGATCATCCGCGCCGCATCATCGGCCGACAGGCTCTTGCCCGCCAGCACGGCGCGCAACATCTGCGGATAATCGGTCATCGCTTGGCGCTCGCCAAGAAATTGCGGGCGAGGTGCGCGCCGGCCGGCGTGAGGATCGACTCGGGGTGGAACTGGACGCCCCAGATCGGCAAGGTACGGTGGGCGACGCCCTGGATCACGCCGTCGTCGCTGGCCGCGACCGCGCGCAGTTCGGCGGGAAAGTTCTCGTGCGAGATGCACAGCGAGTGGTAGCGCGTCGCGACGAACGGTGAGGGCAGTCCCGCGAAGACGCCCGAGTTGTCGTGCGTGATCTCGGAGGTCTTGCCGTGCATCAGCCGCGGCGCGTGGATCACCGAGCCGCCGAAGACCGCGCCGATCCCTTGCGCGCCTAAGCACACGCCCAGGAGCGGATGGCTCGTCGCCGCCGCTTCGCGCAAAATCGCATACATGCGCCCCGCATCTTCCGGTCGCCCGGGCCCCGGCCCGACGACCGTCGCGTCATACTCCGCCAGAATCCCGTCGACCAAGCGCGGATCGTCGTTGCGAATCACGGTCACGTCGGCACCCGCGCCGCCAAACAAGTGCGCGAGGTTATACGTAAACGAGTCGTAGTTGTCCACCAGCAACAGTTTCATTTGAACGGCGCTCCGGCGCGATGGTGCTGCGCTCGCTCCGTTACCATCATCTCGGTAACCCGAGGACGGCGCGCACGATGCCGGTCTTGTGCAGGATCTCGTCGTACTCGGCGGCCGGGTCGCTGTCGGCCACGATGCCGGCCGAGGCCTGCCAATAGGCCTTGCCGTTCGCGACGGCGACGCAACGCAAGGTGATGCACGAATCCATGTCGCCGTTGAAATCGATGTGCGCGATGCTGCCGGCGTAAAAGTTGCGCGCGACCGGTTCGAGCTGATCGATTAGCTGCATCGCGCGGATCTTTGGCGCGCCGGTCACCGTTCCGGCGGGAAACGTTGCGGCGAAGAGATCGAGCGCGTCGCACTCGGGCCGCAACTCGGCGACGACGTTGGAGACGATGTGCATCACGTGCGAGAAGCGCTCGATGATCATCAGCTCGTCGACGTGCACGCTGCCGGTCGTCGCCACGGCGCCGAGGTCGTTGCGTCCGAGATCGACCAGCATGACGTGTTCGGCACGTTCTTTTTCGTTGCTCAGCAACTCGACGGCGACGGCCGCGTCTTCGGCCGGATCGGCGGCGCGCGAACGCGTTCCGGCGAGCGGCCGTAGCCGCGCGTTGCGGCCTTCGAGCCGCACCAGAAACTCGGGCGAGGCGCCGAAGACCGCTTCGCTGCCGTGCTCGATATAGAACATGTACGGCGAGGGATTGCGCGTGCGGATCTGGCGGTAAAAATCGAACGCCGAGCCGCCCTCGACCTCGGCCGAGAAGCGGATGCCGACCTGCAACTGGTAGCAGTCGCCTTCGAAGATGTGGTGCTTCGCCTGCGCGACCCGTTCCAGATACGTCGCGCGGTCCATCGATTGCGTGACCGCGCCGCGCACGCGCACGTCTTGCGGGACGCTTGCCGGCGCACTCATCAGCCGGCGTTCGTAGCCGGCCAGCCGCTCGCGGACCGCGCCGAGTTCGTGCTCGTCGCGCGCGAAGCCGATCAGCGTGACCCGATGCGTGAAGTGATCGAAGACGACCCAGGTGCCCGGCACCACGACGAGCGCGTCCGAGAACGGGATGTCCGAGGGGGGCTTGGGGCCGATCCGTTCGAGCTGCCGGGCCGCATCGTAGGTGAAGACGCAGACCGCGCCACCCGGAAACGGCAGCGCCGACGTATCGACCCGGTACTTCCCGATCAGCGCCCGGATCGCACCGATCATCGCCGGGTCGTTATCGAAGACGGTCGCCTCGAGATAGTCGATCCCGATAAACGAATAGCGCGAAATGCGGTCGGAGCCCTCGACCGACTCCAACAAACACGAACGCCCCGGCTGAGCCAGGGCGAGGAATGCGCTGATCGGCGTGATGGCATCCGCGATGAACGAACGCATCGCGGAATGCAGAGACAGAGGTTCGTCCGAAACGGTGCTGTTCATACGGTGCACTCGGCGGCGCGAGCCGCCGAATGCTACTACTCTTTTACGAGTTCGATGATCGAGAGTTCGGCGGCGTCGCCGGGACGCACGCGGGTCTTGGTGATCCGCGTGTAGCCGCCGGTGCGGTCCTTGAGTGCCGGAGCGATCTGTTCGACGAGCTTCTTCACGACGCGCGGGTCGAGCAGATACTCCGCGACCAGCCGGCGCGAATGCAGGTCGCCACGGCGCGCTTGCGTGATCAGACGCTCGGCAACCTTGGAGACTTCTTTGGCCTTGACCGACGTGGTCTCGATCTTCTCGTGCAAGAAGAACGACGTCGCGAGGCTGCGCAGCAGCGCCCGGCGGGGGCCCTGGGTGCGCGAGAGGCGCTTGTTCGCCATTTGGTGCGGCATGTGTGTTCTCCGCCGTCTACGTCAGGGTATCAAACCTGACGGAGCGACAGACCCCTTTCATCGAGTACTTGCTTGATCTCGTCGAGCGACTTCTTACCGAAGTTGCGCATCTTAAAAATCTCGTCTTCGGTCATGTCGAGCAGTTCCGAGACCTTCGAGATCCCGGCCCGCTTGAGGCAGTTGAACGAGCGGACCGACAGGTTGAGGGTTTCGACCGGGACGTCCCACTCGCTGGCCGGCGCCGTCGGGACCGGCTTCTCTTCGGTCGAGAAGTCGATGAACAGCGAGAGCTGGTCGGTGAAGATGTTCGCGGCTTCCGAGAGCGCGTCGTCCGGCGTGATCGAACCGTTGGTCTCGATCTCGAGGGTCAGGCGGTCGAAGTCGACCGACTGCCCGACGCGCGTGTCGTCGATCGTAAAATTGACTTTGCGGATGGGCGAGAAGATCGAGTCCATCGGGATCAGCCCGATCATGTGCTCGATGTTCTTCTGGCGGTCGGCGGTAACGTAACCGCGCGATTTCTCGACGCCGATCTCCATCACGAGCTTGGCGTCTTTTTTGGTCAACGTGGCGATATGGTAATCCGGCTGGAGGATCTCCACGTCGGCGTCGGGCGAGATGTCGCCCGCGGTCACTTCACGCGATCCGCTCACGTTGAGCGTGAGCACCTTCGGATCGTCGGTGTTCAGCTTGAGCGGCAGGCCCTTGAGGTTGAGCAGCAGGTCGACGGTATCTTCGACCACGCCGGGCAGGGTCGAGAACTCGTGCAGCACGCTGTCGATCTTCACGTAGGTCACGGCCGCGCCGGGGATCGACGAGAGCAGCACGCGCCGCAGCGCGTTGCCCAAGGTGATGCCGAAGCCGCGGTCGAGCGGCTCGATCACGAACTTGGCATAGTTTTCGCGACGCTCGCGAACTTCGATTTGGGTGCCTTGCGGCGCGTCCAGGACGGTCATCGGTAGTGGTTGTTCCTTTGTGCCGTTTACGTTATCCGCCGAAGCTCCGTAGCCCCGACGATCGTACGCCTAACGGCGATTGGGTGAAAATTAGCGCGAGTAGTACTCGACGATGAGTTGTTCGTCGACCGGGGTGTCGATCTGCTCGCGGCCGGGGATCGCGAGCACCTTCGCGGTACCGTCGGTCTCCGAGAACTCGAGCCACTCCGGGTGGCGGCGGTTCTTCGCAACTTCGAGCAGCGTCTTGAACGCGTCGCTCGCCTTGGAGCGCTCGCCGATCGTGATCACGTCGCCCGGCTTGACGATGAACGACGGGATGTTGACGATCCGGCCGTTGATGCGGAAGTGGCGGTGGGTCACGAGCTGACGCGCCTGCTTGCGGCTCATCGCCAGGTTCAGGCGATAGACGACGTTGTCGAGCCGGCGTTCGAGCGTCTGCAGGAAGACCTTACCGGTCTGGCCCGGGACGCGTTGCGCTTCGCGGAAGTAGCTCTCGAATTGCGTCTCGAGCACGCCGTAATAACGGCGCATCTTCTGCTTCTCGCGCAGTTGACGGCCGTATTCGGAGATCTTCTGACGCGCTTTGGTATTCTGAGTTTTCTGGCCGGGCGCGGTGCCGCGGCGCTCGACCGCGCACTTGCGCGAGAGGCAGCGGTCGCCCTTGAGGAAGAGCTTGATCTTTTCGCCGGTCTTCGAGGCCGCGGTTTCGCGACGGCAGAGACGGCAGACGGCAGCAGTATAACGAGCCATTAGTTTAAAGCGCTCCGCCCAAGGCTCCGCGCCCCCACGCCTTCGGCGCGGGGCCCCGGAACACCGAGCCCATGAACCTTGGTGGTAAGGAAAGATGCCCCGAGGGGGCTCGTAAGAATCGTCATCTTAGACCCTACGCCGTTTCGGCGGGCGGCAACCGTTGTGCGGAATCGGCGTCACGTCTTTGATCAACGTGATTTCCAGACCGGCGGCTTGGAGCGAGCGGATCGCGGCTTCGCGACCGGCGCCCGGACCCTTGACGTAGACTTCCGCCGACTTCATGCCGTGTTCCATCGACTTGCGCGCGACCGCTTCGGCGGCCATCTGCGCGGCGAACGGCGTCGATTTCTTCGAGCCCTTGAAGCCGAGGTTCCCGGCCGAGGCCCAAGCAATCGTCGAACCCTGGTTGTCGGTCATCGTCACGATCGTATTGTTGAACGAGCTGTGGATGTGCGCGATACCGGATCCGACGTTCTTAAATTCGCGCTTTTTGCGCGTCTTGGTCTGCTTCTTAGCCGCCAACAGGAACTCCGTGCTTTATCTTGCCCCCTGCCACGAGAGGGGGTGTCGTCGCCTCGGCCGGCAGGCTTCGCTCGCGCGATGGGCCTCCGAACTGGTTCCCGTCGCTCGGCGAGGGCGGGGGGCGCACGAATGCGCGTCCCCGGCAGTGCCGGAGACAACGCCCTATATTACCGGGAAACGGCGAGTCCGGTCAAGCCCGTCGGTCTCAGTCCGGCACCGGGACGTACGTGCCGTTCGCGGTCACGCCTTCCGGAAAGCCGCAATCGCCGAAGCTCCGGTCCTCGATGACCGTCAGTCCGCCCGGCACGGCCTCAAAGCGCAACCGGCAATCGCCCGAGAGCCCGTGCTGGGTCCAGGTCGCCGGCAACGGACCGCTCAGGGTCCCGGCGATGAAGCCCTGATCGGAGTCGAGCGCCCGGATCGCATTGATCGAGAAGCCCATCTTGCCGCCCTTCCCGGCGACAACCACCAGCTGACTGCCGACCGGCAGCGGCTTGCGCGTAAGCAGATCGGCCTGGCGGTAGGTTCCCGGGGCGAGCAGGAGAGCAAGCGCGGCGGCGGCGACGATCACGGGGTTCCGTTTCCGCGGCGGTAGAGATCGACCCCGTCTTGCGTGCGGACGAGGTCGTAGACGTGCCGCCGCACCAGCCGGTCGAGCTGCGGCCGGCCCACGGCCTGCCACTCGGCGGAGGGGTAGCGGTCGTCGACGAGCGCGTACTCGGGCAGCGCCGCCCAACCGCTGCGGGCGTTCGGATCGAAGCCCAGGTGAGCGTAGATTTCGTCGTGGGTTCCGACGGCCGCATCCGGCGGAAGCGCGGCGACGAAGGCGTCGAGTACCCGGTCGTGCGCGGTGACCGGGGCGAGGAAGTGCCCCCAATGCGCCGGCGATGCGACGCTCAGGTTCAGCACGCACAGCGCCAGCGATGCGATCGCCAGGCGCGCGGAGCGGCGCGGCCCGAGGCTCGCGAGCGCGACGGCGTACGCGACGAGCATCTCGCCGACCCACACCCCGGCGTAGTGCTGTCCCATCGTGTACGTGATCGACCAGCGCGAAGAAAGCACTTCGATCAGCCCCGGCACGACGATCAGGCCGAGCGGACCGAGCAGCGGCACGAAACACAACGGCACGAACGCTTCGAGCAAGAAACTCAGGCGCCCGGCGACCGCCGCGAGCCCGCTTTGCTGCGCCTCGGGATCCGTGATGTACCCGAGCGCGAACCACGCGTCATGTCCACCCACCAGCGGACGCACGATGAGAAAATACGCCGCCAGCGTCAGCACCGCCGCGACGACGGTTCCGGCCGCGAAGCGCACCAACGCGCGATCGCCGCGGCGCACCGCCCAGATGGCCGTGCCGGTGCCGAGGACGGCCAGCATCAGCGCTTCGTCTTCTTTGATCGCCAGCGCGACGAGGACGAACAGCGCGGCCGCGCGCCAGTTTCGCCGGTCGACGGCCCACGCGAGCCACGCGATCGCCGCGGGCGCAAACCCGTTCTCGTGAAAGTCGGTGAACGCCACGCCGACCAGCGGCGGATAGAACAATGCGACGATGCCGGCCAACAACGCCATCGGTGCGCCGGCACGCGGGCGTACCAGCAGATAGACCGCGGGCGCGACGAGGGCACCAGCCACCGCCTGCAGCGCGATCAGCGCGACCGGCGAGTGCGTCGCCAGCAACAGCGGCGAACACAGGTACAGCAGCGGCGAGAAGTGGTGCAGAAAGTGACTGCCACCCTCGTTCATGTCGCCGAATCCGCTCAGCGGCGTCGCGATCGTTTGCACGAACTCGCCCAAATCGGCGCCGGAGTGGTAGCTGAAATAGCGATCGGCCCCGAGCCACGTCAGCAGCGCGGCCCACAGCGCACAGGCCGCCGCAAGCACGATCGCGGCGCGACGGCCGTCCGCCGGTTGTGCCGACATGCTACGCCCTACGACCCCCTCGCTGCCGGTTCCCGCGCCTGCAACGCGCGCACGACGGAGGGTTTTTCTAGTCGCGTATGACGCAGATCGATTGTGCCGTGCCGGGCCGCAACAAACTCGGCGAGAGTCCGGTGTGGAGCGTACGCGAAGCCGCGCTCTATTGGGTCGATAGCCGCGGCCCCGCGGTGTACCGCTACGATCCCGCCGGCGGCGAGGTGCGCTCGCACCCGCTCCCGGCCGTCGCCGGCAGCATCCAGTTGCGCCGCAGCGGCGGTCTGATCGCCGCGCTGCAGACGGGCTTCCACACGTTCGACTTTGCGAGCGGCACGCTCGCGCCGCTCGTCGACCCCGAAGCCGACCAGCCGGAGAACCGCTTCAACGACGGCCGCGTCGACCGGCGCGGCCGCATTTGGTGCGGCACGATGAACGACACGCGCCGCGATCCCACCGGCTCGCTGTATCGCCTCGATCCCGATCATGCGTGGACGAAGATGCGCGACGACATCATCGTGCCGAACAGCATCTGCTGGAGCCCCGACGACCGCGTGATGTATTTTGCCGACACCTACCGGCACTACATCATGTCGTATGCCTTCGATCTGGATGCCGGCACGATTCGCGATGGGAAAGTCATCGTCGATACCACCGATCATCCCGGCCGGCCCGATGGATCGACCGTGGATGCGGAGGGTTTTCTCTGGAACGCCGAGTTCGCGGCGAGCCGCCTCGTACGCTACGCTCCGGACGGCCGGATCGATCGCACGATCGCCCTACCGGTGACGAACGCGACGAGCTGCTCGTTCGGCGGTCCGAATCTCGACGTGCTCTTCGTGACCACGGCGACGCAGTGGCTGAGCCCCGATCAACTCGAGGCCCAGCCTTTGGCCGGCAGCGTGTTCGCGGTCGACGCCGGCGTGCGCGGCCTGCCCGAACCCGAGTACCTTGGCTAGCGCAGGTTCGGCGCGACCATGTCGGTCGCCGGGAATGCCGCCGTCAGCGCGCCGTACTTCGCACCGGCATCGATCATCGACTGCAGGTCGGAGGCTTTGAAGCGCTCCGGGTAGACCGTGCGATGCTGCAGCGGCGAGGGTGCGAGACCGCCGTACTTCTGCATGATCGCGGCAGCGTCGGCCGGGTGCGCGTTGGCCCACTTGCCGGCGGCCAGCAGTGCGTCGGAGAACTTTTTCACCGCATCGGGATTGTTCTTGGCGAAATCGGGCGTGCAATAGAAGCCGCCCTCGACGACCAGCGGCGAAATCTCGGCGCCGACATAGGTGAGCAGCTTGCCGTTGCCGGCCGACAGCGCGGCGCTGAAATACGGTTCGGTGACGACGGTCGCGTCGACCTTGCCCGTCGCGACCAGCGCGCCGTCGGCCGACGGCGGCGCTTCGACCCACTTGATGCTCTTCCAATCGCCGCCGTGCTTATCGATCCAGGCCAACGCTTCGATCTGCACGATGCTGCCGCGCACCGAGACGACGAACGTCTTCCCGTTGAGGTCCTTGGCCGACGCGATTCCGCTGTCGTTGCCGACGATGATCCCTTCGAGCGGAGCCTTGACCGACGTCGCGCCCGACGGCGCGACCAGCACGATCGGAATGCCGCCTTGCACGGCCCGCGCGATCAGCAACGTGCTCGACGTACCGAAGTCGGCCGTCCCGCCCGCCACCGCCTGCACCGTCAGCGACGGCGTCGAGATGCCCTGAATCTGAACGTCGAGGCCGGCCTTGGCGAACAGGCCCAAATCCTTCGCGTAGTACAGCGCCCCGCTGACGTCGGACGGCAGCGAGATGACGGTCACCTTCTGCAGCGTTTGGGCGCCGGCGGGTGCGGCGGCCGCCAGCACGCCTGCGAGCGCGGCCGCGGCGAGGGAACGGGCGAGGCGACGGAACGGTTCGATCATCGAGAGTCCTCCAGGGAAGAGCCGAGTTTATTTCCAGTTTTTTGCGAGTGCGATGACCGCTTGGTGGTCGAAATCGTTCGCGAAGGGAATGAAGGCGTTGGTCGACACGGCCGCGGGCGGAATCGGAGCCTTGAGCACGCCGTAGTCGCTGAGGAATTTCGTGTAGACGGCGATGTCGCGCGGCGGCGTCAGGCCGATGTGCTTATTGTTGGGGTCGGCGGCCGGCAGCTGATTCTGCGAGAGCAGCAACTCCTGCGCGATGTTGTTCACCGCCTCATCCGTCATCTTTTGTTTCGATTGCTGGATGAAGATCTTGGCCGCCGCAATCGGATTCTCGCGGATGAACACCGCGGCCTTGGCGATCGCGCGGCAGAAGTGCTTGAGCGCCTCGCCCTTGGCTTGAATCGTCGCCGGTGCCGAGGCGAAGCCCGCATCGACGAAGTCGCTCAGCAGCGGATTGCGGAACGTGCGAAACTTCGCGTGCCCGACGACTTCGTAGGTGTAGATCTCCTGATTCGGAAACGCCGCACCGGCGACGCGCTTGGAGGTGAGCGCCTCGAGCCCTTGCGCGCCCGCGCCGATCGGCACGAACGTATAGTCGCCGGGCTGCAAACCCGCGCCGGCGAGCATCGACTTCGACGACGGTTCGCCCGCACTGCCGACCACGATCTCGCCGAGCACGGCGCCCTTGAAATCGGCCAACGTGCGAATCGGGCTATCGGCGAGCACGGCGAGCTCGTACGGAAAACTCGACTCGCGCGCCATGAAGATCTGCAGATGCAGTCCCTTGTCGTATCCGAGCAGGATCGGCTCGTTGGTGAGCGAGACGATATCGCCCTTGCCGCTCGCGACGAGTTGCGCCGCGGTACCCGGACCGGTCGCGTATTGCTCGACGACCGTCAGGTGCTCGTCCTTGTAGAAGCCCGCGCCTTCGGCGACGAGTTCCAGGGCATCGTAGATGCCGGGCGCGGAGCCGGCCACCAGCGTCAACGTATCGTCGGCGCGCGCGGGGGACACCGCACCGAGCGCGAGGCAGCAGAGCGCGAGCGCGCACACTATGAGACGTGCCAACATCGGTCCTTTCTAAAGCGGCGGAAAGCGGTAGAGCTGGTCGCCCTCGGCGATTTCGCGACCGATCGATTTGAGCAGCGCGACGTCGGCTTCGGGGGTCGCGGCCTGCGGCGCGCGGACGAACGTGTTTTGCGAGCGGATGCGGAGCTTGGCACGCTCGTCGCGGGTCACGGCGACCGGATCGCGGCCTTCCGCGACGGCGCGAATGTTCTCGCGGATCATCTGGCGCAGCGCGATCACGCCGTAGTCGGTCGAGGTCAGGTTCTCGTAGGCGTGGATCGCGATCGGGCCCTGGCCGGTGGTGACCTCGTAATCGCCGGGATGGCGCTGGCGCTCGGCGTACGAGCGGTCGTTGGCCTGGCCGAAGCCGCGCACGCGCGTCTTGAGCGGGTTGCGTTCGTCGTTGAAGAGCACGTGCAGCCGCTTGCTGTTGTGGTTGTCGATCGGCACGACCCAGGTCGCGACGTAGGGCAACTGCGAGATGTTTTCTTTTTGAACGTCGTCGGAGGGCGGCACCAGTCCGTAATTCGGCATGAACGTATCGACGACGCGGATCCACACCAGATCGCTGTCCTTGACGCGACGGCTGGCGATGTAGTGCATCCCGTTCTCGTTCTGCACCCACTGCATGATGGGAACGATCCCCATGCGGTCGGAGAAGCCGCGCTGAGCGCCGGTCGTGAGCACGTGCAGATATGCGGTATGGACCGGGTCCATCGCGTTCTCGTGAATCTGCAGCCAGTTGCACTCGTTGACGCAATCCTTCTCGAAGCCCGATTCGACCGCGATGTGCGCGGCGTCGTAGAGGTCGAGCATCGGAAACGCCGGCTTCTTCTCCGGCGGCCCCATATACGCGAAGACGAGATCGGCGAAGACGTGCGTCGGATACGCACCCAGACAAATCTTCCCGCCGTTTGCCAGCGGCGCGCCGGCACCGGTCTCGAGGATCGTGCCGTCGGGCGCGTAGTGGAAGCCGTGGTAGGCGCAGCGGATGCCCTGCTCGCTGATCACGCCGTATTCGAGCGACGCGCCGCGATGCGCGCAGCGCTGCTCGACCAGGCCATAGGCGCCGCGCGCGGACTTGAAGAGCACCAGGTCCTCGCCCAGGATCTTCAACTTGAGCGGCAGATCGGAGAGTTCGCGCACGTTCGCAACGGGCTGCCAGTAGCGCCGGAACAGCTCGCCCATCGGCGTGCCGCGCTCGACGTGCGTCAGCTCGGCGTCTTCGGAGAGATCGCGCGGCGTGTTATAAGCGTTGAAGCGGCGCGCTTCACTCGAAACGAGCGATGTCATCGGTGCGTGAACGTCTCCTTGTACCCCCGGCAACCAAGCACGCATTCTCACTATCACCGCGCGTAGGAACGTTCCTTCTCTGCGCGCGGCGCGCGTGCAAACGCGGCCACGTCGCCGGGTTCTTGCGCAACGATGAGCATTGCATATTTCGGCACGGGCCTGCTCGGTAGCGGCTTCGTGCGCCGCCAACTCGAGCTCGGCACGACCGTTCACGTTTGGAACCGCTCGCCCGAGAAAGCGCGCGCGCTCGCCGCTGAAGGCGCCGTTTTTTTCGACGATCCCGCCGCCGCGCTGGCCGGGGTTGAACGCGTTCACCTCACGCTTGCCGACGATGCATCGGTCGATGCGGTCCTCGAACCGCTCGCCGGCGCGATCGCAGCGTCAACGTTCGTAATCGACCATACCACGACCGCGCCGACGCCGACCGCCGAACGCATCGCACGTTGGGCCGCGCGCGGGAAGCGCTTCGTCCACGCGCCCGTTTTTATGTCGCCGCAAAATACGCGCGAGGGGACGGGCACGATGATGACCTCGACCACCCCGGCACATCACGAGGCGCTCACTGCAGCGCTGGAAACGATGACCGGCAAACTGGTCTATCTCGGCGACGATCCGAAACGCGCTGCGGCGTTCAAGCTCTTCGGCAACCTGCTGATCATCGAGTTCTCGGCGGGTCTCGCCGATCTGAATCGGCTGGCCGGCGCCGTCGGCATCACGACCGAAGATGCGTTTTCGCTCTTCTCGTTCTTCAATCCGGCACCGATGATCCCGATACGCGCCGCGCGTATCGCGAGCGGCGACTTCAAGCCGTCGTTCGAACTCACGATGGCACGCAAAGACGTGCGGCTGATGATCGAAGAGGCGCGGCGCCACGGCGTCACGCTGGGCGTGATGCCCGCGGTCGCGGCGACGATGGACGATGCGATCGCACGCGGCTACGGTGCGGACGACTCGGGCTCGATCGCGCGTCTGGACGGCCGCTCGTGATCCGCTACATCAGCGAAGCCGACGTCACGGCGACGCTCGACGTCGCAACGGCCATCGATTTGCTCGACGACGCCTGCCGGGCGCTGGCGGCCGGCACCGCCGCGATCGCACCGCGGCAACGCATCGCGAGCGAGGGCGTCTCGATGAACCTGATGGGCGGCGCACTCGCCGGGCGCGTCGGCCACAAGTGCTACCCGGTCGCGCGACCGCGGCGCGCGCGCTTCTGGGTGACGCTGTTCGGCAACGACGCCACGATGCTCGCACTGATTGAAGCCGACGCGCTGGGGCAGATCCGCACCGGCGCGGCGAGCGGGCTCGCGACCCGCGTCCTGGCGCGCGCCGACGCGCACGTCGCGGCGGTCGTCGGCACCGGTTGGCAAGCGCGCACGCAGCTCGAAGCGGTGTGCCGCGTGCGGCCGATCGAGCGCGCCTACGCCTACGGCCGCGATCCGGCGCGCGCGCGGACGTTTTGCGATGAGATGACGGCGCTGCTGCATATTCCGGTCGAACCGGCGAACGACGTCGCGAGCATGCTGGCCCAGGCGCAGGTCGCGATCACGATGACGACGGCGAGCGAGCCGGTGCTCTTCGGCGCGCAGTTGTTGCCGGGCACGCACGTGAACGCCGCCGGGTCGAACCGGCCGACGGCCGAGGAAATCGACGCCGACGTCGTGCGCCAGGCGGCGATCGTTGCGGTCGAGAACGTCGCGCAGGCGAAGGTCGAGTCGGGCGATTTGCTCGGCGCCGAGCGCGCCGGCGCGTTCGACTGGTCGAGCGCCGTCCTGCTCTCCGACATCGTCGCCGGCAAGGCGCCCGGCCGCACGAGCGACGACCAGATCACGCTCTTCGAGTCGCTCGGCGTCGGCCTGTGGGATATCGCCGCGGCCAACTACATCTACGACCGCTGCGTCGAGAGCGGCCGCGGCCGCGAGGTCGACCTCCCCGGTTAACGCCGCTACGAACCGGCGACGATCGCCTCAGCGCGGTCGTCGTGGGCGCGGCGGTAGCAAATCTCAATCCTGTTGCCCTCGGGGTCGCGAAAGAAGACCGCGTAATAGCGCTCCGAGGAATACGGGATTTCCGGCCCCTCCATGTCGGCGGCACCGGCCGCATAGGCGATCTGCGCCAAGCGATCGACGTCGGCCGGCGTCGTCGCCGTGAACGCGAGGCACGTCTCGTTCGGCTGGTGGCCGGGGTCCTCGTGCAGCCCGAAGAACGGCCGCGGGGCGTGCGTGCCGACCGGCGGGTGGTAATACTCGACTTCACCGGGGGCTTCGTGCACGTCGGTCAGGCCGAGCGCCGGCATCAGGACGTCGTAAAACGAACGCACGCCCGCAAGATTGCGGACGCGCGCGTCGACATGATCGAATCCGGCGAACTTCCCGCGTTCCATACGCGGGGATTCGCGCTACTTCTTGGCGGCCTTCTTCTTGCCGGCCACCGTGCGCTTGGGGCCCTTGCGGGTGCGCGCGTTGGTCTTCGTCCGCTGGCCGCGCACGGGCAGGCCGCGCCGGTGGCGCAGGCCGCGGTAGCAGCCGATGTCGGTCAGGCGTTTGATGTGGCCCGCGATCTCGCGGCGCAGGTCGCCTTCGACCTTCATCGCGTCGACCGCTTCGCGCAGCTTGTTCTCGTCGTCGCTCGTCAGGTCTTTGACCCGCACGTTCGGGTTGACCCCGGTCTGCGCGAGCAGCTTCTGCGACGTCGGGAGTCCGATGCCGAAGATGTAGGTGAGAGCGATCTCGATGCGCTTTTCGCGCGGCAGGTCGATGCCGGAAATACGAGCCATGCGTTACCCCTGAACCTGTTTGTGCTTCGGATTGACGCTGCAAATCACGCGCACTTTACCTTCGCGGCGAATGATCTTGCACGCATCGCAGATGCGTTTGACGGACGGACGGACTTTCATTTTGAAGGCGCTCCGGCCCGGCCTGCGCGCCCCCCACTTTGTGGGGCCCCCAGTCCGAGCTCGCTTGATGTATTGGTGCTAGTGGACGATTTTTCGGCGCTCGCTCCATCACCGTGGTGGTGATGCATTAGGCGGCCTGTTCTTCTTTGGGACGGTAGCGGTGCACGTCGGGATGTTCCGCGTAGTCCCGGAGGGTGAGGATCCGGGGACCCTCGCTGGTAACGGCGATGGTGTGCTCGAAGTGCGCAGCTAGTTTACCATCTTCCGTGACAACGGTCCAGCCGTCGTCCAGAGTTTCAACGTTGTAGGTCCCCTCGGTGATCATCGGCTCGATCGCCAAGACCAGACCCGGGCGCAGCAGCGTCCCGTGGCCGGGGCTACCGTAGTTGGGGACTTGGGGTTCTTCGTGCATCTTGGTGCCGATGCCGTGCCCGACGAGCTGGCGGACGACGCCGTAGCCGTTCCCCTCGGCATGCGCCTGGACGGCGTGGCCGATGTCACCCAGCCGGTTCCCGGCCTGCATCTGGGCGATGGCCAGCATCAGGCACTCCTGGGTGACCCGCATCAGGCGCTCGGCGGCCTCGCTCACGTTCCCGATCGGGATCGTCACGGCGGAGTCGGAGACGTAGCCGTTGAGGGTCGTCCCGATGTCGATCGAGAGCAGATCGCCGTCTTTGAGCACGCGCGATCCGGGGATGCCGTGGACGACCTCCTCGTTGACCGAGGCGCAGATCGTGTGAGCGTAGCCGTGGTAGCCGATGAAGGTCGGGACGCCGCCCATCGAGCGGATCGATTCTTCGGCTAGCCGGTCGACCTCGGCGGTCGTCATGCCGGCCTTGACGGTTTTCATCAGCATCGTCAGGGTGCGCGCGGTGATCTTGCCGCTGACGCGCATCAATTCGATCTCGCGGCTCGACTTGATGGTGATCACGATGCGCCCTTGGTGGCGGGGGCGATATCCGGCAGGGCGGCGACGATCGCGCGCGTGACGTCGTCGATCTCTCCGAGTCCATTGACGTGGATCGTTTCGCCTTGGCGTTCGTAATAGGCGATCAGCGGCGCGGTCTTCTCGTCGTACTCGGCGAGGCGCTTGGTCACGACCTCGGCGCTATCGTCGGGGCGCTGCACCAGCGGCCCGCCATCCTCGTCGCAGATCCCGGCAACGCGCGGCGGGCTGAATTTCGTGTGGTACACGCGTCCGGTCCGCGGGTTCGACCAGCGGCCGGTGATGCGCTCGGTGAGCACGGAGTAGTCCACGTCGAACACGATCGCGACGGCGGAGAGCCCCTTGCGCACGAGCAGCGCGTCGAAGGCCTCGGCTTGCGGGATCGTGCGCGGAAAGCCGTCGACGATCACGTTTTCGGCGTGCGCGAGTTCGGCTTCCATCATGCGAATGATCAGGTCGTCGGGAACGAGCTTCCCGGCATCCATGAAGCTCTGCGCTTCCGCCCCGAGCGCCGTCTTCTCGGCCCGATGGCGGCGCAGGATATCGCCCGTCGAGATCTGCTTGTACCCGAAACGATCCTCGAGAATCTTGGCCTGCGTGCCCTTACCCGCGCCGGGCGGGCCCAAGAAAACCAGGATCATAACGGCGCTCCGCCCCAAGCTCCGCGCCCCCCATGCTGCGCATGGGTCCCCCGGTCCGAGCTCGCTAGGAGCCGAACTGCTAAGGCGCGATGCTGCTGCGCTCGCTCCATGTCCACTATTTCTTGATGAACCCGCGGTAGTCGCGCATGGCGAGGCGGGCTTCGATCTGGGTGATCGAGTCGAGGGCCACGCCGACGACGATCAGCAGCGAGGTCGAGCCGATGTAGAGTTGCGTCAGGCCGGTGTCGCGCTGCAGCGAGGGCAGCACGGCCAGCAGGCCCAGGTAGACCGCGGCCGCGGCCGTGATGCGGAAGAGAATCTTATTGATGTACTGCACGGTCGGATCGCCGGGACGAATGCCGGGGATGAAGGAGCCCGACTTTTTCAGGTTGTCGGCGATGTCTTTGGTGTTGACCACGATCGATGAGTAGAAGAACGTGAACACCACGACCAGCAAGAAATAGACGAGGTTGTAGGGGATCGAGTTCGGCCCGAAGTTCAGTTGGATCCACTGGCCCACTTGGGCGGTCCAGCCGGTGCCGCTCGTACCGAACCACGAGAGCGCCTGTTGCGGCAGGAGCAGGATCGAGATCGCGAAGATGATCGAGATGACGCCCGCGTTGTTCAAACGCAGCGGAATGTAGCTCGAGCGACCGGCGAACATCTTGCGGCCGACGACGCGGCGCGCTTGCTGCACCGGAATCCGGCGCTGCCCCTGATACATGAAGACGATCGAGACGATCGTGACCAGCGCGATGGCGAGCCAGAGGACCAGTCCGAGCCAGTTCACGCTACCGGTACTGGCGAGCGAGAACGTCTGACCGATTTGGCTCGGGAAGCGCAGCACGATGCCGACGAAGATGATCAGCGAGATTCCGTTGCCGATGCCCTTGTCGGTGATCTGCTCGCCCAGCCACATCAGGAACACCGTCCCGGCGACGAACGAGAGCGCGGCGTACGCGATGAACAGCCACGACGAATCGTAGAACACGCCCGAGCGGCTCATCGCGATCGACATCGAGGTGCCCTGGATGAATGCGAGCACGATCGTAAGCCAGCGCGTGTAGCGGCTGATCGTCTTGCGGCCTTGCTCGCCGCCCTTCTTCGCCATCTCTTCGAGCTGCGGCACGACGACCGTCATCAGCTGCATGATGATCGACGCGTTGATATAGGGCGTGATGCCCATCGCGATGATCGAGAGCTTCTGCAGCGCGCCGCCCGAGAGGAAGCCGAGGAACTGGTAAAACGCGCCCGACGCGATCACTTGCGCCCACTTCGCCTGATTGACGTTGGGCAGCTGGACGTGAATCATGAACACGAAGACGGCGAACGCGAAAAACACGAACCCGACCCGCTTGCGGATCTCGGGAACGAGCAACGCGTTACGCAGGGTGTTCAGCAACCCAGCAATTCCTTAGCGGCGGCTTGGGCGAAGCCCAAACGCGAAGGGTTCACGGAACGTGAATCCACTAGGCGCTTTCGCCGAGGTCGGCGCCGGCCGCGCCGAGCGCTTCGCGCGCGGTCGCGGAGAAGAGCACGTCGCGGAACTTCAGGCCGGTCGGCAGAACGCCGCCGTTCTTCGCGCCGCCCAGTACCTTGACGCCGTCCTTGAGATCCTTGAGCTTGCCGTGCGTCTGGAGCGACTGCGGCGAGACTTCGATCGAGACGTCCCAGCCGGCCAGATCGCCGACGTTGATCACGGCGAAGGTCTGACGGAAGTGCCCGATGTCGCGGGCTTTTTGCGAGACGCCCTTGCGCTGCGGCAAACGGCGCGCCCACGGCGTCTGGCCGCCTTCGAACGCGGGGCCCTTACCGCCGCCCGAACGCACGGTCTGACCCTTGCCGCCTTCGCCGCCGGTCTTGACCATGCCCGAGCCGTGGCCGCGGCCGACGCGCGTGCGCTTCGGCCGGGAGTGGGCGTTGGGTTTGAGCGAGGACAGCGTGAACGCCGTCGCTTTCTTTTCTTCGGTAGCCATAATTATGCGTACAACTCGGCGACCGTCTTGCCGCGCAGTTGCGCGACCGTCTCGGCCGTCTTGAGCGACTTGAGTGCCTCGAACGTCGCGTAGACCACGTTGATCGGGTTGTTCGAACCGAGCGACTTGGTGAGGATGTCGTGAATGCCGGCCAACTCGAGCACGGCGCGCATCGCGCCGCCCGCGATCACGCCGGTCCCCGGCGCGGCGGGTTTCAGCAACACGTGGCCCGCGCCGACGTGGGTGTTGACCATGTGCGGGATCGTCTTCTCGACCATCGGCACGGTGATCAGATCTTTGCGCGCCTGCTCGACGCCCTTGCGGATCGCCTCGGGAACTTCGCCGGCCTTGCCGATGGCGAAGCCGACGCGTCCCTTCTTATCGCCCACGACGACCAGCGCCGAGAACGAGAAGCGCTTCCCGCCCTTGACGACCTTGGCCACGCGGTTGATGCGCACGACGGTCTCTTCGAACCCTTGGTTGTCGCGATCGCGACCACGATTGTACATGCTTAGAAGTCCAGTCCCGCTTCACGCGCGGCGGCGGCGAGGGCGGCCACGCGGCCGTGGTATTTGAGCCCGGAGGTATCGAACACGACGGCCTTGATGCCCTTGGCTTGCGCGCGCTCGGCGATCGTCTGACCGACCTTGGCGGCGGCGTCGACGTTCGTGCGCGAGCCGAGTCCGTCGGCAACCGCGCCTTCGCGCGTCGAAGCCGCGACCAGCGTGTGGCCCTTGGCATCGTCGATCACGAACGCGTAGGTGTGGTGCAGGCTGCGGAAGATCTGCAGGCGCGGACGCGCTTCCGTACCGATGACCTTTTTGCGAACGCGGCCGTGGCGCTTGAGGCGCTGTTCGGTCCGCGATACACGAACTGACATTACTTCTTCCCTGCCTTGCCGGCTTTACCGAGTTTCTTGCGCACGACCTCACCGTCGTAACGCACGCCCTTGCCCTTATAGGGTTCCGGCGGACGCAGATCGCGGATCTCGGCCGCGACTTGGCCGACGCGCTGCTTGTCGATCCCGTCGACGTGGACTTTGGTCGTGCCCTCGACGGCGAACGAGATGCCCTCGGGCGCCTTGTAGACGACCGGGTGCGAGTAGCCGAGCGAGAAGTTGAGGTCGCTGCCGGCCTTGTTGACGCGGTAGCCGACGCCTTGCAGCTCGAGGCTCTTGCGGAAGCCCTTCGTGACGCCCTCGATCATGTTGTTGATCAGCGTGCGCGTGAGACCGTGCGCCGAACGCCCGGGCTTGTCGTCGCTCTTGCGGCTGACCTGGAGCACGCCGTCGACGAGCGAAATCTCGACGACGTTGGCCAGGATGTGCTGTTCGAGCTCGCCCTTGGGACCCTTGACCTTCACGAGCTCCGCCGCGACGTCGACGTTGACGCCCGCGGGGACCGTGATCGGAAGCTTACCGATTCGTGACATGCTGCTTACCACACGTACGCGAGGACTTCACCGCCGAAGCCTTCGCGCTTCGCGCGTTTGCCCGACATGATGCCCTTGGAGGTCGACATGATCACGAGGCCGAGGCCGCCCAGAACGCGCGGGATCTCGGTCTTCGTGGTGTAGACGCGCAGACCGGGGCGCGAGATGCGCCGCAGTCCGGTGATGACTTTCTCTTTTTCCGGGCCGTACTTGAGCTGGATCCGGAGCGTGCCCTGGGGGCCGTCCTTGATCTCTTCGATGCCCGCGATGAAGCCTTCGTCGGCGAGGATCTGCGCGACGGATTTCTTCATCTTGGAGGCCGGAATGTCGACGGTCTGGTGATTGGCCGTATTCGCATTGCGGATACGGGTCAGCAGATCGGCGATCGGATCGGTGATTACGCCCATTTCCTGTCTACTCTCTTACCACGAGGCCTTGGTGATGCCCGGAATGAAACCGCGGTGCGCGTTCTCTCGGAAGCAGATACGGCACATGGCGAACTTGCGCAGGTAGCCGCGCGGCCGGCCGCACACGCGGCACCGGTTGTGTCCGCGCACGGCGAACTTCGGCTTCAACTTGGACTGTTCGATTGAACTGGTCTTGGCCATTAGCTTGCGATCCCCACACGTTCACCGGCGGCTTTTTGCAACGGAAGTCCCATCGATTCGAGGAACGCCGTCGCTTCTTCGTCGTTCTTGGCGGTCGTCACGATCACGATGTCCATGCCGCGCGCCTTGTCGACCTTGTCGAAATTGATCTCCGGGAACACGAGCTGCTCGCGCAGTCCCATGTTGTAATTCCCGCGACCGTCGAACGACTTGCGCGAGAGACCGCGAAAGTCGCGGATACGCGGCAGCACGATGTTGAACAGCTTATCGAGGAACACGTACATGCGCTCGCCGCGCAGCGTGACCTTACCGCCGATGTTCATGCCTTCCCGCAGCTTGAAGGCCGCGATCGACTTCTTCGCCTTGGTGATCACGGGCTTCTGGCCCGAGATCGTGGTCAGCTCTTGCAGCGCGACGTCCAGCGCCTTCGAATTGGAAATCGCGTCGGTCACCGACATGTTGATGACGACTTTGTCCAGCTTCGGGATCTGGTGCACGTTCTTGTAGCCGAATTTCTCCTTCAGCTGCGGTGCGACGTGCTGCTTGTACTTCTCTTTGAGGCGTAGTTCGGTCGGCATGATTACTTCCCGGCCTTGACTGGCACGAGTAACTGTTCGCCCGACTTCGCGACGCGCACGGTGGTGCCGTCGTTCTGCCGGATGCGGCGGACGCGCGTCGGCGCGTTCGTCTTGGGGTCGATGACTTGCAGCGCGCCGAGCGGAATCGGAGCTTCTTTTTCAAAGATGCCGCCGCTGCGCGAGCCGTCCTGACCTTGTTTGGTGTGACGCTTGACGACGTTCAGCCCCTCAACGGTGGCGTTGCCGTCCTTCGGGAACACGGCCTTGACGATGCCGCGCTTGCCCTTCTCTTTTCCGCGCCGCAGCATGACGGTATCGCCCGTCACGATCTTCGGTTTGCGGATGGAGTAATCGATGTGCGCCTTGGCCATCGCTAGAGCACCTCGGGTGCGAGCGAGGCGATCTTGAGGAAGCCGCGGTCGCGCAGCTCGCGGCAGACGGGCCCGAACACGCGCGTGCCGCGCGGATCGAGGTTGTCCTTGTCGCCCTTGATGATCACACAGGCGTTGTCGTCGAACTTGATGACCGAACCGTCGGGGCGGCGCATCGGCTGCGACGTGCGGACGACCACGGCCTTGACGACCTGACCCTTCTTCACGGCGGCGCCGGGGATCGCCGATTTGACGGTCCCGACGATGATGTCGCCCACGAAGGCGTACTGATGCCGGCTACCGCCGCTGACGTGGATGCAAAGCAACTCACGCGCGCCGGAATTGTCGGCCACTTTGAGCCGGGTCTCTTGCTGGATCATTTGAAAGGCACTCCGCCCTGGGCTACGTGCCCCCCAAGCGATGCTTGGGGCCCCCGCACGCGATCTCGCAACAACGTAGTCTTCGGCGCACGATACTGCTGCGCTCGATCCATCACCGTGCTGCTCATTTCGCACGCTCCAGGATCTCGAGCAAGCGCCAGCGCTTCTCTTTGGAATAGGGACGGCACTCTTGGATGCGGACGAGGTCGCCGATTCCGGCCGTGTTCAGTTCGTCGTGCGCCTTGAAGCGTCGCGACTGCCGGACGACCTTTTTGTAGACCGGATGCGGGACGCGCGTTTCCGCGACGACCACGATCGTCTTATCCATCTTGTTGCTGGCGACGCGGCCCTGCTTGATGCGCCGGCGGTTCCGGCTGCGCTCGTCGGTCGTCGCTTCCACGGTGTTAGGCTGCTCCATGACGTGCCTCGAACTTGTCCTGAGCTTGTCGAAGGGCGATCTTCTTCTCGGAGATCGCGGTTTGGATTTGCGCGTACGAACGGCGGGCCGCTTTGACTTTCGAGAAATCCGAAAGGTGGCCGGTCCGCAGCGCGAAGCGCAGGTTGAACAACTCTTCTTTGGTCTCGCGGGCCTTGGTCTCGAGTTCCGCGATGGTCAGCTCGCGCAGGGCGCGCAGATCGGTGCGTTTCATGCGGTCACCGCCTGCTCGTCGGCGCGCGAAACGAACTTCGTCGCGATCGGCAGCTTGTTGGCGGCAAGTCGCATCGCTTCGCGGGCGACGGTCTCCGGCACGCCGGCGATCTCGAACAGCACGCGACCCGGGCGCACGACGGCGACCCAGAACTCGGGATTGCCCTTACCGGAACCCATGCGGACCTCGGCCGGCTTCTTCGTGACGGACTTGTCCGGGAAGATCTTGATCCAGACCTTACCGCCGCGCTTGATGTGGCGCGTCATCGCGATACGGGCGGCTTCGATCTGCCGGTTGGTCATCCAGACCGGTTCGAGCGCCTGCAAACCGAACTCGCCGAAGGTCAGCGTGTTGCCGACGAGCGCCGTGCCGCGCATGCGGCCGCGGTGCTGACGGCGCCATTTCACTCTTTTTGGCGTCAACATTTTAGAGGCCCTCCGCCCCAGGCTGCGGGCCCCCCACGCAAAGCGTGGGTCCCCCAACGCGAGCTCGCAACAACAGGTTATTCATTGGTTGATTCTCCTGCGCTCGCTCCATCACCGACAGCACTGCGTTCGGCGGCGTCGACGGTGGACTGGGTCGCGGGATCGACTACTGACGTTTCCGCCGTCACGCCGTGACCGTGTTCGGCCGCGACGTCGTGCACGACCGTACCGGCGTGCGGCTCGTTCGGCAGGTTGCCCGCTTCCGAGGGCGCGCCGTCGATCACCGAGTCGACCGATTGGCCGTCGGCCGTCGCGACGTGCATCGCCGCACCGGTATCGAGCCCGCCGGCCGGACGACCCGTGCGTTCGCCGCCCGGACCGCGGCCGCGACCGCCGCGCGTACCGCGACGGTTCTCGCGGAACTGCGGGCGCTCGGCGCCGGGCGCGAGGCGTTCGCCACGCGGCTGATCCGGCAGCACTTCGCCCTTGTAGATCCAGACCTTGACGCCGATGCGGCCGAAAGTGGTGAACGCTTCGACGTGCGCGTAATCGATGTCGGCGCGCAGCGTGTGCAGCGGCACCTTACCGTCGTGATTGCGCTCGGTACGCGCGATTTCGGCACCGCCGAGGCGACCCGAGACTTGGACCTTCACGCCGCGCGCGCCGGCCTTCATCGTGCGCATGATGCCTTGCTTCATGGCGCGGCGGAACGCGATGCGCTTCTCGAGCTGATCGACGATGTTCTGGCCGACCAAGCGCGAGTCGAGTTCGGGCACCTTGATCTCGACGACGTTCACCTGGACTTGCTTGCCGGTGAGCTTCTCGAGGTTGCGGCGGATCTCGTCGATGCCGACGCCGCGCTTGCCGATGATGATGCCGGGCTTACCGGTGTGCACGATCACGCGCGCCTGATTGGCGCGGCGCTCGATCTCGACTTTCGAGATCGCGGCGGCGCGCGTCATGCGCCCGAAATACTTGCGGATCGCGACGTCTTCATGGAGCCACGCCTGATAGTTCTTTTTCTCGAACCAGCGGCTGTCCCACGTCCGGGTAATCCCGAGGCGCAAGCCGACCGGATGAATCTTCTGTCCCATTTAAAGGCGCTCCGTCCCTGACTGCGCGCCCCCCACTGCGTGGGGCCCCCAGACCGAGCTCGCAAGTTGCGAGGTCGGCAGTGCGCGATTCTTCTGTGCTCGCTCCATCATCATTCGGGTGCTCCGGCGCCGGGTGCGGCTTTTTTCCGTCGCGACGTGGACGGTTTGGCCGACGCGGCTTGCGCGCGGCGCGATTCGACGGTCGAGAGCGCGATCGCCGCACCGGCGCGCTGACGCGGCTGGTGCTTGGGCGGGGTGGCTCCGACGGCGATGGTGACGTGCGACATGCGCTTGCGCTTGAAGTTCGCGCGGCCTTGGGCGCGCGGATCCATGCGCTTGGTGATGCCGCCGCCGGGTCCGCCGTCGACCGTGATCTTCGTGATGAAGAGCCCGTCGCTCGACATGTTGTGGTTGTTCTCGGCGTTGGCGACGGCCGATTTCAGCAGTTTCTCGAGCGGCTCCGAAGCGAAGACGCCGGCAAACTGCAAGAGGACCAGCGCTTCGCGCACGGACTTCCCGCGGATGGCGTCGGCAACGCGACGCAGCTTGCGCGGACCCATCCGCGCGAACTTGAGGTGAGCGACCGCGACTTGGCGATCGGCGGCTACGGCGGTCATCCTACTTCACCGCGGCCTTATCGCCGGCGTGACCCTTGAAGATCCGCGTCGGCGAGAACTCGCCGAGCTTGTGCCCGACCATGTTCTCGGTGATGAAGACCGGGATGTGCGCCTTACCGTTGTGCACGCTGATCGTGTGACCGACCATCTGCGGCACGATCGTCGAAGCGCGCGACCACGTCTTGATGACACGCTTCTCGCGCGTCGAATTCAGCTTCTCCACTTTCGAGAGAAGATGGTCCGCGACGAACGGGCCCTTCTTGAGCGAGCGTCCCATATTACTTGCCCTTCCGCTTGCGGACGATCATGTTGGC
>Ga0302283_1000357_pt1 | contig 36928 bp, 30 predicted proteins | sample III_Fen_E1_4_FD_198770 | JGI IMG/M metagenome (GOLD analysis project Ga0302283, IMG submission 198770) | Peat permafrost microbial communities from Stordalen Mire near Abisko, Sweden - III_Fen_E1_4 | ecosystem: Environmental > Terrestrial > Soil > Wetlands > Permafrost | place: Sweden: Abisko... | reverse complement strand
TTCGGCCCCACCGGCATCGGCGCCGTGTACGGCAAGCAGGACGCGCTCGACGCGAGCCCTCCCTGGCAGGGCGGCGGGAACATGATCGCCGACGTCACCTTCGAGAAGACCGTGTACCAGCCGGCGCCGATGCGCTTCGAGGCGGGGACCGGCAATATCGCGGATGCCGTCGGGCTCGGCGCCGCCCTCGAGTACCTGATGGGCGTGGGCCTCGAGAACGTGACCCGCCACGAGCACGATCTCCTCGTTTACGCGACCAAGGCGATGCTCGACGTCCCCGGGCTCCGCCACGTGGGCACGGCCCGGGACAAGGCGGGGGTCCTCTCCTTCGTCCTCGACGGGTTCCGCTCCGAGGAGGTCGGCAAGGCCCTCGACTCCGAGGGCATCGCCGTCCGCTCCGGCCACCACTGCGCCCAGCCGGCGCTGCGTCGCTTCGGCCTGGAGAGCACCGTCCGGCCCTCGCTGGCGCTCTACAACACCTGCGAGGACATCGACGCCCTCATCGCCGCCGTCCGCCGGCTTCGGTCATCCTCGGGAACGCCCGAGAGCGTTCCCGGACGGTCGTCCAGGGGCCGCCGCTGACCTTCCCGGGCGCCCCGCGGAAGCGCGGGCGCTTGACACGTCCGTCATAACGGATGATATCTCAGGTCCAGCACCCGAGGGCCTCCCATGGAGCATTTCACCCCCGTCACCGCCCTCGCCGGCGGCGCGCTGATCGGGCTATCGGCCTCGCTGCTGATGCTCTTTCACGGCCGCGTCGCCGGCATCAGCGGCATCTTCGCCGGCATCTTCGACCCCTGGACCGAGGACCGGAGCTTCCGCCTCTATTTCATTGCCGGCCTCCTCCTTGCGGGCGTCGGCGCGCGCCTGGTCTATCCGAGCACGCTGCCGGCGGGCACGCCCGGGCTCGCCGTCGGGGCCGTCGCCGGCCTCCTGGTGGGCTTCGGAACGCGCCTTGGATCGGGTTGCACCAGCGGGCACGGCGTCTGCGGGCTGAGCCGCCTCTCCGTGCGCTCGCTGGTGGCGACGCTGACCTTCATGGCCACGGCCATGCTCACGGTGACGCTCCTCCGCGCGCTCCGGGGTGGCTCGTGACCGGCCCCTCCCTCGTCAGGTCGAGGGCGGCCGCTCTCTTCTCGGGGCTGCTCCTCGGGGCCGGCCTGGTCGTCGCCGGCATGACCAGCCCCGCCAAGGTGACGGGCTTCCTCGACATCCTCGGCCACTGGGACCCCAGCTTGGCGCTGGTGATGGTCGGCGCCATCGGCGTGCACGCCCTGCTCCTCCGGCCCATCCTCCGCCGGCCCAGGCCCCTCTTCGAGGCGACCTTCCAGCCGCCCAACCGGACCCGCGTCGACGGCCGGCTGGTCCTCGGCGCGGCGGTGTTCGGTGTCGGCTGGGGCCTCGGCGGAGTGTGCCCCGGCCCGGGGATCGTCGATGCCGCTTCCGGGTCGCTCTACGCCGTGGTCTTCACCGCCGCGATGGCCCTGGGGACGCTCGGCGTGCTCGTCGAGCGCCGCGTGCGACCCGATCCCCGCGGAGAATCGTTGGACCGCGACCCCTCATTCGCCGGGGAATCCGCCCTGCGGCCCTGATATTCGGGCCCAACCTGAGCCCTGATGCGGGAACGCCCGGGCGCCGACCGCGTATTCTGCTACGTTGCGCGGCCTCCATGACCGCCCCCCCCTCGTTCGACGACCTCTCCCCCTCCATCCGGTCCGCCCTTGAAGGCCGCGGGTTCACCGCGCTGACCCCTGTGCAGGAGGCGGTCCTCGACCCCGCGCTGGCGGGGCGCGACCTGCGCATCTTCTCCCAGACCGGCTCCGGCAAGACCGTCGCCGTCGGGCTCGCCATCGCCCCGGACCTGGAGCGCGTGGTCGCCGCGCCGCCTCCCCCGCGGGAGGGCACCGGCAAGCTCCCCCCCGTCCGCCCGTTCGCGCTCGTCGTGGCCCCCACCCGGGAGCTGGCGGCGCAGATCGGCGGCGAGCTCTCCTGGCTCTTCGCGCCCATCAAGGTCGGCGTCACCGTCGTCACCGGCGGCGCCAGCTACCCCAAGGAGCTCGCCGCGCTGCGCAAGGGCCCGCTGGTCATCGCCGGCACGCCGGGGCGCCTGCTCGACCATCTCGAGCGCAAGTCCATCGACCCGAGCGGGCTCGGCGTGGTGGTCCTGGACGAGGCCGACCAGATGCTCGACCTCGGCTTCCGCGACGAGCTCGAGGCCATCCTCGACAAGACGCCTGCGGGCCGCCGCACGCTCCTCCTCTCGGCGACCTTCCCGCGCGAGGTGCAGCGCCTCGCCGACCGCTGCCAGAAGGATCCGATCGTCGCCGCCGGCGCCGGCGCGGGGGAGCGCAACGTGGACATCAACCACGTCGCCCACATCGTCCTCAGCGAGGAGCGCGATCGGGCGCTCGTCAACATCCTCCTCATGGCCCCGGGCGAGCGCGCGCTCGTCTTCGTCCGCACCCGGGACGGCGCCTCGGAGCTCGCCGACAACCTCTCCAACCGCGGCCTCCCGGCGCGCGCCATCCACGGCGACATGGAGCAGCGCGATCGCACCCGCACCCTCGACGCCTTCCGCTCCGGCGCCGTCACCACGCTGGTCGCCACCGACGTCGCCGCGCGCGGCCTCGACGTGCCCGACGTCTTCCGCGTCATCCACGCCGACCCGCCCAACGACGCCGAGGTCTTCACCCACCGCAGCGGCCGCACCGGCCGCGCCGGGAAGAAGGGCACCAGCATCGTCTTCGTCCCGCCCGGCCTGCGCGAGCGCGCCCGCTCCATGCTCCGCCGCGCCGGCGTCGAGGCGGTGTGGTCCGCCGCTCCCACCGCCGCCGACGTGCTCCGCGCCGCCGACGAGCGCCTCGCCGCCGAGCTCGCCTCCCCGCCCGAGGGCGCCCCCGCGCCGGCGCCCCGGCTGCGCGCCCTCGCCGAGCAGCTCCTCGCCACCATGGAGCCCCTCGATCTGGTCGCGGCGCTCCTCGCCCGCACCGACCACGCCGGCCCCTGCCCCCCCGCCGACGTCACGGCGCTCCTGCCCCCGGCGCGCGGCGATCGCGCCCCCCACACCGTCCCGCCGCCGCGCGGTCGCGACGGCGCCTACCCCAACAGCCGCGGCTCCGAGCGAGGATCCGATCGGGGATCCGATCGGGCCTCCGATCGTGACGGTCCGAGCGCCGCCCACGACGACAGCGCCGCCCCCGGGTACGTCCCCTTCCGCATCAACTGGGGCGAGCGTCACGGCGCCGATGCGCGGCGTCTCCTCGCCATGGTCTGCCGCCGCGGCGGCATCCGCGGCAGCGACGTGGGCGCCATCCGCATCGGCACCAACGGCTCCACGTTCCAGGTGGCCGCGGCCGTCGCCGAGGGCTTCGCCGGCCTGGCGAAGAAGCCCGACACCCGCGACCCGAAGATCCGCATCGAGTCCGTCGTCGCCAACGGCGGCCCCGGCCCTCAAGCTGGCCCCCACGCCCCCGCAGGCCACGCCGCCGCAGGCCACCCCCCCGCAGGCCACGCCCCTGCAGCTGCGAGCGCCCCGGCCGACCCCGCCCCCGGGCCCGCCCCCGCGGAGGCCGCGCCGCCGCCGCCCCCCGTGCGCCGCAAGATCCGCGAGGAGCGCGCCCCGGTCCGGGGTCACGCCTCGCGGACCGTGATCACCGCGGGCCCTCCGACGCCGCGATCCCCGGTGGCCACCCCGCCGGCCCCCGCTCCCGAGGCGGCCGCCGAGCTCCGACCCGTCCCGGCCAGCGGCCAGGCGCCCCCCAAGCGCCGGCCCCGCTGGGCCGAGTGATCCGGCGCGGATGAGCCAGTATCAGGGAGGCCCCAAGAACCCCATCCGCTTCCCGGACGAGCTGCCCATCTCGGCCCGCGTCCGCGAGATCGCGGCCGCGGTGGACCAGCACCAGGTCGTGATCGTCGCGGGCGAGACCGGCTCCGGCAAGACCACGCAGCTCCCCAAGATCTGCCTGGCCATGGGGCGCGGCCTCGACGCGCACATCGGCGTCACCCAGCCGCGCCGCATCGCTGCCACCAGCGTCGCGGCGCGGGTGGCCAAGGAGCTGGACGTCGAGCTCGGGCGCGAGGTCGGCTACCAGATCCGCTTCGCCAACCGCACCTCGGCGTCGACGTACGTCAAGTTCATGACGGACGGCATCCTGCTGGCCGAGATCCAGGGCGACCCGCTCCTCCGCGCCTACGACACGCTGATCCTGGACGAGGCCCACGAGCGCAACCTCAACCTCGACTTCCTCCTCGGGTACGTGAAGCGCCTCCTCCCGAAGCGCCCCGACCTGCGCGTCATCGTCAGCTCCGCCACGCTCGAGGTCGACCGCTTCGCCACTTTCTTCGGCGGCGCGCCGGTGATCCAGGTCTCCGGCCGCACCTTCCCCGTCGACGTCCTCTACCGTCCGCCGGAGGGGGCCGATCTCGCCGAGAACATCGCCGCCGCCGTCGACGATCTCACCGAGCTCGACCCGCGCGAGGACGTGCTCGTCTTCCTCCCCGGCGAGCGCGAGATCCACGAGGCGGTCGACGCGCTCACCGCCCGCTCCTTGCCCCACACGGTGCTGCTGCCCCTCTACGGCCGCCTCTCCCAGGCCGACCAGGCGCGCGTCTTCCAGCCGCTCCCGCAGCGCCGCATCGTGCTCGCCACCAACGTGGCCGAGACGTCGCTGACCATCCCCGGCATCGTCTACGTGATCGACGCCGGCCTGGCGCGGGTCAACCGGCACAACCCCCGCTCGGGCGTCACCCAGCTCCTCGTCGAGCCCATCTCGCGGGCCAGCGCCGACCAGCGCAAGGGCCGCGCCGGGCGCACCCGCAGCGGCGTCTGCTTCCGCCTCTACGAGGAGCAGGATTTCAACCTCCGGCCTGCCTACACCGACCCGGAGATCCTCCGCGTCGGCCTCGCCGGCGCCATCCTCCAGATGAAGGCCCTGGGCCTCGGCGACATCGACGGCTTCCCCTTCCTCGACCCGCCGCCCAAGCGCTCGGTCGACGAGGGCTACCGCGTGCTCGAGGAGATCGGCGCCCTCGACGGCGAGGGCGTGCTCACCGACATCGGCGCCAAGCTCTCGCGCCTCCCCGTCGACCCGCGCATCGGCCGCATGATCCTCGCCGGCGAGCAGGAGGGGTCGCTCCGCGAGGTCCTCATCCTCGCCTCCGCCCTCGGCGTCCAGGACCCGCGCGAGCGACCCGCCGCCGCGCAGAGGCAGGCCGACGACGCCCACCGCCGCTTCAAGGACGAGACCTCCGACTTCGCGGGGCTGCTCAAGCTCTGGCACTTCTTCCAGGAGGCCCACGGGAGCCGCACCCAGAACCAGGTGCGCAAGCTCTGCCGCGACGGCTTCCTCAACTACCTGCGGATGCGCGAGTGGAGCGACGTCCACCAGCAGCTCTCGCGCATCGTGGCCGACCTGGGCATCAAGCTCTCTCCCGAGAGGGCCGCAGCGCCCCCCGCCAAGGCCCACGCGCCGGCCGACGCCAAGGGCGCCTCCAGCAGCGGCGCGGACGCGGTCACCAAGGCGCTCCTCCCCGGGCTGCTCAGCCGCATCGGCATGTGGCACCCCGAGCAGCGCGTCTACATCGGGGCGCGGCAGACGCGCTTCCAGCTCCACCCCTCCTCCAGCCTGGCCAAGAAGCCGCCGGCCTGGGTCGTCGCCGCCGAGCTGGTGGAGACCTCGCAGCTCTTCGCCCGCAACAACGCCCGCATCGATCCGGCCTGGCTCGAGGCGGCCGGCGGCCCCCTCTGCAAGCGCAACTACGGCGAGCCGCACTGGGCCGAGCGCCAGGCCCAGGTGATGGTCAAGGAGCAGATCACCCTCTACGGCCTGCCCATCGTCCGGGACCGCAAGGTCCACTTCGGGCCCATCGACCCCAAGGCCTCGCGGCGGCTCTTCATCCTCCACGCGCTGGTGCGCCAGGAGTACGAGGTCAAGGCCCCCTTCCTCGACCACAACAGCGCCCTCTTCGAGGAGGTGCGCCGCCTCCGCGATCGCGCCCGCAAGAGCGACATGCTCGCCGACGACGACGCCATCGCGCTCTTCTTCGAGCAGCGGGTCCCGGACAACGTCTACAGCGGCAAGACCTTCGAGCACTGGCGCAAGCAGGCCGAGGCCGAGGACCCGCGGGTGCTCTGCCTGTCGCTCGGGGACGTGCTCCAGGGCGAGGCCGACGAGCTCTCGCCCGACCGCTTCCCCCCCACGCTCGAGATCCAGGGGGCGACGCTCCCGCTCGAGTACCGCTTCGACCCCGGCGAGGACGACGACGGCATCACCCTCACCCTGCCCCTGGCGCTCCTCCCCCAGCTCGACCCCGGCGTGCTGGAGTGGACCATCCCCGGCTGGCACGCCGACAAGATCTCGCTGCTCCTCCACGGCCTCCCCAAGGCCGTGCGCAAGGGCCTGGTCCCCCTCCCCGACCTCGTCCGCACCCTCGCCGCCAACCTGCGCCCCTTCCAGGGCGCGATGCTCCCCGCGCTCACCCGCGCCATCCACGATCTCACCGGCATCCGCGTGCCACCCGACGCCTGGAACCTCGCCGATCTCCCGCCCTACCTGCGCTTTTACTACCGCGTCACCGACGGGGACCGATCCGCCGGCGCCGGTCGCGATCTCGTCGACCTCCAGGACCGCCTCGGTGGCCCGGCCCGCGCCGCCTTCGCCAAGCTCGCCCGCGCCGGCTGGGAGCGCGAGGGGCTCAAGGCCTGGACCTTCGAGGCCCTGCCCGAGCAGGTGCCCATGGAGCTCGGGGGGAGCCGCCTCCTCGCCTACCCCGCGCTCGTCGACACCGAAACCGCCGTGGCGCTGCGCCCGCTCCCCTCCCGCGCCGCCGCCGACGTGGCCACGCGCGCCGGCCTGCGCCGCCTCTTCCTCTTCCAGCTCGGCACCCCGCTCGAGCGCCTGGAGCAGCAGATCCCCGCCGCCGTGGCCATGAGCGCCCTCGCCGACGCGGTCGGCTCGGCCCCCCGCAAGCAGCTCACCCTGCGCGCCCTCGACGAGGCCTTCGCCCTCGCCGACCCCGCCGCCTACCCGCGCACCCGCGCCGCCTTCACCGAGCGGCTGGAGGCCGGCAAGAAGCGGCTCCCCGCCACCCTGGCGGAGCTGGGCCGCCTCGCCGTGGAGATCGCCGCCGAGCTCGACCGCGCGCGCGCCGCCCTCAAGGCCCTCGCGGGCAAGCCGGGGGCCCCCAAGACGTCCCTCGACGACGTCCGCACCCAGCTCACCCACCTGGTGCCGCACGGCCTCTTCGCCGACGCTCCGCGCGACCGCCTCGGCCACCTGCCCCGGTACCTGAAGGCGGTCCAGCTCCGGCTGACCCGGCTCCCCAACGGGCCGCAGAAGGACCAGACCAAGGCGGCCCAGGTGCTCCCGTTCTGGAACGACTGGCTCCAGCACCGCGAGGGGCTGCGCCTCAAGGGCGTGCCGGCGGAGGAGCTGGAGACCTTCCACTGGCTCATCGAGGAGTACCGGGTGAGCGTCTTCGCGCCCGAGCTGCGGGCGGCGGTGACCGTGTCGCCGCAGCGGCTGGCGGAGCAGTGGAAGCTGATGGTGGGGTAGTCGGCCGGCAGTCGGCGTCACGCCACCGCCGCTCACGTGGTGAGTCAGCCACCGATCGTGAGAGTGAACGTGGTGCCCGCTCCGGGCGCGCTGTCCACGTGGACGCTGCCACCGTGGGCCTCGGCGATGCCTTTGACGATGTAGAGGCCCAGCCCGACGCCGGCGCGGTTCGTCGCCCGGGCCTGCCAGTATCGGTCGAACAAACGGGGCAGGCCCTCGAGGGGAATGCCGGGGCCCGTGTCGCGCACGGTGAACCGGGTCCGCCCGCCCTGCGCGTCGAGGTGCACCGCGGTCGTGCCCTCCGGCGGGGTGAACTTCAGCGCATTGCCGAGGAGGTTCGACAGCGCCTGGTGCACGCGCGCGCGGTCGATCACGATGGCCCCGACCTCGCCCGAGCAGCCTGCTTCGAGGATGATCCGCTTCTCCTCGGCGAGCGGCGCGAACATCTCGTGGAGCTCGCGCACGAGCGCGGCGCCGTCGCACGGCTCGACCTGGAGGCGCAGCCCGCACTGCTCGATGACGGCGGCGTCGAGCAGATCCCGGAGCAGATCGGTGGCGCGCTCGGCCGCCCTCCGGATGACGCCCGCCCGGCTCTTGACCTTCTCGTCGAGGCTGCGCTCGAGCATGGCGGCCGAGAGCGCGACCGAGGACAGCGGGGTCCGGAGGTCGTGCGCCGCGATGGCCAGAGCCTCCTCGCGCGCCTTGCGGGCGTCCCGCTCGATCTCGTAGAGCCGGGCCCGATCGAGCGCCAGCGCGCACTGCTGCGCCAGCAGGCTCATGTAGCGCCGGTCGTCCTCGCCGAGCGTCGTCGGCTCGAGGTAAAACAGGCACATCACCCCGACCGCGCCGTCGTCGGTCATCATGGGCACGAACACCCAGGTCTTGACCCAGGCGGCGCTGGGCAGCCCCGGGTACCGCCCGAGCATGGCCTGGGGAGACTCGTAGATCACCGTCCGGCGCTCGAGGAAGCAATCCACGACCGGCAGACGCGCGCTCAGAGGGACCCGCCGGAACCGCTCCACGTACTCTTCCGGGAAGCCGGCCAGGAACGTGAGGTCGAGCGCGTCGCCCTGCTGGATCGCGACGTATCCCGTGTCCGCGTAGAGCGCCTTGACCCCCTGCGTCAGCACCACCGCGGCGACCTCGGCCCTCGTCGCCGACCGCGACAGGGCCGCCGAGACCTCCACCAGCCGCGTCATGCGGAGCTCGGCCAGCTCGCAGCGGAGCCGCGCTGCAGCCTCGTCGAGGGACCTCCGCTGGACCTGGTCCGCATACGCGCTCACCGCCATGGTCGCCTGCGGGCGCGCGCCCGCGAGCGCTCGCGTCGCCCCCGCCAGGAGCCGCGCGAGCACCTCCAGCGCGGCTCCCTCCACACCGTCGAGCCCCCGGGGCGCCCGCATCACCGGCACCCCCGACAGCCCCGGCCTGACGTGCGAGAGCTCCCTCAGCTCCACGGCTCCGCCCCCGTCGACGCCCAGGAGCACCAGGTCGGGCAGCGCCGCGCCGGTCTCCAGGAGCCACCCCGGGAGCACCAGCGAGACCCCCGTCGCCTCGAGCGCCCCGCCGAGCACGGCGCGCAGCTCGAACCCCGCCAGCCAGAGGATCCGGTGGATTGGATCTGCCGTCGAACTCACCCGCTCGGTCATCGCATCCCCGATTCTCCACGTGCGCTCCTAGCACGCAGCGCGGTGCTGTGCCTCGTCGCGGGCCTCTGCGGCTGAGCCCTCGCGCTCGCAGCTCGAAGTGCTCCCGGCGCGGATTGGACTGGCAATGTGCGCGGCAGGCACTACGGAGGGCCTGGATGGTCCACCTCGGCGCAGAGGCGGCGCGCGAAGCCGCCCGGCTCTACAGCTCGACTGGCAGGCTGTCGGACGCGCTCCTCCGGCCGGAGATCCATCGGGCGTGGGAGCGCTCCCACCGGATGGGCGCGGACCCGCGGCGATGGCGCGCAGCGGCGCTCGGCGTGGGCGACACCGAGCGGCTCGTCGCGCGGCACGCGGCCCTGATGGCCGCAGCCGGCCCCTACCTGCGGGCGCTCTCGCAGGCAGCCGGCGCCTACCCGCACGCGGCCATGCTCAGCGACGCGCGCGCGGTCGTCCTCGATGCGACGGGCGACGAGCACACCCTGCACGGCCCCGAGCCCGTGCCTGGCCCCGGCTCGCTGCTGGACGAGGGCACCACCGGGGTCAACGGACTGGGCACGCCCCTGGCCGAGGGCTGCTACGTCGAGATCGTCGGCCCCGAGCACTTCATCGAGGGCTTCCGCGTGTTCACGTGCCAGGGCATTCCCCTGCGCGATGGAGCAGGCCAGGTCGTCGGCGCGCTCAGCACCCTGGTGCGCCGCCCCGAGGTGAGCCTCCGGCTGCGCGACATGCTCCTCTGCGCCGCGCACGGCATCGAGGCCGAGCTGCTGCGCGCTTCGCTCGAGGCCCGCCTCGCGGACCTGCTCGCCGATCCCGACCCGACCCATCCGGTCCTCGAGCGGCTGTACCTGGACCTGATCCAGAAGCACGCCTCGGCCCGCATGCGCGTCGAGCTGGCCTCCGAGCAGCTCGGCCTGGGCCACTCGCTCCGCGCCGCCGACGTGCTGAAGCTCGCGCTGCGCGCGATCGAGGACTACCGCCGCGAGGCCGCCTTCTGGCGCGCGGTGGCTTCGCCCGAGCAAGGCGGGCCGTCCGTGCCCGTCGATCTCGCCGAGGTCGCCCGCGATCTGGCGAGCTTGCTCCAGGGCGAGGCAGCCAGCCACCGGAGCCGGCTCGTGCTCCACGATCTGGAGCCCGTGACGGCCTGCGCTGACCCCGACGCCTTGCGGGCGACCCTGCTGCGGGCCTTCGTCTCGGCGCTCCAGCTGGGCCGCGGCGGCGCCGTGCTCGTCGACGTCCGCCGCGAGCCCAGCCGGGGCCTGGTCTCGCTCACGCCCCTCCCCGGATCGGGCGTCGTGATCGGCGCCCCGCGGCCCATCCTGGTGGCGGTCCCGCTCTGAGGCGTGACGGCAGACGCCGCGAAGAAGAAGGGCAGCGCCGCACTCCGCAGGCGCCCGTTCCGTGAGCTCTGGTCACTCGAGGGCCGCGTCCGAGGCGGGAGCGCCGGCATCCGCTGCGGCATCCGCCCCCGCGTCAGGCTCGCTCGGCGCGTGAACACAGGCCGTGGCGCTCACCGCCCAGACGCTCTCCAGGAGCTGCCCCAGCGGCTCGAGCGCCTTGGTGGCCAGATCGTAGCGGAGGATGCCGTCGTCACAACCACCGATGAGGTAGAGCGCGCCGTCATAGGGCAGCAGCGCCGGCGCGCAGCCCCCGTAGCTTCCGGAGTTGGCGTAGAAGCCGGTGTGGTCCTCGGCGACGACGGCGCCCGTGGTCGCGTCGATCTGGGCGAGCGTGCCGTCGTACGCGAGCGCGAAGATGCGGCCGAACGCGTCCATCTTCATGTCGGTCAGGAAATTGGGCTCGACGTAGAAGACAGGCTCGATGGCGCCGACCTGGTGCAGCTCGAAGTCGACGAGATCCGAGCTCGCCAGGGTCGGCTTCTTGATGGTGTCGCCGATCATGTAGAGGCGGTCGTCGCTGGGCGCGATCGCCAGCCACTCGGAGCCGAGGTCGTTGATGAGCTGATCGCGGTCGTCGAAGCCGAGCTGCGCGGGCACGTACGCCGTCGTGGTGCACTCCAGGGTCGTCAAGTCGACACGGTAGATGTTGGCGTCCTGAAAAAGGAGGTACGCGAAGCCCGCCTGCGAAACGGTCATTCGCATCGGTTGATCGTAGAGGGGCGGGCACGTGAAGGTGCCGAGCGAGTGCATCTCCAGCGTCTCGGGGTCGAGCTCGAGGATCGTATGGTACGCACCGAGGATGTACGCCCTGGGGCGGAGCCCACCGTCGCACACGACGGGTGCCGTCGCAGGCAGCGCCTGGATGGGGGGCAGCACCGGGGCACCGCCGGCGCCCACCTGCGTGCTCGCTCCTCCGCTGCCGCCATTGCTGCTGCCGCCATTGCCGCCGCCGCCGCTGCTGTCGCCGGCGCCGTCCGGCGTGCTGCACGCGGCGAGCGCGCAGAGCGCTTCGAGCGCGAGCATGGCCACGAGGCGGTCGAGGTGGGTGATGGGTCGCATGAGCACGTCCGCTTTGCACCGGTCGTACCAGGCGGTAGGCCGTCGGATTTACGAGGCTCGGTGTGACGGGCGGGTGGGTGGGTGAAAGATCCTTTCGCCTGGTCACCCTCGCTCCCCCTCGGCTTGGAGGCTGTCCTCGAGCGTCGCGATCACACTCAACCACTCCCTCCCGTCGAGCGGGCAGAGCGGCTCACGCCCGGCGCCACATCGTCGTCGGGGAGGCCGCGCGGCGTGCAGCCATCCCGGCCGCGACCACGGCGGCGGCGACGACGGCGCACGGGAGCCCGATCGTGAGGATGCGGGGTAGCGGCTCGAGCCGGCAGATGGACGAGGTCTTCGCCATCAACGCGCACCGGGCTCGCGCCTCGTCGCGGCCCTTCTCGTCGCCGGCCGCGGCACGGAGGCGCGCGAGGGCGACGTACCCGTAGGGCGTGGTGACCACGTCGTGGTCGGCGAGGTCCTCGAGGATCTCCCTGGCCTCGCGGGGCCTGGTCCGGGCGAGCGCTTCGCCGAGATCGGTCCGCTTGGCGGCGTCGGTCGGGTGGTCCGCGGCGAGGCGCTCGATCTCGTCGGCGGCATGCTCGAGGAGCGCGCGACGTTCCCTGTCCAGTGGCCCGCCGCGGTCGAGCCGGACGTCCGCGAGCGCGAGGATCCGCGAGGTGCGATCGCGGAGTCCGCTATGGTACGGCGAGGGGTCCGGGGGATCCTCGTAGCGGAGGGCTTCGAGGATCTTTTCGGCCCGCGAGCGCGCCCCGGCAGGGTCCCCGTCGTCGAGGAGTCGCTCGGTCTCCTTGACCGCAGCCACGCCCGTGTCCGTCTCGGCGACCGCGTTCATGCAAGCCAGGGCGGCCGCCGGGACGGACGCGGCGACGGCGGCGGAGAGGGCCAGGATGCCAGCGAGGCCTCGGTGCATGGCGAAACGAACCCAGCAGTGCCGCGATCTGTTCCACGCTCGCGGCTGCTCGGCCATCGCCACGCCTGCGTGATCCATCGCCACGCCTATGCGAGCCATCGCCACGCCGGCGTCCGCTCGACCCCACGGGGGAGCTGTGTGGCAGCAGGTCCGACATGTCACCGACATGCAGGCTCCGCGAGCACGATGTGCTCGGCCGCGCTCTACGAGCGCCGAGCCCCGGTGGCCATCACGCCGGGCTCGCCGGTGAGGCTCCCAGGGTGACGAGAAGCTCGTCCAGTTGCTCGAACGTCTCGCACGTCCCCGCCCCGAAGGCGATGGCACCGTCGACAGCTTCCTTCGAGGGATGGAGCTCGTGCAGGACCAGCAGCGTCTGGTCACCCTTTTCTTCGAAGGTCACCGTGGTGACGGCCCCACCGCCCTCATCTTCCTCGTTGGTCCAGACGAGGCGCGAGTGCGGTGTCACTTCGAGGTAGCTGCCGAAGAACGCCATGGTCTTCGAGGCGTCGTGGCCGAACACGAAGCGGTACTTGCCCCCGACACGAACATCCGCCTCGCAGGAGAGCAGGGACACGCCCATCGACTTCGGTGCCCACCACCGCTCGAGCAGCTCGGGCTTGGTCCACGCCTCGAACACGAGGCGCGCCGGGCCGTTGAAGGTTCGCGTGACGGCGAGCTCACGCTCGGACTTCCGTTCCAACGTCGTGGGGTTCTTCATGGGGATGGGCTCACTCTCTCTTCTTGCGTCAGGGCCTGATCTCGAAGCGCACCCACTCGCTCTCGATCGGGGCGCCGGCTCCGTCGGCGCGCGGCGAGCGGTGCAAGAAGCGGATCTCGTAGTCGCCGGGGGCCGGGTCGATGCCGAAGTACTCGTTCCCGCTGTACTCGACGACGAACGACCCACCCGGCGGGATCACGTGGCGTTCGGCCGGATCGAACTCCCTCGGCATCGGCGGCGGCCCCGAGTTGAACGGCGCCTCGTCGACGTCGCGGACCTGGAGGCGGAGGGAGGCCGCGTCCAGGAACCAGGTGCTGTACGGGTAGGGGGCGGACCCGGTGTTGGTCAGCGCCACCCGGATCCGGAGATCCGTGGCCTTCTTGACGCGGCTCTCGGCGAGGGTGAGCGACGCGCGGAGGCCGGAGGGGTCGAGGTGGACGATCTGCGACCACGACCGCGGCCGTGCCGGAGGGGCGAGCCCGGGCGCGCTGGTCGCCGTGAGAACCGCCGCCGGCGCCGCCGGCTCGGACGGCGCCGGCGGCGCGGAGGCACCGCAGCCCAGGAGCGCGGCAATCAGAGCCGTGGCGCCGCACCGAGCGCCCGACCTCCCTGCGCGATCGGCGTGCACGGCAGCTACTTCAGCACGCGCTCCGAGCCCTGGCGCTCCAGCATCCACGCCGGGTACTCGGCGGGCAGCGCGCTCACCTCGGCGAGGCGCTTGACCTCGTCGGCCGACAGCACGACCTCGGTGGCGCCGAGGTTGTCGGCGAGCTGCTCGTCGCTCTTGGCGCCGATGATCACCGTCGACACCCAGCGCTGGTGGAGCACCCAGGCGAGCGCCACGCGCGGCACCGTGGTGCCCTTCTCCGTGGCGATGGCGCGCATCACGTCGACGACGCGGTAGGCCCGGTCCTTGTCGACCGGGGGGAAGTCGAACGAAGCGCGCCGCGTCCCCTCGGGGCCGCCCTCGCGCGAGAACTTGCCGGAGAGGAAGCCGCCCGCGAGGGGGCTCCACACCATCAGGCCGACGCCCTGGTCCTCGAGCAGCGGCACCACCTCGCGCTCCAGGTCGCGGCCGGCGATCGAGTAGTAGGCCTGGAGCGAGTCGAACCGGGCCCAGCCGTGGCGCTCGGAGATGCCCAGCGCCTTCATGATCTGCCACGCCGCCAGGTTGGAGCAGCCGAGGTAGCGCACCTTGCCGGAGCTGACGATCTGCTCCAGGGCGCGCAGCGTCTCGTCGAGGGGCACCAGCGGGTCGAAGCCGTGGATCTGGTAGAGGTCGAGGTAGTCGGTGCCGAGCCGCTTCAGGCTGGCGTCCACGCTGGCGAGGATGTGCCCGCGCGACAGGCCGACGTCGTTGGGGCCCGGCCCCACGCGACCGCGCACCTTGGTGGCGAGGATGACGTCCTTGCGGTGGGAGGCGAGGGCCTTGCCGAGGAGGCGCTCCGACTCGCCCTCCGAGTAGACGTCGGCGGTGTCGAAGAAGTTGACGCCGGCTTCGATCGCCTTGCCGACCAGCCGGTCGGCCTCGGTCTCGCCCTGGGCGCCGACGACGGCCCAGAAGCCCTTGCCGCCGAAGGTCATGGCGCCGAAGCAAATTTCCGAGACGAGGAGGCCGGTGCGGCCGAGGGAGCGGTAACGCATGCCGGATCCAACCCACGGGTCGGGCGCGGAAGCAAGAGGGCGGACAGGCGAGGGCCCGCGCTACAGCCGCGCCCAGGGCCGGATGCGCTCGCCGCGGCACTGGCGGGCGAGCAGCACGGCATAGGCGACGTCCCCGACCAGGGTCACCCCCATGAACGCACGGAGCGACCACAGCGAGCCGTGGAGCGCGTACGCATGGGGGATGGTGATCGCCGACCCGACCATCTTGCCGATCGCGATGTACATCGACTGCCCGCGCGCGCTCCGCCGTCGCTCCAGCATGGCCAGGAACGCCAGCGACATCACCACGTTGACGGCGAACCCCGACCACACCCCATCGACGTCACCCAGGTCGACCACGACGGCGTACTGGAGCGCGAAGGCGGCCGCCAGGGCGGCCAGGGACACCGCCCGCACGGGGGAGTCGTGGCGGAGGTGCTGGTAGAGGAGGCAGGAGTCGATCGCCAGCCACACCGGCACCACGAACGGAGGCAGCGTGGGGGTGGGACGCACGACGGCGAAGATCAGCTCCCAGGTGATCGCGGCCGCCAGCGCGAGGAGCGGCACGCCCGAGGTACGGTCGAGGAAGCCGCGCCGGAGGATGAGCAGATAGGTCGCGGACCAGAGGATACCGCTCGCGACGTCGGTGGCCTGGAAGGGGTCGATACCGGCGATCACGGCTCCTCTCCTGGCTACGCGGTGAGGCCATCACGGCGGATCTGCGCGACGGCGACCGCGCCGAAGACGACCAGGACCGCCACGCAGAGCGCGAGCGACCCGGACGCGGGCGTCCCCGCGAGGAGGCCGACCATGCCCGCGGCACCGACCAGCGCCACGTGCGTCGACGCCCAGAAGACGACGCTGTTGGCCCGGCCCGGATCCCCCTGCGCGCCCGCGAAGAGTCGCCCGATCTGCCAGGCGGAGAGCGGGAGCGTCAGCAACATCAAAGCCCCGACCGGCGCCGGCAGGGCCCTCGCGAGCGTGAGGGTGAGGATCGCGCCGTAGGCAACGAGCTGCCCCGCGGCGATGGCCTGTCGGGCGCGCCGCGGCCCCAGCGCCACGGCGAGCGTGCGCTTGCCGACGATCGCGTCGCCGTCGTGGTCCGCCAGGTTCATGGTCAGCATGCGCGCCGCCTGCAGCACCAGGATGGGGAGCAGCGCGCCGAGGAGCCACGCCGGCGCCGCCAGCCGATCGACCTGGAGGCCAACCGCGAGGAGCGGCACCGAGAGGCTGAGCACCACGGCGACGGTGACCTCTCCCAGGCCGTGATAGTTCAGCCGCAGCGGCGGCGCGGTGTAGAACCACGCCAGCGGGAGCGTGGCGAGCGCGAGCCCTCGCGTCCCTGCGTCCGGCATCCACAGGGCGAGCGAGAGCGCCACGAACAGGAGCGCCACGGCCACGGCGAGGCTCGTCCTCGGCCGCAGGCGCCCGGTGACGAGGACGCGGCTCCCTCCGGTCCACCGGGTGGGTGAGAGGTTGGCGGAGTCCGCTTCGAGATCGAAGTAGTCGTTGCAACAGTGGGTCATCAGGTGCGACGACCCCACGAAGATCAGGCCGTGGACCCACCGCGCGAGATCGAGGGCGCGCCCCTCGTGGACGACCGCGGCCGAGCCGAGGCCGTAGAACAGCAGGCTGTAGACGAGGAACCGGGGGCGCCCCAGGTCCACGAGCGCGGCCAGCCCGGCCAGCCGGGACCGCGCGCCGGCGCGGGCCTCCGCTCCGGCGCGCGGCTTGACGCCTCGCAGGAGCACCTCGCTCCGCGGCAACACCGTCTTCTCGACGTCGACGAAGCCGACCTCGCGCATCGCGTCCGCGGTCTGCTCGGCGGTGTAGAAGCGCCCCTCCCCGTCCGCGAGGCAGAGGAAGTAGGAGCTCAGGACGCCGTACATCAGCGGCCCGCTCTCGTCGTCGCGCATCGCCGATCCGAAGACCGCCACGGACCCGCCCTCGGGCAGGCAGTCGTGGGCCTTGCGCAGGAGGCGCCGGACCTTCTCGGGCGAGAAGATGTCGAGAAAATGGGCGAAGACGACGCAGTCGTAGCCCGGGGGGAAGGCCGCCGAGAGCACGTCGCCCCCGACCGCAGTGAGCCTGCCGAGCAGCCCCTCCGCCTGGAAGCGCGCCGTCGCGCGGGCGGCGACCTCCGGGAAGTCGAGGACGGTGATGTGGACCGCGGGGTGGTGCGCGGCGATCGCCAGCGCCAGCTCCCCGCTGTTGCCTCCGACGTCGAGCAGCCGCCGGTGACCCGCGAAGACCGCGCTGGACGCGACCCGGTCGCGGTTCAGCCGGGTGTCGGCCTTCATCGCCGCGTCGAAGTACCGGGCGCGCGCTTCGTCCTGACCGAGCGCTCCGTAGAAGCTCCGGGTGCCCTCGCCGAAGAGCCGGTGGAGGCCCACCGGCGCGTCCTGCCGGACCGAGTCCTCGAGGTGGAGCATCGCCGGGTTGATCACCTCGTGAAAGTAGGTGAGCAACTTCCCCAGCGCGCCGCCGTCCCCCTCCCCCGCGAGCAGCCCGGAGAGGATGGGATCGTTGTGATAGCCACCGTCCACGCGTTCCACGAGCTTCATCGGGACCAGGCCGAGGAGCAGGGTCTCGGTCGCGTGAACCGAGAGGCCCAGGGCCTCGGCGATCTCGCCGCTGCCCAGACCCGGGCGCTGGTGGAGCAAGCGGAACAGCCCGACGCCGTCGCCGGTGCGAAGGAGCTGAAAGCACATCGCGCCACCGAGGGCGGAGAAGAGGCGCTCTTCACGCTCCAGCAGCCCACGCGCCAGGAACGCGGGCACCGCGGTGCCGGTCGCCTGGAGGCCCTCGGCGCGACGCGCGAGCCAGCGGAGGCACCGAAGCACGCGCGTGCGCATCGAGGCTCGCAGCGGGAGCGTCATTCCCCTCTCGTAGAGCGATTCATCGGGTCCGGGAGTCCATGCCGTGCGCGCTCGCTCGACCCGCGCGTCCCGGGCGCCCTGGTGCGGAGGGGGCGCGAAGGGGACGGTCAGAGGTTGCCCCTCCGCGCCTGCTGCCGTTCCACCGCCTCGAAGAGAGCCTTGAAGTTGCCGGGACCGAAGCTCCGGGCGCCCTTCCGCTGGATGATCTCGTAGAACAGCGTCGGCCGGTCCTGGACCGGCTCGGTGAAGATCTGGAGCAGATACCCCTGGTCGTCGCGATCGACCAGGATCCCGAGCTCGCGGAGCGAGGCGAGGTCTTCGTCGATGGGGCCGATCCGTTCGAGCGCCGCGTCGTGGTCGCGGGCAGTCGTCGGGAGGAACGCCACGCCCCGGTCCCGGAGAGCGGACACGGTGGCGAGGATATCGACCGTGGCGAGCGCGAGGTGCTGGCACCCGGCGCCCCGATAGGCGCCGAGGTACTCGTCGATCTGGGACCTCCTGCGTCCGTGAGCGGGCTCGTTGATGGGGAGCTTGACGAGGCCATCGGGGGTCGTGACGACCCGCGATCGGAGGGCGGAGTCGTCGGTGGAGATGGCGGCGGCATCGAAGGCCACGAGGTCGGAGAACCCGAGCACGTCGAGGTAGAACCGGGCCCAGCGGTCCATGGCGCCGCGCTCGACGTTGGCGACGCAGTGGTCGACGTGGGTGAGGCCGGTCGGCACGGGGCCTGCGCCGCTCGACGCCGGGACGAACCCGGGGAGGAACGTCCCGCGGTAACTGCCCCGCTCGATCAGCGAGTGAACGGTGTCGCCGAAGGTCTGGAGGGTCGCGACGACGACCTCACCCTCGGCGTCGACCAGCAGCGAGGGCTCTCGCACCGAGGTGCCCCCGCGCTCGAGGGCGCGGGCCCAGACGCCGTGGGCGTCGTCGACGCGGAGGGCCAGGTCCTTGATGCCGTCCCCGTGGAGACGGACGTGCTCGGCGACCGGGCCTTCGGGCCCGAGCGCCGCCGTGAGCACCAGGCGTACTCCCTGCTGCACCAGGACGTAGCTGACCCTGTCCCGACACCCGGTCTCGGGGCCGCGATACCCGACGAGGCGGAAGCCGAGGGCTGCCTGGTAGTACAGGGATGCCTGGCGGGCGTTGCCGACGTAGAGCTCGATGAAGTCGATGCCGGTGATCGAGGGTGACGCAGCGCCCCCGACCCTGACAGGGGCGTCCCCTACGAGCATCTGGATCCCGCGAGGCGTGGGCCTCCGTCCGCGATGCTCTGCCTCGGGAGCACCCGGAAATACGATCCGCCGTCCATGGCGCCGGGGAGCCTCGCCATACCCGCGCCTCCGGGACGCGCTGCCAGCACCGCGGGACGCTCCCGCGGCTGCGCGCTCGTTTCATGGAGCCGGGAGGCGCGGCCGCAACTGCTGCGAGCAGGGGTCCAGCCGATCAGAGCGCGCGGTGGGTGCGGTTCAGCGGCGCATCCGCGACGTCGCGACGGGCTGCGCGGGCCTGCGCGCTGAACGACTCCGAGGTGTACGTGGGCACCGGGGCCGCGGCGCCGCAGGCCGCGAGGGTCGAACAGGCGAGGACGAGGACGAGCGCGGTCTTGACGGTCGAGAACATGGCAAACCTCCGTGATGGGGTGCTGCGGGCCCGGCCGCTGTCGGCTCCAGGCTCGTGCCCCTCCATTCGTCGGGGTCTCGCGGGTTATTTCAGCTCCACGTCGATCCGGGTCGGGTGATCACCGTTGCCGGCCACGAACGTGCTCGCTCAGCGCCGGCACCCCTGCCCGCTGCGCCCCACGGCGTCGTTGTAGTAGTTCATGGCGTCCACGGCGTGGCCGCTCGCGCTCAGCTCGTTGCCACGGCCGACCAGGACCAGCACCAGCGCCGTCAGCTCGACCCCGATGCCCACCCCGAAGACCGCGCCCATCGCGGCGTTGTTCTTGTTCAAGAACGCCAGCCCGCCGAGCCCGCCGAGCCCCACCCCCGCGAGCACCCCGCCCGAAACCATGAGGGGGCCCACCGCTCGCCCGTCCGCCTCGGCGTCCTGCGCGTGCGCACGCGCCGCGGGGACGCAACCCACGTAGTCGGTCAGCCCCTCGAAGCGGTAGGCGGTGGCCACCGGGCGCCCCTCGCCCCAGAGCTCGAAGCGGTTGTCGTAGCGGAGCACCAGCTCGTGCCGGGCCACGACCCGCGGGGGGTAGAGGCTCTGGCCGTTGCACCCGAGGGTGGCGCCGGCGAGCGCGAGCGCGGCCGTCCAGACCGGGACGCGGCTCACGGCGCGCTCCCCGCGCAGGCGGGATCGCCGACCCGGGCGAGATCGTTGTAGGCGTTGACGCGGTCGGTCGCTGCCGCCGCCGCCTCCTCGTTCTCGGGCCGGCTGGTCGCGAACGCGAGGGTGAGCACGGGGAGCGCCACGAGCGCGATCACCAGGGCGACCGCTGCCCCTTGCCCTCCTCCTCCGCCGCCTCCGCCGTTGCCTCCGCCGCTCGAGCCGTGGACTCCGCCGCCGGCCACGTGCACGCCGCCGCCGGACCCGTGCACGCTGAACCGGGACCCCGCCCCGGGGGTCGCGCGGCCTCCGCCGGGGACGACGCCCGGGCCGGGAGACCACCACCACACGCCGGCGGGCTCGCGGGGGACGAACACGACCTCGCCTCCCCGCATGGCCACGAGCAGCTCGTCGGCGCACTCGGGCGGGAGGGAGCGCGGCAGCTGGGCGGCGACGTTGGTCTCTCGCCAGACGACGCGGGCGTGGCCGTCCGGCGGCGGGATGTAGGCGGAGGTGTAGGAGCAGCCCGCGAGCGCGGAGAGCGCCGCGACGGCCGCGAGGAGGCGCGGCGAGCACGAGTCGAGAACCGGGGGCATGGGCATGGGCGGGGCGCGGGCGGCTGCCAGCCTCCCTCTCCGGTCGAGGGTATCGGACCGCGCGCCCGATTCAAGGATCGTCAGGGCGGGGGCGCGGCGCGCAGCGCCTCTTCGAGGGCTCCGCGGTCGGTCGTGAGCACCAGATACTCGTCGCGCAGGGGGAAGCGGTCCACCGTCGCCAGCACCTCGCCGAGGGGCGTCCCCGCGCTGGGCGCGAAGATGGTCATGGGCCTCGGGTACCCTCCAAAGCCACGGCCCGCCGCCGCGCGCATCGGGTCGAGGACCTCCTGCTCGGCGCGCATCCGCGCGTCGAAACCGTGGATCGGTTGGGGGGGAAGCTGCACCCGGCGGACGGCGACGGGGGAGAGCGCGTGGTCGCGACGGACGAGCACGACGCGGACCGAATCGCCGTCGGGGAGGACGACGATCGCCCAGGCGTCCGGGTCGGTGACAGGGAAGCTCGTGGCGAGCGGCTCGGCGAGACGCTCGTGGACGAGCACCTGGTATGCGGCCAGCTCCCCGCCGACGAAGCCGGCGAGGCCGCCCGGCGGCGGCGAGAGCGGCGCCACCACCGGGGTCGCGAGGAAGCCGACCACGAAGGGGGGCTCCATGGCGAAGGTCGCCCCCAGGTTGCCCAGCGCGACGTCGAAGGGCACCCGGCGATCGGCGCCGACGAAGACCTCGGGCGCGCCCTCCCTGACGTTGATGTAACCGGAGCTGAAGCGCCCGCGCGGGAGGTGGCGATCGACGACCGTCCCGTCGGCGAGGACCAGGGCGCCCAGCGGTGCCGCGTCGTAGTTCGAGATCGTCCCGTCGCCGTGGGGCAGCGCGACGTCGTGGTCGGCGACCGCTTGGTTGCCGAGCTCGAACGGTCGGTGCAGCGCGGCGAGGTCGAGATCCACGCGCCACACCGCGAGGCCCCCGAGGAGCAGCGGCACGACGACGGCGGCGAGCGTCGCCCACGCTCTCGGCTCGCGGAGTCGGCGGGAGAGGCCGCGGGTTGCGCCGGCGGGCGCCAGCACGACGAGCGGGACCGCTCCGTAAAGGATCGCCAGGAGCGCTCGCCTCCCAGTCGCGACGGCGAGCTTCGGCAAGGCCCCGAGCCATCCGGAGAAATCCAGGTTGTCCATGCAGCCGAGATCGACCAGCCCCCGGATCGCGGAGACGCCGCCGGCGGCCTCGGCGAAGATCGCGGCCAGGGCGAACGAGAGCGACGCGACGAGGAGCGCGCGACTGCCGAGATCGCGCACCGCTTCGGCGTGCGGGTCGCCCCGCACCGGGAGGCGCGCAGCGCGCGTCGCCGCGAGCACGGTGAGGAGCACGCCGAGGATGGAGGTGACGTCGAGGAACGTGGCGGGGAGCGCGTCGCCACGGATCGCGGCGGCCGCCATGCCGCAGGCGATCGTGGCGGCGAGCCCGGTGAGGGCGGTGACGAGCCACCGGCGGCCCCGGCGCGGGGCGTCGACCGTGAAGAGGCTCATCACGCCGGCGAGCCCCGCGATGCGCAGCGCCGTCCGCGTGGCGCGGGCTCCCTCCTCGAAGAGCCAGAAGCTCATCCCCATCCGCCTTCCCAGGAAGCCGAGCCTCCAGCGCAGCGCGCCCGAGGGGAAGTGCGCGGACGCGGCGGCGAGGTCCTCGATCGCCGCACGCTCGCGGAGGAGGGCACCGGGCAAGGCGACCACGAAGGGGAGCATGGCCAGCCCGAGGATCAGGGCGCCGGGCACGCGGCCGCCCCGCAGCGCGCGGCCGCCGAGCACCATGACCGTCACCACTACGACGAGCTGAACGACGAGCCCGCCGATCGCCGGCGCCCCGCCGCGGTGGACGAACCAGTACCTCTCGTGGAGGACCGGGGAGACGTGGAGCGCCTCGAACCGGGTGCCCTCGTCGTAGACGAACAGGAGCGCGAAGGCCGCGAAGGCGAGCACGAAGAACACCCAGCGCGCGGCCGCCGGAGGGCGCCGGGAGACGACGGCCGGGGGCGACGTCATCCGTGGAGGAGACGCCGGACGACTACCGGCCCAGGCTGGGGTCGATGGAGTCGTCGCAGTTCTTCCTCCCCGATTGGTAGCAGTTCTGGAGCTGCGTGTTCCGCTGCATCCAGCTCAGGAGGAACCAGCCAGCGACGCAGATGCCGACCACCAGCAGGATGAAGGGCCACGGGTTGCTGGCGGCGCCGCTGCGCGCGGCGCCGGCGGAGGCGCGCGCGGGGCTGGCGGAGCTGGCGGGCTTGGGAGCGGGCGAGTCGTCGGACACGCCCCCGAGCATAGGCGGCTAGCGGCGCGTCTGGAACTGGAAGACGACCTCGGTCTGGCGGACCAGGCCGAGGTTGTCCCTGGCGATGCGCTCGACGGCGGCGGGATCGTCGCGGAGGCGGGAGACGCGGCCGTGGAGGGCGTCGATGTCGCGGCGCAGGTCGGCGTTCTCGTCGCCGACGTCGGCGAGCTCCTTCTCCAGGCCGCGGAGGCGTGGGAGCCCCTGGGGCGAGAAGATCAGCACCGGCGCCCCGATGACGGCGACCAGGAGGATGGCCAGGGGGAGCACCCTCTCGGCGAGGAGCGCGTGGCGTAGCACCGGTTCCCCTTCGCACGGGGCGGGTGGGCGGGCCAACTATTGCGCGTGGCTGCCTCGATCTCGAGGCGATCGTCGCGTTGACCCCGCGACGCCCTTTCGGGGTGGCCCCTCGCCCCGCTAGCATACGCGCGCCTCATGCGCCCGGGCTCATGTCCGGGGTCGCGAGGGGGCGGCTCCCGAGGAGAACCAATGTCGATCGATATCGTGCGGGGCGAGCTGGAACGCCTCTTCTCACTCGATGAATTGATGGCCCTCTCGTCCGACCTCCTCGGCCTGCCCGCGGCCGACGTGGGCGGGACCGCGTCGAAGGCGTCGTTCGCCAGGGCGCTGACGGACAAGGTCGTGGAGATCGACGGCGTCGAGGCGCTGGTCGACGCGATCCTCGCCTCCCGCACCGAGGTCGACCCGCGCCTGCGGGAGCTCGGGCACAAGGGCCTGGTCCTCAACGAGGAGCTCAAGGCGGGCGAGGCCTTCGGCCCCTTCACCATCGTGAAGAAGATCGGCGAGGGCCCGCGGGCGATCGTCTACACCGCCCAGAAGGACGGTAAAGATCGCACGCTCAAGGTCTTCCGGCGCGAAGCGACGCGCGACGCGCGGGCGCTCCGCCGCTACCTCGTGAAGGTGCGGCTCGCCGCGCGGGTGCGGCACGAGAACCTCCCCGCCGAGCTCGAGGCGGGCGTCACCGATCAGGGCCGGGCCTGGGCCGCCTACGCGGCGATCGACGGGCAGCCGCTGGCCAACCGCATCGCCCGCACCGGGCCGCTCCACGTCAACGAGGCGCGCAACGTGCTCCGCGGCGTCCTCGGCGCGCTGGGCGCGCTCCACGAGAAGCGCCTGGCGCACGGCGGGCTCAAGCTCGAGAACGTGGTGGTGGCCCGCGGCGAGGGCGGCGCGATGCGGCCGTTCCTGGTCGACGTCGGCGGCGACCGGCTCCTCGGCGGCGCGCTGCTGAGCAGCGCGGCGAGCACCGCGGCGGCGATCAAGGCGGTCAGCCCCGAGCAGCTCCGCGGCAAGCTGGCGGACGCCGGCAGCGATCTCTACGCCTTCGGGGCGATGCTCTTCGAGGTGCTCTCGGGCAAGCCGGTCTTCACCGCCGACAGCGCCATGGACCTCGCCGTCGCGCACCTGACGGCGACGGCCCCGGCGCCGAGCGTCACCGCTCCCCGCGGCTGGGTGAGCAAGGAGCTCGACGAGCTCACCGCCAGGCTCCTCGGCAAGACCCCCGGTGCCCGCCCCAGGGACGTCGGCGTGGTGCTGGAGATCCTCGACCCCAAGGTCGCCACGGCGGCCAAGGAGGGCAAGAAGGGCATCACCGAGGAGGAGGTCAACGACAAGGTCGACGCCCTGCTCGCCGATCCCTCCGACGGCACGGCCGCGCTCGCGCTGGAGAGCTCCATCGAGCTCGGCGCCGACCCCGGGAAGATCGCCGAGGCCTTCCAGATCGCCGCCGACCAGGTGGAGGAGGGCGAGGACGAGGTGGCCAGGTTCAGGGCCAAGGAGTTCAAGAAGGCGCTCCTGTTCCGGGCCGCGCGCATCTACGAGTCCACGCTCCAGGAGCACGACAAGGCCGAGAGCGTCTACGTCGCCCTGATCGCGATCGATCCCGACGACGAGATCGCCTTCACCGCCCTCGAGGAGCTGCGCAAGGCCACCGGCAAGCACGAGGAGCTCATCGAGATGCTCCTCGAGAAGAGCGAGAAGAGCGAGAGCGCGAGCGAGCGCGCCCGGGCGCTCAACCAGATCGGCCACCTCTACATGGGCGAGATGGAGGACAAGGAGCAGGCCGCCTTCGCCTACGCCCGCGCCCTCGGCCAGGAGACCACCAACGACGGCTACGCGGTGGACCTGGAGCGCGCCGCCGGCACCGACATGAAGCTGTGGAGCGACGCCCTCGGCGAGCTCAGCCAGGCCAGCCAGGGCGACATGGCGGCCGAGTCCAAGATCGCGCTCTTCACGCGGCTCGGCCAGTGGTACTCGGAGAAGGTGGCGCGCCCCGACCTGGGCGTGCCCTGCTTCCAGGCGGTGCTCTCCGTCGATCCGGCGCACGCCGGCGCCCTCGAGGGCCTCGCCAGCGTCTACCGCCGCGCCCAGCAGTGGCAGGAGCTCGGCCAGGTGCTGGTGACCCGCGCGGACCGCGCCGCCACCCCCGCCGCCGCGCGCGACCTCCGCGCCGAGGCCGCCGATCTCCTCGAGACCAAGCTCAACGAGTCGGCGCACGCGCGCGATCTCTACGAGACCATCTTCGCCGAGGACCCCGGCCACCAGAAGGCCACCGACGCCCTCGCCCGCATCTACGCCCGCCTCGAGGACTGGGCCGGGCTCGCCAAGATCCTGGAGCGCCGCGCCGAGGCCCTCCGCGGCGAGGCCAAGGTCGAGGCGATGTGCAAGCTCGCCGAGCTCTACGAGGACCAGCTCAACAACCTCCCCGAGGCCACCCGCCGCTTCGAGGCGGCCGTCGCGGAGGACGGGCGCAGCCTGACGGCGCTCAAGGGCCTCGACCGCATCTACAACCGCACCGGCAACTACAAGGAGCTGCTCCTCAACCTGGAGAAGCAGCTCGAGCTGTCGGCCACGCCGCGGCAGAAGATCAAGCTCCACGAGCGCATCGCCGGCATCCAGGACGAGGAGTTCTTGAACCACGAGAAGGCCGCCGAGGCCTTCGAGCAGATCCTCCTCGTCGACGGCGCCCACGAGGGCGCGCTCTCGGCCCTGGTGCGCCACTACCGCGCCCTCGACCGCTGGGAAGACGCGGTCCAGCTCTACGAGAAGAACCTCCGCATCGTCGCCGAGGACGGCCGCAAGGTGGAGCTCTACCTGGCGATGGGCCGCGTGCTCGTCGATCAGATCGGCTCGCCGGAGCGCGCCCGCAAGGCCTACGAGAAGGTGCTGGAGATCGACCCCAACCACGGCGGCGCGCTGGAGTCGCTCGCCCACGTGCGGGCCGCCACCGGCGACGCCATGGCCGCGCTCAGCGCCATCGAGTCGCTCGCCGAGAAGTCGCCGACCCCCGAGGGCAAGGCGGACCTGTGGATGCGCGCGGCCAAGATGCTCCTCGACAAGGGCGACCGCGACGGCGCCATCGAGCGCTACAAGAAGGCCCTCGACGCCCGGCCCGGCAACCTCTCCGCGTCCACCGCGCTGCGCGCCGCGTACCTGGCCCGGGGCGACGCCACCAGCGCCGTCGAGCTCATCACCCGGGAGCTCGAGACCGCGGACGGCAACCTCGCCAAGGCCCGCCTCTACGGCGAGATGGCCCAGCTCCTCCGCGAGAAGCTCAAGGACAACGAGCGCGCCCTCGCCGCCGCCACCAAGGCGGTCGACCTCGACCCCACCAGCATGCTGGGCCTGCTCGTCTCCGGCGACGTCGCCTTCGACGCGGGCCGCTTCCTCGAGGCTGCCAAGAGCTTCGAGTCCCTCGCCAACCGCGTCGACGCGCTCCCCAGGGAGCAGGGCGTCAGCCTGCTCATCCGCTACGTCGACGCGCTGGTCCAGGGCAGCTCCGGCACCGCCGCCGGCGCCACCGTCAACATGGAGAAGGCGCTCGGCTCGGCGAAGACCCTGCTCGCCCTCGCGCCCGACGATCCCGCGGCGCTCACCCGCGCCGCCCGCGTCAACCTCGACGCCGGCAAGGCCAAGGAGGCGGCGGCGCTCTACGACGATCTCGTCAAGCGCTTCGGCGAGAAGCTCGCCCCCGACGAGAAGGCCGACGTGATGCTCCGCTTCGGCGAGGCCCTGCTCAAGGCCGGCGACCCCGACGGCGCCGTGGGCCCCCTCAACGAGGCGGCGGATCTCGCCCCTGACTCCCCCGCGCCGCTCCTGCTCCTCTGCAAGGTCTTCGAGGCCAAGAAGGACTTCGAGGAGGTGGTGCGCCTCAAGAACCGCCGCCTCGACGTGGTGAGCGGCGACGAGCGCAGCGCCCTGCTCCTCGAGATCGGCGACATCCTGGCGACGCAGCTCTCGGACCGCACCCGGGCCGCCAAGAGCTACGTGGCCGCGCTCGACGAGCGCCCCGACGACCGCAAGATCCTCGCCAAGCTGATGCAGCTCTACAGCGAGGAGAAGGACTGGTCCAAGCTGGTCGAGGTGGTGATGAAGCTCGCCTCCAAGGTGGAGGACAAGAAGCAGAAGGCCAAGTACCTCCACACCGCCGCCATCGTGAGCTGGCGGCAGATGGGCGACCTCGACAAGGCCGCGCAGTTCTACGACCAGGTCCTGGAGCTCGACCCGTCGCTGGAGAAGGCCCTCCACGAGGCCATCGAGATCCGCGGCGACAAGGGCGACCACGAGGGCGTGGAGAAGCTCCTCAAGGTCGAGCTCGACCGCGCCAGCGAGCGGGGCGACACCGACAAGATCCTCGCCACCTTCGACCGGCTCGGCGCCCTCTACAAGGACAAGCTCGGCTGGATGGGCGAGGCCATCGACGCCTACGAGGCGGCCCAGACCCTCGACCCCGACGGCGAGGCCCGGAACGAGCTGCTCGCCCAGCTCTACGCCAGCGATCCGGCGCAGTACCTCGACAAGGCCGTGGCCGCGCAGGGCCCCATCCTCCGCCGCAACCCCTACAAGCCGGACGCCTACCGCCTCCTCCGCAAGCTCTACACCGAGTCCAAGCGCGCCGACGCTGCCTGGTGCCTCTGCCAGGCCCTCGCCTGCATGAACTTCGCCGAGCCCGACGAGGAGCGCTTCTACCGCCGGATGCGCGTGGAGGGCCCCGCCGCCGCGACCGAGCCGCTCGACGACGAGCACTGGGCGTCCTCCATCATGCACGGCGACGCCGACCCGCTGCTCACCGCGATCTTCGCCGCCATCGAGCCGGCCGTGCTCAAGAAGAACGGCCAGCCGCTGGAGGCGCTCGGCTACGGGATGGCCTACGCGCTCGACCTGGAGCGCCACCCCTACCCGATGTCGCAGACCATCAACTACGCCTCCACCGTGCTGGGGATGGCGCCGCCGCTCTGCTTCCAGAACCCCAACGATCCCAGCGGCATCTCCTTCCTCCACGCGCACACGCCGGGCATCGTCCTCGGCGCGGCGGCCCTCGCCGCCGAGCTGCCCGGGCCGGCGGCGGCCTTCATCGCGGCGCGGCACCTCACCTACTACCGCCCGGGCCTCTACCTGCGGCACTTGGTGCCCACCGGCACCGGCCTGCGCGCCTGGCTGTTCGCCGCCATCAAGCTGATCTCGCCCAGCTTCCCCGTCGCCAAGGAGCTGGAGGGTCAGGTCAAGGAGCACCTCGCGGTGATCGAGCCGACCGTGGTCGGACCGGCGCGGGACATGCTCGCCAGCGTGGTCACCAAGCTGCTCGGCTCGGGCGCCATCGACCTGAAGAAGTGGGTGGCGGCGGTCGATCTGTCGGCGGACCGGGTGGGCTTCGTGCTCTCCAACGATCTCGAGCTCTGCAACGAGATCATCAAGAGCGCCGACGAGGCCTCGTCCGCCGCCCCGCAGAAGGACCGGCTCAAGGAGCTGGCGCTGTATGCGGTGAGCGAGCCCTACTTCGCCGTGCGGCAGAAGCTGGGGATCAACATCGACGCGTGACGGTGGGGGCGCGGGCGGGCGATCGAGAGCGCTCTGCCCGCGCCCACCGCCCGCGCCGGAGGATCAGAGGGCGCAGAAGTCCCCGAACGCCCCCACGCAAAGCTTCTGGGTCTTGCAGGTGCCGGAGGTGGCCAGCGGCGCGAAGCAGCAGCAGGTGGCCGACGCATTGCTCGCGCACCCGGCAGCCGACACGCACATCTGGAGGGGCACGGTGCCGCCGTCGACGTCAGCGACGCAACCCCCGTTTCCATTGCACGTACCGCCATCGCAGCCGGTATCGGGGGGCGCGGGAGCGATGTAGGAGCACACGCTGCCGGAGCAGGTCCCCGGGCTCGCGTAGCACTCCGGCGGCGTGTCGCAGACCATCGCGCACACACCCGACGTGGTGCTGCTGCTCGACGTGGTGCTGCTGCTCGACGTGGTGCTGCTGCTCGACCCGGTGCCGCTGGTGTTGCAGTCGCCCTTGGCATCGCACGTCCCCATGACGCCCCCGACGATGCAGCCCATGCCCGAGGCGACCCAATTGGGGTAGATGCAGGCGCCCGCATCGCCGCACACGCCGGGGTCCACGTGGCACGGCGGCGCGTTCGAGCAGGCGCCGCACGTCCCCGACGAGGAGCTGGCCGCGGTGCTCGACGACGTGGTGGTCGTCGTGGTCCCGCCCGACGAGCTGCCGGTGGTCCCGGAGGCGCTGGTCATGAGTCCGCCCGACGAGCTGGTGGTCGCGCTGGTCGTGCTCCCCGTCAGCGTGCCGCCCATGCCGCCTGCGCCGGTCGTCGCCATCCCACCGATGCCCGCGCCACCGGCGCCGCCCTTGCCCGTGCTCGCCGTGCCCTTGCCCCCTCCCCCGCCGCTGGCCGCCGGTTCGGGCGCGCTGATGCCGAAGATGGCGTCGCACCCGACCACGGAGAGGCCACTCGTGAAGAGCACTCCCACCACAGCCCAGGACCACGGACGCGGGTGCCTCATCAGAACGTTCCTTTCAAGCCGAGCAGGCCGCCGCCTCGCGGATCGAGATCGACGACGGCCGTCACCTCCGGCCGGCTGCCGCCCGACCGGCCCCTGATCACCGAGGCAGCGATCAACAGCGCCACCCCACCCGCCGCGAGGACGCCGCCCCCGACGATCCCTCCGGTGGCATAGTTCCCGTACGAGCGAGCGTCGTTGCGGAGGACCGTGCCGGCCGGCGTGCAGACGTTGCCGGTGCAGCCTCCGCTGAGCGAGTCGTTGTCCTTCTGCTTGGCCAGCACCGCGAACGCCGCGCCCGCCCCGAGCCCGCCCACGCCGACGATGAGGAGCACGACCCCCGCGCCGCGCGGCCCGCTCCCGGTCGACACGTTCGGCACCACGTCGGGTGGAGGCGGCAGAGGGGGTGGCGTCGGGGTCGTCGGGGTCACCGCGGGCGGCGTCACCGGCGTCGACGGGGGTGGCGACGTCACCAGCGGCGGTTGGGGGCCGGGAGGCGGCGGCGCGGTCGCGTCCTCGAGCTGGGGCACGGAGACCGTGGCCTGCTGCCCGTCCGGGCGGATGGTGACCCGGCTCTCCCAGGGCTTCTTGCCGGGCGCGGTCGCGCTCACCGTGTGCTCACCCGGGTCGATGGGCACCGACGTCCCCACCAGCGAGCCGGCCACCACCGCCCCGTCGCGCCGGATCTCCACCTGCCCCCCGACCACCGCCAGGATGGTCAGCTTGGACAGCTTCGACTCCAGCGCCGCCGCGTGCGCGCGCGCGGTGTTCTCGCGCTTGGTCTGCCCGTCCTTCTTGGCCAGGTAGGCCGCCTCCAGGAAGTTCGCCCACGCGCTCGCCGTCTTGCCGCTCTTCTCCTGGCAGTCCGCAAGGTAGAGCAGCGTCCCCAGCCCCGGGTCGAGCCGCTGGCTCTCCTCCAGCTTGGGGCACGCCTCCGGGAAGCGCTTGTCGGCGATCAGCCGCCGGGCGTCGTCGAACAGCGCCTGGGCCGCCGCCCGCTGGTCGGCGGTGGCGTCCGCGCGCGCCGAGGCAGGCGCCAGGACGGCGAGGGTGAGCGTGAAGCTCGCGAGGAAGGAACGAAGGCGGCGAGGGGTCATGCGCAGCACGGGGTGGGGTAGGCCGAGGTGAGAGCGTAGGGCGTGTGACGGCGGAGCGTCCACCTCGCTCACATCACGGCTCGCGCGGCGAGAGGTTGCGTCCGATTTCAGCAGCCGCCGCCCATCGAGGTGCAAAACGAGCTGTTGACACAGGTGCCCTGGGGGGCCGTCGGCATGGTCGACGGCCGGCAGCAGCAAACGCTCGGGTTCGAACCGCAATCCGCCGCCGTCGCGCAGGAGCCGCTCGTGACGATGCCGCCGTCCAGGGGCACCACCCCCGAGGAGGACGTGGTGCTGCTGCTGGAGGACGTGGTGCTGCTGCTGCTGGTGCTGCTGGTGCTGCTGCTGCTGCTGGTCGATGAGCCACTGCTGGCAAGGCAGGCGCCGGTCGAGGTGCAGTTGCCGGTGATCGTCCCCGTGGAGCAGGGCGTGCCTGCGGCTTCGTGCTCGAGCGTGCAGCCGTTCGGGGAACAAACATAGCTCTGGCAGACAGGCGCGGTGCCGCAGCTGCAGGTGCCCGACGAGCTGCTGGTGCTCGACGCGCTCGACGAAGAGCTGGTCGTGGTTCCCGACGAGATGCTGCTGGTGCTCGTCGCCACCGTGCCGCCGAGGCCCGAGCTCGTACTGCCGGCCGGCTGCCCGCCCCCGCTCGTGGTCGTCACGGCGGTGCCCCCAGCGCCGCCGCCGCTCCCCGCCGGCTCCGGCGCGCCGATGCCGAAGATCGCGTCGCACCCGACGACGAAGAGCCCGCCCGTACCCAGCACCCCTGCCACTGCCCAGGACCACGGACGCGCGCGCATCATCAGAAGCTCCCTTTCAGGCCAAGCACCCCGCGGCCCCGCGGATCGAGGTCGACGACGGCCGTCACGGCCGGTGGCGTGCTACCGGGCCGGCTCTTGGTCACCGAGGCGGCGACCAGGAGCCCCACCCCACCCGCGGCGAGGACGCCGCCCCCGACGATCGCCCCGGTGGCATAGTTCCCGTACGCGCGAGCGTCGTTGCGGATCACGGCGCCGGTCGGCGTGCAGGCGTTGCCGGTGCAGCCCTCGGCGAGCGAGTCGTTGTACTTCTGCTTGGCCAGCGCCGCGAATGCCGCGCCCGTGCCGAGCCCGCCGAGGCCGACGAGGGTGAGCACCACTCCCGCGGAGCGCGGCCCGCTCCCGGTCGACACGCTCGGGGCCGGGTCGCTCGGCGGCAACGGTCGGGGCGTCGGCGCGGTGTCCGCAGCTGGGGTCCGGGGAGGCGGCGTCTCCGGCGGGGGCTCGGCCACCGGCGGGGGCTGGGGCCCTGGAGGGGGCGGCGGCGCGGTCGCGTCCTCGAGCTGGGGCACGGAGACGGTGGCGTGCTGGCCGTCCGCGTGGACGGTGACCCGGCTCTCCCAGGGCTTCTTGCCAGGCGCCGTCACGCTCACCGTGTGCTCGCCCGGGTCGACGGGCACCGACGTCCCCACCAGCGAGCCGGCGACCACCGCCCCATCGCGCCGGATCTCCACCGGCGGGCCGAAGGCCCCGACCACGGCCAGGATGGTCAGCTTGGACAGCTTCGGCTCCAGCGCCGCCGCGTGCGCCCGGGCGGTGTTCTCCCGCTTGGTCTGCCCGTCCTTCTTGGCCAGGTAGGCCGCCTCCAGGAAGTTCGCCCACGCGCTCGCCGTCTTGCCGCTCTTCTCCTGGCAGTCGGCGAGGTAGAGCAGCGTCCCCAGCCCCGGGTCGAGCCGCTGGCTCTCCTCCAGCTTGGGGCACGCCTCCGGGAAGCGCTTGTCGGCGATCAGCCGCCGCGCGTCGTCGAACAGCGCCTGCGCGGCCGCCCGCTGGTCGGCGGTGGTGTCCGCGCGGGCGGTTGCCGGCGCGAGGGCCGCCAGGGCCAGGGCGAGGCTTGCGAAGAGAGAACGGGAGCGGCGAGGGCTCATGCGCGGCACGGGATCGAGGAGGCCAAGGTCACAGCCTAGAGCGGGTGCCGGTGGAGCGTCCAGATCGCTGCCGGGTCGCGCAGCGCTCTCGGGCGTTCCGCAGGATGACCGCTCACGGCTCCCCCGGCTCCGCGAAGCCAAGGAGGCGCCTCACCAGCACCTCCCCCAGACGCCGGGCCGCCGCGCGCCCCGCCTCGTCCCGCAGCACCAGCCCGGGCGCCGCCGCCGCGCCCCGCGCCACGGCTTCGCTCGCGCGGACGTCCCCCGTGTCACGCTCGACGGCCGCGCTCCCGGTCCGGCGCAGCCTCGCTCGCCCCAGCGCCGCGACGCGCACCGCCCGCGCGAGGGGCAGGCCGGGGGACGCGAGCGCGATCCCCTCCGAGGTCTCGTCGACGCGCAGCAGCTCGATCTCCAGGGCGGCGGGCGCGCCCCGGTCCCCGAGCTCCCCCGCGCGCGCCAGCTCTGCCCTGGCCCCGGCGGCGACTTCGGCGGCGAGAGCGGCGTCCGGAGCGTGGACCGGGCCGGCGACGACCGCGAACGGGCCGAGCGGATCGCGGACGGAGTGGACGGGCTGGTAGCCGCAGGAGGCGAGCAGGAGGAGAGCCGCCGCCGGCCTCACCGCGCCCGTCCCAGCTTCCGGGTCAGGCGGCTCCTTCGCTTTTCCATGGCCTCGTCCCCCTCCCCGGTCCCTCGCTCCACCAGCGCCAGCGCGAGCGCGAACGAGCGCACGTGGTGCTCGTACAGCTTGCACAGCTCCAGCCGCACCTTGGGGTCGTCCACCTCGCCCGCGAGCACCTCGTAGTCGGCGAGCGCGCGAGCCTTGTCTCCGCGGGCCTTGGCGATGTCGCCCCGGGCCCGGCGCGCCTCGCTGCCGCCTCCGCGGGTCACCGCCACCTCGGCCAGATCGGCCGCCAGATCGAGCTTCCCCGCCTGCCGCAGCGTGCGCGCCACCCCGGCGATGTCGGAGCCGTCCAGCTCGGAGTTGGCGTAGCTCGACTCCAGGCGCTCCCCGTACAGCCCCACCATCGCCACCATCGCCAGCACGTCGGCGGCGTTGTGCTCGACCACGCCGAGCAGCGCCGCGTCGTCGCCGGTGCGCAGGAAGTGCATGTAGGTGGCAACGATGTCGCCACCGGCCACGTCGTCGATGCGGGCCCGCCCGAGGACCTCGCCCTCGATGGCCACCAGCGTGCGCGAGCGCAGCCGGGTGCGGTGGATGCGGCGCGCCAGGTGGACCAGGTCGAGGTGCGGCGGCTCCCGCGGGGGCGCCATGCGGTTCATCACGTAGCGCGTGCGCAGGAGCGGCATGTCGAACGCCTTGCCGTTGAAGGTGACGATCATGGAGGCCGCCGCCACCCGGGTGGAGAGGAGCTCGAGGATGGGTCCCTCCTCCCCGAGCCGGCGCAGCAGCGCCTGCTCCAGCACGAAGACCCCCGCCTCCTCGTCCCACCAGGCCAGCCCGAGCAGGAAGGGCACCGTGCCCGTCCCCCCCGCCAGCCCCGTGGTCTCGGTGTCCAGGTAGAGCGCGCCCTTCGGGTCGCAGCCCGCGATCGACGGGTCGAGCGCGAGCAGCGCGAGCAGCGCCTGGTCGGCGTCCCGCGCACCGACCAGCGGCACGCGCCCCACGCGGGCGCCGGGGACGGCGCGTTCGCGGCGGAGGTAGAGCGGGCCGCGATCGGTGTGCTGGACCACGAAGGGCAGCTCGCCGCCGGCGGGGTTGGCCCGAGGAGCCGCCACCGGAGCGCGGGCGACGATGCGGGCGATGCGGTCGCGGAGCTCGTCCAGGGAGGGGCGGCCGGCGGCGGGGGTGCCGGGGAGGGAAAGCTCGCGGGGGGGCGGGTGACGATGGGGCGGGCCGGAGGCCGGGGGGTTTGGGCTCTCGTGACCGGCCATGGGAGGGAGGCGGCCGAGCTTGGAGAGGAAGGACGCCATGCTGCTCATCCGTACGGTGTCACAGGTCCGTGGGGCACGGCAACGCCGCACTGACTCCGGCTGGACACGGCGCTGGCTTCGCCGGGAGCCAGCGGGCAGCCCCGCCGCGCCGAGCCCGGCGGTACGCGACGGGCACGCTCGCTGCTGCGTGCCCGCTCGCCCGATGACCGGTCAAGCCGTGCTCATCCCTCGTCGCACCTCGTCCCAGACCTCCTCGTACCACCTGGCAAGCGGCTCGAAATCCTCGGGGGCCGTTCCCCACCAGGCGATCGACGTGGCTCCGAATCCAAGCGTTCCTTCGACGCCACGCGTGAACCCATCCGTGCCGATGCCGGACAGCGAGAAGGGCCGGAAGACGAGGCGTTGGAGTGCCTGGTAGCGACGCTGCACGAGCTCTGTCGGGAGCAAGCACCGGCGCCAGGTCACCGAGGGGCTCTCGGGCGCGGCCGCCGTCGGCTCGCCGACCCGCACCAGCTCCGCGTCCCGACCACGATCCCAGGTCACCTCGAACGCCGGGCTCATCCCCGACGGGTGGAAGCGACGAGCGTCGCCCTCGTAGAGAAGCAGGGAGACCCAGGGCCCACGCAACGAGGGATGGTGCCACAGCCGCACCCGACGGCGAGCAACTCGCGGCCGCTCGAAGAGAGGGATTCGCTCGGGCTGTGCGAGCCACTCTCGAGCGACGGATTCAAGATGGCCAAGCGTGCCCATGCGCTCCCCGTCGTTCCTCGCCGGCGTCATCGGGCGCAGGATCCCGGCTCACTTGGCCTGGTCGACCCGCTTCTCTCTCCTCTGGTGCGCGGCTTCCACGGCCTCCTGAATTCTCTTGGCGCGAGTCTCCGGCTTGGCCGCCTCGTCGATCCGACGGATGGTGAAGTTCTGTTTGCCGGGCGGCAGCGACTTGAAGTCTTCCATCACCCCCTCGGCTCGAAGGGCGCGGCTCAGGTCCTCGGGGATCGTCACGTCCGCGCGATCGAGGACGGTGATTCGCACGCGAACGCGATCGCCGACCTTGGTCTCCGTTTCCTTGCGGACCTTGGCCTTGATGCGGATATAGTGCTGCCCGCCTCCGATCGGAAAGAGGCTCACCTTGAAAGGCTCCGAGTCGTTCACCTGCGCCATGACCAGGACGGGGCCCGTCGTCCCCAGGGTCTGGGTGATTTTCGCGGGGACGGGGACGGCGCAGTAGTCCATTCCCTCGGCCCAGTTCTCGAGCTTCACCTGGAACGACAGCTCCTGACCTGCGGCTGGAGAGCGGCTCATGGACGCAGATTAGGCGTGAATCCGGGATCTTGCAATACGTTCACTCGGGCGCCGCGCGACGGGGCGACGCGGGCCAGAGGCTCGCTGGGCAGGGGTCTCATGGATCGTATTCCACGAGCGTGTGGTCTTCGCCGTCGAGCTCCTCGTCGAGGATACCGGAGAGCTGCGCCCAGTCTCCGCGCGCCAGCCCCGCTCCGATCCTGGGATAGCCGATGCGCTTGCCTGCAAATTGCTGCTTCACCCGCCGCATCACCGACCGGACTGCGTCGTAGTCCACGCGAACGCCCGTCCCCCGGTAGTGGAACTGGGTGTATGCGTTCGCGATCCACAGCGGTCGGCCATCTCGCCATACCTGAACGGAGGAGATCGTCCCGAGCTTCGAGCGATCGCCCTTCGTGGTCTGGAGGTCCGCGTCGTACGCCTCGGGAAAGACCTTACGGATGACCTTGGCGATGCCTGCGCCCATCGCGCACTGGCAGTTCGCCCCGTGAACGATGACGTCGAAGCGCCCCTCGCTTGCCAGCTCGAGCAGGTCGCCTTTGATGATCTTCATGGGAACCTCGGCAGCGCCTGGGGAGGTCGCTGCCAGCTCGCAAGCACGGCTGCTTCCAGTTCCAGCCGCTCGACGACGTCCGGCATCATGCCCCCGGCCCATCGAGGTGGTGGGGCGCGAGGCGGTCCACCGCTCGCCAGAGACGGAGCGCCGGTACGAAGTCGAAATCAGGAAGGTGCTGGCGATTTCCACGGCTCTGACACCAGGCCCACCAGAGTAGAGGCGCGCGGAAGCCTCGCGTCTGACCGGGCTCCTTCACGTCGACGGAGACCTCGGAGGTGTCGTCCATGACGGCGCCGCGACGAGGGAGATCGGCCAGCGCCGCGAAGTCGATGGCCGCGACGAGCTGCGCCAGCTCGGCGAGCTCCTCCTCGCGTAGCGTCGCTCGGAGGGTCACGGTGGTCCTGCTGGGCCACGCGTCGA
>Ga0302283_1000353_pt1 | contig 37144 bp, 30 predicted proteins | sample III_Fen_E1_4_FD_198770 | JGI IMG/M metagenome (GOLD analysis project Ga0302283, IMG submission 198770) | Peat permafrost microbial communities from Stordalen Mire near Abisko, Sweden - III_Fen_E1_4 | ecosystem: Environmental > Terrestrial > Soil > Wetlands > Permafrost | place: Sweden: Abisko... | reverse complement strand
TCTGTTTGCCGTTCACCCGCTGATTGTGCACGGAGCCTCCAGCGGACACGACTTTGACTTCCACCTGGTGAACTGGATGGAGGCCGCGAGCCAGTTCAGCCATGGCAACCTGTATCCGCACTGGGCATTTGGCCCGGCCTATAACGCGGGAGAGCCGCGCTTTGTTTTTTATCCGCCACTCTCGTGGATGCTGGGCGGCATCCTGGGACTGCTGCTGATGCATCTGCCGGGGGTAAGCCAGGAGGCAGCATGGAGCGCCGCGCCGATTGTGTTTACGTGGGCTGCGCTGACGCTGGCGGGCACCACGCTGCATCGACTGGCGCGTATGTTTGCGGGCGCGAATGCAGCGCTGCTGGCGGCCGTGCTCTACGTCGCGAATCCGTACATGCTGTTTACGGCGTTTGAGCGGACGGCCTATGGAGAGCTGCTGGCGGCGGCATGGATTCCGCTGCTGCTGCTTGCGATTCTGCAGGACGATGTCCGCATTGCGCGCGTTGCCATCGCCGTGGCGCTGCTGTGGTTGACGAACGCGCCGGCGGCCGTGATGGGCTGCTACACCCTGGCGCTGCTGGCGGTGGTGCGCGTGGCTATGGTCGCACGAGACTCAGGCATGGGAGCCGGGCTGAAAGTCGCGTGGAAGGCAACGGCTGGAGCTGCGCTGGGGCTGGGACTGGCTGCCTTGTATATCATTCCTGCCGCTTACGAGCGCCGCTTCGTCCAGATCTCCATGGTCATGATCGAAGGGATGCGGATCGACCACAATTTCCTCTTCGAACACACGGGGACCGTGGGCGATGCGCTGCTGCACGACCAGGTGTTGCATACCGCGTCGATGATTGCGGTGGGGATGCTGGCGGCGACCTTGCTGGCTTTGGTTGCTCTCTACGCGCAGCGAAGAGCTGGCGATATGCGCGCACATGGCTCCGCCTATCCCACCACTGCGCTGGCGATTCTGGCGGCGGCGATTGGGTTCCTGCTGACGCCGGCGAGCGTGCTGCTGTGGCGCTTTGCTCCGCAGGCGCAGTTTCTGCAATTTCCCTGGCGCCTGTTGGCGATCCTCGCCGCGGTGTTTGCGCTGGCAGCTGCGGCAGCGCTGGAGCGCGTGCGGGGCGCCACACAGCCTGTGGTTGCAGCAGTGCTGGCAGTGGCCCTGGTGCTGCCGGGGTACCACCTGTTCCGCCAGCCGCGCTACCAGGAAGACACTCCCCCTGCACTGCTCGCGGACTTCCAGCGCCACGATGGATTTGACCCGACCGACGAGTACACGCCGCGGACGGCAGACAACGACGCGCTGAAGGAGAACTCGCCGGGGTACTGGCTGGCCACATCGCCCGCAGCCCTAGCCCCGGCTGGGCTGGATGCCGACTCCGCGCCGATGCACTTCGCCGAGACCGCGCCCCGCGCCGGATTTGTGGTCCTGAACCTGCGCGATTATCCGGCGTGGCGCATCTGGCTGAATGGCGCGCTCGACACCACCCGCCTGCACCGGAACGATGGCCTGATCGCGCTGCCGATTCCTGCCGGAACATCGACGCTGGACATCCGGTATGCCCACACGTCCGACCAGACACTTGGCGATGTGCTGTCGTTGCTGGCTTTGCTTGTGCTGGCGCGGCTATGGATGCGAGACCGGGTTCCGTCCGGCTAGAGCAAGTTTCCTGACGATGTTCAGACGTTCGATGTGTCGGGCCTTCAGCCCTTGGATTGTCGGAGGTTCGCCAACCTAGGCCTTCGGCCTAGGCTGGTATGTGTCGGGCCTTCGGCCCTGTGAAGACGATCTGCACAGCAAGGGGAACCTTGCGCCAGGCATGTGAAGACGATCTGCACAGCAAGGGGAACCTTGCGCCAGGCATGTGAAGACGATCTGCACAGCTATGGGAACTTGACTCTAGGGCTTTGCTTCCACTTCGGCTGGCCTGGGCATGAGCGGCGCAAAGGTGGAAGACTCCGCCGAATATGCCAACAGCTCGCCGGCGTCGATATCGAAGTACCAGCCATGCAGGGTGAGCGTGCCTGCCTCGACCCGCTCGCGAATCCACGGGAACGTCATCAGGTTCTGCAGCGACAGTTCGATGGCCCAATGTTCGCAGGCCCGGGTTTGCGCCGCAGGGGATTCCTGTGCGAGTTGGTTGAGCGCGCGGTCGCGTGCGGGCCGGGCGATGCTGACCCACGCCCCGATAAATTCGTACTGACTGCCGGCCCAGTCCTCGCCGTCCATCAGCGCACGGATTCCGCCGCACCCCGAGTGGCCGAGGATGATGATCTGCGCGACGTTGAGGCCCTTGATGGCGAACTCGATGTCCGCGCGGATGCCGGGCATCTCGGCGCCGTTACGGTAGGGCGGCACCAGGTTGGCGACGTTGCGCACCACAAAGATGTCGCCTGGGCCGGCGCCCAGCAACATGCCGGGATCTGCGCGCGAGTCGCAGCAGGAGATGACCAGCGTGCTTGGGCTTTGCCCCTGCCGCAGGCGCGCGAAGAGGCTGGCATCGCCGGCAAAGTACTTTTGCTGGAAGCGTCCGAATCCGTCTAAGAACGTTGCAATATCGGCCAAAATTTTCCTCTCCCGGTAGCATGAAAACTCATCTCCAATAGCATCGCACGAATCGGGCAGCGCAATCCTGCACTGGCACCGGCGGGGTTGGGCCGCCGTCATTTATCATCACTTGTAGATGGATTCCTCAGTACGATCGCTGCTCGCTTCCGGCGCCAAACTCACGGACGCCGCCCTGGAAGGACTTCTGCCCTCGCCGGAGACCCTGCCCTACTCCATCCACCGCGCCATGCGCCACAGCGTCTTCGCTGGAGGCAAACGCCTGCGGCCGATCCTGTGCATGGAAGCCGCGCGGATGGTGGCGGGAAACGGCGAGCTGCCGGAGGGTACCGCCGACCTGGGCGCCGCGCTGGAGATGCTGCACACCTATTCGCTGATCCACGACGACCTGCCCGCGCTGGACAACGACGACCTGCGGCGCGGGCATCCGACGTGCCACGTCGCATTCGGCGAAGCCATTGCGATCCTGGCGGGCGACGCGTTGCAGACGCTGGCCTTCCAGACGATTGGCGAGCTTCCTGCGCCGGCTGCGTCCGTGGTATCCATCCTGCGCGAGGTATCGGTTGCGGTGGGCACCGGGGTTGGCTGCTCGGGCGGTATCGACACGGGACTAGCGCCGGGAATGATCGGCGGGCAGGTGGTGGATATCGAGTCCGAAGGCGTTACGCCGACAGCGGATCTGGTGGAGACGATCCATCGCGCCAAGACCGGAGCGTTGATTACAACCAGCATCGTCTCCGGTGGGCTGTACGGCCTGGGTTCGCTGGAGCCAGGTGCTAGGCACGGCGACGCCATCGCGCAGTTGCGCACCTTTGGCGAGAAGGCCGGACTTGCGTTCCAGATCGTCGACGACATTCTGGACATGACGCAGTCGTCGGAAGAACTGGGCAAGACGGCCGGCAAAGATACGGCCAGCGTGAAGGCCACATGGCCGGCGGTGTACGGCCTGGAGCAGTCGCGACGCGACGCGGAGCAGTTGATCGCGGATGCGTTTGCGGCAGTGGCGTCGTTTGGCGCCGCGGCAGGCCCGCTGAAGTCGCTGGCCCAATACCTGACTACGCGCACTCACTAGATCTGAAGTTTCGCCACTTCCGTGGCGCCTGCGTCCTCGTGCAAGAGCTGGGACAAGGCGCCTTCCAGGCGAACGCCACGCGAAGCCTTCAGCAGCACGGTATCGCCGGGGCGCAGATTCTGCTTGAGCCATGCGCCAGCCTCCTCCGGCGCGGCGACGAAGAGGGCCGTGGTTCCGGGTTGTGCTGCGCCTTCGACCAGGGCTGCGGCGAGTCCGCGGACGCCGACGACAATATCCACGCCACGGCTTGCCATGTACTGCCCGCATGCGCGGTGCAGCGCCATTCCGTCCGCGCCGAGTTCCAGCATCTCTCCCGCAACCACGATGTGGCGGCCCGCGTCCGCCGCGGGCATGGCCAGCAGCGCATCGGTCATCGCATCCAGTGCGCGCGGGTTGGAATTGTAACAATCGTTGATCAGGGTCGCGCCCCGCCATTCCGTGATCTCGCCGCGCTTGTCGCCGGCGCGGAGTTCGCCCAGCGCCGCGGCGCAGTCCGCCAGCGACATGCCGCTACGCAGGCCTACGGCGATCGCCGCCAGCGCATTGTGGACATTGTGCCGGCCCAGCATGTGCAGTTGCACGCTGGCGCGCTCGCCGTGCGCGGTCACGGTGAAGACGACACCCTCCGCGCCGATCTCCGCGATCTGCAAGGCACGCACCTGTGCGCACTCACCCGTTCCATAGAGGACGGCGCGGTCGCCCATGCCATTGCCGAAGCGTGCGACACGTTCGTCGTCGCAATTGAGTACGGCGACGCCGTGGGGCAGCAGCGCTTGAATCAGCTCGTACTTCGCGCGCGCGATGCCGTCGATGCCCTCCGCGAAGTATTCGAGATGCACCGGCGCGACGTTGGAGACAACGGCCCAGTCGGGTTCCGCGATGCGAGCCAGCGCGGCAATCTCGCCCGCGTGGTTCATGCCCATTTCGATGACCGCGACGTCGTGCTCCGGTTCGAGGCGGAGCAGTTGCAGAGGCAGGCCGAATCCATTGTTCAGGTTGCCTTGCGACTTCAGGACACGGAAGCGCGCGCTCAAAACTTGCGCCACAGCTTCCTTGGTCGTCGTCTTGCCCGCCGAGCCGGTGATGCCGATGACGCGCTTGCCCCAATGGCGCCGGACGGCCTTCGCCAGGTGCTGGAGCGCAACCAGGACGCCGTCGCCATCGTGGTCCGGGACGCGCAGCAGGCGGTTTGCATGCACGCCGGCCGGCGCCAGCCAGCGCATGCTGACAACCGCGGCGAGGGCGCCGTTGTCGAGCGCTGCTTCAACAAAGTCGTGGCCGTCGAAGCGCTCGCCGCACACCGCGAAGAAGAGCTCGCCCGCGCCAATGGTGCGCGAATCGATGGAGTAGCCGACGGCTTCGGCGCCGCTGCGGATGTTGCCTTCGGAGTGGATCCAGTCAGCTATCTGGCCGAGTGTCAGCTTCATTGCATTCCCTCTTGCAAAACTTTAGCGGCCACTGCAACGTCGTCGAATGGGACGGTTGCGTCTCGGAGAATCTGCACTTTCTCGTGGCCCTTGCCGGCCAGCAGCACGATGTCTCCAGGGCGCGCGGCGCGTATCGCCAGGGCAATGGCTGCGGCGCGGTCGGGCTCGACGATGCACTGGGTGGTGGTTTCACGGACACCGACAAGGGCCTCCGCGAGGATGGCCTGCGGGTCTTCGCTGCGGGGATTGTCGCTGGTGAGCACGACGAGGTCGCTGCCCTCGGCTGCGGCGCGCCCCATGCGCGGACGCTTGGTGCGGTCGCGGTCGCCGCCACAGCCGAACAGCGTGATGACCCGGCCACTGTGCTCGGCGACGAGCTCGCGGGCGAGCGCGATCAGGTTCCGCAATGCGTCGTCCGTGTGGGCGTAATCGACCACCACGGTAAAATTTGCTTCCGCTGAACCCGCCACCACTTGGAAGCGGCCCGGCACGGCATGCAGGTTCCGTGCGGCTATTGCAATGTCATCGATCGATAGGCCGCGTGCCAGCGCGGCACACATCGCAGCCAGCAGATTGGAGACATTGACGCGCCCAATCAGCGGCGACGTAATGACGACACGATCCTCCAGGCTGTCCAACGAGAAGCTTGTTCCACCGGCTCGATACCGCACGTTGCATGCACGATAAGATGCTTCGGCATGTCCTACGCCATAGGTCATCAGCGTGTCACCGCGAAATGCCGCGGCCATCTGTGGACCGTACTCGTCGTCAAGATTGATGACTGCAACGCGCGGCGCCGCAGCACCGACTCCCTCAAACAGCCGGGCCTTCGCCGCCGCGTACTTCTCCATCGTTTCGTGGTAGTCGAGGTGGTCCTGGGTGAGGTTGGTGAAGATGGCAACATCGACGGGGATGCCCCAGACGCGTTCCTGGTCCAGCGCGTGGGACGACATCTCCATCACGGCTTCCGTCGCTCCGGCGGCGACGCCATCGGCGAAGATCTGCAGCGTGTCGCGCGACTCCGGCGTGGTGTGCGGCGACTCGCGCACTTCGTCGCCGATGCGGGTCTCGATGGTGCCGAGCAGGACCGTCTTGCGGCCCACGCTGCGCAGCATCTGCTCCAGCAGGTACGCTGTGGTGGTCTTGCCGTTGGTCCCCGTGACCGCGCTGACCGCAAGCTTTCGCTCCGGATGGCCGAGGACGGCGGCGCTCAGTTCGGCGAGCGCGCGGCGGCCATGCTCCACATGCGCCGCGGCCAAGTCCGGATACTGGCTGCGGAGTGTTGCGTACGCCTCATGCGAGTCGGTGACGATTGCAACTGCGCCCTGCGCGATGGCTGCATCGATGTACCGATTGCCGTCCGTGGTGCTGCCGCGCATGGCGACAAAGGCCGAGCCAGGGCGAACGCGGCGCGAGTCGTATTCCACGCTGGCAACTTCGCCGGCGCGGCCAGCGCTCTCGACCGCGCGAACTTCCTGAAGTGCATCCGCCCACTGCATAGTATCGATTCTATGTCCGCGCAGGGCTGTGGCCGCGGGGACCGCTAGCGCGCAAAGCGCACCACTACCTGGGTGCCGATGGGGACCATGGTGCCGGCAGATGGCGCCTGATCGCGCGCGGTTCCGCTGCCTACGGGCTCGATGCGCAGCCCGAGTGTCGCGGCCGTCTCCACCACCTTGCGCAGCGCAGCGCCGCTGAACGATGGGACCGGCACACGCTGTGCGGCGTCGACTACCACTGCGCCGTTGCCGCGGGACTGCACGGGTGGCGCTACCGGTGGAGGATGCGGCACAGCAGGCGTGGGCGCGGAGCCGCTGGAGTCGCCACTGGCATGAAAGGCAGCCAAAATTTTGGCAGGGAGCAGCCCTATCCCAGGCGATGGATTGCCGGCGCCAGCCGGCACCGATGAGGACGAAGCTGAGGCGCCAGGGGTCGCGGCATTGGGAGCAGCACGCAACGGATCGTCGGCGGGGAGATTGTTGACGGCGTCGAACATTGCGTTCAGATCGCCTGCGTTCTCGCCCGGGTTGTCGTCGACTTCATCTTTCGGGATTGCGGCCAGCATCTCTTTGGTCGTCTTGACCGGCTGGTCGTGGGGCACGCCGAGGTATTCCAGCACGTCCTGCGCCACCTCCGCAAAGACCGGTGCGGAGACCGCTGCGCCGTAGCGGCTGCCCACGGTCGGCGTGTCGATGATGACCGCAACCGAGATGGCCGGCGAGCTGACGGGTGCAAAGCCCGCAAAGCTCGCCACCAGTTGCGTGTGCGAATAGGTGTGGGTCATCGGATCGACCTTCTGTGCCGTGCCCGTCTTGCCGCCGGAGCTGTAGCCATTCAGTTGCGCGGCCCGGCCCGTACCTTCGATCACAATGCCCTGCATCATGGAGCGCATCTTGGCCGCGGTCAACTCTTTGATCACGCGATGCGCACCGTCCGGCAGCGTGGCCGGGAGCTGGTTTGCAGGATGGAAGGCGGCGGGTTGCAGTCGCGGATCGCCCTTCAGGTTGTCGGTCGATTGCAGCAAAATGTGCGGGGGCATGTATACGCCGCCGTTGGCAATTGTGCTGACCATGGTTACAAGTTGCACCGGCGTAACGCCGACCTCCTGGCCGATGGCGAGCGAGAGGATGCTGGTCGCTCCCCACTTGCGGGGTGGGGTCAGGATGCCGCGCGTCTCACTGGGCAACTCGATGCCGGAGCGGTCGCCAAAGCCGAAGCCCCGGATGTATTTGTAGAAAGTGTCCGGGCCGATCTTGAGTGCCATCTTGGCCGCGCCCACGTCGCTGGAGTGCTCCAGCGCGTCCAGCACGGTCACGCGTCCCATGTGCCCGTCGGACTTGTCGTCGTGCAGGGTGCGCCCGAACATGGTCATTGCACCGCCTTCGCAGTCCACCATGTCCGTCGGTTCCACTCCAGCCGCGTCCATCGCCGCCGAATAAGTCACCAGCTTGAAGGTTGAGCCCGGCTCGTAGATATCGCTCACCGCAAGGTTGGTCAGCGCACCCGGCTGCATGTGCTTGGAGTCGTTGGGATTGAAGCGCGGCGCAATGGCGAGCGCCAGAATCTGCCCGGTGTGCGGGTCCTGCACCACCACCGTACCGTGCGCCGCCTTCACCTTGGCCATCTGGTCGTCCAGCGCGCGCTCCGCCATATGCTGGATGTTCAGGTCGATGGAGAGCACCAGGTTCTCTCCGGGCACGGGCTCGTCTTCGATGCTGCCCATCACGTGGCGCTTGGCGTCCACGGCGGTCAGCATGTGGCCGGGCACGCCGTGCAGGTCGTCGTCGAACTCCTGCTCCAGCCCGCCCAGGCCGGCGTCGTCCATGCCCACATAGCCCAGCACCTGCGCCGCCAGTTCGCCGTTGGGATAGAAGCGCTTGGGCTCGTCCATGGTGTAGACGCCCTTCAGATTCAACTCGCGCACACGGTCGGCCGTGACCTTGTCCACCCGCCGCGCCACCCAGGCAAAGTTTTTGGACGCGGTAAAGCGCGCCAGCAAATCCTGTTGCGAGGTGAAGGCGTCATCCGGGTCGGTATGCACCACCTGGGCCAGCATCTCGGCGGCATTGGCGCGGTTGTCGCCCAGCTCGGAGGGCACTGCGAAGATGGAATCCACCTCGACGGACATCGCCAGCTCATGCAGGTTGCGGTCGTAGAGCACGCCGCGTCTGGGCGCTACGGGAAAGGTGCGCTGCTGCTGGCGCTCTGCCTTCTCCACCCAGTCGGAGTGGCGAAAGACCTGCAGCCAGACCAGGCGCGTGGCGATGAGTCCGATCCAGACGCAGAAGAAGATCGCCACCCAGGCAAAGCGGACCTTGCGGATCGGTGCCGTCAATGGGTTGCGTTTCGGTTGGCGCGGAGCTTTGCTCATCAGGAGGTTCCCAGAATTTCCCAGGTGTGGTGTCTCAGTTCTCAGTCGAAGATCGCGGCACCCACCTGACAACTGTCAACTGAGAGCTGACATCTAGTTCGCGGGCATAGACGGCGCAGAGGCCTGCGCAAGCACGGGAACATTCGCGCCCGATCCATCGGGACGCACGACCTGGCCCGGCTGCGGCACGTTCAGGCCCAGCTGCTGCGCGATCTGTTCAATCCGTTGCGGGTCTACCAACTGGGCTTCTGCCAGCCGGAGTTCCCGGTTCTGTTCCATCAACTGGTCGACCTGCTGCTTCTGCGTCTCCACGCGGTAGCCCACTTCGATCGCGGAAAAGTGCTGCCACACATACACCATCACCAACACAAACAGCAGGGTCATGGTCGCGGCAAAGGTGCGCATCTCGCGGCGGCGCTCAGGGTCGTCCGCCTTCACAATGCGGCTGTTGTCGATGTGCTTGGCGAAGAAGACTTCCGGCGTGGGGCCGCGGCGGGCGCGCTTCTGCAGCTCGAACAGCTCGCGATTGCGCTGGGCACGGGCATGCATCGCATTGGCCGGGCCTGCGGAGCTTGCTCCCATTCCCATTCCCATTCCGAAGATCGTTCCCTGCTCTGTTGCCATCGTCGCCATTTCGCCCTCCTTCGCCCTAGCTTTTATTGCTGTACTTGCTGGCTCGTCCCTGCCTGCTGCCCTGCGTTCCCAATCTCTCGGCTGCCCTCAGCTTTGCGCTTCTTGACCTCGGATTCCGCATCTCTTCCTGCTCGGTCGCGACGACTGGCTTCTTCGTCAGGACCTCAAAAATCCCATTGTGGCTGGCCTCGCGAAACGCATCCTTCACCAGCCGGTCCTCCAGCGAGTGGAAGCTGATCAAGACCAGCCTTCCGCCCGGCTTCAACAGAGATGGCGCGCTTTCCAGCAGCGACCGGATCTCTCCCAACTCGTTATTCACTCGAATTCGAAGCGCTTGAAAGGTGCGGGTTGCGGGGTGGATCTTGTCGCCTTTCATTGATGGGGCCGCGGCCGATATCACTTGAGCCAATTCCGCTGTGGTTGATATCGGCCGGGCCCTAACAATGGCTCTGGCGATTCTCCGCGACCTCCTTTCCTCTCCGAATTCGTAAATCAGGTCGGCGAGTTCGTTTTCGTCTTCCTGATTTACCACTTGCCCGGCCGTCTCCCCCAGGCGCGTATCCATGCGCATGTCCAGGGGGCCTTCGTGCCGGAAACTGAATCCTCTGTGCGCCTCGTCCAACTGCAGGCTGCTGACTCCAAAGTCCGCGAGCAGTCCGTCCAGGCTGGCCGGTTCGATCACTCCGACCGCTTCGGAGAACGCTCGCGGGTGAAAGATCACCTCGGGCATCTCGTCGCCGCCCTCGGCCTTGACCTCGTCCAATCGAGCCCGGGCCAACTCCATCGCCTCCGGGTCGCGGTCAAAGCAGATCAACCTGCCCTTCGCGCCGAGCCTTCTGGCGATCTCCGCCGAATGCCCGCCGAGCCCTACAGTGGCGTCTGCAATCACGCCTCCAGGCCGCACATTGAGGAACTCAAAAACTTCATCGAAAAGAACCGGCACATGTTGCGGTTTATTCATCTCCGCCCTCTGTGCTGCCCCTGGGGGCCGTCGCTCACTTCACTCACCTGGCAAACCACGCCATCCAAATCCAGACCCGAAACAGGGCTACGGGACTACCCGTTCAACGCCTTTGTCTTCTGTGCCAGTGCGGTCCGCTTCTCGCGGGACATCTCCACCGCTCCGCCCGTGCCCTTCTGCTCTTCTTCAAACCGCTCGATGTTCGATACTTCCAGGTAGGTCAACATGCCCAACACATTCACATCGCCTGCTAAACCGGCCTTCTGCCGCAGCACCTGGGGCAACAGCAACCTTCCCTGCGAATCCAGCTCCGCAGTCTGACCGTAATAGCTGGTCACCTTCTGGAACTGCTCCCGCTCCTCATCCGTCGGTTCCAACTGCACGATCTTGGCCTCGATCGCTTCCCACTCCTTCATCGGGTACACCTGGGCCGACTTGCCATCCAGGCTGGTGATGTAGAACAGGGGCCCGTACACCTCATCCACCCGGCGCTTGAACTCGGCCGGCATCTTGAGCCGGAACTTTTCGTCGACCTTCGCCTGGTGATTGCCACGGAACATTCCAACCTCACGGACTGGAACCACACTTGCCAGCCCGAAAACGACCTCTACAGGAGTAAAGTTTCCTTTGTGCCCGGAAGATTTCGGCTGACTTCACCAATTTCTTCCACTGAACTCCAATATTGACCACTTCGCAATCCTGACGCAGTGAACCAAAGATGGCAAGCCCTAATTTGGGAAATTTGAGTTTCTTTTCTGGGGCTCTGTGGAAAACCCTACCTATAGAGCGGTTCGGCGCAGTTGCACTATATGTAGTGTTGTGCTGGTTGGTTCACGCCAGAACTCGATCTTGCCGGTTCAGAGAAGATTTGATAGGCGAAGTAAAAGCGAAAACATGACTTTCCTCGGCCCGGCCGCTTTTATAGGACCTCGGCACGGCGGCGCATACGTCCCAGCCACCATATCAGGTAGGCCAGCACAACCAGGTTGGTCAGCAGCAGGCACACACGCACCCAGTCCGGGTGGCGGTGGATCTCATAGACCTCCCATGGCAGAAACGAGACAGTGACGCCGACCGTCAGGTACTCCGCCCACACCTTCTCCAGCACCAGCCCCACGCCCTCGGTCACTCGCAGGCCGGCGTAGAAGATGGTGAGCGCTCCGATCTGGCGCAGTCGATGGGCCGTGATGTCGTCGAGTTGGTCCAGCAGCCACGAGACCAGGCGGCCATCGGGATCGATGCGTAGCCGGTCGACCAGGTGTTGCGCGGCATCGCCCAGGTCGTGGTGGATGAAGTGGATGGCTCCCATACCCACCAGAAGGAAGAAGACAGCCTCCACCAGCTTGAACAGGCCGATCATCAGCAAGCCGCCGTCGTGATGCCGCTTGACGGGGCCGCCGCTGCTGGCCGTGCCGGTCTCTTCCATCTCCACTCCACTTCCCGTAGCCCCGAATGCCGTGACTTCCCGGGGGGCATGCTGCACGTCTTCCTAGTTGACTGGGGCTGGGCGGGATTGTCAACGCAACCAAAGTTGAGTGCTCGTTGACGGGGTGCATAACCCGGCGGCCGTTCTTCGACCCGGCGCACACCGTCCTTCGGCGACGTCCCAGCAGCAGATTATTTCCGCCATGCTATGAGAATCCGGCAATCCAGGACACGACGAGCGGCGTAGAGGATAGTGAGCGCTCACACAGGGATTGGGATTCGCAACACATCTTGAAAGGATGGAACACAATGAAGAACACATGGCTCACCTCCGCTGCAATCGCTGTATTCGCCGTAACGATGCATAGCGCCACTGCCCAGATGGGCGGGGCCGATATGAAGGACCCCATGGTGGGCGGCGCCGAGATGTATCCCACCAAGACAATCGTCGAGAACGCCGTGAACTCGCCGATCCACACCACGCTGGTGGCTGCAGTGAAGGCCGCGGGCCTGGTCGACACGCTGAACTCCCCCGGCCCGTTCACCGTCTTCGCACCCACCAACGACGCCTTTGCCAAGCTGCCCGCCGGTACCGTGGACACGCTGGTGAAGCCAGAGAACAAGGACACGCTGACCAAGATTCTGACCTACCACGTGGTGTCTGGGCGGATCACTGCCAAGGACATTGCGGCTGGCATCAAGGCCGGTGGCGGCAAGTATGAGATGAAGACGGTCGAAGGCGGCACGCTGACCGCGACCATGAAGGGCAGGAAGATCATGCTGACGGACGAAAAGGGCGGCATGGCCACCATCACCACGGAGAACGTATACCAGTCGAACGGCATCATCGATGTGATCGACACCGTGTTGATGCCCAGCTGACACTTCCTTCCCAGGGCTGTGCGGAAGGGCGTCTCTCCGGAGGCGCCCTTCCGTTCTTGTCTCCGCCGCCGCCTGTACCATTATCGGAGCCTATGCGCTTCTCTTACCGGACAGAACAATGGCTGGCTCATCCTGTCGCGGAGGTCTTTGCCTTCTTCGCAGACCCGGGCAATCTGCCCGCGCTGATGCCCCCCTGGCAGAGGGCGCGGGTTGAGTCAGCAGCGATCGTCTCAGCGTCTGTCCCTGAGCCGCAATCTGACGTTGCTGCCGCGGCTGGTACGGCCGCCGGCGTAGGCTCGCGGATCACCCTCAGCTTCCGGCCATTCCCCTTCGCCCCCTTCCGGCTTCGCTGGCAGGCGGAGATCGTTGCGTTTGCGTGGAACGATTTCTTCTGCGACCGCCAGCTACAGGGACCGTTTACCTACTGGAACCACTGCCATACCGTCCGCTCCGTGGAGGGAAGCGGCAACGCTGTCTGCCTCGTCGAGGACCATGTTGAGTACGAGCTGCCTTTCGGCGCTATGGGCACGCTGGCGCATCGCCTGTTCCTGCGGCGGCAGATCGAGCGGACCTTTGCTTATCGTCAGCGGCAGTTGGAGAAGATCTTTGCGCAGGCCAATCTGAAGTCCACAGAGCGCAAATAGCAGCGGGCTAGCGCAGCGCCATCCGGCGGCTCTCCATGGTGGCCAGGTAGGGCCGTGCCCGTTCGAGTGCCGCCTCTGCGGTCAAGCCATACTTCTCGCGCAGCGATTCCACCTTGCCGTGCTCGATGAACTGATCCGGCCAGCCCACGCGCACTACCGGCACGGGCAACTCCAACTCGCTCAGAGTCTCCAACACCGCAGAGCCGAACCCTCCGGCCAGCGCGTGGTCTTCCAGCGTGATCAACAGTCCACACTGCTGGCCATACTCTGCCACGCAGTTGCGGTCGATCGGCTTGGCAAACCGCGGATTGATGACTGCGGCAGAGAAGCCCTGGCGTTCCAGCATCGCAGCCAGCCGCACCGCCTCCGGAAGCATCGCGCCCAGCCCGAAGATCGCGACGTCGTGGCCGTCCTGGATCACCTCGGCCACGCCGATGGCGAGCGCCTCCGGCTGCGCCTTAACTTCGACTCCAGGTCCGGCGCCGCGCGGGTAGCGGATGGCGGAAGGCCCCTCGTGCAGCATGGCCGTGTACATCATGTCCGCGAGCTCGTCCTCGTCCTTGGGCACCATGTGGATGATGTTGGGAATGCCCCGCAGATAGCTGATATCGAACAGGCCGTGGTGCGTGGGGCCGTCGTCGCCGGACAGGCCGCCGCGGTCCATGCAGAAGACCACCGGCAGGTTCTGCAGGCACACATCGTGGACAACCTGGTCGAACGCCCGCTGCAGGAAGGTGGAGTAGATCGCGCAGAACGGCTTGTACCCTTTGGTCGCCATGCCCGCCGCAAAGATGACCGCATGCTCCTCGGCGATGCCGACGTCGAAGTAGCGCTTCGGATGCCGTGGCCGAAACAGGTCGAGCGCCGTACCGTTCGGCATCGCCGCGGTAATAGCAACGATCTTGTCGTTGCCGTCCGCCAGCTTCACCAGCGTCTCGGCGAAGATCTCCGAATAGGTCTTCTGCCCGGTGGACTTGGTCTCGCCTGTCTCCGGGTTGTACGGCCCCAGCCCATGGAACTTCTTCTGCTTCTCCATGGCAGGCTGGAAGCCACGTCCCTTCTGGGTGATCGCGTGCAGCACGACGGGCTTGTTCTGCTGCTTCAGAAACTTGAATGTCTCGATGAGCAGAGGCAGGTTGTGGCCGTCCAGCGGGCCGTAGTAACTCAGTCCGAACTCCTCGAACAGCATGCCCGGGCCGATCAGTCCCTTGGCCGCCTCTTCCGCCTTACGCGCCATGTGGCGAACTGTCTTGCCGCCGAAGCGTTCCAGCAGGTCCGCGGCGCGGTCGTGCAGGCCGGCAATGGTGGGATTGGTGACGATCTTGTGGAAGTACTCCGCAATCGCGCCCACGTTCTTGTCAATCGACCACGCATTATCGTTCAGCACCACAATCAACCGCCGGGTCTGTGCGGCGATGTTGTTGAGCGCCTCAAACGAGATGCCGTTGGTAAACGCTGCATCGCCGCATAGTGCGACAATGTGCTCCTTGCCGCCGGACATATCGCGGCCCACGGCCATGCCCAGCGCCGCGCTCAGAGCGGTGCCGGCGTGCCCGGCGCCGTAGCTATCGTGCTCGCTCTCGGTCCGCAGCATAAAGCCGTTCAGGCCGCCAGGCTGGCGGATGGTCTCAAAGTGCTGGTTGCGGCCGGTGAGCAGCTTATGGACATAAGCCTGGTGGCTGACATCGAAGACAAAGCTGTCCCGGGGCGTGTCAAAGACGTAGTGCATGGCCAGCGTCAGCTCCACCACGCCCAGATTCGGGCCAATGTGGCCGCCGGTCTTGGAGACCCCAAGGATCAGCCGCTCGCGTATCTCCTCGGCAAGTTGCGTAAGTTGCGGGATGGTCAGCCGCTTCACATCCGCCGGCGACTTGATCCCGCTCAACAATTCTTCCATTCTCTCGCCTATTTCAGGACGCTCCGCTCGGTTGGCGGCATTCGCGCCGCGCCGGTACCACAGCTTTTAAGTATACCAATCTGCCCGCAGCAAGCTTTGGGGCGCGGTTGAGTAACGGTCGATTGCAGCAATTTTTGTGACGCTTGGCACCCGTCTTTGTGACGCTGGGTACCCTTCGACGGTGACTATAGTCGCTTTCTGCAATCTATTTCACAAAAGCATGCAACATCTTGCATGTTGGCGCATTGGTAACTACGAAAATGCGCAGAATCATGCACTTCGCCACGGCCACGGGCGTGCACCTGGGTAGGAGTGTGCTTCCAGAATCCAAGGAGTTTGAGATGAATAAGTTGGCGTTATCCGTGTGCAGTATGGCCCTTGCAGCATTGCTTCCCCTATCTGCCCTTGCAGCCCCAATCGGTGTGGACGGGCAATATGGTGCAGAATGGGCCGGTATCACCCCGACCGCGATCGCTGGAGGCAGCGCGTTGAACGGAAACTTCCAGACTCCGGGAGCCAATGGCGCACTTCCCTACGATATCTACACGCGCGACGACGGCACGTACCTCTACGTATTGCTCACGTCAACGGACCCCAACGCGCCAGGCTTGCCCTTTGCGAATCTGTACTTCGACACCATCGCCTCAACGCCAGGCACGGGCTCGGATCTCGGCTTCGAACTCGAGAATGACGACGCTTTTCTCCCTGGTGTCGCCGGCTCCTACACTCCATCTGCCGCGGACCTGATCGTCGCCAACTCCGACAGCGGTGGCACATACGGCATCGAAGCGGCAATCTCCAACAGCTTCTTGCTCAACGACCCGCTCGGGATGGGCTTTGCGACAACTCCGGACGGGACTCTTGTCTCTCTGCATCTTTCGCAGAGCTTTGGCTACGCCGTAGCGGGTGGCTCCGGCAACTTCGCGGCGCCGATCGAACTCGGCGATGCCGTCGTTGGCGACGCCCCGGCGGCGACACCCGAACCCGGCAGCATCGCATTGCTTGGCACCGGCATCCTCACCGCTGCGGGAGCGATCCGCAGGAGGTTGCGGAGATAGAGCTGAGCCGATAGCGCAACCCGCCTCAAGACGACGCGGCGCAGCGATGGACCCGGTCGGGTCCGCCGCTGCGCCGCATTCGCGTTTGTGCGGCCGCCGGGGAGCGCTCCGCACTTTGTGCCTTAACTGGTTACGAATCCGCCATGCCGAAGTGCCGAAGTACCACACACCGTTCCCCTAAAGTGCCAGTGCTGCAATAGGATGCATCCCCTAGTATGGATGAGGTAACATGACTGGCACATTGGCACAAAGCGAAGTAGCACGCAGTGACTCCCTGCGTTTAGAGACCCTCGATCGCTATCAGATCGTCGATGCGGTTGCCGACCCCGCGCTCGACGATCTTGCCGAGCTTGCCGCCAAGATTTGCAGCGCCCCGATCGCCGGTATCTCCTTCGTCGCCGCGGACCGCGTCTGGATTCATGCCCGCTACGGCATACGCGAGGTGGAGCTGCCGCTGGGCAGCCTGCCCGCCGGACCGTCGTTCCGCACGCAGAGCGTCTACGAGATTCCCGACACGCGGCTCCATACCAACTTCTCGCCGGGGGGCATCTTCCTGTCGGGCCGGTCATTCCGGTTCTACGCGGGCGCGCCCCTCATCACCGACTCCGGTGTGCGTCTGGGCGCCCTGTTCGTGCTGGACGCGGCCTCGCGCAGGCTGACTCCGTATCAACTGCAGGCGCTCTCCGTGCTGGGCCGCCAGGCCATGAACTCCATCGAACTGAACTACTACAAGCGCCAGATGGAGAGCATTGCGCGCTCGCGCCAACGCATCGAGTCCGCGCTTACGGTAGAGCGCAACTTCGTCTCCACCGTGCTGGACACTGTGGACGCGCTGGTCGCCGTCTTCGACACGGCAGGGCGCATCGTCCGCTTCAACCGTGCCTGCGAGGCGGCATCGGGCTACGACTTCCCGACCCTGGTGGGCCGCTACCTGTGGGACAAGCTCATCCCCCACTCCGATGTCCCCACCGCCATCCAGAACTTCGACCGCCTGCGCGCCGAGGGCGTGCCGGCGGCATTCGAGAACCAGTGGCTGCACCGCGACGGAACCCTGCGCCGCATCGCGTGGTCGGCATCGCCGCTGGTCGACGACCTGGGCCAGGTCAGCTTCATCATTGCGACCGGAGTCGACGTCACGGTCCAGCGTGCGGCGGAAGACACCCTGCGCGAGAGCGAGGCGCGCTACCGCCAGTTGGTGGAAGGATCGCTGGGCATGGTCTGCACCCACGACCTGCGCGGCGTGGTGCTCTCGGTAAACGCCCATGGCGCGCAGAGCATTGGACGGACGCGCGAGGAGATGGTGGGACATCCCCTGGCCGAGTTCATGCCCGAAGAACGCCACGCCGGCTTCGAGAGATACCTCCGCGAGATTGTGGAGAAGGGCGAGGTGCAGGGGCTGCTCTACCTGCGCCACGTCGATGGCGAGGTGCGGGTGATTGCATACCGCAACAAGCTCATCGAGATTCCCAGCCGCGAGCCATACGTCCTGGGCTTCGGCGTCGACATCTCGGAGCAGGTCCGCGCGGAGGGCCAGCTCCGCTCGCTGAGCCGCCAGTCGAACTCCATCCTGGAGTCGGTGGGCGACGGCATCTTCGGCATCGACCTGGACGGCAAAGTCACCGTCATCAACCCGGCCGCCCTGCAGATGCTGGGCTTCAAGCCGGACGAGATCCTGGGCCGCAACATGCACGCGCTCATCCACCACACCCGCGTGGACGGCACCCCATACCCGGCTGCGGAGTGCCCCATCAACAACACCATCCGCGACCTGACTACCGTTCGCGTCTCCAACGAGGTCTTCTGGCGCAAGGACGGCACCAGCTTCCCGGTTGAGTACGTGGCGCGGCCGCAGATCGAGATCCAATCCGGGATCGACCCCGACGGGCAACTGATCGAAGAGAGGCCGGGCGGCAAGGCGGTCGGCGTCGTCGTCGCGTTTACTGATACCACGGAGCGCCGCGCCCTGGACCGCATGAAGGACGAGTTCATCTCCACCGTCTCGCACGAACTGCGCACGCCGCTGACCTCGTTGCGCGCCGCACTGGGGCTGGTCACTGGCGGCACGCTGGCCTCGCGCCCGGAGAAGTTGCAGCAGATGCTGGACATCGCCACCGGCAATACCGACCGGCTGGTGCGGCTGGTCAACGACATCCTGGAACTGGAGCGCATCGGCTCCGGCAAGGCAGAGCTGCACTACACCATGTGCTCGGCGGACGACCTGTTCCGCCGAGCAGCGGGCCTGCAGCAGACCGGCGCCGCCAAGGGCCAGCTCCGTATCACATTCAATTCGCAGGGCGTGAACGTGTGGGCAGACCCCGACCGCATCCTGCAGACGCTGACCAACCTCATCTCCAACGCCATCAAGTTCTCGCCGCCGGGCACGGAGATCCACCTGCGCGCGCGCCGTGTGGACGCCAACGAGGCGGAGATCCAGGTGCGCGACCAGGGCCGCGGCATTCCCGCCGACAAGCTCGAAAGCATCTTCGAGCGCTTCCACCAGGTGGACGCCTCCGACTCCCGCACCATGGGGGGCACCGGCCTGGGCCTCGCCATCTGCCGCAGCATCGTGGCGCAGCATGGGGGACGCATCTGGGCCACCAGCCTGCCGGGCAAGGGCTCAACCTTCCACTTCATCCTGCCCACCAAGCCCAGCGGCAACCTGCTATAGACCTCGTTCAACGCCACTGTCTGCGCCCGAGAATGTTTCCACCCCCCTCTATAGCCATCGGGTACTCGCGTTTGTATAATGTGCGTTTGCCTTCCTCGGCCCATTAAATCCACGGCGATTCTGATAATTCAGAACAAAGAGAGGAGTGCGTATGACCGATTATCCGCAAGAAAAACCAGAGGGAAATAAGCAGTCCGTAGACCCCGCGGAACCCGCACCAGCGAGTGCCGTCGATTGGGAGAATCCAGCGCAGTATGCCACCCTGGATCTTCGTTCCGTCATGCTGGTCCTGGCGCAGGAACAGCGGGCCCATACACTCGACAGCACCCTCACCAGCCTCAGTTCCCTCTCCAAAGAGGATCCACTCCTTGTCATGCGTGTTCCAGTGGAGATGCTTGCGCTATTTTCTTTGTGCAAAGCCACCACGGGGACTTGCTCCGGGACCCTCGCGGCCGACGTAGCCGCGATGGTAGGACGCAACGTTGTTGCATTCTCGTACACCGACACCAGCACCAACGGTTGCGGCCTGGGCTCCCTCGTCTCCGTCACATTGACCGACACCGGGACCGGCACCGTAACGCCGTACTCTTCGATGGACCAGCTGCAGCACACGCCCATCGGAGCGGCAGGCGCAACCGGCCAGTGGTTTGGAAAAACGAAGTCCTCGGTCCCGGCAATTCCGGTGGGCTCCAGCATCCTGGTTACGGTCACATTCAGTGGCGCGGGATCGAGCACATTGTTCTGCCACACATGTACGCCTGCGCCCGTGGCGCTGACCTTTACCGCAACCTCTAAATAGAACGCGGCCCCATTGCAGACCTGTGCTTACTCGTCGCCTTCGCGCAGCTTGGCCAGTACGGCAAAATCCTCCAGCGTCGTAGTGTCGCCCTTGACATCGCCGGTTGTTGCCAGCTCGCGCAGCAGGCGCCGCATGATCTTTCCGGAACGTGTCTTGGGCAGCATCTGGGTAAAGCGCAGGTCGTCTGGCCGTGCCAACGCGCCAATCTCCTTGGCCACCCACTTGCGCAGCTCCTGGCGCAGCACTTCGCTCGGCGCGTTTCCATGCTCCAGCGTCACAAACGCGACGATCGCCTGACCCTTCATATCGTCCGGGCGACCCACCACTGCGGCCTCCGCCACCTTTGCGTGAGCCACCAGCGCGGACTCGATCTCCATGGTGCCCAGGCGGTGTCCGCTCACATTGATCACGTCGTCCACGCGGCCCATCAGCCAGTAGTAGCCGTCCGCGTCCCAGCGTGCGCCATCGCCGGTAAAGTAGCTGCCGGGAATGTCGGAGAAGTATGCCTGCTGATATCGCTCTGCGTCGCCCCAGATCGTGCGCGCCATCGATGGCCAGGGCTTGCGCACCACCAGCAGCCCGCCCTGCCCCAGCGGGACGGCTTCGCCTTCCTTGGTCACCACCTCCGGCACTATGCCGAAGAACGGCCGCGTGGCAGAGCCCGGCTTGGTGGCAATCGCACCCGGAATGGGCGAGAGCATGATGGAGCCCGTCTCCGTCTGCCACCACGTATCCACGATGGGGCAGCGCTCCTTGCCGATCTCGCGGTGATACCACATCCACGCCTCGGGGTTGATGGGCTCGCCCACTGTGCCCAGCAGCCGCAGCGACGCCAGCGAGTGCTTCCGCACCCACTCGTCGCCCCACTTGATAAATGCGCGGATCGCCGTGGGCGCCGTGTAGAAGATGCTCACCTTGTGGTCGTCGATGATCTTCCAGAAGCGGCCATTGTCCGGGAAGTTCGGCGCGCCCTCGTACATCAGCACAGTTGTGCCATTCTGCAGCGGGCCGTACACCACGTAGGAGTGCCCGGTCACCCAGCCGCAGTCGGCGGTGCACCAGTACACATCGTCCTCGCGCAGATCGAACACATACTTGCTGGTCAGATAACTCTGAACGGAGTAGCCGCCCGTGCTGTGCACCAGGCCCTTGGGCTTCCCGGTCGTGCCGGAGGTGTAGAGGATGTATAGCAGGTCCTCGGAGTCCATCCACTCCGCGGGGCAGTCCGGCTCGGCCAGCGCCATCAACTGGTGCCACCACAGGTCGCGGCCGGGCTCCATCGCCACGCTGCTCTGTCCCGCGGCACGGCCGTAGACGACCACATGCTTCACCGTGGGACAGCGCCCGATGGCCTCGTCCACGATGTCCTTCAGCCGGACCTCAACGCCGCGGCGGTAGCTCACGTCCTGGGTCAGCACAACCACGCAGGAGGAGTCGTTCACGCGGTCGACGATGGCCTGGGCAGCGAATCCGCCAAAGATGACCGAGTGCACCGCGCCAATGCGGGCGCAGGCCAGCATGGCAATCGCCAGCTCGGGACACATGCCCATGTAGATGGCGACGCGGTCGCCGCGCTTCACGCCCAGCCCCTTCAGGACATTGGCAAAGCGCTGCACCAGCGCATGGAGTTCGCCAAAGGTGACGCGTCGCACCTCGCCGGGCTCACCCTCCCACAGAAGCGCCACCTTGTCCCGCCGGCTGCCGTTGGCATGGCGATCCACGCAGTTGTGGCTCAGGTTCAGCTTGCCGCCGGTAAACCAGCGCGCGTGCGAGATGTCGCCGGTTTGTACCTCGGCCCAGGGCGCGAACCAGTCCAGCTCCGCAGCAGCTTCGGCCCAGAATGCATCGGGCTCCTCCACGCTGCGCCGGTACATGGCCTCATATTGCTCCAGGCTGCCCACATGCGCCTTGGCAGCAAACTCCGCCGGGGGCGGAAACACCCGGTTCTCCCGCAGCAAAGAATCCATGTTCGTTCCAACCGACGTTTGCACGCACATCCCCCATTGCCGTTCCGGCAGGCCCTGCCTGGTACTTGAAAATATTGAGCTGCAGAAAAAAAGGTACGCTATGCCCACCGTGCGGGGCAAACTTTCGCCTCACACACTGGCATGACTGCTAGACTTGCCCCATGACTGCCCTCTGGACGGCTGCGATTGGAGGCTTTCTCGGCTTCTTCTTCGGCGTAGGCTGCGCGCTGGCCGTGATGCACTCCATCTACATGGGCGGGTACCGGGCCGCCGTCAAGGACACCACCCTCGACCCGCCGCCGGCCCGCCTGCTCAAGGAACAAGTCCGCATCGCCCGTTCGGCCATCTGACCGGACATCGAAGGGGCAAAGCAGGCGGCGCGCTCCTGACCAATCGGCTTGTAAGGAGGTTTCGTGGCTACCCGTCATACGATCGGGTCCACGCCCGTCCGCTTCGTTGGGCATCTGCAAGCACGCCGCGACTCAACGAGGTCACCGTCCACGCCAAAAAGTCAGATCCGTTGGTCATACGCCAGATTTTGCCGAACCGGCAGCGCTGCCTGGCGCCGTGCCCGAAGACATCTCCGTCACAGTGCCGCTCCCGTAGTTTGGAATCCAGATATCTCCTGCGGCGTCGATGACCAGGCTGGAAGGATTCATCCCCACGGTGAAGGTGCCGAGGATCGCTCCCGCCGGGGAAAGCTCGTTCACTGTTCCGTCGCTATTGTTGGTCACCCACACGTCTCCCGCCAAGTCGAAGGCGACGCCCACCGGGTGAATTCCGACAGGGTACGTACCGATGACCTTCCCTGAGGATGAGAGCTTACTCACGGAGTTGCTCAGCCGGTTCGCCACCCACACGTCGCCGTGCCCATCGATCGCGATGCCGTAGGGTCTCGAGCCAACTCCGATCGTTGTGAGCAGTGCGCCGGAAGACGAGAGCTCTGTCACCGTGCTTCCGAGGCAGTTGGAGACCCAGATATTCCCCGCTGCGTCGATTGCAAGATACCCGGGCCCGGGACCCACCGCAAACGTACCCAGGCCAACGCCGGAGTCCGACACTTCCGAGACGCTATTGCTGGCCGGATTGGTGATCCAGAGGTTGTCGTTCGCGCCTACGGCGATGCCATCAGGAGGAACAGCCATCGGGAACACATTCAGCGTCACGCCGGAGGCCGACAATTCGGTTAGGACAGGACCAACGCTACTCGATACCCAGACATTGCCGCGCCGGTCAATGGCAATCTGATGCGGACATCCTGCTACCGGGAAGACACCCAGAACCATGCCGCTGGGCGACAGCTCGCTGACGGTGTCGCTGGCGTTATCTACAACCCAGACGTCGCCCGCCGCATCGACTGCGATCGCGTTCGGAGCGGAGCCGGTTGCGATCGTAGCGAGGACTGTGCCCGCGGGTAGAACTGCTGGCATACTGGCCGGATCATTCAACCTGCTCGTCGACCCATCGGAACAACCCAACAAAACAGACATGCTGCATGCTGCTGCTACAAGGCCCAAACGCACGAAGACTCCTCAGAAGCGCTGAGGCCGAGTCTACCCCCGCGTCTGGGCCACCAACGTGCCCCCGGTCACCAGTCATTCCATACCTTCCCAATATGGGCTGGCACTTGTCGTGCGCTAGCGATAGCGCGTCTGGTGCCACTCCCACGCACTGGCAATGATCGCATCCAGGTCCGCAAAGCGCGGCGCCCAGCCAAGCTCCAGCTTGATCTTCTCCGAGCTGGCCACCAGCACTGCCGGATCGCCCTCGCGCCGCGGGCACTCTTCCACCGCAATCGGCTGCCCGGTCACGCGGCGCACCGAGTCGATGACCTCGCGCACGGTGAAGCCCTGCCCGTTGCCGATGTTGTAGATGACGCGATCCCTGGCCTCCAGCGCCGCCAGTGCCAGCAGGTGCGCATCGGCCAGGTCGTTCACGTGGATGTAGTCGCGGATGCAGGTGCCGTCCTGCGTAGGATAGTCCGTCCCAAAGATCTTGATCTGCTGCCGGCGGCCCAGCGCCACATCCAGGATCAGCGGGATCAGGTGCGATTCCGGCTCGTGCGCCTCGCCGTAGCCCTCAATCGCGCCGGCGACGTTGAAGTAGCGCAGGCTGGCGTAGCGGAACCCATGGATGCGGTTGAACCAGCGCAGCATGTGCTCTACCAGCAGCTTGCTCTCGCCGTAGGCGTTGGTGGGTTCCAGCTTCGCGTCCTCCAGGATCGGCGTGCTCACGGGCTCACCGTAGCAGGCCGCTGTGGAGCTGAAAACAAGGCGGTTGTGCCCGGTCGCCAGCATTGCCTCCAACAGGGAGAGCGTCCCCACGGTGTTATTGCGGAAGTAAATCTCCGGCTTTTGCATGCTCTGGCCGGCTTCGATCAACGCTGCAAAGTGCATCACGCCATCAAACCTGCCGGCGCTCAGGGTCTGCTCCAGCAGGGGGCGGTCGGCCAGGTCGCCCAGGACAAACTCTGCCCCCGGCGCCACTGCCGAGCGCTGGCTGTGGCACAGGTTGTCGTAGATGGTGACAGAGTGCCCGCCAGCCAGCAGAATTCGTGTCACAGTGCCGCCAATGTAGCCAGCACCGCCCGTTACCAGAATTTTCATCCGTGCTCCTGCGCGAAGAGTTCGCACTACAACCAAAGTATAGGAATTTCAGCGCAAAAGAGTGATTTCACCAGGAGTGGGGTTCGTAGAAGATGTCACAGAGGAAGGACGGGCATCATAACTGGGATGGGAACGCACCGAATGCCGGCCATCGCGAACGCGCTTCCGGCAGCCATGTGCCCGCGCATCGATGGTATGCTCGGGTCAAACTCGTATCTGCGGCCGGCAGATGACATCGGTAACCGCACCGGGCGATTGGCAACAGAGTTGGCAGACCTCGGCAACTATGAGACATTTTGTGGGTTTTATGCACAATTCATTGGGCTACGCCGTTTCAAATGATGTCTAATGATGGTCGATTGTAAGCGCGGAAGGTTACCTCAGCGTCTTAGTTTGCGTCATACTTAACCTCAGCCTGCACCTTGACTTGCAGGACATCAAAAGGAAGCTTTTCCGACTATGGTCGCGCCACTTCGCAGTGCAAATACCGGCCCGGCGAAAGACATGCAGTTTGCGCATTTTGGCGTTCTCGACATCGGCGGCCAAAGCAAGTCTTCTACCGTCACTTCGCTGATCATCAACCTGGTGGTTGCGTTTGTCATCGTCGTCATCAGCGCTGCCACTGCCCGGCAGACCATCGAAGCCAACAAGCGGCTCACCTCGATCGTGATCCCGATCGAGGAAAAAAAGCCGGAACCGGTGAAGCCCAAGATCGTCCCGCCCAAGCAAAAACTCCCGGAGCTGGTGAAAGTGGAGCCCAAAATTTCGGTGCCGGTGATCAAGCCGCCCGAGTTGCCCAAGCAGCCCATCGTCAAGATGGACAACCCCAAGCCGATGCTGGCACCCCCGGCGCCCAAGCAGATTATTGTTCCGGCAGCGCCCAAAGTTGTGAACCTGGGACAGTCGCAGCCGGCCTCGATCCCGAATCACGATGCGCACCCCTCCGCGGTCGGCCTGGGCCACCCGGATAGCCCCATCAAGGACCTCCATGGCCCCGCCGTATCCACCGTGGCACTGGGCCAGGGTCTGCCCGGCATGAACAACGGCAGCAGCGGCCACGGACCGCCGGCCACCAGGGTCATCCTGGGCAATGGCAGCCCGACGAGCACCGCCACCAAGGGCAATGGCGTGGTCGCCGCCGTGGGCATTCCGCACGGCGTCCCCGGTGGTACGGGCAAGGGGCCCGCGGGTCCCACCCAGATCAGCATGGGTCAGGCTCCGCCGCCACCGCCTTCCCGGCCAGCCGCGGTTGCGGCGCCGGCGCAGCGCACGCAGCCCAAAGTCCTCTATAAGCCGAAGCCAGACTACACCGACGAAGCCAAGCAGTTGCATGTGGAAGGCGTCGTCACCCTGCACATCCGGGTGCTTCCCAATGGCTCGGTCCAGGTTCTGGGCGTGACCAATGGCCTGGGCCACGGCCTGGATGAGGCCGCCAGGCGCTGCGCCATGGCGATCAAGTTTGAACCAGCAACAGATGCATCGGGAAATCCGATCACCTGGGATGGCATTGTCAACGTCACATTCCAACTTGCCGGATAGAGCTATGCCGAAGCCAGTTGGCAAAACCGGATGTCCGGCGTGTCCCGGGAAACAGCACGCTGGGTTTGTTTACGAAAGTGGCCTTGAGGCCATTCACAGGGAGCCGCAAATCATGACTTTTCGTGCAAGATCCACCGCTGGTGCAACGCTTCTGGCGCTTCTCCTCGCGGCAACATCTCCTGCCATCGCCGGTGTCCACATCTTCCCCAAGAAGAAGGTCGAGCAGGACACGATGCCGGGCCGCAAGCTCACACCGGCCCAGAATGCGCTGATCGACAAGGCCATCGTTCGCGAGAAGGAAGTGGTCAAGGTCGTCAAGGAGCGCGCTCCCCTGGTCGAGACCTACATTCAGAACATGAAGCCCGACCCGATCCTGCTCCAGGTTCCGGAGTCGGACCAGCACTTCCTCGCGCGCGTTGACTTCAGCAAGGTCATCAACGACGACCAGTACAAAGACAATAAGGGGAACTTTGCGGCGAAGAAGGGCAAACTCTCCTTCTTCAAGGACTCCCTGGGCGCGCTCGGCGGCATCTCCGGCAGCCTGCGCCTCACCTACCATGAGTCCGGCTTTGTGCAGATGCTGCTGATGGACTCCAACGACTTCGACCGCCAGCACTACTCGTTCACCTTTATCCGCAATGACTTTCTCGGCAACATTCCCACGGCCGTCTTCGACGTCTCCCCCATCAGCGGCAAGCGGGAGTTCGGTCGCTTCTTCGGGCGCATCTGGGTGGAGACGGGCAACGGCAACGTCGTCCGCTTCAACGGCGACTTCGCCGGCACCATCTCCACGATCAAGGAGTTCTACCACTTCGATAGCTGGCGCACCAATGTGCAGCCGAACCTGTGGCTGCCCACCTCCTTCTACGTAGAGGAGAGCGACCCGCGCAGCCCGGAGAGCACCCTCAAGTTCAAGGCCATCAACTACGTCTGGGGCTATCTGCTGAAGATCCCGGTCGACGACAACGCCGCGAACACCAATCTGGAAGTGGTCAATGCGCAGGATGTCTCCAACGACGCGCCCGACCTGAGCCCCCTGGGCGCACAGCGCGAGTGGGTGCAGCAGGCAGAGGACAACGTGATTGAGCGGCTGTTCCAGGCCGGCCTGCTGGATGCGCCGAGCGACTTTGACAAGACTCTGGAAGCGCTCGCCAACAACATCCTGGTCTATAACAATATCCAAACCAGCCGGCCAGTCCGCGTCCGCACGCTGCTGACCGAGCCGCTGGAGTCGCTCGCCGTCGGCAACACCATCATCCTCTCCAAAAGCCTGATTGACACCACCAGCATCATGTCCACCGATGGTGCGCAGCAGATGGGCAACCTGAATGCCCTGCTGGCCTTCCAACTCGCCCACATCATTCTGGGGCACCGTCTGGACACCAAGTACGCCTTCAGCGACCGCCTGCTCTTCCCCTCAACCTCGGTGTTCCAGCGCATCCCCATGCACCACACCGACAAGGACAATGAAGAAGCCGCCAAGAAAGCGGCAGAACTGCTGAACGCCAAGGAACTGGCCGACGGCCAGCAGTATTTCGGGCTGTATTTGCAGCAGTTGCAGCAGCGGGTCAAAACGTTGACGGCGCTCAACACCCCGGTGCTCGGCGATGCCCTGATCAAAAGCGACAAAGATACTACGTTTTGGATGGCGGCCATGCTGCCCAAAGGCATCAAACTGGACATGAAAGATCTGAAACAGCAGGCTGCCATGCCGCTGGCAAGTTTCCTGCGCTTCGATCCCTGGACCGACCAGGTGGTGCAAATGCACACCAGCTTCGAGCCCATCCTGAGCGAGCGCGACAAGATGCCGTTTGAAGTTGCGCCCGTCTACATGAAGCTCTCCTACTACAAACCCCCGCAAGCACCGGCGCCTGCCGCAGCTGCGGCAAGCGCTCCGGCAGCAGACCCCTCCGCTGCACCGCCCGCCAGCACCCCGGCAACTCCCGCGACTCCGGCCCCAGCGGCTGGAGCCGATACCCCGCAAGCCGCACCCGTGGCTGCCCCGCCACAGTAAATAAATGCAAGTGTCTGTATCGGTGCAGACGGCCAACGTCTGCACCGAGCGGAAGGATCGCAGAACATGAAACCCTTATTTGGCAAGACGGCTGCTGCACTTTTTTCAGGAGATGCAATGTTGAAAAACTGGATGTCCATCGTCGCGCTGGCCGGATTGCTCTCCGTCGCCTCCATCGGTGGCGCCCAGGCCCTGCCCACCGCCGTGGCTAAGGGGGCACTGCAGATTGGCGGAGGAGTCACCGAAGCCAGTCCCGATTATGGCCAGAAGAATATCGAAGGGGCCACTATCTTCGCCGACTTCGACTTCAGACCCCACCTCGGTCTGGAAGCGACCGTCCACTACATCGCCCTGGTCACCCCCACGGACCTTGCGGAGAATTCCTACCTCATCGGCCCCAGATATGTGTACCGCCGCGGTCGCTTTGCCCCCTACGGCAAAGCCATGTTTGGCATTGGCGACCTGGTAATCCAAGAGTTGCAGGATAACGTTGGACACCCGGCCGGGACCGATTTCGCGTACAGCATCGGCGGCGGGCTGGACATCGCCGCCACTCAACACATCGTCGTACGTGCCATCGACTTTGAATACCAGCACTGGTCCTATCAGACCGGCCTCACGCCGATCGTCGCCACCATCGGAGTCGCCTACCGATTCCGCTAGATTGCGAAACACCCCAAACTCCACAAATCGAAGGTCAATGCAGCGAATGAGAGCGATATAATCGCTCTCGTTGCCGTTAACCTGTACTTGCGGAGTGTCCCTCTTGATCGGACGATTGGCGTTATCGTTCCTGCTCGGGGGAACATCTGCACTCTTCGCCCAGGCGGTCCCCACGGCATCGCGCGCCGGCGACCTCCAGATCGGCGCCGACTACAGCATGGCCAAGCCCGATTACGTGCCACAGACTTTCCAGGGATTCGCGGCCTATGCCGACTTCGACTTTATGCCGCACCTGGGCATCGAGGCGGAGTTCCACCAGGTCGACAGCACCACCGGCGACCAGAGCTACCAGCGCACCTTCGACGGTGGCGCACGTTACTTCCGCACCTACGGGGTACTGGTCCCTTATGTCAAAGCCATGGCCGGACACGGCGACTTCCGTTATCCCTATAGCGGGGCCGTCGTCGGCTACACCATCTACACCGGCGGCGTGGGCGCGGACGTCAAATTCGGCGCCTTTCTCCGGGTCCGCGGCGAGTATGAGTATCAGAAGTGGACCGGCTTTACCAACGGCAGTGTGACGCCGCAGGTTGTCACCGTCGGTGTGGCCTACCACTTTGCCGGCAAGCCCCGCTTCCGATAGGTCTTACCGCGCCACCCGCGCGGGGCCATCCAGCAAAAGCATTGCCCCACTACCCGAAGGTGTGGGGCAATGAATGCCTTCAAAAATCCTCGGCTGCGCCGCGCTAGATTAGAAGTGGTACGCCACGCCGAACGTCGGCATGGAGATGACCTCGTAGCGGTTGGTGGAGAAGCTGGTCTCGCCAAAGTTCGGCGTCTTGGTCACGAAGCCGCGATACTCCAGACGGAGGTCGAAGCTCGGGCTCAGTTCATAGGCCACACCGCCACCGAACAGACCTGCAATGCCCTTCGTCGACTTGGTCCCCAACAGGTTGGTCCCATTGTCCAGAATCGGCGTAAACACCAGGGTGCCCACGCCGACCTCGGCAAAGGGGCTGAACCGCTTGAAGTTCAGGCTGTACACATACGCGGCGGTTATCTCCTGCTGGCGCGCGTGAATCCGGGCATACGGCTCGAAACTGGTCGAATACTTCTGATTGTTTTGCGCAAAGCTGTAGTTTGCCTCAAGCGCACTGTGCGGAGTCACCATATACCGGTAGCTGAGCAACAGCCCCGGCGCCCCGGTGGAGCTCTGCGTCACGTTCGCTGCGCCATGAATCGTGGGACCGAAGATTCCGGTGCCGCTGAAGCTCACGTCTTGCCGGCTCTCCTGCGCATACCCTGCAGCGGCCGACAGCATCAGCACGCCCAACAACATCGTCTTCTTCATTCTTCGTTTCTACCCCTTCTCGTTCCCTGCAACTCGGTCCCCGCCGACAGCAACGCGACACGCGTTGCGACAAGCACCGGCACGATCACTCCCATCATTGTAACCGGAGCCTGCACTCCCGTGGGGCTCCCCGGCGCGCAAGAAGGCCGGAGAGGAAAATAACTCTCCGGCCAGCCTGTCGTTCTTGTATTGAATTTACTGCGGGGGTGCAGCGGGGGGCGGGCCACCTGCGCCAGGAGCGCCGCCACCGCCACCGCGGCGCTGCGGCAATGAGGCAAGGTATGCGTCATACTTCGGCTTCTGGTCGTCCGTCAGCAACGCCTTGATCTGGGTGTTCTCGTCCGCCATCATCGCTTGCATCTTGGGCATCATGGTCGATCGGTCCTCGCCAGAGGCCATCATGTCCTGCCGTTTCTTCTGGTCGGCAGTCAGGATCGCTGTGATCTTGGTCTTCTGGTCGTCCGTCAGCGTCACAGCCTTGTCGATCGCGGCCACGCGCATCTCCGGCGTCATCCGCCCCATACCACCACCGCCCTGCGCCATCATCGGCACCGTGCAGAGCGCGGCGCTACACAGAACCACGACGCCTGCGGTCGCGGCAAACCTACGAAACATATTCATACGCATTCTCCAGTGTCGATGCCGGCTTAGTTTCTCCGGCGGACAAGTCTACCGCTACAGACGCAGGACCCGCCAGATTTGTTTGCGATTCGCGAAACAAATTTCCAATCGCCGCCTTGGATGCCATCAAACGGCCCGTTCCGGATGAAAACAATAGGGATCGCCGTGCGCCGCGGCGTACGTCTCCACCACTTTCAGGAAAGCGACCGCTACATGCGACAGGCTGGCCTGCTTGCGATAGACCAGCCGGAGCTTCCGCTCCAACTGTAGCTCCCGCACCCGTACCCGCACCAGCGCGCCGCTGGCCAGCTCTGTCCGCACCGTCAGCCCCGGCACCAGCGCCACCCCGTTGCCCATCTCCACAAAGCGCTTGATGGCCTCCAGCGACGGTAGTTCCACGCCCATACGCAGCGGCGTCTTGTGCCGCTTAAAGGTGTCAATCACCTTCTGCCGCTGCGGCGACGAGATGTTGTGCGCAATAAAATTCTCCGCCCCAAGCTGCCGGATTGACACGTCCTGGGCGCCCGCCAGCGGATGGTTCGGGTTCACCACAAAGTCCAGTTCGTCCCGGTACACCACCACAGAGCGGACCTGCTCATCGTCCGGCCGGAAGCTCAACACTCCAATCTCGACCGAGTGGATCAACACATCATCGGCAATCCGGCTCGCCAGCGCCCGCTGCACCGTCACCTTGATCCGCGGGTTCCGCCGCCGGAACTCGTCCAGCAGCGGCAGCAGCACCAGGCAGGTGTACTCGTTCGCTGCCAGGTTCAGCCGCCCGCGGTGCAGCTCTCTCAGCTCCGCCAGGGCGCCCATCGATTCAGTCCGCAGGTTCAGCAGCTTCAGCGCATACTCGCGCAGCACCTCGCCCGCGTCGGTCAGCGTGCCATCGCGCGACGACCGCTCCAGCAGCACCTCGCCCAGCTCCGCCTCCAGCTTGGCGATCGCCTGGCTCACGGCCGGCTGCGTCCGATGCAGCCTCGCTGCTGCGCGGGAGAAGCTGCGCTCCTCCGCGACCGCCAGAAACGTCTCCAACTGAAACAGGTCCACCCGTCCCCCTTTCTGCTCGCAACCGCTCGCGTCGTGCGAATATCTCAATTAGAAATAATAATACGCATGCCGAATACTATAAGCCTGCGTTATCCTATAAATCGAGGAGCCGAGGTCGCCCCTATGCCCGATATAGAACCAGCGGTAGCCCCGCAAGATCACCGCGTCTTCTTCTTCGACACCACCCTGCGCGATGGCGAACAGTCCCCCGGCTGCACCATGCACGCCGGCGAGAAGCTGCGCCTCGCCCACCAGATCGCCTCCCTCGGCGTCGATATCCTGGAGGCCGGCTTTGCCATCGCCTCCGACGGCGACCGCGACTCCATCCGCACCATCGCCCGCGAAGTTGGCAGCTCCGCGCAAGCCCCCATCATCGCCTCCCTCGCCCGATGCAAGCGCGAAGACATCGAGGCCGCCGCCCACTCCATCGAGCCGGCGGCGCGCGGGCGCATCCACACCTTTCTTTCCACCTCCGACCTGCACCTCGCCGCCAAGCTGCAGATCACTCGCGAGCAGGCCCTCGACCAGATCGCCGAGATGGTCGCCCTCGCCAAGAGCTATTGCGACGACGTTGAGTTCTCCCCCGAAGACGCCACCCGCACCGACCGCGACTTCCTCATCCGCGTCTGCGAGGTCGCCATCCAGGCCGGCGCCACCACGCTCAACCTGCCCGATACCGTCGGCTACTGCATCCCGCAGGACTACGCGCAGATGTTCCTCGACGTCCGCGCCCGCGTGCCGGGAATCGAGAACATCGTCCTCTCCGCGCACTGCCACGACGACCTGGGCCTCGCAGTCGCCAACACAATCGCTTCTGTGGAAGCGGGCGTCCGCCAGGTCGAATGCGCCATCAACGGCATCGGCGAACGCGCCGGCAACGCCTCGCTGGAAGAGCTTGCCGCCATCTTCACCACACGCAAGGACAAGCTGCCCTACCGGCACAACATCGTGATGAGCAAGCTCTACCCCACCAGCCAGATGCTGGCCGAGTGCATCACCTTCGGCGCCGCGCCCAACAAGGCCATCGTCGGAGCCAACGCCTTCGCCCACGCCGCCGGCATCCACCAGCACGGCGTCATGGTTAACCCGTTGACCTACGAGATCATGACCCCCGAGTCCGTGGGCGTCGCCCACAACTCGCTCGTCCTCGGCAAACACAGCGGCCGCCGCGCCCTCGAACAGCGCTACGTCGAGCTCGGCCAGCCCCTCACCCGCGAACAACTCAACACGGTCTACACCCGCTTCACCGAACTAGCCGACCGCAAGAAAACCATCTACGACCAGGACCTGCTAACCCTGCTCAAACCCGAGCCCAAAGTCTCCGCGATCGCATAATGGACACACTCGATCACATTCGCCGAAAGCCATGGACCGCCTTCTGGGCTGTTCAAGCACTCGGGTGTGCTGCGGTTGTAGTTGGCTCAGCCGAAAGTCTTTTCCTGAATCTGCTTGGGCTAGTTCTGCTGTTTCCGGGCTCAGCAGTGGCTGCTCAACCACTGACAGTCTTTGGAACCCGGGAATTCCACGGGGTGCTCTTGTCAGACGGCCTTTATTTACCCCTCGCGCTGTTGACTAACGCTGCTCTGTTTGCAACCGCTCAACAATTATTGCGGTTCCGACGGGAACGCAAAATAAAGTCCCAATCAATCTAAAGGTAGGATCAAGTGAGACTCAAGATAGCCATCCTCGCCGGCGACGGCATCGGCCCCGAAGTCACCAACGAAGCCGTCAACATCCTGAAAGCCGTCGCCGAGTTTGGCGGGCACGACTTCACCTTCGTGCCGCTCCTCGTTGGCGGAGTCGCCATCACTGCGACCGGATCGCCCCTGCCCACCGCGACCCTCGAGACTTCGCTCGAATGCGACGCCGTCCTGATGGGCGCGGTCGGCGACAACAAGTTCAACGCGCTCCCACCGGATAAGCGCCCCGAAGGCGGCCTGCTCCAGATCCGCCAGGCCCTCGGCGGTTTCGCCAATCTCCGCCCTTCCATCGCCTATCCCGCGCTGGCGGAGAACTCCCCGCTGCGCCCAGAGGTCACCAAAGGCGCGGACATCCTGTTCGTCCGCGAGCTGCTCGGCGGCCTCTACTTCGGCTCGCCCCGCTGGTGGAACAAGGAAACCGGCGAAGCCATCAACACCATGCGCTATACCAAGGCCGAAGTCGTCCGCGTCGCTCGCGTCGCCTTCGATCTGGCCGCCAAGCGCCGCAAGAAGGTCACCTCCGTCGACAAGGCCAACGTCCTCGAAGTCTCGCAGCTCTGGCGCGACACCGTCATCGAAGTCGCCAAGGACTACCCCGAGGTCACGCTGGAGCACCAGCTCGTCGACTCCATGGCGATGCACATCATGAACATCCCCCGGAACTTCGACGTCGTCCTCACCGAGAACCTCTTCGGCGACATCCTCTCCGACGAGGCCGGCGTCATCACTGGCTCGCTCGGCATGTTGCCCTCGGCCACCATCGGCGGCGCCGTCAACCTGTACGAGCCGGTGCACGGGTCTGCTCCCGATATCGCGGGCACAGGCAAGGCCAACCCGCTCGGCGCGATCCTTACCGCGGCCATGGTGCTGCGCCACTCCGCCAACCTGGAGCAGGACGCCGCTGCCATCGAGGCCGCCGTCGGCACTGTTCTCGCCGCCGGTCATCGCACCGCGGACATCGCCCGAGGAGGCGCAGCCGGACAGCACCTCGTCTCCACCACGGAGATGGGCAAACTCGTCCACCAGGCGCTCGCCCAATCCATCGACCAGCGCCAGTCCATGCATGCTGTCTAACTGCAAGGCAAACCCTTAACACGGATCAACACCGATGACACAGATAAAGGACAAATCGGAACAAGGAACGAGGGGCGCGTTCTACCCCCTCCGTGCAAATCCGTGCTTCTATCCGTGTGCATCCGTGTTAAGCCTTTGCCTTTTTCTTCTCCTGGCAGGCACCGTTGCGCCCGCGTCCGCTGCGCCCAAGCCCAAGCCGCAGCGCGAGGATGTGGAGTGGCTGTGGCAGTACACGCCCGACGCCACCAACAAGGACGGCCGCGAAAACGATCTCGTCCAGGACCTGCGCTTCAAGCCCCTGCTCGACCAGTTCCTCACCGCGCCGCAAACCTTCTGGGGAACGCCCATCGAAGGCCGCTACCGCTCGCTCTCCAACACCGCGCTCGATCACCTCTCCGTCCCGGACAAAGTCCTCGCCGACGAGAACCGCTACATCGCCATCTCCGGCTGCGTCGTCCACTTCTGCCCCGCGCGCGGCCTGCTCTGGATCGACCTCGGCGGGCAGCACGATCGTGACAATCACCACCTCGTCGTCTTCGCGGCCATCGACTGGACCAGGCAGGGCCGTCCCACCAGCGACCCCGCCGCCGAATACACGCTCTGGCTCTTCTCCAACGAGCCACTCACCACCGCTCCCGGCCCGGGATCGCCGCAAGCCCAGCATCCGCCAGCCGCGCTCACCAAAGCAATCGCGCGCTGGACCGCCCAGCCGCTCGCCGGCCCCGGCATCGTCCAGAACATCACCCACGCCATCCTCGTCGACCCTGACGGCACGCCCCACGAAGTCGCACCCTCAGCCCTCGGCGTGGCTCCGCCACCCGCGCCGAAGTCTGACACCGACGCGGCTGCCCCAACCATCACGCCCCGTAACTGAAAACGGACAACGTACCACGCAACGCCGGAAAAACATTATGACGACACCAAACACCACTCCCCGCACCCTCTTCGAAAAAGTCTGGCAGTCTCACCTCGTTGCCGAGCCAGCAGGCGAGCCCTCAATCCTCTACATCGACCTCCATCTGGTCCACGAGGTCACCTCGCCTCAGGCATTCGACGGCCTCCGAGTGGCCGGCCGCAAAGTTCGCCGCCCCGACCGCACCATCGCCACCGCCGACCACAACGTCCCCACTACTTCTGTGCAGGACCGCCTCGTCATCACCGACCAGATATCCAACGCCCAGGTCGGCGCGCTGCGCAAGAACTGCGCGGAGTTCGGCATCCAGTTCTTCGACGTGCAGGATCGCGACCAGGGCATCGTCCACATGATCGGACCCGAGCTGGGAGCCACCAAGCCCGGCAGCACCATCGTCTGCGGCGACTCGCACACCGCCACCCACGGAGCCTTCGGCGCACTCGCATTCGGCATCGGCACCAGTGAAGTCGAACACGTCCTCGCCACGCAAACCCTCCCGCAGTCGCCCGCCAAAACCTTCCGCATCACCGTCGATGGCGAACTCCCCTTCGGCGTCACCGCCAAGGACATCATCCTCGACATCATCGGCCGCATCGGCACCGACGGCGCCACCGGCTACGTCATCGAATACGCCGGCTCCGCCATCCGCGCCCTCTCCATGGAAGGCCGCATGACCGTCTGCAATATGTCCATCGAAGCCGGTGCCCGCGCCGGCCTCATAGCCCCCGACGAGACCACCTACGCCTACCTCAAAGGCCGCCGCTTCTCGCCGCAAGGCGCAGCCTGGGACGAGGCCGTCGCGCATTGGAAGACGCTCCCCTCCGACCCCGGCGCCAAGTTCGACCGCGAACTCCACATCGACGCCTCCACCCTCGCACCCGCCGTCACCTGGGGTACCTCGCCCGGCATGACCACGACCATCGACGCCTCCGTCCCCACGCTCGCCGACGCCAAGACCGACGCTGACCGCAAATCCTACGAACGCGCCTACGAATACATGGGGCTGAAGCCGGGAACGCCGATCAGCGATATAAAGATCGACACCGTCTTCCTCGGCTCCTGCACCAACGGCCGCATCGAAGACCTCCGCGCCGCCGCGGCCATCGTCAAGGGCCACCACGTCGCCACCAAGATCCGCGCCATGGTCGTCCCCGGCTCACAGGCGGTCAAGCGTCAGGCCGAATCGGAAGGCCTCGACGCCATCTTCAAGACCGCGGGCTTCGAGTGGCGCGAGCCCGGCTGCAGCATGTGCCTCGCCATGAACCCCGACATCCTCCAACCGGGCGAGCGCTGCGCTTCAACATCGAACCGCAACTTCGAAGGCCGTCAGGGCCGCGGAGGACGCACCCACCTCGTCAGCCCGCAAATGGCCGCCGCCGCCGCCATCACCGGCCACTTCACCGACATCCGCACCTGGAAAGGATGAGCTCAGAGCGGGATGCACTGAACCGACAATCAGCAAGGAAGACGATACGAGATACCCAAGGAAGCGAACAAGCAGAGAGACTCGCACGAACTAAGCGCCAAAGGCGCGACGATATACCAGCCTAGGCCGAAGGCCTAGGTACAGGCGCAAAGAGAACCAGAGGGCTGAAGGCCCGACATATAACCCTTCAACGAAGTTCAGGAGTAAGCACAAATGATCCCCATCAACATCCTCACCTCCGCCGCCGTCCCCCTCCCGTTGCCCAACATCGACACGGACCAGATCATCCCCAAGCAGTTCCTCAAGCGCATCGAGCGCACCGGCTACGG
>Ga0302283_1000352_pt1 | contig 37195 bp, 31 predicted proteins | sample III_Fen_E1_4_FD_198770 | JGI IMG/M metagenome (GOLD analysis project Ga0302283, IMG submission 198770) | Peat permafrost microbial communities from Stordalen Mire near Abisko, Sweden - III_Fen_E1_4 | ecosystem: Environmental > Terrestrial > Soil > Wetlands > Permafrost | place: Sweden: Abisko... | reverse complement strand
ACCGGCGTCGGCGGCTCGCAAGATCGACATCTACAATCACGTGCTGCCGCTGCCCTACCTGGAGCTGGTCAAGCAAAGCTACCAGGACCCCGGCATGGTCAAGCGGATGACCAGTATCCGCATGCTCTGGGACATGGACGCCCGAGTGGAGATGCTGAGCCAGTGGCCGGAGCTGCAGCAAGTCCTGACCCTCTCCAACCCGCCGCCGGAAGCCCTGTTCGGCCCGGACGACTCGCCCATGGCAGCCCGCGTCGCCAACGACGGCCTGGCGGCGATCTGCACGGCCAATTCAGCCAAGTTCCCGGCCTTCGTCGCCGCCCTGCCGATGAACAACGTGCCGGCGGCGCTGAAGGAGATGGACCGGGCGATAGGCGACCTCGGCGCCCAGGGCATCGAGATCAAGACCAACGTCAACGGGCGACCTTTGGACGATCCGGAGTTTCTGCCGATCTTCGAACGGGCCACCAACGTCCACGGCGTGCCGATCTGGATGCACCCGATCCGCTCGGCGAGCTTCAGCGACTACGCTGCCGAGCCGAAGTCGCGCTACGAGATCTGGCAGGTGATGGGCTGGCCCTACGAGACCACAGCCGCGATGGCCCGGATCGTCTTTTCCGGAATGCTCGACCGGCTGCCGGCGATGCGCATCGTCACCCACCACTGCGGCGGCATGCTGCCGTTCTTCGGCGGCCGGGCCGAGACGCTGTGGGCCCAACTCGGCTCACGCACGGCGGACGAAGACTACAGCCGCATCCTGAAGGACCTGAAGAGGCCCTTCATGGACTATTTCCGCATGTTCTACGGCGACACCGTGCTCGGCGGCTCGTCATCGGCGTTGCGCTGCGGCCTGGACTTCTTCGGGCCGGACCATGTGGTGTTCGCGAGCGACTGCCCGTTCGATCCGGAGGGCGGACCGATGTTCATCCGCGAGGGCATCCGCTCGATCGAGGAGCTGCATCTGCCCGACAGCGTGCGGCAAAAGATCTACGTGGAGAACGCGCTTCAGCTGCTGAAGCCCCATCCGGCCACCGAGCAGATTGCCGGAGGCTAGACGTCAGAGGTCGTCGGGCGCCGGCAGAGCGGCGACCGCCGGCGTCTTCATCCGCTCCTCGGTGTGGGCGGCCAGGGCGTCGAGGTCGCTCCTCGAATAGTAGGTCCCGGCGCGGACCACGGCGAAGATCCGGTGCAGGTTCTGCACGCCGGCGATCGGATTGGCGTCCAGCAGCACCAGATTGGCGTCCTTGCCCGCCTCGACGCTGCCCATGGTCTTCTCCCGACCCAGGAATTCGGCGCCGTTCAAGGTGGTCATCTGCAGCACGGTCAGCGGCGACAGCCCGGCCTCGCCCAAGAGATCGAACTCGTGGTGTAGGCTGAACCCGCCGACCACATCCGAGCCGGCCATCATCCTGACCCCGGCCTGGTCGAATATCATGGTGGTCTTCAGCAGCACCAACCAGAGCTTGGTCAGGATCGCCCGGTCGCCGGGCGTCACCTGGTCCGCGAACTGCTGGTCGACGGTCTTCCATAGCTGCCGCGAGCCCGGCGGCAGGTAGCGCAGGTCCGGGTCGTTCACATATTGCGGATCGTCGCCGAACAGCATCCGCCGCAGCCGGATCAGCGTCGGGACCTGCCAGGTGTCGTGGGTGATGAACACCTTGGCCGCCTCTCGGCACTTGGCCTCGCTGAAGGTGTCGGCGACGTGCTCGATCCGCGGCAGCGCGGTCGGATCGGAGATGATCTCGCTCAGCACCGGATTGGCCACCGCCTGACGCCGATCCATGCCTTTGGGGAGGGCGTTGAGGTCCAGGCGCGCCACCGGCGGCGCGGCGGGGTGCGCTAAGGACGCCCAGATGGCGTCCTCGTCGGAGGAACAGTTGATCAGCAGCGTCTCGATCGGACCGAGATGCTCGATGGAACGCATTCCGTCCTTCGAAGCCTGGGTGGCGCTGACACCCTGCGAGAGGTGGCCCACGTAGGGCAGCCCGACCTTGTTGGCCTCGTCGAGCGCGGCGAAGAACACCGGCGGGCTGACCGAGATGGTCTTGATGAAGTCGGCGCCCTCGGCCTTCTGTCGGTCCACTTCGGCGCGGGCCAAATCGACCGTGCCGGCGTTGGCGAAGGTGAGGATGGTCCCCGGCATGGCGAGGATTTCCGGGGCGGCGGCGTAGGGCATCAATTTTCCGTCCCGGCGCGCCTGCAGCAGATCCGGCGAGCCAGACATCTGCCGCACGCCGGTGATGCCGTTGACCAGCATCATCGCGTAGTCGCCCTCCGGGTCGGGGCTGTCGACCGGATGGGCGTGCATGTCGTTGAAGCCGGGGACCAGGAACTTGCCCCGGGCGTCGACCAGCCGCGCCGAGCCGCCGACGGTCACGTCGCGGGCGGCCAGGATGCGGGCGATCCTGCCATCCACGACCACCACCGCCCTGTCCGGCGACAGCCTGCCATCGTGGGTGTCGACGACGGTGACGTGGTCCAGCACCAGGCCGTCGGTCACGCTCACCGAGGCGGCCGAAGCCGAGGCGGCGAACCCCAGCAGCGCCAGACCTAGCGTCAATCCGCTTACTTGCCTGGCGATCCGAAATCCGGCGCGCATCTAACGCGCCGCCGCTCGGGCGCGTTGGTCGAGCAGGGCGGCGAAGTCCGCGGCGAACGCCTCGGGGCGCACCGCATAGCCGACGTGAGCGCCGGGGAGCTCAGTGACCCCCAGCCCCAGCTTCTCAGCCAATGCTTCGATGATCGGCGTAGTGGGATGGGCGCCCATCTCCTCGCCCCTGACGAGGACGATCCGATCCGCCAGCTGCTTCAGCCGCGCCATGTCGAAGCGCACCGGCGGGTAGTAACGCAGCTCATGCTCGAACCAGTAGGTCATGTTCTTCACGAACACGCTGGGATCGGCCGCCGTGGCCGCCCGCGCGCCCAGGAACTGCAGGTCCGACGGCGCCAGCCAGCGCGCGCCGAATTCCTGCATCGCCGCCGGAATGCCCTCGGCCTTGTACTTGTCGTAGATAGCGTTGTTGTGTGCCAAGGCCTCCTCGCCGACCGGCGATAGCTGCATGATTGGCGGCTCGTGGGCTACCAGCGTTCGCACGACCTCAGGATGGCTGAGCAGGGTCTGCAGGGCGACAATCGCACCGGAACTGCTGCCGAACACGATTGCGGGCCCGCCGCCGACATGCCCGATCAGGGCGGCGACGTCGTCGGCGTCGGTCTCCAGGCGGCGGCTATAGTCCTGCTCGCCCAGCAGCGCGCTGTTTGAGAAGCCGCGACGATCGTAGGTCAGCACCCGGAACCGGTCCTTCAGCAGCCCGGCCAGCGGCAGATATATCTGGCCGGAGCCCTGGGCGCCGGCGATGAAAACCACTAGCGGCCCTTGCCCTTGGACATCGTAGTCCAGCTCAGCGCCGGCGACCTTCAGCTTGCTCATGATCGTTCCTAATCAGGCTGAAACGCGCGCGTCCGCCGCCCGCATCGACGTATCCAGCAGATCGTTGAAAGCGTCCGAGACCAGGTGCGGGAAGTGGTGCTCGGCCGGAATGCGGACATAGCGGCCGCCGCCTTCCTTCGCGACCGCACGGGCGACCGCATCGATGCCGGGGCTCCAGCCGGCGGACACTGTCAGCAACGGGATGCCGGCCTGGCGGACGACGGCCAGGGCCGCGCGAATGTCGGCCTCGCTGGGCAGCTTGATCTGCCGCAGTCCCTGGCCAAGGTGCTCCATCTCGGCCGGATCGGCCGCGCCCCTCAGATCGGACGGAATCCCCGCCCAGCGGAGGAAGCCGGCGGCGATATCGGCCGGCGACTTAGCGGTGGCGAAGATCTGTCCGAGTTGCGCGGCCCTGGCCTGAATGTCGGGGTCGCCGGGGATCAGGTTCTGCAGCGCCGGCTCGATCAGGGTCAGCGAACGCACGGCCTCGGGGCGGATCGCCGCCGCCGCCAGCGCCACGCAGCCGCCGAACGAGTGGCCGACCAGATGCGCGCCGTCGCCGAGCAGTTCGGCGACCCAGGCGCCATCGGCCTGCGGGTCGTCCGGCCGGCCGGGCGCCGGGCTGCGTCCATGGCCGGGGCGGTCGGGAACCAGCATCCGCCAGCCCCGCATCGCCAACCTGGACTGGGCGGAGAAGTGGTGATCGCCGCCGATACGGCTGCCCTGCGCCGAGCCGTGGATCAGCACCAGCGTCGGGTCCGACTCGCCGAGCCGGCGCCAATCGGTCAGATGGATGGGCGTTTGCGGCAAGGGGCGGCTCCAGAACAGGGTGCGACGGGACGACCATGCCCTCCCCGCGCGGCCTGTCGAGATGGCAGTTAAGCCGTCCGCGATACTCCCCACGCATCGCCAGGCCTCCGGCGGCGATACCCGCGCGTTATCGCCACCGCGCGACTACCATCTAGGCCGGACGTCCGCCGCGCCGGTAGAGCTAGGCTCGCGCGAGACCGCGCCAAGAACAGTGGGAGGCAGGATGAGCGGGCTAGAATTCGGCGGCCTGTCGGGACGCAGCCGGCTGCTCGACCGACCGCGGCCGGCGGGCGCGCCGCTGGTGATCGCCATCCATGGCGGCACCTACACCTCGGCCTATTTCGACGTCACCGGTTACTCGCTGCTCGACCGGGCGGCGGCCAACGAGATCCCGATCATCGCCGTCGACCGTCCGGGCTATGCGGACAGTCCCGACCTGCCACCTGCCGAGGGAACCATACGGGGCGCCGCCGGCCACATCACCCGGGCGCTGCACCAGATCTGGAGCGACCACGGCAAGGGCGCGCCGGGCATCTTCCTGATTGGCCACTCCATCGGCGGGGCCATGGCCGCCAGCATCGCCAGCCAGCCGGACGGCCTGCCGCTGCTGGGCCTGGCGGTCTCTGGCGTCGGTCTACGCACGCCCGGCGCCCACCGCCCGCTCTGGGAAGCCCTACCGGACACCCCGAAGGTGGAGATGCCGACGCCGGTGAAGGACCAGCTGATGTTCGGCCCTCCCGGTAGCTTCGACGCCGCCATGCCCGCCGCCAGCCATGTGGCCAATACCACGGCGCCGAAGGCCGAGCTGCTGGATATCGTTGGAACATGGCACGACACCGTCCGCGCCACCTTGGGCGCGATCACCATCCCGGTGCATTACCGCCAGGCCGAGCTCGATCACCTGTGGATCGTCAACCAGGGCGAGGTGGACGGGTTCGCCAAGGCGCTGACCAAGTCACCCCTGGTCGACGCCGCCCTGATGCGCGGCGCCGGTCACTGCATGGATTTCCACACCGTCGGCGCGGCCTTCCAACTACAGCAACTGGGTTTCGCCCTGCAGTGCGTCAGCGAGCAGCGCCTGAACGGCTAAGCTGCCAAGTAGGCCTCATACTGCGCGCGGACGTAGGCTTCGAAGCTGGTCGGCGGCCGGCCAAGCAGCCAGGTCAGCACGTTGGGGTTGCCCAGAAAATCGTGGCTGCTGTAGCGGGCGCTGATCGCTCGCAGCACCCGCGCCTGATGCTGCAGCCCGCTGCGATCACGTTCCCCAAACCAGGCATTCAGATAGGTGTCGGCGTCGATCTCCTCGACCGCGATCTCCCGCCCGAGCACGCCAGCGATGATCCGGCCGAGGTCGTGAGCGGTGTAGCGGCCGGGCGCGACCAGCTCGTAGGTGGCGGCGGCGTGGCGTTCGCTGTCGGTCAGCGCCATCACCGCGACATCGGTGACATCGCCCAGATCGACCAGTGACTGCCGCCGCTCCAGCGACCAGGACAGCCGGAAAACCCCCTCCTCGAACACCGGCCGCAGCTTCAGCGGCAGCATGTAGTTCGACGGCTGCAGGATGGTGAACTCCAGCCCCGACGACAGCAGATGCTCCTCCACGTCCCGCTTGATCTCGTGCTGGACAAGGTCGGTGGTGATGGCGTGCAGCACCGAGCTGAAAGCGAAGTGGCGCACGCCCTCGGCTCGCGCCGCATCGATCAGCGCCATGCCCATCTCGCGTTCCAGGGGATGGGCTGTGGGACCTACGTGATAGACCTTCTCAACCCCGTGGATCGCCCGGGCGATCACTTCCGGCCGGCTGATGTCGCCGACGACCACCTCCGCCGCGCCCAGCGCCCGCACCTGCGCCGCCGACGCCTCCGACTGCACGCAGGCGCGCACCGGCAGACCCAGGGCGGCCAGCTTGGGCAGCAGCAGCTTGCCCTGATTGCCGTTGGCGGCGGTGACGAGATACATGTCGGTATGTCCCGATGGGCCCCGCGGCCAGTCTAGAGATCGGGCGGCCGTCTCGCCGAGATGACAGCCCCCTGCCCCCGATGCCGGTTTGATATCGCCGCGGCTAGGCCAGCAGCATCAGCGGCTCGGCGACCATCTCCCGCAGCGCCGCCAGGAAGCGCGCGCCGATCGCGCCGTCGATCACCCGGTGATCGCAGGTGAGGGTCAGGCTGATCACCGTCGCCACCGCTAGCTCGTCCCCACGCGCCACTGGCCGCTTCTCCGCCGCGCCGACGCTCAGGATCGCTCCCTGCGGAGGGTTGATGATCGAACTGAACGACCTGATCCCGAACATGCCGAGGTTGGAGACGGTGAAGGTCCCGCCCTGGAACTCCTCCGGCTTCAGCTTGCGGGCGCGGGCGCGCTCCGCCAGATCGCGGGTCTCCGATGCGATCTGCGCCAGCCCCTTGGTCTCGGCGGCGCGGACGATCGGGGTGATCAGCCCACCCTCGACGGCCACGGCGACAGCGATGTCGGCGTGATGGTGCAGGGCGATGCCGTCCGGGGTGTAGGAGGCGTTCGCCTCCGGGATCCGCTTCAGCGCCACGGCGACCGTCTTGATCAGCATGTCGTTGAGACTGACCTTGGCCCCGGTTTTCTCGAGCGCCGCGTTGATCTGCGCCCGAGCGGCGATCAGCGCGTCCACCTCCAGGTCGATGCTGAGCGGGAAGTGCGGAATGTCGCGAAAACTGTCAGTCAGCCGCCGGGCAACGGTGCGGCGCATGCCGTCGAGGGGGACGAGATCGTAGGAGCCCGGTGGGATGCCGAGGGATTCAAGGCTGGGCGGGGCCGCGGGGGTCGGCGGGACAGAAGCCACCGGCGTTGGCGCGGCAGCCGGCGTCGCCCTTAGCCCCTCGATGTCGCGCCGGATGATCCGCCCGTGCGGGCCGGAGCCTTTCACCTCGGAAAGGTCGACATTGGCCAGTTTAGCGAGGCGGCGCGCTAACGGCGAGGCGGATTCCCCTCCCGCTTGAGGGGAGGGGGTAGGGGGTCGGGGGCTGGTTGGGCTAGGCGCGGGCGTCGGAGCTTCGGCCGCCGGCTCGGGCGGTGTCGGGCCTTGCGCGGTCGGCGGAACCGGCTCGAGGCCCCCACCTCCAGCCCCTCCCCTCGAGGGGGAGGGGCTTTCACCACTCAGCCGCGCGATCGGCGTATTGACCTTCACCTCCTCGGTCCCTTCCGGCACCAGCAGGCTCTCGACCACGCCCTCATCGACGGCTTCCACTTCCATGGTCGCCTTGTCGGTCTCGATCTCGGCGATCACGTCGCCGGATTTGACCGTGTCGCCGGCCTTCACCAGCCACTTCGCCAGCGTGCCCTCCTCCATGGTCGGCGACAGCGCGGGCATCAGGATGTCGACGCTCATGCGAGCACCGCCGCGGCGGCGTCGAGGATCGCCTCGGCGTCCAGACGGTAGGTGCGGTAGAGGTCGGGCAGATCGCCGGACTGGCCGAAATGGTCGACCCCCAGCGGCGAGACCCGGTGTCCGCGCACGCCCCCCAGCCAGGACAGCGTCGCCGGCGGACCGTCGATGACGGTGACCAGGCCGGCGTCCGGGGCCAACGGCGCCAGCAGCCGCTCGATGTGCGAGCCGCCGAGGTTTCCCGCCGCCCGCGCCCTCGACCAGCCGTGGTGCAGTCGGTCGGCGCTGGGCACGGCCAGCAGTCCCGAGCCTGGAACCTCGTCGATCAGTTGGTCGAAGGCGTCCTGGGCTTCCGGCGCGACGGCGCCGCAGTAGACGATCGCCAGTTCCGCGCCGGGCTCAGGTTCGACCTGCCAGTAGGCGCCCTCGGTGAGGTCGTGAACGAAGCTCGGCGGCGGCTCGCGCTGCGGCTGCTCGAGGATGCGGGTGGAGAGCCGCAGATAGATCGACCCGCCATCCGGCTGCTGCAGGTGCTCGAAGCCCCAGCGCATGATCTCCGACAGCTCGTCGACGAACGCCGGCTCGAAGTAGCTGAGCTTGTCCTGGGCCATGCCGATCAGCGGCGTGTGGATCGACTGGTGCGCGCCGCCTTCGGGCGCCAGGGTCAGGCCGGACGGGGTCGCCACCAGCATGAACCGGGCGTCCTGGTAGCAGGCGTAGTTGAGGGCATCGAGACCGCGGTTGATGAACGGGTCGTAGAGTGTTCCGACCGGGATCAGCCGTTGGCCGAACAGGTCGCCGGTGAGGCCGAGCGCGGCCAGCAGCAGGAACAGATTGTTCTCGGCGATGCCGAGCTCGATGTGCTGGCCCTCGGGGCCCATGCTCCAGCGCTGCGGCGAGGCGATTTTGCTGTCGCGGAACTGGTCGTTGCGGCTTCCGCGGGAGAACAGACCCCGCTGATTGACCCAGCCGCCGAGATTGGTGGAGACGGTGACGTCCGGCGAAGTGGTGACGATGGCGTCGGCGAGCGGACCGCCGTTGCGGGCGAGGTCGTTGAGGATCTTGCCGAAGGCGACCTGGGTCGATTGCCGGCCGGTGGGGCGCGGAAACTCTGCCGCGGCGGGAACCGGCACGATGGCGGCCGGCGCGGTGTGCTCCGCGCGGCCGGCGAAGGGCGTCGCTGCCAGAAAGGCGCGGTAGTCCGCCTCAGACCGGGGCAGGCCGGCAAAGGGCGCCCATTCCTCGCCCTCCGGCACCGCCATCGTGGCGCGGAAGGTGGCCATCTGCGCCTCGGTCATCAGGCCGGAGTGGTTGTCCTTGTGGCCTTGGAACGGCAGGCCGAAGCCCTTGATGGTGTAGACGATGAAGAACTTCGGCTTCTCGTCGCGGGCGGTGTGGAAGGTGTCGAGCAGCAGGCCGAGGTCATGGCCGGCCAGGTTGGTCATCAGCTCGCTCAGCGCCTCGTCGTCGTAGGCCGCCAGCAGCTTCCTGAACCCCGGCCGCGCGCCCAAATCCGCCAGCAGCCGCTCGCGCCAGGCGCCGCCGCCCTGGAACACCAGCGCCGAGTAAAGGTCGTTCGGGCACTCGTCGATCCAGGCCTCAAGCGCCAGGCCGCCGGGCTGCGCGAAGGCCGCCTGCAGCTTGCGCCCGTACTTCAGGGTGATCACGTCCCAGCCGACCGCCCGAAAGATGTCGGCGAAGCGCAGGAACATGCTGTCGGACGTGGTCGCATCCAGGCTCTGACGATTGTAGTCGACGATCCACCAGCAGTTCCGGAGGTCGTGCTTGGCGCCTTCGATGACGCACTCGTAGATGTTGCCCTCGTCGAGCTCGGCGTCGCCCAGCAGCGAGATCATCCGGCCAGTCCGCTCAGGCGCCATGCGGCCGTGCGCCAGCATGTAGTCCTGGGCGATCGAGGCGAAGGCGGTCATCGCCACGCCCAGGCCTACCGAGCCGGTGGAGAAATCGACGCCGTCCTTGTCCTTGGTGCGCGACGGATACGACTGCGCGCCGCCCAGTCCGCGGAACCGCTGCAGCTGGTCCAGGGACTGGCGCCCGTAGAGGTACTGGATGGCGTGGAACACCGGACTGGCGTGCGGTTTCACCGCCACCCTGTCGCTGGGCTCCAGCACCGAGAAGTAGAGCGCCGACATGATGCTGGCCATCGAGGCGGACGACGCCTGGTGGCCGCCGACCTTCAGCCCGTCGCGGCTTTCGCGCAGATGATTGGCGTTGTGGATGGTCCAGGCGGACAGCCACTGCACCTTGCGGTCCAGGTCCGACAGCAGGTCGAGCCGGTCGTTGGCGAGCTGGGTGGTTTTGGCGTGAGCGTTCACGGCGATTCCAGCCCCTACAATCCGACCCCGAACATTTAGCCGTTTCCCAGAAGTGCTTCTCACCATAATTTCCAATATTGGGCGTGATGGTAGTATAAATGCACTAGCAACAGGCCACGAGCTGACGAAATGAACTCACTTAGAACGCTTGACCGCTTCGATCTGAGAATCCTAACGATCCTGGCCGAGCACGGCCGGATCAGCTGGCGCGATCTGGCCGCGCGGATCGGCCTGTCTCTGACGCCGACCCTGCGCCGGGTGCGCCGGCTGGAGAGCGAGGGCTATGTGCTGGGCTACAGCGCCCGGTTGGCCGAGGACCAGCTGGGCGCCACCATCAGCGTCTATGTCTCGGTGACGTTGGCCGTGCAGACCGAGGAGGCGATCCGCCTTTTCGAGCGCGAGATCGTCAAAGCGCCGGAGGTGATGAGCTGCTTCCTTATGACCGGCGGCGCCGACTACATGCTCAGGGTCGTGGCGCCCGATCTCGCCGGCTATCAGGCGTTCCTGATGAACAGCCTGACCCGCATTCCGGGCGTCGCCCACATCCAGTCCAGTTTCGCCCTGCGCCCGGTGATCCAGCGCCCCGCGCCGCCGCTCGGCTGAACGCTAGCGGACCCGGTTCTCGATCGCGCCGATGCCGTCCACCTCGCAACGGACGACGTCACCGGAGGTAAGGAACCGCGGCGGATCCATGCCGACGCCGACGCCCTCCGGCGTGCCGGTGGCCAGCAGGTCGCCGGTCTCCAGGGTGAACGCCGTCGAGAGATAGGCAATCTGCTGCCATATGTTGTGGATCAGCTTGGAGGTGTTGCTGGACTGTCGCTGCTCGCCGTTGACCAGGCAGCGCAGGTCCAGCGAATGCGGATCGGGGATCTCGTCGGCGGTGACGATCCACGGGCCGATGGGGCCATGGGTGTCGAAGGACTTGCCCATGGTGAAGGTCGGCGAGTGAAACTGCCAGTCCCTGGCGGACACGTCGTTAGCGACGAAGTAGCCGAACACGTGGCGATGCGCGTCCGCCTCGCTGACCCCCTTGGCGGGCGCGCCGATGACCACGCCAAGCTCAACCTCGTAGTCCAGGCGCTCGGTGACGCCAGGATCGATCTGCGCATACGGCCCGACGATGCAGGTAGTCTGTTTGTTGAACCAGGTCTGGTGCTTGGAGACGGTCACGCCGAGCTTCTCGGCCTCCTTGGCGTGCGCGCCGTAGTTCATCCCGATGGCCAGATACTTCCCCGGCCGCTCGATCGGGGCCAGCAGCTCGGCGTCAGCCAGCGCAAACTCAGGCCTCGCGCCGGCGACACGGTCGCTGAGCCGCTGCAGCGCCTCGCGGTCGGCCGCCGCGATCTGGCGCATCTGCGCATACTCCGGCGCCAGCGCGCTTAGCGGCGCAACGCCGCCGTCGACCAGGGCGCCCAGTGCGGGCGATCCGGCCTGATCCACAAACCGCAGCAGCTTCATGGGCGAACTCCCGGCGCGCCGATCTCTGGACCGGCGCGCCCACGATCGAAGGCGTCTAGCGACCTATACTCCGAAGTCTAGAACCGCGCGCTGGCCTGCACGCCGAAGGTCAGCGGCGGCGTCGTGGTCTCGACCAGGAAGTCGCCGGTCGGGAATCGCGCGATGTTCACCGGATAGCGTGTGTTCTCGATGTTGCGGACGTAGACCGCCAGCGTCCACTTCCCCTCGTCCGGCGACAGCGCGACCTGGGCGTTGGATTGCCAGACCGCCGGCGCGAGTTCCTGCGGCAGGTAGTCGAAGGCGACGTAGCGGCTGGAGAGGTATTGGGTGTTGGCCGACACCACCAGCTTGTACTGGTCGAGCGGAATGGTCTGCTCGATGCCGAGATTGATCGTCCATTTCGGCGAATTGAACGCCGGCATGCCCGAGCAATTGACGGAGTAGAGTCCGGCGCTGACCAGGGTGTAGGGGCAGCCGGTCACCGGCGGTAGGCCGCTGGGGATCTGAGCCCGGTAGGTGAAGGCGTTGTCGGTGGCGTCGAGGTACTGCACGTTGGCGGTCAGCAAGGTCAGCGAGGTGACCAGGAATCGGCCCTCCACCTCGACGCCCTGGTTGGTCGAGGCGCCGATGTTCTGGACGATGTTGTTGGCGTTGCCGGCGGCGTCCTCGGTCAGATGGCTGACCTGCTGGTTGGTGTATTTCCACAGGAACAGCTCGCCGTTCAGCTCGATGCGGCTGTCGAAGAAGCGGTTCTTGCTGCCAATGGTGTAGGCGGTGATGTGCTCGGGCTGATAGATTTCGTCGTTGCCTCCGCCGGCGATGTTGAATCCGCCCGACCGGTAGCCGGTCTCGACGCTCGCGTAGAGCAGCGAGTGCGGGGCGACATCGTATTCGAGCGCCACCCGGAAGGTGGGCGCGGTATCGGTCAGCGACGACTGCGGCACGATGGTGTCGGTGCGGCTGATGATGGTGGTCGGGGTGGGATGGGTCGGCACGTAGGCGCCGCCGCCGATCGGGATCGACGGCACCGGCAGTGGCTGGCCGCCAGGGGTCGTCGAGAACTGGAACTCCGGACCGCCCGGGCAGCCGGAAATCGCGTTGGGCAGGCAGACGATGGTCAGCGCCTCGGCGGCGCCGTTGAACGCCGTGTGGTCGACTGTGTAGCGGACGCCGCCCACCACCCGGAACTGGTCGGTCAGGTTCGCCGTCGCCCGCCCGAAGAAGGCGTAGGAATCCAGGTTGTCGACATAGTTCTGGAAGACATCGATCGGGCCCTGATCGATGACGAAGGTGCCGGCCTGGTCTTGGGCGTAATAGAGGGCGCCCGCGGAGTAGTCGAAGATGCCGATCCGGCGGCCGAGGAAGCGTGCCTCGATGCTGTATTGATTGATCTTCTCGGTCACCTGCGCCGGCGTGCCGATGGTGCCGTAGCCGAAGTCGGCGTCGGCCCCGCGCCAGGCCGGGATGACCGTCAGGGTGCCGAAGCCGGTGTCGTAGTCGATCTCGGCTTCCGTGCCGTAGAGCTTGTTGTCGATGAACGGCCGGGTGGTGTCGGCGGGCAGATTGCGGCCGGCCGGCGCGGCGTTCAGGGTCTGCAGAAAGGCTTCCGAGCTCGGCGACTGCGAGCCGTTCGACGCCGCGAAGCCGGTCGGGTGGAAGATGTAACCCGCGGGCCCGGCGTAGGTGTAGTCACCCAGATAGGTCCCGCCGGCGCCGACGCCGCCGACGTCGGTGTAGTCGCCGGAGATTCGCACGGTCAGCTGAGGGGTGATGTGGCTGAGAATCTGGGCGCGGAACGACTTGGTGTCCTCGTCCGACGTGCCATCCGACAGATAGGGGCCGTGGCCGACCACGTCGCCGGAGAAGCGCAGCGCGGTTTCATCGCCGATCGGTATGTTGACCGCGCCCTCGACGTCATAGGCGGAATAGTTGCCGTAGCCGGCGTTCACGTAGCCGCCGAACACGCCGGTCTGAGGTTGGTTGGGCAGCACATTGATGGCGCCGCCGGTCGCGTTGCGTCCGTAGAGCGTGCCTTGCGGGCCTTTGAGCACCTCGACCCGCTGCAGATCGTAGAACGGAATGCCGGTCTCGACCTGCAGGCCGAGGTAGACGTTGTCGTAGTTGTAGGCGATCGCCGGATCGCCGAACGGCTCCTCGGAGAAATTGCCGACGCCGCGAATGAAGTAGCTGACCGTGCCGCCGCCGAAGTCAGGCGCGGCCAGGCCCGGCACAAGCTCTCCCAGGGTGGTAGCGTTGGTGATACCGGCCTTGCTCAGGTTGGCGCCGGAGACCGCATCGACGGGCATGGCCGCGCGCTGCAGGTTCTCGGTAACGTGTTCGGCGGTGATGACGATCTCGCCCAGGGTCGATGTCGCCGGCTGGTCGGATGTCGCCGCCGGCGGCGAGGCGGGCGGCGGCGAGGCCGGCGGCTGCGCGGTTTGCGCGTGCGCCAGACCGCCGAAACCCAGCATGATCAGCGGGGCCACCGAGGCCATCAACCGATTGCGAAACATGTTTCCCCCTGGACTCTCGCCCGCTCTTCGCCGGGCTGCTGTACTACGTTCGTCTGTGAAGAAAATTCGGTCGCGCGGTAGTCGATACAAATAGAAAGCTATCCGCGCTGCGGCCCGACGAAGCTCTTCCCGCGCGGTAGCAAAAGAACGCAATCCGTCGTCGTCCGCGAATTCTCTATCCCGCTCGGAACAACAGACGAGCCTATTGGCCGCTCAGGCTAGGCTGGATTAGCTCGCGCCGGTTTTGGCTGTCGAGATATGAACTCGGCGCGAGCGATGCCGCCATCGCATCGCTTCGACGCCCCCCGATACAGGCGCGTTATCGCCGGGCCAGAACTACCATCTAGCCGCTCGCCGGGCCTCGCCAATAAGTCAGGCCGATGCGCGGATACCTCCACTCGCAACTGGGCGGTCGCGTCGGCACTCCAGAGACGGTAGCGCTTTGACCCAGCCCGAAACGACCACCATAGCCATCGTCGGCGCGGGCCCCGTCGGGCTGATGTTGGCGGCGGAGCTGGGCATGCGCGGCGTGCCCGCGGTCCTGCTCGGCGACAGCGCCGGCGTCTCTACCCATCCGAAGGCCAACACCCACGGCGCGAGGTCGATGGAGATCTACCGCCGCCACGGCCTCAGCGACCGCCTGCGCGAACGTAGTCCGTCCAAAGACTATCGCACCGACGTGGCCTACTACACCCGCCTGCTCGGCCACGAACTGCACCGCGTCTCGCTGCCGTCCTCCGGCGAAGCGATCGCGGAGACGCGGCAACCGGGCACGCGGTGGCCGACCCCCGAGCCGCAGTTCCGCTCTAGCCAGTTGGTGCTTGAGCCGCTGCTGCTGGAACGGGCGCGGCAGTTCCCGATCGTCGACATCCGCTTCAATCAGCGCGTCGTCGGCCTGGCCCAGGATGCCGCCGGCGTCGATCTGGAAGTCGAAGGCGCGGACGACGAACGCAAGTCGATCCGCGCGGACTACGTGGTCGGCGCCGACGGGGGTCGCAGCTTCGTCCGCCAGGCGATCGGCACCAGATTGCTGGGCGAAGGCGGGCTCGAACTGGATTTCATGGGCGGCCGCATGCAGGCCACCTACTTCCGGGCGCCCGGCCTCGAAGCGATGCGTCGGCATCCGCACGCCTGGCAGCAATGGTTCATCCTGCCTCACCTGCGCGCGCTGCTGCTGACCCTGGACCCGGACGGAGGCCTCTATCTGCTGCACTACCAACTGCCCGCCGACGGAACGCCCGCGAAGCCGTTCCAGGAAGTGCTCGACGAGGTGGTCGGCGCCCCGACGCCGGCGCAGGTGATCTCCTCCGCCGACTGGCGCGCCGGCGTCAGCCTGGTCGCCGAGCGGTTCCGCATCGGGCGCTGCTTCCTGGCGGGCGACGCCGCGCATCTCTTTACCCCCACCGGCGGTTTCGGCGTCAACACCGGCATCGAGGACGCGGTGAACCTGGCCTGGAAGCTGGCCGGCGTCACCCAGGGCTGGGCGGGTGAGGCGCTGCTGGACACCTACGAGGCCGAGCGCAAACCGACCGCCCTGCGGAACACCAGCTATGCGCTGACCCTCGCGCGCCGCAACGGCGAATGCCCTGTGGGCGCCGAGATCGAGGCGGAAACCGACGCCGGGGCGCGGGCGCGGGCGGACGCCAGCCGCCATCTGGCCGCCTTCGCCCGCTGGGAGTTTGACACGCCGGGAATCCAACTCGGCCTCAGCTACCGGAGCTCGCCTGCCATCATCGACGACGGCGCCGCTGCGACCCCGGACGACCCGACCGAATACGCCGCCAGCGCCGCCGCCGGCCAACGCCTGCCGCACGTCTGGCTACCGGGCGGGGGCTCGCTCTACGACCGCCTTGGGCAGGGGTTCACGCTGATCGACCTCTGCGAGGCGGTGACGGGCGCCGGCTGGCGCGACGCGGCGGCGGCGCGGGGCGTGCCGCTGGAGATTCTCCACCTGCCGGGAGCCGACGAGCTGAGGGCTCTGGCCGGCGCCGAGCTGCTGCTCGTCCGGCCCGACCAGCACATTGCCTGGCGAGGCGTGTCCGGCGATCCTGGGGCGATATTGGACGTCGTCACGGGAAATCAGGCGGCCGCAACCCAGTCGAAGCTCAAACTCGGAGAGACAGCATGACCACGCCAGCTGAGGGTAAAGGCGCCCCGAACCTGAAGTTCAGCCACATGGGTCTCAGCGTGTCGGACATCGCGCGGATGGAGGCGTTCTACACCGGCGTGCTGGGGTTCACGGTCACCGACCGTGGCACTGCCGGCGGCATGCAGCTGGTGTTCCTCTCGCGCGATCCTTTCGACCACCACCAGATAGTGCTTGCGACCGGTCGTCCCGCCAATCTGCCGGCCAACACCGCCAACCCGCAGTTCGGGCCGAGCATCAACCAGATCTCGTTCAAGATGGGCTCGCTGGCGGACCTCCGCGACATCCACGATCGCCTGCTCGGCGGTGGCGCCAGCGACCTGTTTCCGGCCAACCACGGGATCGCCTGGAGTATCTACGCCCACGATCCGGAGGGGAACAATCTGGAGTTCTTCGTCGACACCGACTGGTACATCACCCAGCCGTTCCTGATCCCGTTGGAGTTTGACAAGTCCGACGCGGAGATCACCGAACTGACCAGGTCGCTGTGCGAATCCAGCGAAGGCTACGAGCCCTACGGCGACTGGCGCACGCGGGTCGCTCGCCGCATGACCCCTTTCGTCGACGCCGGCGGGAACTGATAGCGCCATGTGGATCCGTTCCGCGTTCTGGGTCGGCGCGGCGAAGACCGGCTTTGAGGACGCCTTCCGCGAGGCGATCAACAGCGAGCTGACGCCAGCCCTGCGAACGCTGCCCGGCGTACGCGGCGCCAAGGCGCTCTGGCCGCAGCGGCTGGAGGACAGCCCGCCCGGGATCGCCTGCCAGGTGCTGGTCGAGTTCGATGACCGCGATGGCGTCGATGAGATGCTGGCGTCGCCGGGTCGGCAGGCGCTGCGCCTCAGGGTGCGCGAGGTAGCCGGCATGTTCGACGGCGCGATCAGCCACATCGACTATGCAGTCGTCTGAAGCCGCCCTAGACCAGGTCCTTCGATCCGCGGATCATCTGTTCGAGCTGTTCGCGGAATGACTGCAGCGCCTTTTCCCCGACCAGCTCGGCGAGGTGGCGGTCGATATGGCCGAAGGTCTCGCCGATGTGCAGCAGCAGGCTCATGCCGCGCTCGGTGAACACCACCATGCGCACCCGCGTGTCGTGCGGCACGGTTAGCAGCGACATATAGCCGAGTTCGACCAACTCCTTCACCACCTGGCCGGTCGCCTGTTTGGTGATGTTCAGTGTCGAGGCGACGTCGGTCAGCCGGGTGCCTCCGACATCGACCGCGCGCAGGATGTTGGTGTGGACCGGCCGGATGTCGGTGTAACCGGCCGCGTGGATGTCCTGCAGCACCATGGCGTCGTAGATCCGGGCGAGGGTGAACAGCCCCCGTCCCAGACTCTGGCGCCGCTTGGTGAGCTGACGCAGTTGGCTCGACAGTCGCGGGGCGCCCTGGCTCAGAGGATTGACCGTCGGACTGCGTGGCAGAGCGCGGGTCACCGGCGCCTTCCCTGCGGCCGCGCCATCGGCGTCTTGCTTCGATCGCACCCTAGACATTCGCGTTAGACAACTTCGCCGCCGATACCCGTTTCAACATCTTACCATCGTCCCGCTCGCCGTCTGCGGGCGAGCAGGGGCATCGCGGCGACTCGACCGTCGAGCAGGCATATAGGAAAGCAATCTGACCATATCCGATATTGGACCCCTGCCCGACTTATCTCACGGAATTTGAAAGGTCTTGCGGCGCAAGTCCATAGCTCAGTTCGGTAGAGCCCAGCCTCCTGGCTCTCTCGGAGACAAGTCGCCAGGTCGCGCAGACAGATTGGTCTTGCCATCGGACATAAGTCAGGTGACATTACTATCTCGTGGGGAAGCGGACCGGCTTTGGCCGTAACCGGCGCCCCAATGGGCCATCAACGCATGGCGCGCAACAGGGGGAGACCGCGATGAAGCTCAGTCATGTCCGCGACGTGCTCGCCGTCGCCGAACTGGGCAGTCTCCGCGCCGCTGGGCGTCGGGTCGGCATCGCCCAGCCGGCGATCACCCGCAGCATTCGCGAGATCGAGCATGAGCTCGGCGCGGCGCTGTTTGAGCGTCACTCCAAGGGCGTGCGGCTGACCCTGGTCGGCGAGGCCTTCACGCGCCGGGCGCTGATCGTCGATTCGGAGCTGCGGCGCGCACGCGAGGAGGTCGAACAGATCAAGGGCCGCTCGACGGGCCAGGTCCGGGTGGCGATGTCGCTGTCGTCCAGCATCGCCCTATTGCCCATGGCGCTGGCCTGCTTCCGCAAGCGCTACCCCGACGCCCTGGTCAGCCTGTCGGAGAGCAGCTTCGAAGCGGTGGAACACGAGGTCGCTGACGGGCGGATCGATTTCTTCGTCGGCGGGCTCGACCTGCAGAGCGTTGCGCCGGGGCTGTCGGTGGATCGGCTGTTTGACAACGACGGCGTGGTCGTCGCCCGCAGGGGCCACAAGCTGCTGGAGACCAATTCCCTGGAGTCGATCGCCGCCGCGCGCTGGATACGGCCTAGCCTGTCGACCCAGGCCAGCGAAGCCGATTTCGAGCGCTTCTTCGAGGAGCGCGGCCTGCCGCGCCCGATCGTGGTGATGCAGACCCGCTCGGCGGTGCAGACGCTGGTCGCGGTGGCCTCGTCAGACCTGCTCAGCGCCGTGCCGCGGCAATGGCTTGACCTGCCGGGGCTGGCCGATTCCGTCGGTGTGCTGACCCAGGTCGGCCCGGTCGCCGCCGCTCCGGTCTGCGTGGTCCGCCAGAGCGGCGTACCGCTGACCCCGATCGCCGAGCACCTCTGCGACGTCGTGCGGCGGCGTGCCGCGAACTACCAGCGGGAACTCTCGCTTTCGCTGTGACAGAATCCGCGCCGGCTAACCGGCAGTCACAGCTGCCTTGGCACCCGCCGCCTCGGCGCCGCCGAAGCCCGCCGACGAGGGACAGGCGCCTGGAAGGCCACAGAGAGCGGATCGGACAAACCTCAGGAGTGGCACAATCCGCCGCCGCCGAAGCCGAACGCTCCGCCGGCCGATAAAGCGCCCCCAAACCACGCACGAGGACCCAAACGGCTGAAACGAGCGCTGTCAGGTTAGGTCTTTAGGACCGGCAGCTCCCCTTCCCTCCGGAAATCTAGGCGCAATTCGCCTGTGACCACGCCTCGGCGGCTGCTTGGCGTAGCGCTTTCAGTGTTCGTCGGCTGGTGAGATGCCGGGCGGTGTAGAAGGTGTTGTAGATCGCCGCGTGGGTGGTGGGAACCGCTGCGCCGAGGGTCCAGACTTGAACCCCTGCATCTTCCGCTCCCGTCTGGGGATCGGAAGATGGCTGTTTTCGGCGCGATTGTTTTCCTGCAGCCGGCCAGGTCTGTGGAGATGGCGAAGCCCGAGGTCATCGAGCGCCGCGAAAGTCGAGTTAGTTTAGAGTTAGACGACAGCACCGATCGACGTTTGACGGCGCGCTGTTATCCTGGTGGCTCATCTTCACCATTAGCCAGCGAACGCTGTTATGCGGGCCATAATGTTGTGATGCGTGTTTCTCGGCCCGCCAACTATCAGCACCGCTGGAATTGGCCGGGCTCCCGTTGAGTCTGATCTCTGGAAATCGGACCCGTGAACCTTTCCGCCTCCTCCCTCGGTCTATCTGATGCGGCCTCCGGCCTAGTCGGCGCCACGCCGAGCCACGCGCCGATTCAGAGCGCCGCTGCAACCGTGGTTAACCTCGGCTTGGTGATCGAGGACGATAAGGCGGCCGGCGAGTACGTCTATAAGACTGTCAATCGAGCCACCGGACAAGTGGTAAGCCAGTGGCCGAGCCAACAGCTCTTGCAGCTGAGCGTCGCCGACAACTATTCCCCGGGCGGGATCTTCCGCCAGATCACGTGATAGGCCCCGGGGTGTAGTTACGACGCCCTTTCGAGGCGATGTGTCGCTGCGATTTCCTTTACACTTCAGCAGAGGCTACGTGTTGAACCGGCAGGTCCGCGCGACTTGCAATCCTAGGAGTGCGACCGCCCCGACTACCCATTCCGGGTGGATTAAGCACTCTGAAAGCCGAACCCAGTAGGGAGTGGAACAAGCTTAGCCTGCAGCCCGCCGCTTGTGCGGCCGGCGGTTGGCCCGGGGCGATAGACTTGAACGATCAGGCGGTCCGCAATCTGGCGCATTTGGAGCACAGCGCGTCTTCGTCGCGCGTCCTCAACCTGCTTCGCGTCCATCGCAGTAGAGGGACCGACCCCGCCTACGCCGAGAGCCCGTTCTTCAAAAGCCAGGTGCTCAACCATTCCATCGTTCTGAAGCACCGCCTCCGCCGCCACGAGCGCGACTTGTTCTTCGACGGGCGCCAGACGGCCACCAAGGTCATCATCCCCATCGACCGTCAGGACCTGAAGCTGGGGGGACGATCGGTGTTCGTGGACCAGTTTAACTATGACAATGTCATGGAAGGAATGTTCGGTGGGACTTGGCTGACCGATCCTCAGGACCGCGAGCTCCTGGCGATCATCGACCAGTTGCCATCACTCGACCCCTTTCTGCTCCGCGAGCAGCTGCGACGCCACAATCGCCATCCGGCCCGGTGCTATTTCGAGATCTCGAACGGCGACATGGCGCGCATGTTCAAATTCGTCGAACACGAGATCCAGAAACTGATCGAACTGTCATTTCGGGACACGCCCGACGCGGTCGATGACGTGAAGGGCTCGCGTCTCGTCCAGAAGATCCTATCCGACTCTGTCGATGCGGAGACCGAGCCGCTGCGGCTCACGCTTCGGCTGGAAAGGCGCGAATATCAGGAGGGCGTCTTCTCCTGGAAGGGCTTTCTATACTACAAATGGACCCTGTCCGAAGCCCTGCCCGCGGTGACGCGGGTCGCCGAGGCGATCGCTTCGGCAAAGCCGCGGGGCGGCGTGGACACGGCAACGCGGGCCTATCTGGAGAAGACGCGCGAGTCGTTGCGCGACTCAATCGAGAACACCCTCAAGAGCGCCCGGCGCTCGCTTCGGTTCTACGATCAGGCCTTTGCCAGCCTGATTGATGGCAGGCCTCAGGCGTTTCGGGACTTCCTTCTTGGCGCGCCGGGAATGTTCTGCGAGCTCGGCGAGCGGCTGGGCGCCGTCAGTCACATCGTCAGCTTCTGGAACTTCCGCTTCCCGAAGGGCCATCTGCCGGTGGTGACCGGTCCAGAACTGATGGACATCTTCGCTGACTTCGAGTCGAGCTTGGCCTTTGCTGAAACCGCGTCGGCGACCGCGCAGTCGCGCGGCTGAGCTGTTTCTGCGGATCAGGCAGTGGCACCCAGGGAGGGCATGGACACCTCAGAGCCGGCCGGGAAAACGATGTTCCGGTTGTCGGCGGAGCCGTCAGCAATTCCCGTAGCGGCGGGGTCTCAAGCGGCGATCGCGGCCGAGCCTGAGAAGTTGAAACTGGCCTCAAAGTCGGCCAGGAGATCGACGAGTTCCTCGGCGCCGACCTTCAGCCGCGAGCCGTCCGGGAACCTAAATCGCCAGAAGCTGATGATGTGGTGCACCGAGCCTAGGCGCTCTCCAAGCTCATAGAACAGCCCCGGAGCCTTCATCAGGAAGTCGCGGAAGGATTCCGGGTGGCCGTTTCGCGTCAAGTCAGCGTAGGCGTCGTCATAGACCTTCAGGGTCATCCGTACCGTTTCGCAAGCGCGGGCAATGCCGTTGCCAAGTCGCGACTGGGCGCCGGCGATGAGGTTGCGCTCCTCGTCCGTAACCGGCCCTTCTGGCCGCACGGCGACGATTTGAGCCGCTACGGGGCGGACCTTCGGAAGCAGGTCGCCGAGGGTCCATTTGTAGTAGATAAGGCCCTTCCAGCAGAACACGCCTTCCTCGAAGTCCGGCTTGCTCATGCCCATGCCCTGGCGCAGCGGCTCGAGCGCCGCACTGGAGCGAACGATTCCTGAACCATCGGCCGCCGAAGAGAACGAGCCGAGCACACAAGCTACACGGGAATTACACACGGGGCCAAAAGCTGCGATCTGACCAGCTCGAAAGAACGTTTCAAAAACAATGGTGCGGGCGCCGGGGGTCGAACCCGGACGGGGTTTCCCCCAACGGATTTTAAGTCCGTTGCGTCTACCAGTTCCGCCACGCCCGCACTGGCCCGCAGTCATACCGCGCCTTGGGCGGGGGCCGAAACCCGCGCGTTGCTGCGCTACTGGCCCGCCGGCGCCGTGGCTGGGGGCGGGGCGGCTTGGCCGGCGGGCGGGGCGGCCGCCTGCATGCGCTCGCTGAGCTTCTCGCCGGCCGCCTGCAGCGAGTTGGTGGCGTTGGTGAGGGTTGAGCCGCAGGTGGGCGCCTCGGCCTTGATGTCGTCGGGGGTCATCTTCACCGCCTCGTCGCCCAGGCGCACATCGACGTTGGCGGTGGCGCCGCGGCCCTCCAGCCTGCCCCAGAAATAGATCAGGCCAAGGCCGCCGGCGCGCTTGGCGTCGGGGTCAGGGCTCTGGCTCAAGGCGGCGGAGACCACCAGGCAGCGGATGTCGGTAGTGGTCGCCGGGTCTTCGGCGTGGGCGGCGCCGGCGCCGAGCGCCAGCGACACCGCGGTCGCGGCCGCGGCGACGAGATTGGGAGTGCGCATGCTTCGAAGAATCTCCTCTGGGGCGTTTTTCGGCCCGCTAGGCGTCAAGCTTGGTGATCGCCCGGGCGCCGATGTCGGCCAGGGCGACGATGAGTTCGTCGACGGTCTGCTCGACCTCCTCGGCCACGCGGCCGCGGACCACCAGGTTCGAGCCGTAGCCCTCGGGGCCGTAGAAGGGATAGCTGCCGATCGAAAGGTCGGGGTGCGCGCCGGCCAGGGCGCGCAGGGGGTCGGCGATGACGCCCTCGCCCGCGCCCTCAACCTTGACCGTGCGGGCGATGACCACGGCGCCGGTGCGCAGGCGCGGCACCACGTCGTCCATCATCCCGCGCATCACCATCGGCACGCCGGCAAGCACGAACACATTGCCGATCTGGAAGCCGGGCGGGCCCTGCACCGAATTCTTCACCAGCGAGCCGCCGACGGGCACGCGGGCCATCCGTCGGCGCGCGGCGTTGACCTCGCCGCCCCAGCGCTTGGCCATCATCTCGACGATCTCCGGATGCTCGTAGAGCTCGACCCCGAACGCCTCGGCCACGCAGTCGGCGGTGATGTCGTCGTGGGTGGGGCCGATGCCGCCGGTGGTGATCACATAGTCGTAGCGGGCGCGAAGATGGTTCAGCGCCTCGATGATCTCCTGCTTGATGTCCGGCACCACCCGCGCCTCGGCCAGGTCGACGCCGTAGGTGCCGAGGTACTTGGCGATGAAGTTGAGATTGGTGTCCTGGGTGCGGCCGGACAGGATCTCATCGCCGATGATCATGACGGCGGCGGTGACGCGGGTCGTGGTGGCCATGAGCTCCGCCCTGGACGTTGAAAAGCCGGCACGGCATAGGCCGCCCATGCTGTTGCCGCAACCGATGGCGCGCGGGCGCCTGATCCAACGTTACAAACGCTTCTTCGCAGACGTGTTGCTGGACGATGGGCGCGAGATTGTGGCGCATTGCCCGAACCCGGGGGCGATGCTGGGGCTGAACACCCCGGGGCTGGTCGCCTGGGTGTCGCCGGCGGACGGGCCAAAGCGCAAGCTGGCCTGGACGCTGGAGCTGGTCGAGGTCGACGGGGGGCTGGTGGGGATCAACACGCTGCACCCCAACCGCCTGGTCGCCGAGGCGCTGGCGGCGGACGCAATTCCGGAACTGGCGGGTTATGCGGTGCATCGGCGGGAGGTGAAGTTCGCCGCCGCCAGCCGGGTGGACTTCCTGCTCAGCGGCCCGGATCGGCCGGACTGCTATCTGGAGATCAAGAACTGCCACCTTCGAAGGGCGGGCACGCTGGCCGAGTTCCCAGACTGCGTGGCGGCGCGCTCGGCCCGCCACCTGCGCGACCTGGCCGACGAAGTCGCCGGCGGCGCCCGGGCGGTGGCGCTGTTCGTGGTCCAGCGGACCGACTGCGACGGCTTCAGCGCCTGCGCCGACCTCGACCCGAAGTTCGCCGCCGGGCTGGAGGCGGCGGCGGGCGCCGGGGTCGAGGTGCTGGTCTATGGCTGCACGATGGGGGTGGAGGCGATCACCCTAGGATCGCGGATGCCGTGGGTGCGGTAGGGGTTCGTTCTTCTGGGTTCAGCTTTACCAAGCTTGCGGTCATAGCCGGGCGTCAGTCCCGGCTGCCCAGGAACACGGTCGTCCAGTACGGCGGCGAGCGGAGCCGACGACGGCGTGGCTCCGGCCTCGCGGCCTCGCCCGATGCAGCGAGTGCCTGGGTCGCCGGGACAAGGCCCGGCGATGACCGTTTGGAGGCGTAGGCGCCCCTACCAGGCCACCCAACCGTTCTTCTTCAGCCACGGCCCCACCGAGGCGCCCTCGTCCTTGTCGGTTCCGGGAACCAGGAAGGTCTGCTTGGCGTCGGGGCGGACGACGTACACCGGGTCGTAGGAGCCCTCCTTAGGTGCGGGATAATACATGTGCCGCTGGACCAGCAGGTAGCCGCGCCAGGGACCGGTGCGGATCACCGACTGGACGCCGCCGTCGATGACGAAATGCTGCTGGCCGGTGGCGACGCTCACTTCGTGCACGGCGCCGGAGGTGGCCCAGGCCATGGCGGTGACATAGACGAAGCCGCCGTCGAGGGAGAACACCGGGCCGGAGAACGAGGCGAAATCCTGGGCCGGATCGTTGGCCGGCTGCGGCCCGATCAGCCTGCGCGCCGCGCCGGTCGCGCCGTCGGCGATCCAGAGCGAGGTTTGCGGATCGTCGGCGGCCGAGGCGGCCGGCGCGTCGGTGTGAATGAACGCGACCGTATGGCCGTCCGGCGCCAGGGCCGGGTCGCTGTAGCCGCCGCCATGGGTCAGCACGTGGGTGACCCCGTCGGCGCCGACGTAGGCGACATCGCCGCCCTGCAGCGTGACGTGCGGCGTCGCGGCCGCCGCCGCGCCGGCGATAACCGCCGCGGCCAGGGCGAGGCTGGCTGGCAACCGCATGTATGGACCTCCATTGAGCGCCGGCGTCAGCTTAGCCGGATCGGCGCGGCCGCAAAGCGCGTCGTGACGCGGGCCGCCGTTGAAGTTTTGTGCTAGGATGGCGACTTAAGGCTTCGGCGTGGGCGTCCCCGCGCCACGGAGATCAAGATGGCTTTCGTCGACGACATCCTGGAGGCGGAATACCGCACCGGCGAGATCAAGCTCTACGGGCCGGAGGGGTTCGAAGGCATGCGCCGCGCCGGCCGGCTGGCCGCTGAGTGCCTGGACATGCTGGTCCCCGAGGTCGTCCCCGGCGTCACCACCGAGAAGCTCGACCGGCTGGCGCGGGAGTTCACCCTCGACCATGGCGCCCTGCCCGCCTGCCTCTACTACAAGGGCTACTCCCACACCCTGTGCATCTCGCCCAACCACGTGGTCTGCCACGGCATTCCCGGCGATCGTGCCCTACGCGAAGGCGACATCGCCAATATCGACGTCACCGTCATCGTCGACGGCTGGCACGGCGACCACTCGCGGATGTACGGCGTCGGCGAGGTCTCGGCCAGGGCGCGACGGCTGGTGGACGTGACCTACGAGGGCCTGGCGCGGGGCCTGGCCGAAGTGAAGCCGGGCAATCGGCTGGGCGACGTCGGCTACGCCATCCAGGCCTATGTGGAATCGATGCGCTGCAGCGTCGTGCGCGACTTCTGCGGCCACGGCGTCGGACGGGTGTTCCACGACGCGCCGAATGTGCTGCACTACGGCGCCAAAGGGACCGGGCCGGAGCTGAAACCGGGGATGTTCTTCACCATCGAGCCGATGGTGAACCTAGGGAAATACCAAGTGAAGCTGCTGGCGGACGGCTGGACGGCGGTCACCCGCGACAAGTCGCTGTCGGCCCAGTGCGAGCACTCGGTGGGCGTCACCGAGACGGGCGTGGAGGTGTTCACCGCTTCGCCCAAGGGCCTGTTCCAGCCGCCGATCCAGGGCGTCTAGCGCGCGGCTAGACCGCTCGGCGGTTGCGGTAGCGCGGCTCGTCGACGATGAAGATCAAGAGGCCCAGCGCGAGGGCCTCGAACACCATCGACAGGATGAACACCGGCACATAGCCGGCGAAGGTGGCGATCACCCCGCCGACGAAGGGACCGGCGGTGTTCATGACGCCCTGGGCGGTCTGCGAGAGGCCGAGCCGCATCGGCACGTCGTCGCGAGCGCCGAACTCCAGCACCATGGTCTGGCTGGACATCTGGAAGCCCGCCTGCGCCGCGCCAAGGCCGATGAAGGCGATCACCACGGGCGCCTCGGAGTGAGCCAGCAGCAGCAGCAGGGTCGAGACGATCCACAGGGCCATTGCGCCGACGAACGACGCGCGAAAGCCGAACCGGTCGCCGATGGTGCCCCAGATCAGGTTGCTGAAGCTGTCGCCGCCGAACAGCACCGAGGCCAGCAGGCCGAGGTTGGCGCCGCCGCCGTGGCCGGTGATCGGCATCACATGGGCGGCGAACAGAATATAGAAGGGCGCGCCGATCCGCCCGGCCGTGGCGCAGGTCTGGGCGATCATGAAGAACATGTAGCCGCGGTCGGCGCGCATCAGCGCGGGGAACTCCCGCATCCGGTCCCAGGTTCGGGCGCGCACCTTCACCGTCGGCGGCTCCGGCTCGCGCATCAGCATGGCCAGCGCGGTGAGACCCAGGCTGGTCAGGATCGCGGCCAGGATGAAGGTGGTGGCGTAGCCGTTGCCGAACACATTGTCGCCGATCAGGTAGCGGCCGGCGACATAGGCCAGGCCCATCGACACCAGGCCGCCGAAGAAATTCCGCAACGCCTGCAGCAGCCCGCGCCGTTGGGTGGGAATCACCTTGGCCAGCAGCATCTGGAAGGCGACGCCCTGGGCGCCCTGAAACACCCCCAGCAGGAACAGACAGACCAGAATGCCCGCCACCAGCAGCGGTCCATGCAGGAACCAGGCGGCCAGCGCGATCAGCAGAATCTGCACCCGCATCAGGGTGCCCATCAGCATCGAGACCGGCAGCACCTTCTTGCGATGCTCCACTTGGGCCGCGCCCACGACCGGCGAGAAAATCGCGCCCAGGCTCTGCAGCGCCTGGCCGCCGCCCACGATCAGGCTGGAGAAGCCTGGCGGGGAGATCAGGTGCAGATAGGCCGGCAGGAAGGTCGGGGCGTTGAAGATGCGAAACCCGGTCATGCCCAGCATGCCGTGCAGGAAGTGGCCGGCGAAGTTGCGCGGGAGATTATCCCAGACGAACTTCTCGTAGGCCTCCTCGGCGTCCGCCGGGCTCATCAGTCCCGGCGCTGTCGCCTCGGTCAGGTTGGTGTCGACAGCATCGTCCAAAACGCGCCCCATCCCCTCGGCGCGGAGCCCAGGGCCTTGGTCAGTGATCGGTGATCGGTGATCAGACGGTGGTCCTAGCAGAGTCCTCGCCGCTCACAAGCACCACGACCCGCGACCGCTTCGCAGCCATGGGACCCCGGTCTATGGTTCGCTCGTCCAATCAGGGGGAATTTCATGCTCGTCTCGACCACCAACGACCTTCCCGGCTACCGGATCGTCAAACACCTCGGCCTCGTGCGCGGCATCACCGTCCGCTCGCGCAGCGTGCTCGGCAACTTCGCCGGCGGCATCCAGTCGCTGTTCGGCGGCAAGCTGTCGGTGTTCGTCAGCCTGGCCGAGACCGCTCGGCAAGAGGCCTACGACCACCTCTGCGAACACGCCACCGAGGCCGGCGCCAACGCGGTGATCGCCATGCGCTATGACGCCAACGAGATCATGGAAGGCATCACCGAAGTGCTGGCCTACGGCACCGCGGTGGTAGTGGAGGCGGCGTAGCCTCCCTCCCCTTCATGGGGAGGGACGGCGTCGCGCAGCGGCGCTGGGTGGGGATGTCCGAAGCCGCCGCGAACCTGGCCGGCTAGCGTTGACGCTTCGGACTCCCCCACCCTGACCGCGTTGCGGTCTTCCCTCCTCGCTAGGGGGAGGGAAGGAAGGCTAGTGATAGATCTCGAAGAGACCCGCGCCACCTTGGCCGCCACCGATGCACATGGTGACGACGGCGTACTTGCCCTTGCCGCGACGGCGACCTTCCTGAAGGACGTGGCCGGTGAGGCGCGCGCCGGTCATGCCGAAGGGGTGGCCGATGGCGATGGAGCCGCCGTTGACGTTGTACTTCTCCGGATCGATGCCCAGCTGGTCGCGGGCGTAGAGGCACTGCGAGGCGAAGGCTTCGTTCAGTTCCCACAGGTCGATGTCGTCGACCTTCAGGCCGTGACGTTCGAGCAGGCGGGGCACGGCGAACACCGGACCGATGCCCATTTCGTCAGGCTCGCAGCCGGCGACGGCCCAGCCCATGAACCGGCCCATGGGGGCGAGACCACGACGCTCGGCTTCCTTGGCTTCCATCAGCACCACGGCGGCGGCGCCGTCGGAGAGCTGGGAGGCGTTGCCGGCGGTGATGAAGTTGCCCGGGCCCTTGACCGGCTCAAGCTTGGCGAGGCCCTCGAGGGTGGTGTCGGGACGATTGCACTCGTCCTTGTCCACCACGTAGTCGACGATGGTCTCTTCCTTGGTTTCCCGGTTGACGACCTTCATCTTGGTCTTCATCGGGACGATTTCGTCCTTGAACTTGCCTGCCTGCTGCGCGGCGGCCATGCGGCGCTGGGATTCCAGGGAGTATTCGTCCTGGTACTCTCTGGAGACGTTGTAGCGCTTGGCGACGATGTCGGCGGTGTCGATCATCGCCATGTGGATCGCCGGAGCGATCCTGATCAGCTCGGGATCGTTGTTCTCGCGCGCGCCGCCGCCGCCCGGGAACGAGATCGACTCGACCCCGCCGGCCACGACGACATTGGCGCCGTCATCGGTGATGTAGCGCGAGGCCATGGCGATGGACTGCAGCCCCGAGGAGCAGAAACGGTTGATGGTGACGCCGCCGGTGGTGACCGGCAGACCCGCGAGCAGGGCGGCGTTACGGCCCAGGTTGCCGGCGCCATGGGCGACGTTGCCCATGAAGCAGTCTTCGACGGCGCTCGCCTCGACGCCTGACTTCTCAACGGCATGCTTCACGGCGTGGGCGGCCATGCTGACGGTGGGTGTGATGTTGAAACCGCCGCGACCTGACTTGGCCAGACCGGTACGGGCATAGGATACGACGACCGCTTCGCGCATGAATGTTTTCCTCCCAAACAAGCGTTCGAATTCGACTTTCGATCATCCATAGAACTGTGGCCAGAGAAAAGCGACTCGGGGGCGGTGCGGCCGACTGAGCCGGAAGATTTTTCCAGGCCGCGGGCTCCGTGACGCTCCTGTGACAAAACTGACAAGGAGCCCGGCTAAGGTTGCGCCAGTTAGCGTCGAGGGGCGATATGGCCGACCATAAGATCTACAATGTGCTGTTCCTGGACACCGCCAACGCCAACCGCTCGATCATCGCCGAGGTGCTGATGGATCGCCTGGGCGTTGACCGCTTCGACGCCTTCTCGGCCGGCTGGGCCCCCGCCAGCGAGGTAAGCCCGGTGGCGCTGTCGCTGATGCGCAGCCAGGGCTTCCCGGAGAAGGACTTCCGCTGCAAGCACTGGGATGAATTCGCCCAGCCCGACGCCCCGCACATGAACTTCATCTTCACCCTTTGCGACGAAGCGGCCAAGGAAGAGCCGCCGGCGTGGCCGGGCCACCCGATCAGCGCCCAGTGGATCGTGCCCAATCCGGCGCTGGCCACCGGCACAGAGGCCGAGATCGCGGTGGCCTACGATGAGACCTTCCGGCTGCTGCGCAACCGCATCGCGCTGCTCTGCGACCTGCCGCTTTCGGCGCTGGACCGCATGGCCATGGAGCAGCATGTCCGCGAGATCGGCGGCAAGCAGGACGCCTAGCCGCTTCAAGCCTGCGGCGCGCGACCGATCCAGATCTGGTGACTGCGGGCCATAAGCTCGCCCTCGGCCGAGAAAAGCGCGGTGCCGGAGATCAGCTTGCGGCCGCTGCGTTCGATCGGCCAGGCGACCACGATGGTGGTCTCGCCCACCGCCGGGCGGCGCAGCACCTCGCAGGTCATGGTGCCCAAGAGGCCGCCGCCGGCGCCGCTGACCACCCAGGACACCGAGCCCGGGCAGTCGAGCGCCGCCCACACCACCTCGATCGGCGCCAGACCCTCGGCGTCGCCGAAATTCGCGTGCACGGTCCAGGGACCCGCGACGATCCCTTCGGCCATGCCCTCGACCTGGCCGGTGAAGAGCCGCAGGCCATAGCCCTCGTCCAGCCGGTCGCCGCAGGTGAAGCAGACCGGGTGGAACGGCCGGTCCAGGCCCGGAAAACGCCCCGCCGCGGCTGTCGCCGCCGCCAGGCTCGGCGGCGCGGGTGGGTGGGTGAGCTGTTCGGTCCCGCCGGCTCGCGCTTCGCCGATCAGCACGCCGCCTTCGCCCAGCAGCCGGGCGACACCGTCGTCGATCACCAGGTCGAGCGGCGTATCCAGCGGCGGCGGCGCGCGCAGCAGCGCGGTCACCGGTCCGTCAAAAGCCCGCGCCAGCAAGCCGCAGACATAGCCACCGTTTCCGGAATTGGGCGGTCCGCGGAACTGACCCGCGACCACCACCTTCGAACTCAAGCCAAAATCTCTCACGAGTTCCTCTTAAAGGGACCAGGCGCACGCCCGACCGGCGCGGCTTGGGAGCCGTCGTAGCGGCGGGCGGTCAGGCGGTGAGCGCGACGCGGCGGGGGAAGGCCGCGTCGGCTGCGGCGCGGACGGCGTCCAGACGCCGGTTCAGCGCCTCGAGCTGTCGCAGAAGTTCGGCCGGCAGCCGATCGCCGAAATCCTGGTAGTCGGCGGCGATCAGCGCCGCTTCCTCGCTCCACACGTCGGGATCGACGCTGAGCAGCAGCTCCAGCTGGGCCGGCGATAGCGAGAGACCGCTGAGGTCAAGGGAATCAGGCGTCGGCAGGCGGCCGATCGGCGTCTCCTGCGCCTCGGCGCGGCCTTCCAGCCGGCCGACGATCCACTTCAGCACGCGGGCGTTGTCGCCGAAGCCCGGCCAGACGAACTTGCCGCCGGCGTCCTTGCGGAACCAGTTGACGAAGTAGATCCGCGGCAGCTTGGCCGGGTCGGCGTCCGCGCCGACCTTCAGCCAATGGGCGAAGTAGTCGCCCATGTTGTAGCCACAGAACGGCCGCATCGCGAACGGGTCGCGGCGCAGCTCGCCGACCTTGTTCTCCGCCGCGGCGGTGCCTTCGGAGGCGATGTTGGAAGCCAGGAACACCCCGTGGGCCCAGTCGAACGCCTCGGTGGCCAGCGGCACCGCGCTGGCGCGGCGTCCGCCGAACAGGATCGCCGAGATCGGCACCCCGGCGGGGTCTTCCCACTCCGCCGCGATCGCCGGGCATTGTCCGGCCGGCGAGGTGAAGCGGGCGTTGGGATGGGCGGCGGGCTCGCCCAGCGCTGGCGACCACGCCCGGCCGCGCCAGTCGGTCAAGCCCTCGGGCGGCGTCGCCGACAAGCCCTCCCACCAGACGTCGCCGTCGGCGGTCAGGGCGACGTTGGTGAAGATGGTGTTCGAGGAGAGCGCGGCCAGAGCGTTGGCGTTGGTCTGCGGCCCGGTCCCGGGCGCGACGCCGAAGAAGCCGGCCTCGGGGTTGATGGCGTAGAGCCGTCCGTCGTCGCCGAAGCGCATCCAGCAGATGTCGTCGCCGATGGTTTCGGCCTTCCAGCCAGCCAACGCCGGCTGCAGCATGGCCAGGTTGGTCTTGCCGCAGGCGCTGGGGAAGGCTGCGGCCATGTAGTGCGAGCGGCCCTCGGGCGACGTCAGCTTGAGGATCAGCATGTGCTCGGCGAGCCAGCCCTCGTCGCGGGCCATCACCGAGGCGATGCGGAGCGCGTAGCACTTCTTTCCCAGGAGGGCGTTGCCGCCGTAGCCGGAGCCGTAGGACCAGATCTCCCGGTCCTCGGGGAAATGCACGATGTATTTGATTTCGTTGCAGGGCCACGGCACGTCGGCCTGGCCGGGGGCCAGCGGGTGGCCCACCGAGTGCACCGCGGGCACGAAGAAACCGTCGTCGCCAAGCGCCTCGAGCGCGGCCTTGCCCATCCGGGTCATGATCCGCATCGAGACAGCGACGTAAGGGCTGTCGGTGATCTCGACCCCCAGCGCGCCTATCTTGGAGCCGATCGGGCCCATCGAGAACGGCACCACGTACATGGTGCGCCCGCGCATCGAGCCGTCAAACAACGACTTCAGGTCCGCCCGCATCTCGGCCGGATCCAGCCAGTTGTTGGTCGGGCCGGCGTCGGCGGGGTCCTTGGAACAGATGAAGGTGCGGCTCTCGACCCGGGCCACGTCCTTCGGATCGGAGGCGGCATAGAAGGAGTTCGGCCGTTTCTGCGGATTGAGCCGTTTGAGCGTGCCGGCGCGGACCAGCTCCTCGGTGAGGGCGTCCCACTCAGCCTGCGAACCGTCGCACCAGTGGACCCGGTCGGGCTTGGTCAGGGCGGCGATTTCGGCCACCCAGTCCAGCAGTCGGCGATGCCGGGTCGGCGCGGGAGTGAGGCCTGGGATAGCGTTCGCCGTCACGTCGTCCCCTCGCCTCACCGTCGCTGTCTTGTCTTGAAGCCCTAGGGGGGCGGCCTGCAAGGGCCGTTCCTAAGCTTGGCCTAAATCTAACGCAATGAGTCGTTGATGCCTGCAAGAGCGGCTGAGCCGGGGATCAGTTCCGCGTCGGTGAGCTGGTTCAAGGGCTTTTGAACAGTGGCCAGGTGGTCGTGCAGATCCTCGGCGTCCGGATCGACGTAAAGCAGGCCGGTGACGATCTCGCCGCGGGCCTGGTGGATCTGCAGGTGCCCCATCGCCGAGAGCCGGTCGGTGGGGTCGTAGTCGGCGGCCAGCTTGCGCAGCTTCAGCACCGAGCCGTCGTGCTGGGTGACCAGTTCCACCTCGCCGGGCCGATAGTCGACGGTGATCTCCTCGCGCGGCTCGATGAAATCCAGCCGGTTCATCGCCGCATTGTGCTCGCGGACGTAGTCGAAGCTCTTGGTCGAGCCGACGTGGTTGTTGAACTGCACGCAGGGGCTCAGCACGTCGATGAACGCCGCGCCCTTGTGGCTGAGCGCGGCCTTGATCAGCGGCACCAGCTGGGCCTTGTCGCCGGAGAAGCTGCGGCCGACGAAGGTGGCGCCAAGCTGCAGGGCGAGGCCGACCAGGTCGATGGACTGGTCGTGGTTGACCACGCCGCGCTTGGACTTCGAGCCCGGATCGGAGGTGGCGGAGAATTGGCCCTTGGTCAGGCCGTAAACGCCATTGTTCTCGACGATGTAGGTCATGTTGACCCCCCGCCGGATCGAGTGGGCGAACTGGCCCAGGCCGATGGAGGCGGAATCGCCGTCGCCGGAGACGCCCAGATAGATCAGCTCGCGGTTGGCCAGGTTGGCGCCGGTAAGCACCGACGGCATCCGTCCGTGTACGGAGTTGAATCCGTGCGAGGCGCCCAGGAAGTAGTCGGGGGTTTTCGACGAACAGCCGATCCCTGAAAGCTTGGCCAGGCGGTGCGGCGGCAGGTCGAGTTCGAAACAGGCCTGGATGACCGCCGCCGAGATCGAGTCGTGTCCGCAGCCGGCGCAGAGGGTCGAGACCTTGCCCTCATAGTCGCGGCGGGTGAAGCCGAGCGAATTGGGCGCCAGCAGCGGGTGATGCAGGCGAGGCTTGGTGATGTAGGTCATTCGGCGACCTGCGGAACGGGGTTGTTGGCGTGACCGACCAGGCGCTGGGAAATCTCGTCGGTGATGAAGCGGGCGGTGATCGGCGAGCCGTCGTAGCCCAGCACCGAGACCAGCTTGGCCGGATCGACGCCGCCCTCGACCATCACCAGGGTGCGCAGCTGGGCATCGCGGTTCTGTTCGACCACGAACACCGTCTCATGCGCCTCGATGAACGCCATCACCTCGTCGCTGAACGGGAAGCCGCGCACGCGCAGCGCGTCCAGCTGGATGCCGCGGGCGTCGAGGGCGTCGAGGGATTCATGCATCGCCGGGGTGGTCGAACCGAAATAGATCACCCCGTGCGGCGTGCGGCGCTTGGCCGGGCGGATCACCGGCGCGGGGATCAGCGCCTTGGCGCTCTCGAACTTGTCCAGCAGCCGGCGCATGTTGGCGACATAGACCGGCCCCTCCTCGCTATAGCGGGCGTAGGGGTCGCGGGAGGTGCCGCGGGTGAAGTAGGCGCCGCGGCTGGGGTGGACGCCCGGCAAGGTGCGGTAGGCGATGCCGTCGCCATCGACATCGAGATAACGGCCGAAGTCCTTACCCGCCTCCAGTTCCTCGTAGGTCATCACCTTGCCCCGGTCGAGGCCCCGGCTGTCGTCCCAATGGAAGGGCCGGCAAAGCCACTCGTTCATGCCGATGTCGAGGTCGAGCATGACGAAGATGGTGGTCTGCAGCCGGTCGGCGAGGTCGAAGGCGAGCGCGCCGAATTCGAAGCATTCAGTCGGGTCTTCCGGGAACAGCAGCGGATGCTTGGTGTCGCCGTGGCTGGCGTAGGCGGCGCTGAGGATGTCCGACTGTTGGGTGCGGGTGGGCATGCCGGTGGATGGCCCGCCGCGCTGCACGTCGAAGATCACCGCCGGGATTTCGGCGAAATAGCTGAGGCCGACGAACTCCTGCATCAGCGAGATGCCCGGGCCCGAGGTGCAGGTGAACGCCCGCGCGCCGTTCCAGCCGGCGCCGACGACGATGCCGATGGAGGCGATCTCGTCCTCCGCCTGGACCACGGCGAATTTCGCCTCGCCGGTCGTCGGGTCCACGCGCAAATCCTGGCAGTGGGCGGTGAACGCCTCGGCCAGAGAGGTCGAGGGGGTGATCGGATACCAGGCGCAGACCGTCGCGCCGCCATAGACCGCGCCCAGCGCCGCCGCCGAATTGCCCTCGACGTAGATCCGGTCGCCGACCTTGTCGGAGCGGCGCAGTTTCAGGCCGATCGGCTGGTAGGCCTCGGCCGCCGCATTGCGCCCCAGCTCCAGGGCGTCGAGGTTCGACTGGATCAGCTTTGGCTTGGAGCCGAACTCCTCGCGCACCAGCGTCTCCAGCACCTCGGCCTCGATGCCGATCAGGTGGGCGATGGCGCCGACGTAGATGATGTTCTTGAACAGCTGGCGCTGGCGCGGGTCGGTGTAGGCGGCGTTGCAGATCGCCGTCAGCGGCAGGCCGATGATCTGAATATCCTGGCGGAACTTGGCCGGCGGCAGCGGCTTGGTGGAGTCGTAGAACAGATAGCCGCCCGGCTCGATCGAGGCGACGTCGGCGTCCCAGGTCTGCGGGTTCATCGCCACCATCAGGTCGACGCCGCCGCGCCGGCCGAGATAGCTCTGCTCGTTGATCCGCACCTCGTACCAGGTCGGCAGGCCCTGGATGTTCGAGGGGAAGATGTTGCGCGCCGCCACCGGCACGCCCATCCGAAGGATCGACTTGGCGAACATGCCGTTGGCGCTGGCCGAGCCGGAGCCGTTGACGTTGGCGAACTTGACCACGAAGTCGTTGACGGCCTTGATCGGGGTCATCCGCACGCTCCCCCGACTTCGTGCCCCTTCCACCACCGCGCCGTTGGCGCGGCGGTCCCCCTCCCCCGCTGCGCGGTGGAGGATGTGAAGTCGTTGACGGCCTTGATCGGGGTCATTCGGCCGCCATCCGGTGGCTAGGGCAGGCATCCTCCGCCTGCGTCATTTCCAGCAGGAATTTCTGCATGTCCCAGGCGCCGGTCGGGCACCGCTCGGCGCAGAGGCCGCAGTGCAGGCAGACGTCCTCGTCCTTGACCATCACCCGCCCGGTCGGCAGCATGCTGGAGACGTAGAGGTCCTGGGTGAGGTTGAGCGCCGGGGCCTTCAGCCGCTCGCGCAGCGCCGCCTCCTCGCCGTTCTCGGTGAAGGTGATGCAGTCCACCGGGCAGATGTCGACGCAGGCGTCGCATTCGATGCACAGCGGCGTCGCGAACACCGTCTCGATATCGCAGTTGAGGCAGCGCTGGGCTTCCTTGAAGCCGACCTTGGTGTCGAAACCCAGCTCGACCTCCAGCCGCACGTTGCCCAGCGCCTCGGCCTTGTCGCGCTGGGGCACCCGGTAGCGCAGGTCGTTCACCGGGTCGTTGTCGTAGCTCCACTCGTGGATGCCCATCTTCTGGGATACCAGGGTGACGCCCGGCGCCGGCCGCTCCGCCGGATCCTCGCCTTCGAGCAGTTTGTGGATCGAGACCGCCGCTTCGTGGCCGTGGGCGACAGCCCAGATGATGTTCTTCGGACCGAAGGCGGCGTCGCCGCCGAAGAACACCTTCGGGTTGGTCGAGCCGAACGTCGCCGGGTTCACCACCGGCATGTCCCACTTGTCGAATTCCAGGCCGATGTCGCGTTCGATCCAGGGGAAGGCGTTCTCCTGGCCGACGGCCACCAGCACGTCGTCGCATTCGAAATGCTGGTCCGGCTCGCCGGTGGGCAGCAGCTGGCGGCGGCCGTTGGCGTCGTAGCTGACGTCCACCTTCTCGAAAATCACCCCGGTCAGCTTGCCGCCGACGTGGGTGAATTCCTTGGGCACCAGGAAATTGAGGATCGGGATGTCCTCATGCATCGCGTCTTCCTTCTCCCAGGGAGACGCCTTCATTTCCTCGAAGCCCGAGCGGACGATCACCTTCACGTCCTCGCCGCCGAGCCGGCGCGAGGTGCGGCAGCAGTCCATGGCGGTGTTGCCGCCGCCCAGCACGATCACCCGTCGGCCGATCTTGTCGACATGGCCGAACGAGACGCTAGAAAGCCAGTCGATACCGATGTGGATGTTGGCCTTGGCCTCCTGGCGGCCCGGAATATCGAGCTCGCGGCCGCGCGGGGCGCCGGAGCCGACGAACACCGCGTCATAGCCCTCGGCCAGCAGGCTCTTAAGGCTCTCAACCCGCTCGCCGGAGCGCACGGTCATGCCGAGGCCGGTGATGTAGTTCACCTCCTCGTCGATCACCGATTCCGGCAGCCGGAAGCGCGGGATCTGGCTCCTGATCATGCCGCCGGCCTGCGGATCGGCGTCGATGATGGTCAGCTCATAGCCCAACGGGGCCAGGTCGCGGGCGACGGTCAGCGAGGCCGGCCCGGCGCCGACCAGCGCCACGCGCTTGCCGTTGCGGTGGGTCGCCGGCTGCGGCAGCCGCGCGGTGATGTCGGTTTTGTTGTCGGCGGCGACGCGCTT
>Ga0302283_1000345_pt1 | contig 37386 bp, 28 predicted proteins | sample III_Fen_E1_4_FD_198770 | JGI IMG/M metagenome (GOLD analysis project Ga0302283, IMG submission 198770) | Peat permafrost microbial communities from Stordalen Mire near Abisko, Sweden - III_Fen_E1_4 | ecosystem: Environmental > Terrestrial > Soil > Wetlands > Permafrost | place: Sweden: Abisko... | reverse complement strand
CGGTGATTTTGACGCGTGGCTCGGTGCTGGTGGCACAACTGGGCGAAATGAGCGCCCTGGCACACGACGAGGATTGCGCGGATGAAACCCTGGAGGGCGTGGAACGCGAGCACATTCTGAGCGCCCTTCGCGAAAGCCACGGTAGGATTAGCGGACCGAAAGGGGCAGCCGAGCGGTTGGGATTGAAACGGACGACGCTGCAATCGAAACTGAAGCAACTTGGAATCGATCCGCGGCCGCCGGAGCAGTAGCCCTCGCTCGACCGAGAAACGCACCGCAGGGAGGGACGGGCGTGGACGCCCGTCGCTCCACTGTTTCAGGTGTTTCAGGCCGCTTTCTTGATGGCGTGGTAGGCCACCAGGACCACCACGGCGCCGATGACGGCCACGATCAGGCTGTAGATGTTGAGGCCGGTGACGCCGTGGGCTCCGAAGAAACTGAAGAGCCATCCGCCGACCACAGCGCCGACGACCCCGAGGACCAGGTCGAGGAAGAAACCGTCTCCCGACTTGTTCACAATCTTGCTTCCAATGAAACCCGCCACCACACCCAATACGATCCACGCCAGAATTGACATAGTCTGCTCTCCTTGGAACATAGAAATTAAGCCTTCCCCACGAAGGCGAGCGCTGAATATAGCAGAAGAAGGGGTGTGGTGGGAATCCTGCGAGCGCAAGACATGGATGCCGAAGGCTGGGCAATCGGTTACAATCTTCGCTCAATGAACCGCGAACATTACAGACAATATAGCCACGAACTGGGACGCGACATGGAGTCGCTGGTGTTTGGGCACGCCGGGCGGCCGATCCTCGTTTTTCCGACATCCATGGGACGTTTTTTTGAGTATGAAGACGCGGGGATGATCCGCGCCTTGGCCGGAAAACTGGAGGCGGGAGAGATCCAGGTTTTCTGCGTGGACGGCGTGGATGGCGAGAGCTGGTACAACAAGGGCGTGCATCCGGGAGCGCGGATCTGGCGGCATGTGCAGTATGAGCGCTACGTGATCAACGAGTTTCTGCCGTACTTGAAGTGGAAGAACTGGGCTCCGCGGATCGCGGTGACGGGATGCAGTTTTGGCGGGTATCACGCGCTGAATTTTTCCATGCGACATCCGGATGTGGTTTCGGCTTGCGTGACCATGAGCGGGTCGTTCGATATCAAGAGCCAGCTCGATGGCTATTACGACGACAACGTTTATTTCAACAATCCGCCGGACTATTTGTCGAACATGAGCGACGATTGGTTTCTGAGCCGCTACCGCCAGATGAAGATCGTGCTGGGATCGTCGGATTGGGATATGTGCCTGGACGCGAACGTGAAGATGGCGGCGATTCTGCAGGGCAAAGGGATTCCGAATTGGCTGGATATTTACGGCGACAACAGCAAGCATGATTGGCCGCTGTGGCAGCGGATGGCCTGGAAGTATTTTTAAGGGCGCTGTTCGTCGTTCGCTGTTCGCTTTTCCGCAGCCGCAGCCGCAGAACGAGCGGGTGGCATCCGCAAGCGAACGACGAATAGCGAATAGCGTTTTTCACCACTAGGAGTCTCTTATGAGCATGAAGAAAATCGCAATTCTTTTTGGGATGGAGAATACTTTCCCTCCGGCTTTGGTCGAGAAAATCAACTCGAAGAAGGTCGCGGGCGTTACGGCCGAATTTGTGAAGATTGGCGGCATCCGCATGGATGAGCCGAAGAAGTACGACGTCATCATCGACCGCATTTCGCAGGACATTCCCTTCTACCGGGCATACCTGAAGAACGCGGCGCTGCAGGGGACGATTGTGATCAACAATCCGTTCTGGTGGACGGCGGACGACAAGTTTTTCAACTATGCCATGGCGCACAAGATGGGGGTGGCGATTCCCCCGACGGTGATTTTGCCGCATCACACGCATCCGCCGGATACTACCGATAAGTCAATGCGCAACTTGATCTATCCGCTGAATTGGGAAGAGGTGTTTGCCTATGTCGGCTTTCCGGCATTCCTGAAACCCTACGCGGGCGGTGGATGGAAGCACGTGTATAAAGTGGATTCTCCGGAGGAGTTTTTTGAAAACTACAACCGGACTGGCGATCTCTGCATGACGCTACAGCATGGCGTGGAGTTCGAGGACTATTACCGCTGCTACGTGGTGGGGCAGGAGAAAGTCCACATCATGAAGTACGATCCGAAGGCTCCGCACCATGAGCGCTATGTGAAGGGGAATCCGCAGCCGGGACCGAAGTTGAAGGAGCGGATCGAGAAAGATGCTCTGGCGCTGTGCTGCGCGCTGGGCTATGACCTGAACACGGTGGAGTTTGCGGTCGAGGGCGGCGTGCCCTATGCGATTGACTTTATGAATCCTGCTCCGGATGCGGAAGTCACGTCGGTGGGGCAGCAGAATTTTGAGTGGATCGTGGAGGCGGTGGCGGAAATGGCGATCCAAAAGGCTCTGGGCGGAGAAAACCCGGTGCAAGAATTGCGCTGGGCGGCGTTTTTGAATGGGCCGAAGGGGCTGGACGGTCCGGCACCGAAGGTACGGAAGAAAGCATAGATCGCGGGGCTCGGTCGTGGGTCCTCATGATGCAAACCACAAGACCCTGAACCACCAAGGCCACGAAGGTACACGAAGGAAACGCCTGAGACCAAAAGCCTTCGTGATACTTCGTGGCCTTGGTGGTTCAGGGTTTCGCAAATTGACCCACTGCCCGGGGCTCTGCCCGTCCCCACACGGCCTGCTCATTGGTATACTAATGGGACTCCTGCCGGAGCTCTTCGCTCCTTGCAGCCTTGGGATGCCGCGATGAAGCCTACATTCACGCTAGGAATCGAAGAGGAGTACCAGACCGTCGACCCCGAAAGTCGGGACCTGCGGTCGCATATTCACGCCGAGATCATCGAGAAGGGCCGGTTGATCCTGCAGGAGCGGGTCAAGACGGAGATGCACCAATCGGTGGTGGAAGTGGGCACGTCGGTTTGCGCCAATATCAAGGAAGCGCGCGAAGAGCTGAAGAGTCTGCGGTGGCACATGATCCGCCTGGCGCGGGAGAATGGGTTGCGGCTGGCGGCAGCGGCGACGCATCCGTTCGCCGATTGGCGGGTGCAGGAGCTTACGCCGGGCGAGCGCTATAAGAACATTGTGCAGGATATGCAACTGGTGGCGCGGGCCAACCTAATCTTCGGGCTGCACGTGCATGTGGGCATCGAGGATCGCGAAGTGCTGATCCAGATGATGAATCATGCCCGCTATTTCATTCCGCATCTACTGGCGCTGTCGACCAATTCGCCGTTCTGGCTGGGGATGGACACGGGGCTGCACTCCTACCGCTGCAAGGTGTTTGACAAGTTTCCGCGGACGAATCTGCCCGATTATTTCCCGAGTTGGGGCGAATACGAAAATTACGTCAAGCTGCTGGTGAAGACGAACTCGATCGATAACGCCAAGAAAATCTGGTGGGACATGCGTCCGCATCCGTTCTTCAACACGCTGGAGTTCCGCGTGTGCGATCTTCCGATGCGGGTTGACGAGACGATTGCGCTGGCGGCGCTGATCCAGGCCACTGTCGTGAAGCTTTACAAGCTGCATACCCAGAACCAAGGCTTCCGTCTGTACCGAAAATCGCTGCTAATGGAGAACAAGTGGCGGGCGGCGCGCTATGGCATCAACGGAAAGCTGATCGACTTCGGCAAGCAGGAGGAAGTTCCGGAGCGCGATTTGATTGAAGAATATCTCGCCTTCGTCGATGACGTACTCGATGAACTGGACTGCCGCGAGGAAGTGGAATATATCCGCGAGATTATGAAGATGGGAACCGGCGCGGACCGGCAACTGGAAGTGTACCGCAGGACCGGCGATATGAAAGCCGTGATGGACTACATCATAGAGGAGACTGAGGTGGGCGTGGACGAGGTGGACAGTTTGCCCACCGCACGGGCCGTCTAACGAGTTTGATGAATACTGACTTGCAACTGAACGCAAAATCCAACCGACAACTGAATCAGATGGCTTTTGATCCGGAGCTCACACAAGGCGCGCGGAATGCGGTGCGCGTGTGCCTGCGCGTGCTGCCTTCGGAAAAAGTGACCGTGATTACCGATGAAGTCAGCCTGGAGATCGCGGCCGCGCTGGTCCACGAACTGGAAGAAGTGGGCTGCCGGTATCAGACCTGGGTGCTGGAAGACATCGCGACGCGTCCTCTGACGGATTTGCCGCTCGCGATCGCCGCGGATCTGGAGACAAGCCATGTCAGCATTTTTGCGGTGACGGCGCAGACCAACGAACTGAAGTCGCGCATGCAGATGACCGACATCGTGAACCGGAACAATATCCGGCACGCGCACATGGTCAACATCAAGAAGCGCATCATGCTGGAAGGCATGCGCGCGGACTTCCTGAAGGTCGACCGCTTGAGCGTGAAGGTGATGGAGAGGGTGAGCGCGGCCAGGCAAATCCGTGCAAAAACGCCTGCCGGGACGGATTTGGTGGCGGATTTGAATCCGAATTATCGCTGGGTGAAGACGAGCGGAATCATCAGCACGGCAAAATGGGGAAACCTGCCGGGCGGCGAAGTGTTCACGACGCCGGGCGAGGTGAACGGCACGTTTGTGATCGATGGCGTGGTCGGCGATTATCTGTGCGAGAAGTTCGGCGACCTGAAAGCGCATCCGCTGACCATCCAGGTGAAGGGCAATCGCCTGATCGCGGCGCATTCGGCGAACAAGGAATTGAAAGACGATTTCTGGGCCTACACGCATAAGGACGAGAACAGCGACCGCGTGGGCGAGTTTGCCATTGGGACGAACATCGAATTGAAAGATGTGATCGGCGAGATTCTGCAGGATGAGAAATACCCGGGCGTGCACATTGCCTTCGGCAATCCGTACGGCGCGCACACCGGGGCAGAGTGGTATTCGTCGACGCACATCGATGTGGTGGGGCGGAAGTTCGATATCTGGGTCGATGGCGAGCAGATCATGCGGGACGGGCATTTTTTGATTGAGGCGTAGGGCAGCTATTAGCTGTTAGCTCTTGGCTTTTCGCAAGTGCGTAAGCCTGGCGCTTCGTATCAGGGCATCGCTTTAGCGATACCGCAACGATTCAGCGGTAACCGCCCCTTTAAGGGCTGCCATCAACCTTGAACGGGCGAGGGCGCCCGTCGCTCCACGAAACTTCGATGATCCCCTCTTACCGGCACGACTTCAATTCGCGATTCACTCCTGACAAATACGAGCGGTTGCAGCGCGAGATGACTTCGCGGTGCGGAATGGAAGTGCCGTTTGCTTTGTGCGAAACGCCTTGCTTCTTTCCTGACGGACTGGTCGCACTCATGGGGGAGGATGGGAAGGCACTGATCCGGCAGTTGGTCGAGAACCCGGAGTATCGGGCGCGCTCGGAGGCTTCGATTCCGGCTGAGTTTCGCGTACCGAATGAAGCGGCGCATCCCATGTTCATTCAAGTGGACTTCGGACTGGTGCGGGATGCGGCGGGCGAGTTGCAGCCGAAGTTGGTCGAGTTACAGGCCTTCCCTTCCCTTTACGCGTACCAGCCGGTCTTGGCGCAGACTTACATGGATGTGTTCGGGCTCGATCCGAAGCTTCGTTACTTTTTGAGCGGGCTCGACTCGGCTGGGTACAAGCGGCTCTTGCAGGATGCGATTGTCGCGGGGCACGATCCGGCGAATGTGGTGTTGATGGAAGTGCATCCGGAGGAACAGAAGACGCGGCCGGATTTTCTGCTGACCGAGAAGCTGCTGGGGATTCGCACCGTCTGCATCACCAAAATTCGTAAACAGGGCCGGCGCTTGTTTTATGAAGAGGCGGGCAAGCAGGTTCCGATTGAGCGGATATATAACCGCACCATCGTCGACGAACTGGAACGCAAAGGCATTGTTCCGCCGTTTGATTTTCGCGACGATCTGGACGTGGAGTGGGCGGGGCATCCGAACTGGTATTTCCGCATCAGCAAGTACTCGATTCCGTATTTGAAGCATCCGTCGGTGCCGCGGACGTGGTTTCTGGATCAGCTGAAGGAAGTGCCGGCGGATCTGGAGAATTTCGTGCTTAAGCCGCTGTATTCGTTTGCGGGATTGGGCGTGGTGATTGCTCCTTCGCGGGCCGATGTCGATGCGATTCCAGCGGCCAAGCGCGGCGAATACATTTTGCAGGAGCGTATGAATTTTACGCCGGTCGTCGAGACGCCGCACGGGGCGGCCAAGGTCGAGCTGCGCATCATGTATGTGTGGCTCGATAAATTGCTTCCCGTACTGACGATTGTGCGGATGGGCCGTGGGCTCATGATGGGCGTGGATCAGAACAAGGGCATGAAATGGGTGGGATCGTCGGCGGCGCTGGTCAGCAGCTAGCTCCAGCTCTCGCCTCCTTTGCAGAGAACGCGAAGGAGCGGGGCACCTTCTAGGCCCCGCCTTCGGCCCCAAAATTGTCACCTATCAGCGTGACCGACATCACCGTCCGTCCCGCTCCCGCGCCCTATCGTTGAGGGCATGGCTACTCTTACGTGCGCTAATTCTCGTGTTCTGAATTCCAGCCTGGTATCCCGCATCATGAGCGCCGACGAAGCGGCGGCGCTGATCGAGTTCGGCACTCGCATCGGCATGAGCGGGTTTACCGGCTCCGGTTATCCAAAAGCCGTCCCGATGTCTTTGGCGCGCCGCATTTCGGACGCACACCTGCGCGGCGACAAATGTCAGGTCAGCATCTTCACGGGCGCTTCCACCGGGCCCGAATTGGACGGCGCGCTGGCCCTGGCCGGTGGCATCCACCTGCGGCTCCCCTATCAGTCGGACCCCGAGACGCGCAAGCGGATCAACGCCGGTGAGATGGAATACATGGACATCCATCTCGGCCACGTCGCGCAATACGTGGAATACGGCTTCCTTGGAAAGATGGACTGGGCGCTGATCGAGGTCACGGCGATTCTTGAAGACGGGCGCGTGGTGCCAAGTTCGTCGGTGGGCAACAACCGGACTTGGATTGAGCAGGCCGAGAAGGTAATCCTCGAAGTGAACGCCGCGCAGCCGGAGGAATTGGAAGGCATGCACGACATTTATTACGGCATGCAACCGCCGCCGAACCGGCAGCCGATTCCGCTGGTGCATACGGCGCAAAGGATCGGCACTCCTTATCTTCACGTGCCATTGGAGAAGGTCGCAGCGGTGGTGCTGACCAATTCCCCCGATCGCAATAGCCCGTTCAAAGCGCCCGACGACGCTTCGCGCCGCATTGCCGGCCACATTTTGGACTTCCTCGCCGCTGAAGTGAAGTCGGGACGCGTTCCGCCGTCGCTGCTGCCGCTGCAATCGGGCGTGGGCAACATCGCCAATGCCGTGCTGCACGGCCTGAAGGAAGGGAAATTTGAAAATTTGACCTCGTTCACCGAGGTGATTCAAGACGGCATGATCGAGTTGTTGCGCTGCGGCAAGCTCACTTGCGCTTCGGCCACCGCCTTCTCTCTCAGTCCGGAAATGGGGGCACAGTTCAACTCGCAAATCAGAGAATTCCGCGATCGCATCGTGCTTCGTCCGCAGGAAATTTCGAACCATGCCGAATTGATCCGCCGGCTGGGCGTGATCGGGATGAATGGAATGATTGAAGCCGACATCTACGGCAACGTTAATTCGACCCATGTGATGGGATCGCGTATCCAGAACGGGATTGGCGGTTCGGGCGATTTTGCGCGCAATGGATACCTGGCGATCTTTATGGCGCCCTCCACGGCGCAGAAAGGCGCAATCAGTACGATCGTGCCCATGGTGTCGCACGTCGACCACACCGAACACGACGTCGATGTGGTGGTAACCGAGCAGGGGCTTGCCGATTTGAGGGGCCTGTCGCCGCGACAAAGAGCGAAGATCATCATTGAACAGTGCGCGCATCCCGACTATCGCTCTCTGCTGCGCGATTACCAGGACCGGGCCGAGCGCCTGTCGTTCGGCAAACACACTCCGCACCTGCTCCACGAGAGTCTGGGCTGGCATGAACGCTACGTGCGGACGGGACGCATGCGTCCGCGCGAGGAGTGATGGAACCCACTTAAGACGGACTGCCCGATTGACTCACAAACCCGCCAATCTCGGTTGACCCGACCGCGTTGACCCTCTACCATTACGCCTTCATGGGTAAGGGCCGTCTTTACTCGCCCAGCCCCATGAACCAAAGGCAAAGGCGGCGGATAGGCCTGCCCTGAGCGAAGTCGAAGGGAGTGTCCGCTCTACACGAAAACCATGGAAATCGTTGGCCAGACGGTGTCTCATTACCGCGTGCTGTCGAAGTTGGGCGTCGGTGGAATGGGAATTGTTTACGAAGCGGAAGACCTCCGTCTGGGGCGTCATGTCGCCCTGAAATTCATCCCCGAGCACCTGGCGAAGGACCCGCGCGCGCTGGAGCGATTCACGCGGGAGGCCCGGGCTGCTTCGCAACTGAACCACGCCAACATCTGCACCATCCACGACATTGAAGACAACAACGGGCAGCCCTTCATCGTCATGGAAAAGCTGGAGGGCGAGAGCCTGAAGCAGCGCATCCATGGCAAGGCGATGCCGCTGGAAGACGTTCTGGACGTCGCCGTGCAAATGGCCGACGCGCTCGCGGCCTCCCATGCCAAGGGAATTGTGCATCGCGACATCAAGCCGGCAAATATCTTTCTGACTCCGAATGGCCAGGTCAAAATTTTGGACTTCGGGCTGGCGAAGCTGGCCAAGGGCGCGAGCGTAGGCACTTCGACGGACTCGTCGCTGGAGGATTCGCTGACCCAGGTCGGAGTGATTCCGGGCACAGCCGTTTATATGTCGCCGGAGCAGGCGCGCTCGGAAGACCTGGACGTGCGCAGCGACATTTTTTCCTTCGGCGTGGTGCTGTTCGAAATGGCTACGGGCAAAAAGCCGTTCACCGGGGCCAACGTTGTGACCACGCTCCATGCGGTGATCAATTCGAAGCCGCCTTCGCCGCGGTCGATCAACCCGGCGGTACCGGTGGAACTGGAAAAAATCATCGGCAAGGCGATGGAGAAGGATCGCAACCTGCGGTACAAGGACGCGACCGAGATGAAGGCCGACCTGGCACGGCTGAAAAAAGGGACGGACCCGACCTTGCGGAGCGGGCTTCTTCATGCGACCGGCTTTCACACGAAGACAAAAACGTTTCAAAAGTCGAGTTCCAAGCTGACTTGGGTCGTCCTTGGCTTGGCGGCGGTGGTGCTCGCGGCAGTCGCGGCGGTTGGGGCGTGGGTTTTTGAACACCGGGCAACCCCGGCGCAGGCCGTGAACCGGACAATCGCGGTGTTGCCTCTGCAAAATATCAATAACGATGCGGAAGGCGAGTTCCTGCGCTTTGCGCTGGCCGATGAGGTCGCAAATGCGCTGACCTATGCGCACGCGCTGGAAATCCGACCGTCCACATCGACGCAAAAGTACGGTGCCGGCGACCTGGATCCGGCAAAAGCCGGTAGCGAGTTAGGCGTGGGCACGGTGGTCGTAGGACACTTTCTGCGTCATGACAAAAAAGTAGAGGTGACGCTGGAAGCGGTGGATGTGAAAAATAACAAGGTGATCTGGACCGGTTCGCTGACCGCGCCGGCCGATAACCTGATCGTTTTGCGGAATCAGATGGCCAGGGAAGTCCGGCAGGAGCTTGTGCCGGCTCTCGGCATCGCACGCGAGGCAGTCGAAAACAGCAGCGCTCCCGCGAACCGAGAAGCCTATGACGCGTATCTGCACACCCTGGCGATGGCGCACGATGGCGCGGCGAACAAGGAAGCAATCGCATCGCTGGAGAGTGTCACGGGCCTCGATCCGAGTTACGCTCCGGCATGGGAAGCGCTCGGACGGCGGTATTACTTCGATGCCCTGTATTCGGACGGAGGCGCGGCGGGAGCTGCGCGCTCGAGCGCGGCGTACAAACGTGCCCTGGCGTTGGAGCCGGGCAGAGCTAGTGCAGCCGGATTTCTGGCAGCGAACGAAGTCGAGTCCGGAAACCTCGACAAGGCTTACGAAGATGCGCGCGCGCTGGTGAAGAAGCGTCCCGAGAACGCGTTTGCGCATTATTCACTGGCGTATGTGGCGCGCTATGCCGGACGACTGGACGAGGCGCAGCGCGAATGCGACAAGGCTCTGGCAATCGATCCCAAGAACTACAACTGGCGGTCGTGCGCGTTTGCATTTTTTGAACAAGCGAAGCCGGAGCGGGCCATGGACTATTTGAACCTGGACGCGACCTCGGAGTGGTCGAACGCAACCCGAGTGTTTGTGCTGATGCGGCAAGGGAAAACGGCCGAGGCGCAGCAGGCGGCCACGCAGATGACCGACAACGCGATGTGGATGCGCGGATTCGTGCAGGCTTGCCTGAATAAGGCGCCGGCCACTGAAATCCACCAACTGGCGGAGTCGGCACGGAACCAGTTGGCGACGGAACAGGATCCCGAGTTTAAGTATTCGCAGGGCACGGTGATGGCGGCTTGCGGCGAAAAACAGCTTGCCTTCGCGTTTCTGCGCGAGGCCGTAGCCGGGAATTATTGCGCCCGTGAGGCGCTGGAAGCGGATCCGCTGCTGGCGGGCGCGCGCCAGGATGCCGAGTTCCGCCGCATTGTGCAACAGGCCGACGATTGCCAGAAGAAATTCGCCGCCGCACAGGGGATGAGCAAGTAGAGCATTGGGCAATATTTGCTCCTTTCTTTAGGTACACTCCATCAGATGATCATGTTTGTGAAAAAGCTCGGGTGGCAGTCGGTGCGGAAATATCTTGCGCCCGCGGCGTTGCTCGGCTTGCTGCTGGCCGCCACTCCAGCAGTCGCGCCGGCGCAGGCCAAACCAGACTCAAACGTCGACGCCCATGCGGATCATTACTACGCGCCTCTCCCGCAGGAAACCGGCGCCGCAGGGCTGAAGCTGATGCTGCGGCGCTTGCAGACGACTGGGCGTTTGATGCAGACCGTCGCGCATCCCGATGACGAAGACGGCGGCATGCTGACCCTCGAAGCGCGTGGCAAGGGCGTCTCGACGCTGCTGATGACGCTCAATCGCGGCGAAGGCGGACAGAACAAGCTAGGCAGCAATCTGTTCGACGCGCTGGGCGTGCTGCGCACATTGGAACTGCTGGCCGCCGATCGCTATTACGGCGTCGAGCAGCGCTTCTCGCGCGTGGCCGATTTTGGATATTCCAAGACGGCGGAAGAAACATTTCAGAAATGGCAAGGGCACGACATCCCCCTCGCCGACATGGTGCGGGTGATTCGAACGTTTCGTCCGGATGTGCTGGTGGCGCGCTTTTCCGGGACGGATCGCGACGGGCATGGGCATCATCAGGCGTCGGCGATATTGACGAGAGAGGCGTTCCGTGCGGCGGCCGATCCGAAGCGGTTTCCGGAACAAATTGCCGAAGGACTGCAACCCTGGCAGCCGAAGAAGTTGTATATCGGCAACGTGTGCGGCTTTGGGGCGACGACCTGTGACGCGGCGAACTACACGCTCAAGCTGAATACGGGAGTCGTTGATCCGGCGCTGGGAGCATCGTACATACAATTTGCCATGCAGGGATTGCGCCATCAGCAGTCGCAGGGAGCGGCGAACTGGACGGTCGATCCCGGCGACCGCTTCACTTATTACAAGCTCGTGGATTCGGCGGTGGACTCGCCAAAAGACAAAGATAAAGACAAAGATAAGGACGGGCACGAGCGGAGTTTCTTTGACGGCATCGATGAGACGCTGCCGGGGTTGGCTTCGCGGCTGGGTGAGGAAGAAAAGAAGGCGCCTTGGCTAAGAGGTGCGTTGACCGAGATCAAGGTAAAGATCGACGAAGCAGCAGTTGCCTCGGAGCGGAATCCGCTGGCGGCGGGAGATCCCCTCTCCGCGGCCAGTGGACTGATTGGCAAACTGATTCGGCAGATCACGGAGTCGGAACTCTCTGCTTCAGCAAGAGAGGGCATTCTCCCTTCCTTGAATGAAAAGTGGGGCGAGATGGGCAAGGCGATCAGCCTCGCAAGGGGCGTGACTCTGCACGTTGTGGTTGACGCGCCTGTCGGATCGAGTCCAGAGGACGCTTTCATGGCAGTGCCGGGGCGAACGCTTGAAGTTACTGCCAGACTGTCCGCCCCCGACGGCGCAGCCATCAATCCCAACATCACTTTGATGCTTCCGCAGGGATGGAATTCCAACGTTCTATCGCGGGACACCGACGGCAACGGCGGCGTAACACGGTTCAAAGTTTATGTTCCTCCGACCGCGGAGCTGACCAGGCCCTACTGGCACCGGAACGACCCGGAGACCGACGCTCTCAACACAATTGACGACGCGCGCTACCAGGGGCTTCCGTTTCCACCGCCCCCGGTGACGGCAGTCGGCATGATCGGTAAGCCCGGGACTGGCGCAGTGTCGGCCGTTTGCATGGTCCGATACAAAGATGCTTCGGGCGCGATTGCCGAGCGTCCGTTAGCCGTCGCGCCGGCTTTCTCGATCTTGCTCGACCCGGGCGAACAGGTAGTTCCCACCGAGGATGGTCCGCAGTCGATGGTGAAGGTGGATGTATCGAGCAATCTGGATTCGAAGACGCTCCAAACAACGCACTGGGCAGGCGATCCAGAGAAAGATGAAGGAGCGTTGCGAGTTGAAGTCCCAGAAACCTGGCGCGTGGATCCAGCGCAAAAGCAGCTTGAATTTCACCAGCGCGGCGAGCGCCAGAGCGCGGATTTCACGGTCCACCCCGGAAATCGAACGGAGGGACGAAAGCAGATTCGGGCCTCGTTGAAGAGCGGACACAGTAAATACGACGAAGGTTATTCGGTCGTGACGCGTGAAGATCTAGGCACGTTTTATTACTATCAGCCCGCCGTACAGCACGTCAGCGTCGTGGACGTGAAGGTTCCGAAAGATCTCAAGGTCGGCTACGTCATGGGCGCAGGCGATGAGATTCCGACCGTGCTCCAGCAGATCGGCATGAACGTGACGCTGATTCCGGCGGAGAAGCTGGCCTCGGAAGACTTAAGCCGCTATCAGACGATCGTGCTGGGAATTCGCGCATACGACACGCAAAAGGATGTGATCGCGAACAACAAACGCCTGCTCGATTTTGTGCAGGCGGGTGGACGGCTGGTGGTGCAGTACAACACGCTCGGGTACACTGCATCGGCCGGTGATTTCAATGCTGGCAAGTTCACGCCCTATCCGGCCACACTCAGCCGGGCGCGGGTTTCGGTGGAAGAAGCGCCGGTGAAAATTCTCGACCCGGCGAACCCGATCTTTCATTCTCCGAATGAAATCACTCAGAAAGATTTCGATGGCTGGGTGCAGGAGCGCGGGCTCTACTTCATGTCGCAGTGGGACTCGAACTTTACCCCGCTGCTTGAATCGCACGATCCCGGCGAAAGCGAGCAAAAGGGCGGACTGCTGGTGGCGCACTACGGTAAGGGGACTTATATCTACACAGGATATGCGTTCTTCCGACAACTGCCGACGGGCGTGCCGGGGGCGGTGCGGTTGTTTGTGAATCTGGTCAGCGGTCGTTCGTGATTCGAGGACAGTCGTTGGTCGTCAGTCGCTGGTCGTTCGGGGATGGGTTGCAAACGAGGAATTGCGGACACCCAGAAAGTGGTCGCCGACGACTAACGACCTTCGACCATCGACTCTTTCCATGACAATTCCACGCGCAGGCGAACCCGACACCGAGCCGCAACTCGTCCGCGGCCTCGGCCTCGGCTCCGCCACCGCGCTGAACATGATTGACATGATCGGCGTGGGGCCGTTCATTACGATCCCGCTGATCGTCACCGCGATGGGCGGCCCGCAGGCGATGCTGGGATGGGTGCTGGGCGCGGTGCTCGCCATCTGCGACGGACTGGTTTGGGCGGAATTAGGCGCGGCCATGCCGGGTTCAGGCGGGTCGTACCAATACTTGAAAGAAATTTATGGGCCGCAGAAGTTGGGACGGCTGGTCTCGTTTCTCTTTATCTGGCAACTGTCATTTAGCGCTCCGTTGTCGATTGCATCGGGCGCCATCGGGCTTTCGCAATATGCGGCTTTTTTCTGGCCTGGGCTAGAGCGTGTCTGGTCAACCCGCACCGGCAGCGTCAACGTGCCGCTGATCGGAACTCTACAGTTGACGTGGGTCGCAATGCCGGCCACGCTCGTGGCCATCGGCGTCTGCGCGCTCACCGCATTCTTGCTCTATCGCCGCATCACCGCGATTTCGCGGCTCAGCACGCTGCTCTGGGCTGGAGTGATGGGCACGATCGGCTGGATCATTTTCGCCGGCCTCACCCATTTCAACGCACATCGGGCGTTCGATTTGCCGCCGCACGCGTTCTCGCTGTCGGGCGGGTTCTTCCGTGGACTCGGCGGGGCCATGCTCATCGCCGCCTACGACATCGGTGGATACTATAACGTCTGTTTTCTCGGAGACGAAGTGAAGGAACCGACAAAGAATATTCCGCGGGCGCTGTTCCTCTCCATTCTGGCGGTCGTTTGCCTGTATATCGTAATGAATGTGAGCATTCTCGGCGTCATCCCCTGGCAGGAAATGACCGGCGCGGGCGCGGCGAACGGCAAGCTGTACGTGGTTTCGACCATGATGCAGCGCGTCTACGGGCAGGGCGCGGCCATGGTGATTACGGTGCTGGTGATGTGGACGGCGTTTGCGTCGGTGTTTTCGCTGACACTCGGCTATTCGCGCGTGCCATACGCGGCGGCGCTCGATGGCAATTATTTTCGCGCCTTTGCGCGGGTGCATCCCGTGCATCGCATTCCGTACGTTTCGGTGCTCGCGCTGGCGGCGGTGGCGGCGCTGTTCTGTTTCCTGCGGCTGGCCGACTTAATTGCCGCCCTCGTGGTGATCCGCATCCTTCTGCAATATCTGGTGCAGGCGGTGGGCGTGATTGTGCTGCGCATTCGGCGTCCAGAGATGAAGCGGCCGTTTCGGATGTGGCTCTATCCCTTGCCTGCCCTGATTGCCGCCGGAAGTTTCATCTTCATTCTGGTTTCACGCCGCGGTTTCTTGCGAGAGATCCGTTACGCGGCAATCATTCTGGTCGTGGGGATTGCTGTCTATTGTGTGCGCTCCTGGCGAAAACGCGAGTGGCCTTTTGCGGTAGCGCAGTCGTTCGTGAGTCGCAGTCGTTCGTGACTCGACGGCATGCAAGAAGCCTCGCCCATGCCGTCCTCAGGCGCAAAGCAAGTCGTCTGCCGATTGCCGAGCTACCATTGGCGGGATTCATCGGAGACGAGTAGACTCTGAGGGCGAATTGCAGAGGTCCAATCCTTTCTGGAGGGTATATGAAAAAGTTCTTTGCGCTGGCGGCGGTACTGATGTTGTGTGGTTTTTGCGTGGCACAGGCGAAAGGTGGACCAAAAACCGTTGCCCAGATTTTGGATGGCGGCGTCACGGCCATCGAGACCGAACTGGTTCCGGCCGCCGAGGCCATGCCCGAAGATAAATTCGGTTTCGCGCCGACGAATGGCGAATTCAAAGGCGTCCGCACCTTCGGCCAGCAGGTGAAGCACGTGGCCGCCGTCAATTACCTGGTGGCCGGCGCCATCCTGGGCGAAAGGCCACCGGTCGAGTACGGCGGCGAGAACGGGCCAGACAGCGTCAAGTCCAAGGCCGATATCATGAAGTTTCTCAAGGATTCGTTTGCCTACGCGCACAAGGCCGTGGCCACGATCACCGCTGACAATTCCACCGCATCGATCGATAGCGCCTTTGGCGATGGCAAGACCACGCGCCTGGGGATGGCAACGGTTATCGCGTGGCACGGGTTTGACCACTACGGGCAGATGGTCGAGTACTTGCGCATGAACGGGATTGTGCCGCCGGCTAGCCGCAACTGAGCAGTCATGCGGCGCCGGAACCAATCGGTTCTCGCGCCGCGCTATCTTTTGGCAGGCGGCGGATGATGCTTCTTCCAGTCCGCCCCGTCGCGTCCGCCGTGCTGCGCGATCTCGGTGAGAATGAGTTCGGCGGTCAGTTTGCGCTTGGTGAGATGGGCGGCGATTCTCTGCTTCGCCTTTTTCGCCGGGACCTTCGGGTCCAAAAACACGAGCACCGACGGACCCGCTCCGCTCAGGCAAGCGCCGAGAATGCCCGCATCTCCGATCAGTTCCTTGATCGCCGGAAGCAGTGGACAAAGCGGCGCGCGATAGGGCTGATGGATACGGTCTTCGAGCGCCGAGGAAAGCAGATCGGTCCGGTCTTGCGTAAACGCCGCGAACAGCAGCATGGAATTCTGAATGTTGGTGACGGCGTCCGCGCGCGAGTATTGAAAGGGCAGCACGCGGCGGGCTTGCTCGGTCGACAGCGGAGCGTCGGGAACCGCCAGCAACAGCGGCCACTTCCCTTTCGGCTTCACCTCGACCACCTGCGCCTGCACCTGATTGGCCATGCGGGCCACGGTGAGCGCGCCCATCCAGCAGGCAGATGCGTTGTCGGGATGATGCTCGCGCATCGACGCTTCGCCGACGATCCGATCGTCCTTCCAGCGCAGATGGCCGAAATGCACAGCCAGCGCGATGCCAGCCAGACGGGCGGCGGCAGACGATCCGCAACCCCGGCCGATGGGGATCTCGTTTTCGACGTGGATGCGCAGGGGCGCGATCTTGCGGTTTTCCGACTCGAGCACCTCGCAATAGGTAGTAACGATGAGGTGGTTCTCCATGCGCCCGCAAATCTGCGCGTCGCGGCCTTCGGCGGTTACGAAGAAATCGGGCGCGCGCTCGGCGCGCAGGCGCAAATGAAAATCCAAGGCCAGGGCAGCCGCGTCAAACGCCGGACCCAGATTGGCGGAAGTCGCCGGCAAAGCCAGGCGCAACGAGCGGTCTAACGATGTGGGACGTGACGGCATAGGTTAAAAAACAGTTCTCAGCTCTCAGCTCTCATTTGTCAGTAAACCCGTTCTTCGCTGACAGCGCAGCGGCGAGAACTTCTTCCCCGACCGCCGAAGCCTGGTCGAAACAATAGAAAAAGAAGGCTTTAGCCAGATTTGGCTGGACCAGAATCCCCTACAGTCGGCGCAGACGATTGAACTGTGTTTTATACACGAATTTGGGGCAAACTGCTATGAATTTCTGCGGTACGGCGGCTCTGGCAAGCCTGCCCCCTAGAAATGTGCCGGATCAAACAATCCGGGAGCGTTCGATGGATTGAAGATCCGTTGCTTGAAGCAGGCCGCATGGCAAAACCAAACCTGCCACTTACCCCCAGCCGTTGACACCTCGACCCGGCAGGGGTCAACGTGGGAGGGTTGAACATCAAGTCCGCAAAAACAGCACGGTCCCCATTCAATTTTTGTCATTTTGAATTTCTCTCGCCTGCGTCTAGGGTCGCGATGACCGCGTCCAAACTCGCCTCGAGCACGATGGGAGCGCGCTGCAAATGCTTCGCCTCGGCGGCTTTCGTTTCGTCGGGCGTTCCTGCAAATAAGTCACCGCGATGGAACTTGATGGTGAAATCCGGATCTTTGAGCAGATGGCCGGTCAGGATCAGGACGATCGACTCGTTGGGCTTCACGAATCCACGCTGGCGTAGTTTCTTTAATCCCGCTAACGTGACGGCCGAGGCCGGTTCGCATCCGATGCCATCGGCGCCGATTTCGGCCTTGGCCACCGCGATCTCGACTTCCGTCACCTGCTCGACCTCGCCGCCCGTGGCCCGCAGCACCCGCAGCGCTTTCTTCCACGATGCCGGATTGCCGATGCGAATCGCGGTCGCCAGCGTGTCGGCCGTCATCGCTTCGATCTTCTTGCCTCCAAACTCGCGCACGCTGCGGTAGAACGGATTCGCGCCCTGCGCCTGGATGATAGACAGCTTGGGCAGGCGCGAAATCAGTTTCAGCTCGCGCATTTCAAGCAGCGCCTTGCCGATCGCCGAACTGTTTCCCAGATTGCCGCCGGGAACAATGATGTGGTCCGGCGGCTCCCACGCCAGTTGCTCCATCAGTTCGATGGCGGCGGTTTTCTGGCCCTCGATGCGATACGGATTCACCGAATTCAGCAGATACACCGGCTTCTGCCGAACGAGTTCGTTGAGGATGCGCACGCATCCGTCGAAATCGGTGCGGAGCTGACACGTAAGGGCTCCGTAATCGAGCGATTGCGAGAGCTTGCCCCAGGAAATTTTCCCTTCCGGAATCAGTACCAGGCTGTGCATATTGCCGCGCGCGGCGTACGCTGCCATCGAAGCCGAAGTGTTGCCGGTGGAAGCGCAGGCCACCCAGCGGAATCCGCTCTGCTGCGCGGACGAAGCCGCGAACGTCATGCCCGTGTCCTTGAACGATGCGGTCGGGTTCATGCCCTGGTGCTTCGCGAGAAGATTCTCCACGCCAGCCGCGCGCGCGCATCGTGGAAGGCTATAAAGCGGTGTGTTTCCCTCGCGGAGGGTGATGGCGTGCTCTGCGGGAATGTGCGGAAGCAGTTCGCGAAAGCGCCAGACGCCGCTCTGGTCGAGCGCCTCGCGAGACGTTCGGCGGTTCAGCCAGAGAGCTTTCAGCGCCGCCGGGTTGGAGACAGGCGAGTCAGAAGTCCATCCGGGAAAGAAGAATTCCAGCAGGTCGCCGCAAGCGGCGCAGCGGAAATCCTGCCCGGCAGAGCCGGGGGTAGCGCCGCAAGCGATGCAGCGGAGCTGCGCGGTTGTCCCTATGTTTTTAACGATCGACACTTTTCCTCGTCACCGAACCAGCAGCAAATGACACGTACATCATACGGCGAACCAGCGCGCAGAGATTCTTGGTTCTTTCGCTTCCCTAATTTCTCTGCGATCTCGGCGCAACTCTGCGGTTCAGCTCTTTCTCTACCGCAAGTAGGCGTCGGTTTTATTGATCCAGTCGGCGCGCGGGGGATTGAAAATGTCAAACGCAAGAGTATCGGCGATCGCCTCGGCCCAGTGCGGCATGTGGGGCGGAATCGCCAGCACTTCGCCCGCGCTCACGACGATTTCTTTGCCATCGATACCAAACTTCAGAGCGCCCTCCAGCACGCAGCTGATCTGCTCGTTGTGGTGGCTGTGTTCGGGCACAAAGCATCCCTTCTTCAACAGAATGCGGGCGACCATGACATTCTGGCCGACTACGAAACGGCGGAAGAGCAGCGGGTTCAGTTCTTCGTTTTCGATTGCGCTCCACGCGACGTGGCGCAACTCGGCCTTTGCCGGCTTGCCTTTTACCTCATTCTTGGCCCGCGTGGTGTTGGTCGTCTTCGTTTTCCTGGCCGCGGATTTCTTGTGGGCAGAAGCTTTCGCTTTCTTCTTTTTCATAAAAGTGGCTCGATGAAGAATATTACAAGCGCCTTGCCCCGGCATAGTGGCGCAGGTACTCTTAAGACATTCCGGTTTGGTCAGGAGAGCTTTCTTACACAACATGGCAGCCGCTCGTTACATCTGGATCGGTGATTCCTTAAGGCCCGCCAGCGAAGGCGTGGTCCCGTTCGTCAGTGCGGCCGTGCAGTATGGATTCGCGGTGTTCGAAGGCATCCGCTGCTACGCGACCGACAAAGGTTCGGCCGTCTTCCGAATGCACGAACATGTGGAGCGCCTCCTCGATTCCGCGCACATCGTCGGCTTTCGCGAACTACCGGTTACGGCCGAACAGGTGCAGACTGCGATCAACCAGACGATTGCGGCCAACGAGTTTTCGTCGTGCTACATCCGCCCCATGATTTATCTGGATGGCGCCATGAGCCTGACCGTCGAGGCGGGCGAGCCGCGTTTCGTGGTTGCGGTATGGGAGTGGAAGGCGTTTCTCGGAGCGGAGGCGAAGGAACGCGGCATCCGCGCCAATATTGCTTCCTTCACGCGGCTGCATCCGAACATCATGATGACCAAGGCCAAGGTCTCGGGAAATTATGTCAGCTCAATTCTGGCCAAGACTGAATCGCAGCGCGCCGGGTTCGATGAGGCGATCATGCTGGGGCCCGATGGCTATGTGGCCGAGTGCACGGGCGAAAATATTTTTGTCGTTCGCAACACAGCAGGCAACAAGACGATCTACACGCCGCCGCGGGCGGGGATTCTGGAGGGGATCACCCGCGACAGCCTGATCACGCTGGCTCGCGATTCGGGCTACTCCGTGGTCGAGGAGCCCATCTCACGCGATCAGCTTTATATCGCCGACGAAGTGTTTGTGTGCGGCACCGCAGCCGAAGTCGTCGCGCTGCGCGAAATTGATTTCCGCGTCATCGGCGAAGGCCAGGCGGGGCCCGTAACCCGCGCCTTGCAGCAGGAGTTCGACAAAGTAGTCAGCGGAAAGCACGCAAGGTCGGCCGAGTGGCTGGCGCCCGTGCTGGCATTGAATGCGGCGGCTCTGAACGACTAGGTTCTAGCTCGATCGGGCCGGGAGAAGAATATGAAGAAGCATCGATTTCGCCGGGAAACCGAAGCCGTTCGCGGTGGCACCGACCTCGGCAAGAAAAACGGACCGCTCGCCACGCCGATCTATCAGACCTCAACCTTCGAAGCCGCCGACATGCAGGAGCAGGTGCGCGTCATTCCCACCGACAGCTTCTACACCCGTTACGGCAATCCCACCAATACCGTCGTCGAAAATGCCATCGCCGAACTGGAAGGCGCCGACGCCGCCCTGTTGTTCTCTTCCGGTATGGCCGCGATCACGACTTCGATTCTCTCGCTGGTGAAGGCGGGAGACCACATCGTGGCGCAGCGCGATATTTATGGCGGAGTCATCAGGTTCCTTTCGACGTGGCTGCCCAAGCTGGGCATCGAGACGACATTCGTCGACACCAACGACATCGAGCAGCACGAGCGCGCCATTCGCCCCAACACCAAACTCCTGCACATTGAGTCGCCGACCAATCCCACCCTGCGCGTTGTCGATCTGGAAAAAATCGCCGCCCTGGCGCGCAAGCACAACATGATTACCACCATCGATTCCACCTTTGCCACGCCCATCAATTGCCGTCCGGCGGAGTGGGGCATCGATCTGGTGCTGCATTCGGGGACAAAATATTTTGCCGGGCATTCCGATCTGATTTGCGGCGTCGCCGCCGGCCGCCGCGATTTGATCGACCAAATCCTTCCCACGCGCACCACGCTCGGCTGCTGCATGGATCCGCATGCCGCCTTTCTGCTGCTGCGCGGCATCAAGACGCTGGCCGTCCGCGTCGAGCGCCAGAACCAAAGCGCGCTCCGGATTGCCGAGTTCCTCAGCCGGCATCCTAAGGTGGCGCGCGTGTACTATCCAATGCTCAAAGGCCATCCGGACTACGCCATCGCAAAGAAACAAATGGCCGGGGCGGGCGCTGTTCTGAGCCTGGAAGTCGAGGGCAGCGGTGCCGACGCCTGCCGTTTAGCTGAAGCGCTCAATCTGTTTACGCTCGCTCCCAGCCTCGGCTCAGTCGATTCGCTGGTGACCATCCCTCTGCTGACCTCGCATTACCGAATCGATCCGGCGCTGCTGAGCAAAATAGGCGTGACCGAGCAAATGATCCGCCTGTCGGTCGGCATCGAACATGTCGACGACCTGATCGCCGATCTGGAAAAAGGGTTAGCCGTACTGAGCCAGGACCGCGTGCGGGCGGGCGTTGCGGATTGACGATTGGTTGAATACTCGCGGCAAATCCCACTCATCGCAAAAAACGCGATGAGTGGGGCACTCGCCAATTGGTCAGAATTTAAACCGTGCGCCAAACTGGAGCTGGCGCGGAGTATTGACGTTGTTGCTGATCACTCCGAACGATTCGCCTTCGCTAGCCACGCCGACTACGCTGTTCACACTCGGGTATCCGTACTGCGCGTAGTTGGTCATGTTATAGCCCGAGATATCGAAGCGCAGCGCCTTCGTTTCGGTGAACTGGAACGTTTTGTAGATGGAGAGGTCGAGATTGCGCGCCCCCCGGGTGCGCACATTGTCGAGGTAGGCGGGAGCAGTTCCCGGAATGTAAGGATTCGGATTGCCCGCGTTTTCGGTGCCAGGCTGCACGAAGCAATTTATGTTGAACCAGTCATTCACCGTGTGCGGAGCCCCTTTCGAGGGATCGCAGATCATATCGGATCGCTGATTGAAGGGGGTCAGCGGATTTCCCGAGCCGGGAGCGTGGATTGGAACCCCTGTACTGAGATAGACAATGGTGTTCACAGTCCAGCCGCCCGCAACGGCGTTGGCTACTCCATGCAGATTGACTGCCTGACCCTTGCCAATGGGTAGGTCGTAAGATGCCTGCCCGGTGAACGAGTACTTGAGGTCTTGCGGGCTGATGGCGTGTTCGTAGCTCAGATTTCTCCAGTCTTGTACCGATCCATTGTGGCTGCCCACGAAACCCAGGGGAGGATTGCCGTCGTCAGTAATCAGCTTAGACCAGGTAAAAGTAGCCAGCGTGGTGAAATGGCCGGTCAGGCGCTTCTGCACTTTCGTCTGCAGCGAGCTGTATTCAGAGTCTCCCGCAGGATACCCGGAGGTGCCGACGCCGGTGCCGAAGCCGCCGCTGCCGAACTGAGGATATTTTTCGAGCGCCATCCACTGCGGCACAGTCGATTGACCGTAAAAGGCGTTCGTCGCAGGCAGGATGGGTTCCCAGGTGTTGGGTACCGCGCAACTCGGGTTGAATATGAAGCACAACGAAGCGCCGTAGTGTGCAATTGTGCCGAGATCGAGCATGTTCTGATCCACGCTGTTGAAAGGCAGAAAAAGTCCGCGGCTACCCACATATCCAGCGCTCACCACTATCTGATGCGGGAGTTCATATTCCAGACCAAAGTTGAAGTTGTAGGTGGTGGGCGTGCGCTGAGCATGCTGCACGGTGTTGAGGGTGATTCCCAAGTTATTGGCCAAGCCGGCGGGTGCTGTTGTGAAAATGGGGATGAGCCCATTGGGATAGGGATTGCTTAGCGAATACGGCTCGGTGAAATTATCGGCGGGGAGTACAGGGCCCCCTGAGATGGTACACGCCGACGAACCGTAAAAAACCCAATTGGTATCGAGGTTTGGGCAGTTGGAGTTCTGAAAGGTGCTGGAAGAGAATCCGTCGGTATTGATGAAGGCGCCGGCCGTCATCTCGGTGCTGGGCCCATAGTAGAAGCCGACGCCGCCGCGGATTACAAAATGGGTGATGGGCTGGAAAGCAAAAGCGAACCGGGGCCCGAAGTCGTGCATGTTGGTTTTGAAAGGAGAACGGTTGCCGCTGTTATTGAAGATTTCCGCGCCCGTATAGGAGACGCCGTTGTCGGTGTTGGTCGCGTTGGGATCAAAGTATTCCTGGCGGTTAAAACGCTCGTTGCGCCCACCGAAAATGTCCCAGCGCAGACCGGCCGTAATCGTCAACTTCGTCGTGGCGTGGTAAGTGTCTTCGACAAACGCCGCGTAGTAGGGGTTGGATTCGGCGGCGTATACGGGTCTGTCGAACTCGCCACCATCACCCATGCCGATGAGCATGGAAGCGTAGTCGCTGCCGCCGACTAGATTGCCTGAGGCGGGCGAGGTTTGTTGATCGGTACCACCATAACCAAAACTGTAGGTGCCGGCAGGGGCGTAGGGCTGGCCTACGTTGAAATAGCGTTTCATCCATTCGAAGCCGGTGGAGATTTGGTGTTTGCCGTAAATTTTCGTCAAGGTGACGTTGGCGTCACTATTCTCGCTGGCATCGACGAAGTTGTTGTAATCGGCGGTGCCGCCAACTCCGCCACCGTAGTCGTCGAAAAGCATGAACGGAAGCTGTTTGACGACCTGCTGCGCAGCCAGCGCGGCGGGAAAACCCACCGTAGTGCCATTTACGGAGCCCAGGTTCGTGATATCGGTGTTCAAGTACGACGGCGGACCTCCTTGCTTTTCGTAGCGGCGGGTAAACGAGTAGCGCAAGTTCAGGACGGTAGAAGCATTAAGGGTCAGGTCATCCGCCACCAAGGCGCTGCGGCCGTTCGTGGTGTTCAGGGCATAATCGGGGTCCCAGCCTGGGCTGGGAAAGACGTTGGCGGTGGAAAACTTCAACTTGTCATAGGAAAAGCGGGTGAAGAAGCGCTGCTTTTCGCTCTGGGCCCAATCCACCCGGACGTCGAACCGGTGCGCTTTGAACGGATCCAATCCCGGAACGGCGTAATTATAACCAGTTACGGGGTTAAGGTCCGTCGTCGCCTGATCGCAGGTCGACGGGGTGGGGTAGTTGCACTTGGGCATATTCGCCAAGTAGAGCAAGGCGATGGGGTTTGGATTCGGGATGATGTTGCCGGGGAAGGCTTGCCGCGTACCATCGGGATTATCGGGCTGAGTAGGATCGTAGATGGTAAACCCCATCTGCGAGAAATTGCCCGTTCTTTCCAGACTCGTGGGGACGTTGTAAGTCTTGAGCCCTTCGAATTGTTCCTGCTGCGTATCCTCGTAATCGCCGAAGAAAAACAGCTTGTCTTTCTTGATTGCTCCACCAATCGCGCCACCTTCCTGATAACGATAGAAAGAGGGTGGGGTATTGGCTTGGCCGTTCGCTATTTCACTGTCCTTGTTGAAGCCGTCGTTGGCGGCCAGTACGTCGGGACGGAATTCGCCAAAAATATCGCCGTGGATTTTATTGGTGCCAGACTTGGTGACCAGGCTGATGACGCCTGCACCGCCGCTCTGATACGAGGCAGGCGTATTTTGGGTTTCGACGCGAACTTCCTCCACGCCATCTTCGGGAATTTCCATGGCGGGAATAATGGCGGCGGAGTTGTTTTCTGAGATGCCAATCGGTGCGCCGTCGACCATGTAGTAGACCGAACCCACGAGCGATCCGTTGATGGTGTCGGCGGAGACATCAACTCCGGGACGTCCAACTGAAATATTCTGAATGGACTGCATCGAGTCGCTGGAGTTGGGCGAACCGTTGACAGCATTCACGCCCGCACTCAACTGGATAAGATCGAAAACGTTGCGGGCCACCAAAGGCACGCGGTCAATCGCCTCGGCCGGGATGAGCGAGCCGACGGTAGAGTTGCTGGCCTCGACTAACTCGACTCCCTCGGTGACGGTGACGGTCTCGGTGGCGGCGCCGACTTGCAGAGTGATATTGACCTCGGTGACCTGATCGACGCTAACCGTGATTTTTTCCTGGGCAACGCTCTTGAATCCCGTCTCGCTGGCGGTGACTTTGTAGACGCCGGGATTGAGGGAGAGGAAGGTGTAGAGTCCCGCGCCGCTGGTGACGGTGTGCTGCGTCACTCCGGTTGCGGGGTTCAGCAGGACCACCTTGGCTCGGGGAATGAGAGCCCCGGCTGGGTCGGAGACCAAGCCGCTGATGCTGCCCCTGCCGGCCTGGGCAAGCGCGATCGAACCCGCGCAGAGGAGAAGAACACACATAGCAAGAAAATTACGCACTGTCGTGGCCATTGCATTTCTGCGATTCATGAACAGCCTCCTAACCCAAAGTCGCAACGCGACATTCAATAGCGCCGGTGTGGTCATGCACCGTGCCGGCGTTCCATCCTCAAAAGCAGCCGAATACCTTTATTAAAACGTATCAATACTGCGTCAGGTGTCTGGCGCTGTCAAGAGAAAACGCGATGCGTCCAGGGCCACTACTTCAAGCTGCGCGTCGACTCGCGCACGATCAGCTCGGGAACGATGCGGCGGTGAGTGGCGCGGACGGGCTGCTTTTCGACCGTAGCATTGGCATCGGATTGAGTATGAGCATCGATCGCCTCCAGCACGATCGTCGCCGCTGCCGTTCCCATACTCTCCATCGGCTGGCGCACCGTGGTCAGCGAGGGAGTGTAGATCGCGGCCGGCGAAACGTCGTCAAAGCCGACCACCGAACATTGATCCGGAACGCGAATCCCGGCCTTGGCGAGCGCGCGAATCGCCCCGAACGCCGTCATATCGTCAAAGGCCATCAGCGCAGTGAAGGAACGCCGCCGGCGCAGCAATTCTCCCGTCAGCTTGTAACCGTCCTCGAAACTGGAGAACGGGTCGCGCGACTCCGGCAGGTCGACGATCAGCCGCGGGTCGAGTTCGAGGTTCCGTTCACCGGCCATCGTACGTACGCCGCGCCATCGCGGTTCGGTGTCCGACAACTGGCGCGGACCGCGGATAAACGCGATCTTACGATGGCCCAGCGAATACAAATGGTCAAGCGCCGCTCGGGCGCCCAGATTGTTGTCGACGATCACCGAGCTGATGTTGTCGTTTTTCAATTCGCGCCCGACCACCGCGGTCGGAATGTTGTGCTTCTCCAGATCGGCCAGCAAGTCGATGTCGACGAACAGCCAGTTGGCGAGGACGACGAGCCCCTCGATGCGCCGGTCCAGCAACATTTCCAGATAGCGTTCGAAACGGCTCCGCTCGTTGTGAACGTCGGTAAGAATCGGCAGGAACGACGACTGATAGAGAGTGTTCTCGATGCCGCGCAGCACCAGCGTGCAGTACGGATCGGTCATGTCGAAAACCATGACGCCAACGGTATGGCTGCGCCGCCCGCGCAGCGAGCGCGCAAACAGGTTGGGACGGTATCCGAGTTGCGCCGCCGCGCGCTGGATGCGTTCTTTGGTGGTGTCGGGAATGTAACGCGCGAGCGGCGCGTTGTTCAGAACAATGGAAACCGTGGCGGAAGAGAATCCGCTGCGTTCGGCCACGTCGCGTATGGTGACCGCGGCTGGCTGCGACCGCTTCCGCGAAGTCTCGCTCGTCGAACCTCGACGGGACTTGTCCGGCGAAGCGCCTCGCGCTGGCTTTGAATCGGCAGGTTCCATGTCCCTTGAGACGCGCTCCTTGTGTTTCGCCCTCTTGCTGGGCGGACACTACAGGACGGTGAATCGAGTGTCAAGCATCGGAGATTAACAAGCAGTCGCGGAAACGAGCGGCTTCAGCGGGCGGCCCGCACGCACTCCATGATTTCCGCTTCGCTCAGCGTGTGGTCGCTCGCCTTGGCGCATTTGTAGATGCGCTCGACAACTTCGTCGCTCGCGGGCAGCCCGCGATGCTCCAGCCAGAACAGAACGTTCGATTTCCCGCTCATCGGTCCGATGTCGATGATCTGTTCCAGACCGAAGTAGTGCGAAGGCACGCCGGAATACACGGTGTTCGCGAGTTCCGTGTCATTCTTCTTATAGGCCTTGATGAGGGCCGCCGCATGCACGCCGGTCGCGGTGCGAAACGCGTCCTCGCCGACTACCGGATAGTTCGCCGGAATCGGAACGCCCGTCGCGACTGAAACAGCCTCGCAATATTGCTTGAGCTTGGTCAGGTCCTGCCGGTCCCAGGGCGCGATGCCCATGAGCTTCAGATTGACGAGCATCTGATCCATCTGCGTGTTGCCGACGCGCTCGCCGATCCCAAGCGCGGTCGCGTGGATGCAATCCGCGCCCGCCACCAAAGCCGCCATGGCGTTGGCGGTTGCCAGCCCCCGATCGCAGTGTCCGTGCCACTCGACGCGAATTTTTTGGCCGGATGGCTTCACCACCTGTTCCAGCACAAACTTGACCAGCGCCACCGTGCCCATAGGCGTCGCGTGTCCAGCGGTGTCGCACAATACCAGAGCGTGCGCTCCATAATTGATGGCCGCGGCGTTCAGTTGCTTCACCGTTTCCGGATCGCAGCGCGTCGTGTCTTCGGTGGTGTACATGACTTCGAGGCCGAGCGAGACCGCGTATTTGACTGCCTTTTCGGTGGTTTGCAGCAGGAAATCGCCATTCCAGCCCTCGGTGTAACGGCGGATGGGGCTGGTTCCAAGAAACGCAGCGGCCTCGATGGCAAGGCCGGTTTTCTGCACGATCTCGGCAATCGGGCGAATGTCGTTTTCGTGCGTGCGCGCGGCGCAGTACGCCGTGATCTTCATTTTGTGGGCGACAATCTCTCGCGCCAGCGCCGTGACGTGCTCCACAGCGCGCGGACCTGCTCCCGGAAGCCCGAGGTCGAGCGTGTTGATGCCGAGCCCTTCCATCAAGTGCAGGATTTCGATCTTCTGCTCAATCGATGGATCGCGGACCGAAGGCGATTGCAATCCGTCGCGCAGCGTCTCATCCGTCAGGCGTACAGGCCCCGGCGGATGCAGCGACTTCGGATACAGAGTATTCCAGTCGTAGATGAGTTCTGAGATGTTCACGGGAAATCAGGTGTCAGGTCTTAGGTGTCAGGTCTTAGGTGTCAGGTCTTAGGTGTCAGGTCTCAGGAAAACCGGGTCTCGATCCTGAAACCTGAGACCTGACGCCTGCGACCTCTACTTCGGCTTCTCTTCCTTCGGAGGAATCGTCAACCCGAACACCGAAAGCTGACCTTGCCCCGCGACGTTCATCCCGCGTGGATCGTCGGGACTGGGCAGATAGAGCGTCTGACAAAACTCGCAGCGATAGACTTCGGCATCCGCACCCCAGGCCTTCTCCACGCAGCCGCATTCCTGTTCGAGCACGTCCACCGCGTAGAACCACCGTTTCAGGTGTCCCCCGCAGAACTTGCCCTTCTCGTTTTTCTCGTTGCAGGCACGCTGGCCCGTCTTCTTGATCTTGACTTTGTGGTTGGGGAGTTGCGGAGTCGTGCTCGAAGCCGCGATTGCCGTTTCGCCGGAAGCCATGAAATCTCCTGCGCGCGTAGTGAAAAGCCGCTTCCGCTATTTTACTCAGCCTCGCCCTTCGCACCAAGGCCAGCCCGGCCTGCGGCAAAGGTGTCGTCGAAAGGGTATCGGCTTCTGCCCGATTCAGGAGCGCCGAGCGGCGCCCGCGGAGCTGGTGACTTGGTGCGCCCAGCGCATGGCTTCATTCGACGTTTCCGCCACAAACGACAGCGACAGCTTGAGCTGTTTCCCCAGGTGCGTGACGCGTTCCCAGTCGCCGGCTTCGCGCGCCACCATAAGGTCGTAAACCGGCGAAAGGGGCGTCCGCTTGCCCGTCTTGGCACAGAGCAACTGGGCCTTGATGTCAGGGGCAAGACTCAACTCCTCGATCACCATCCCAATCGGCACCGCCAGAATCGCATCCATCAGCGAGAGCATCCCCATCAGGAACAAATCGGTTGCGCCGTGTTCGACCCGGGGTGCAACCAACTCGCAGAATCGAGCCCGCACCAGCGACGACAGAACCAGGTCGGAAGACTTTTCCTGACCCATGACCAGAGTCGTCGCCATACGCAACCACCGGACCGACTCCCGTTCCCCCAGCAGGTTCAGCGCATGCCGAATGGATAAAACGGGCGCTGGCAACCCGAGCAGTGGAGAGTTCAAATAGCGCAGCAACCGATAGCAAAGCGCGGGCTCCCGCTTCACCAAATCTTCAATCTCCGTAAAATCCACTTCGGCCTTCGAGATCGCGCTCAGCAGGCGCACGTAGGTGATTTGGGTGGCGGAAATCTGCCGGGCTTGCTGAATTTCGGGACGACGAAAGAAATATCCCTGAAACCGCGTGAACCCATTGTTCTTGGCTACCAGAAAAGTGTCCCGAGTTTCCACTTTTTGCGCCAGCATTCGGCAATGCTCGCTGCCATGGAGAGCGATCAGAATCGCACTCTGCTCCGGCGTCACCGTCCTGATGTCGACTTTGATGAAGTCGGCATAGGGAACGAGCGCTTCCCGGTCGTCGCCCGCAACAAAATTGTCCAAAGCGATCGAATATCCGCCCCGTTTGAGCCGCTTGCACGCCTCCTTCACTTCTTCGTCGGCCGCCACCGTTTCCTGAATCTCAACCACCACCTCGTTGGGCGGCAACAGCGCGAAGTATTCGGTCAACAACATTTGCCGCGAACAATTGATGAACGCAGGGTGCCCGTCGCATAACACATCGAGCCCCACCATATTCAGCGCGTCAATGGTCGCCGAAGTGGCGCGCTCGGGGTCGGAGGTAAACCGATTCTGTCCCGGACCCTCGCGAAAAAACAATTCGTAGCCGACGACCTCCTCGTCGGACGTCAGAATCGGCTGACGCGCGATGCAGGGACTGGTTTTTTCCACTGAAGCCGTTGGAGCGGGAGTATCCATGCATGCTTCTCATCGGCATTTGGCCTTACAGACTTCATCCCGTTGCATGCCACCGAAGGATGTGTCCCTCTTACCGTTGAGATGCCGGGCAGGGATGCTCCTTTTAGCCGAACTCCTTCCGCGGCGTCGCCTGATCCGCGCCCACGCGTCCAACCGTCATTTCGGCGACGAAATAGTTTTCGCCCTTCATCGGGACGCCAGCCATCCGTCGCAGCATCGCGATCTGGCCGACGTGGGTGAGCGCATCGGCGATCGGGCCCTGAAACAATTTTTCGGCGGGGGCTTGCAGCGGCTTTTCCGATGCCAGATAGTCGTCGAACTTCTTCAAGGCGGCGAAAAAACGCTCGCACTCTTTTTCCCACGCGAGCGGAGCGGAATCGTGCCATTCGCGGCGACCGTCGGCCATCGAAAGAGCCCAATCCATCAGGTCGCCCATGTGCGCGAGAATCTTCCCCGGCGTGCGCGACGTTTCCGGCGAGTCGTGTTCCGCAAAAGCAGGCCCAGGATTGCGAATGGCTTTTGCTCCTCGATACGCGAGGGTAGCAAGGGTGTGGCGCAACAACGCGCGAGAATCGCTCATGGATATGCTTCCTTCTTGAGATTCGAACTTCGCTCATCATTTTCATCCGGAATGGCGTTTCTTGTCATCCCCCCGAGCCGCAATAATGGTCTGTTTTTGAGATCTGAACCCCTGATCGATCATGTTTGGAATTTGTGAGGATTGGTGAGACTATTGGGTCAGAGAACGGCAGGAGCGGCGGCATGAAAAACCGAATTGCTATGTGGGCGAGTGCAGGCTTTCTTGTGGCAAGCTTCTGGGCGCTTTATTTCTCTCCCCCCGCCCCAACTCCGATAACTTCAGCCGGGCTGGCTTGGACTCTCGCCCGTGTAACTTGCCCAGTTGTGTTTGCCAGTTTTTACTTTCATTTCCCCCTCGGTGTGTATTGGACCTTGTTTGCGAATGCTGCGACGTATGCTCTGGTCGGTCTGATCATGGAAAGCACGCGGCAACAACTAAAGCAGACGAAATAATTCGAAACAGCCCACCCCTCGACCGGCGGATCGTCGTCGACAGCCCAATCAGCCCGACAAGCCACGCCGTGCGCCACGCCGTGCGCCACGCCGTGCGCCGCGTTGCCGATCTCCCCGCCGCTCTGCTACTTTGAATGGTTCTGTCCGCCATTTGCGGACTCCGTGGGGAGACGAATATGCCAGCCATCAAATTCCGTGGTGTGGATTTCATCGAATTCGACACGTTGCTGAACGACGACGAGCGTCTAGTGCGAGACACTGCGCGCAAGTTCATCGAAGACAACCTCGTCCCGATCATTGAGGAGTGCAACCGCGCCGGCCGCTTCCCCCGCGAACTGGTAAAGCCCATGGCCGACCTAGGATTCTTCGGCGCATCGCTCGAAGGCTACGGCTGCGCCGGTATGTCGAACGTCGAATACGGCTTAGTCACGCAGGAACTCGAACGCGGCGATTCCGGCGTGCGCTCGTTTGTCAGCGTGCAGTCGGCGCTGGTGATGTATCCCATTTACACCTTCGGGTCAGACGACCAGAAAAACACCTGGCTCCCTGCCATGCAGAAAGGCGAAAAGCTCGGCTGCTTCGGCTTGACCGAACCCGATTTCGGATCGAATCCCGGAGGCATGAGAACGCGCGCCCGCAAGGTTGGCAAAGAATATGTATTAAACGGCGAGAAGATGTGGATCACCTCCGGCACCATCGCCGACGTGGCCGTGATCTGGGCCAAGGTCGAAAACGAAGACAATAAAGTGCGCGGATTTCTGGTCGAGACCGACCGCCCCGGATTCAAAGCCGACGACATTCACGGCAAGTGGTCGCTGCGCGCTTCGGTGACGTCGGGCTTGTCTTTGCAGGATGTGCACATCCCCGACTCGAACCTCCTGCCCGGAACGGGCGGATTGAAGTCTCCGCTGATGTGCTTGAATCAGGCGCGCTACGGAATCTCATGGGGCGCAGTCGGCGCGGCGATGGCGTGCTACGACTGCGCGCTCCAATATTCACTGCTGCGGAAGCAGTTCCGCGATCAGCCCATCGCCTCGCATCAACTCGTCCAGCAAAAGCTCACCTGGATGATCAACGAAATCACCAAAGCGCAATTATTAGTGCTGCAAGTCGGACGATTGAAAGATGCCGGAAAAGTGCAGCATCAACACATTTCCATGGCCAAGAGAAACAATGTCTGGATGGCCCTCGAATGCGCCCGCCTCTCACGAGATATTCTCGGAGCGAACGGCGTGGCCGACGATTACCCCATCATGCGGCACCTGATGAACCTTGAAAGCGTAAAGACCTACGAAGGCACGCATGACATCCACACGCTGATTATCGGGGCCAGCGTGACAGGGATTGACGCGTTCTAGAGACAACGCGCGGGCGTCGCTGCCCGCATCGTCTCATCAGGCTGAATACAACTCCCCCAGCAACTCATACGCCCGCCGCAGGTGCGGAATCACGATCGTTCCTCCCACCACCATCGCCACGTTGATCGCTTCTTCCTGCTCCGCGCGCGTCACCCCCAGTCGATAGCACTGAATCGCGTGATAGCTGATGCAGTCGTCGCAACGCAGGCATGCCGAGGCGACCATGCCCATCAATTCCTTGGACTTCGCCGTCAAAGCGCCGTCCATGTAGGTGTTGTGATCGAGATTGTAGAGGCGCTTAACCAGAAAATTATCGGCCTTGTCTACGTTTTCATTCAGCCGCTTGCGAGTGTCCAGAAATCGCCGGGCAAGTTCGCTCTTCTCCGCCACCTGCTTCTCGGTGAAGACGTAGGTCGGTTCTTTGCGGTCGGTGGTCATGATCGAAAGATTACCAGACGGTTTTGCCGCATGGAATGTTGACGGGAGTTTCCGCGCCACACCCCTGTGACGCACGCCCTTCCCTAACCGCCTCGAAGGGGCTATATTTCCTAGTCGCATTTCTAGGAGGCATTCATGGCAACTCAAACCCGTCCCGAACCGCACGCCAAAAATTTTGGGGAAAACATCGAGAGTGATCTGGCGCTGGAATTTTTGCGCGTGGTCGAGAACGCGGCCATCGAATCGGCGCGTACCATGGGCCAGGGAGACCGTCCGCTCAGCGATCAGGCCGCCACCGAGGCCATGCGCCAAACCATGGACACCGTCCCCATGCACGGCACCATCGTCATCGGCGAAGGCGAGCGCGACGACGCTCCCATGCTCTACATCGGCGAGCAGGTCGGCGGCCCTTATAAGGACGGACGCGACGTTCCCCATGTCGACATCGCCGTCGATCCGCTCGAAGGCACCAACCTCTGCGCCACCGGATCGCCCGGAGCCATCACCGTCCTCGCCGCTTCCGAAAAGGGCGGCCTGCTGCATGCTCCCGACTGCTACATGGAAAAGATTGTCGTCGGCCCCTCGTGCAAAAACGCGGTGGAACTCGACGCTCCGGTGGCTGTCAATCTAAAGAACATCGCGCGCCGCATGCATCGCGGCGTCGACGATCTGGTCGTGGTCGTGCTCGACCGTCCCCGCCACGAAAAGCTGATCTCCGACATACGCAAGGCCGGAGCGCGCATCAAGCTGATCGGCGACGGCGATCTTTCGGCCGGCATTGCCGCGGCGGTCGAAGGAACCGGCGTGCATGCCGTCATGGGATCGGGCGGCGCTCCCGAAGGAGTGATTACCGCGGCTGCCATCCGCTGCCTCAATGGATACATGCAGGGACGCCTGGTGATCGACAAGCCCGAACTCGAAGAACGCATCGCGAAGATGGGAATCAAAGACAAAAAGAAAATTTACGAAGCCGAAGACCTGGCTCCCGGCAAACAGATGATCTTCGCCGCAACCGGCGTGACCGAAGGCTCGCTGTTAAAAGGCGTCCGCTTCTTCGGCGAAGGCACTCGCACCTCTTCGATCATCCTGACTCTGAGGACGGGACGCGTCCGCTTCATCGACAGCATCCACCTGGATAAGGGCCCGGATGTGCGGGTCAGCTTCTCGTAGGGCAGTTGTCAGTCGTTAGTCGCTAGTCGTCAGGAAAAAACCGTTGCGGCTCTGAAGACTTCTGCGCGCGTTTGGGGACTCGTCGCCTGTTTTTTGGGGATGTTTACTGGTTGGCACCCCTACCCCCCCTCAACCGGTCCTTAAAAACAAATGACTTAGGTTGATTATACCGCCAGGTCTTTGGGGAATAAGGACTTACAGGTAAAGTCTTTATAAAAAAGTGACTTAGCTTGGTCTTCGCGGATTTCCGCCGCAATGAAGCCCGGTTCCTCGCTCGACGTAACAAGCCCGCTTGCCATGGCAACCTTGGGATAGCCTGGGCCGGCGATGAAGATTTCAAAGATCAGTTCCAGCTACCGCGCCCCCTAGGAGGCATACTTGGAAAAGCTTGGGCTGGGATACTTCTATTGTATCGTGGGGTGTCAATAGGGGATTTTGTAAGGTGAGGTCAGAGGTTGAAATCCAACTTGCCCTTATTAAGGTTTTCCCTTATTATGGGTTTATGAATATCACGCTTTCTCTCGACGACGATCTGGTCAAGGAAGTGCGCAAAATCGCGGTCGAGCGCGATACCACTCTGACCGGATTGGTGCGGTCCTACCTGCAGGAAATAGCCGAAGAACACGCCAAGTCGGGCCGCAAGCGCAGGGAGTTGGAAGCGCTTCGAGAAAGCTTCGAGAAGTATCAGTTCAACATAGGGAAGCGTACTTGGACACGAGCAGACCTGCATGAGCGGCGGTGACTTCCTCGATACCAACGTGTTCGTATATGCGTTTCAGTTCAATGATCGCGAGAAACAGCGAGTCGCGCGAGAACTGGTGGAAGCTGCAGTCGCGGGGAAGTTCGTGATTTCAGTGCAGGTCTTGTCCGAATTTGCATCCACGTTACTTCACAAAGCTTCGCCATTAGCGACTCCCGAAGCTGTGATTGCGATCTTAGACGATCTCTCCCCCGTCAGGCTTGTCACCGCCGATGGCGAGCTGGTCCGACGCGCCGTCGAAGCGCGCGCGGCTTATGGACTCCACTTCTATGACGGCATGATCATTGCCGCCGCCGAACGCGCGGGTTGCGCACGAATTCTGTCGGAAGACTTCAATGCAGGGCAGGAATATTTCGGCGTCCTGGTGACGAATCCATTCCTCTAGTCTGCGTCTCGACCTGCATTTCTCCTGCTACAATCGCTAGCCTTATGATGCAATGGAACTTGCTGCCCGACAGAAACGTACCTCTCCTGTGCTGTTAAGGGTCTGGTAGGCGTTCAAAGCGAATCTCACGGAGTCGGTTTTGGAAGAAGCCCAGGTTGTCGGATTGCTGGTCCGTCGCTGCGTAGGGGGCGATGCCGCGGCTTGGGAAGAGATTGTGCAGCGCTACCACCGGCGGATTTACAACGTCTGCTACCGCTTTGCCGGCGATTCCGACAACGCGCAGGACCTCACCCAAGAGGTCTTTATCAAGATGTATCGCACGTTAAACACATACGATTCCGGTAAGGGCGCGTTCATGACCTGGGTCACCGCTATTACGCGCAATCTGCTGGTCGATCACTTCCGCAAGACGAAAGGCGACCGGATCACGGATTCGCTCGATTCCACGGCTTCCGAGCATGAGGATGCGCAGCCGCTGAGCGAGCGGATCGCGGACGGCGGACTGGCTCCGGATGCGGCGGTGCAGAAGCGAGAAACACGGGAAATGGTGCATTTGGCGCTGCAAAGTCTGTCTCCGGAGCTGCGGGAGGCGGTGATTTTGCGGGATCTGCAGGACATGGACTATCGGGAAATCGCTACGGCTTTGAGGGTTCCGGAGGGGACCGTCAAGTCAAGAATTAACCGGGGACGAGCGGAACTAGCGCGCCTCCTACAACGTACATATAAACAGGTGATTTGATGGTAGACGAAACCAAACACGGAATCGACTGCACGGAGTTCGAAGCACTGCTTAGCGACGCGATGGACGGTGACGGGCTAAGCGCGGCGCGCAAGCAGAGCTTCGAGGCTCATCGGCATGTCTGCGCGGTCTGCGGGCCGCTATTTGCGGACGCGCAGGCGGGACGCGAGTGGCTGCGGTCGCTCGAAGCGGTTGAGCCTCCGGCGCATCTGGTGCACAACATTCTCGTGGCTACCAGTGGCGTGGTAAGTCGGCGGACGCTGCCGACACGGGCCGATGGGCGGACCACTCCGTTGGGCGAGCGGGCGCGGGAGTGGTGGGATTCGTATGCTGCTCCGGTCTCGGCGTTCGTGCGGCAGCCGCGGTTTGCCATGTCGTTCGGGATGATCTTCTTCTCGTTTTCGCTGGGGTTGAGCGTGGCGGGAGTGAAGCCGAAGGATGTGGCGAAGGTTTCGCTGCGGCCGGCGGTGGTCCGTCATGCGTATAACGACGCGCAAATCAAGGTGGTGCAGTATTACGACAATATTCGGTTCGTGTATGAGATCGAATCGAAGGTGCGCGAGCTGAAGCGGGCCAACACTCCCGCGGAACCGGCGGAACAGAAGCAGAATCCCAAGAACAACACCAGCGGGCAACCGGAACAGAGACAAGATCGGAATTACTCGCAGGATTACAACCAGCCGGTGTTTGCCGCGCTGAGAGAAGCTCCACCGGCTGTGAGCACGACCACGAATCGGAGGTCTGTATGAACTGCGCCAATCATGCTGATGCGTCAGCAGTGGCCTATTGCCGCACTTGCGGAAAGGCACTGTGCGCGAACTGTACACGTCCCGTGCGGGGCGTGATCTATTGCGAGGACTGCCTGGGAGCGAAGATGGAAGGCGTTCCGGCGGGAGCTGCCACGGGCACTGCGGGGTTTACTCCGGTCACGTTCAATCCCGCGCCGGGGCAGGTGCCTCCCGCGGCGGCGGGAACTGGCAGCGGGCCGAATCCGACCGTGGCGGGAATTCTCGCCGGATTTTTTCCCTTCGGCGTGGGCGCGGTCTACACCGCGCAGTACGCCAAGGGATTGGCTCATCTGGCCATTTTTGTACTGCTCATCGCCGGATGCAACGCCGCTGACAACGACCACTCGTCGGCGCTGGGCGTTTTCTGCGGACTGGGCATCGCGTTCTTCGTCGTTTACCAGATTCTTGACGCGGTGCGCTCGGCCAAGGCGATTCAGATGTCCCAACCAGTGCCGGATCCATTCGGTCTGGCGGCAACTTTTGGCGGCGGGACTAAGATCGAGACGAGCAAGGTTCCGATGGGCGCGATTGTGCTGATTTTGCTGGGTGTGCTCTTCCTGCTCAACACTCTGGGCTTGACGGAATATGGGCTGGATCGTTTTTGGCCGCTGATTTTGATCTTCCTCGGCGGCTGGCTGTTCGCGCGTAATTGGGGAGTCGTCCCTGGAGGCTGTGCAGGTTGCCAATGTGCGCGTTGCAGAACACGGCGGATCATGGGACCGGTGGTGCTTTTGACCGTCGGCGTACTGTTCCAGTTGCAGAACATGGACCTGGCGGGTCTGCACTTTCACCGCACCTGGCCAGTCATTCTGCTGGTCATTGGCGCGGTCAAATTGCTGCAGGGGAACGCATCGACGGAGGGACATGTGGCG
>Ga0302283_1000344_pt1 | contig 37410 bp, 30 predicted proteins | sample III_Fen_E1_4_FD_198770 | JGI IMG/M metagenome (GOLD analysis project Ga0302283, IMG submission 198770) | Peat permafrost microbial communities from Stordalen Mire near Abisko, Sweden - III_Fen_E1_4 | ecosystem: Environmental > Terrestrial > Soil > Wetlands > Permafrost | place: Sweden: Abisko... | reverse complement strand
GGGGACCAGGAACCCGGTCAGGGTGGCGCTGGTGTTGCTCCCGGACTTGACGACGTCGAGCCCGTCGAAGAGGGCCAGGTTGCGCAGGGTGTCGCCGGGGAGCTGGTAGAACGCGACCAGCGCCCAGCCGCCGTAGAGCACGCTCACGTCGACGTTGGCGAAGGGCGCCACCGCGATGCCGCTCACCCGGTAGGCGCCGCTGCCGTTCTGCTGCACCAGGGAGGTGACGTCGGCGACCGACTGATAGGCGTTGTCGAGGCCCGGCACCCAGGACTGGAGCGCGGTGATGGTGGTCGGGCCGAAGGCGCCGGCGCCCACCCGGTCGAGGGTGACCGTGGTGCCCGCCACGTTGGTCACGTTGTTCGCCGACCAGTAGAGGAAGGCCTGGGTGACGGTGGCCCCCGGCGGCACCGTCAGGATCGCCGAGCTGCGCGCCTGGGCGGCCGTCGTGTTGATGTCGGCCAGGCACTGCCCGACCGTCGGATCATCCGCCCACCAGTACAGGTCCGGGGAGCTGTCGTCCTGGTCGGCGGTGCTCTGCGACGAGCACGCCATCGGCGAGATCGTCCCGACGACCGGCGCGGGCGTGCCCGGATCGCAGTCCAGGCCGATGGTGTTGCCGATGAGGAGGAAATCCCCCTGCTGGTTCACCTGGACGCGCAGAACGGGGGCGGCCTGCGCGGTCGCGCCGGCGCAGACGAGGGTGGCGAGGCAAGCGGTGCCAATCGTTCTTCTCATGGGGCTCTTCACCTTGCGTTCAGTTGGCGCCCGCCTTGGGCTTCCTGTCGAGGATCTTGAACTGGACGCGGCGGTTTTTCTGCCGACCGGCGTCCGTCTTGTTGTCGGCGATCGGCACGTCCTGCCCGTAGCCGCGGGCCTCCAGGCGGCCAGCCTCGATGCCGCGGAAGACCAGCGCCTTGAGCACGGCCTCGGCGCGGCGCTGCGAGAGCCCCTTGTTGAGCTGCGCGGTCCCGCGGTTGTCGGTGTGGCCCTGGACCTCGACGTGGAGGATGTCCTTGTGGTCCTTGAAGACCTCCGCGACGTTGTCGAGCAGCCCGTCGCTGACCTTCTTGATGGTCGCCTTGCCGGTGTCGAACTCCACCTGCTCGAGGATGATGATCTCCTTGTCGGTGACGTGGACCCGCGGGCAGCCGTTCCGCGCCGGATCGGGGTCGGCAGGGCCCTTCTCCTCGGGGCAGGCGTCCTTGTCGTCGGTGATGCCGTCGCCGTCGGTGTCGGGCGGGCAGCCGTTGGTCTTGGGGTCGTCGGTCTTGACGCCCTTCACGTCGGGACAAGCGTCCTCGTCGTCGGGGATGCCGTCGCCGTCACGGTCGGGCGGGCAGCCGTTCTTCTTGGGATCGTCGTTGGCGACGCCCTTGACCTTGGGGCAGGCGTCCTTGGCGTCGGGGATGCCGTCGCCGTCGGTGTCGAGGTCGGGCGGGCAGCCGTTGAGCTTGGGATCGTCGTTCTTGGGGCCCTTGACGTCGGGACAGGCATCCTCGTCGTCGATGATGCCGTCGCCGTCGCGATCGGGCGGGCAGCCGTTGGTCTTGGGGTCGTCGGTCTTGACGCCCTTCACGTCGGGGCAGGCGTCCTCGTCGTCGAAGATGCCGTCGCCGTCGCGGTCGAGGCGCTCGCGCTTCTTCTGCTCCGGCGTGTAGCCGATCATGAGGATGCCGCGAAAATCCGGGGTGCCGGGGCTCAGGGTGAGGCCCGGGCCGAGGCCCATGCCGATCTCCAGGTCGTCGAGGACGCGGTAGCGGGCGTCGAAGAGGATCTCGAGGTTGGTCGACCGCTTGAGGTTGTCCTGCGACGTCTGGGCGCTGGCGAGCGTGAAGGCGCCGTACATCTCCGGCCCGATCTGGACGTGCCGCGCGTCGCCGAGGAGCACGCCGAGGCCGGCGCCGACGTTGAACTGGGTGCCCTGGGTGACCCCGCCGAAGACCTCGGTGGAGCGGAACTCCGGGCCCATCGCGGCCGACCAGACGATGCGATCGCCGCCGCGCCCGCCGAGGAGGAGGTGCGGCTCCGCCCGGACCTTGCCGTCGCCCACGTACGCGTTGGTGGGCCCGGTCGGGAACCACACGTAGGCGCCGACGCCGATCTGGAACGGGTCGTCGTACTCACCCCAGATGCGGACGCGCGCGCCGCCGCGCAGCTCCCCCATCTGCGCCTTGTCCGGCGAGGGGAACGAGACGCCCCCCACCTTGGGGCTGGCGCCCGACTGCACCAGCGCGATGGGGATGTCGACGTTGATCAGCAGCCGGTTCCACAGGGCGAGCGAGCCGTTGATGTGGAGGAACAGATCGCTGGCGACGACCGCCCCCTCGTTGGTGTTGTTGGTGACCGAGCGGAGCACCAGGGGGTCGTGCGCGTAGTCGAGCAGCACGCCGGCGTGGACGTCGAGGTGACCGGCCACGAACGGCGAGGGGACGCCGAACATGCGGTCCCCCATGGGCGCCGGGTCGAAGCGATCGAGCGGGACGCCCTGCTGCGCGCCCGCCACGGAGCTCGCGGTGAGGGCGGCCAGAGCGAGGGCCGCGGCGGTGGATCGGGCACAGGAGCTCCGCGAGAGCCCCGGGTTTCGGGGCCAGGTGCGGGCCCCTCGCGAACGGCTGCAGAGCATGATCTACCCGGAGTCTCCTCGGTACCGCAACGGAACTATCCGTGCCGACCGGCCCCGGTAACACATTTTTCCAGCGAAGCCATCCGTCCTGAGTCGGGGAACGCCCCGGAGCGCTCACAGGGATGACCGGAGCCCGTCGGGGAACGCTCTCGGGCGTTCCTCAGGATGAGTCAGGGAACGCTCTCGGGCGTTCCCCAGGATGACCGCCTATTCCAGACGCAGCCGCCGCCTCGCGTTCGCCGTGGTGCGTGCGGCGAGCTCCCCGAAGTCTTCGCCGCGCAGCTCCGCCACGTGCCTCGCCGTGTAGACCACGTGCGCGGGCTCGCACTTCTTGCCCCGGAAGGGCACCGGCGCCAGGTAGGGGCTGTCGGTCTCGACCAGCATCCGGTCGCCGGGCACCCACGCCGCCACCTCTTTGATGGCCACCGCGGTCTTGAAGGTCACGATCCCCGAGAACGACAGGTCGAACCCGAGCGCGAGCGCCTTCTCGGCGAAGGGGCGGTCCTCCGAGAAGCAGTGGATGATGCCCCCCACCTCGCGCGCGCCCTCCTCTTCGAGGATCGCCAGCGTGTCGGCAGCGGCCTCCCGCGTGTGGACGACGATGGGCTTCTTCACCGCGCGGGCGAGGGCCACGAAGCGGCGGAAGACCGCGTGCTGGAGCTCACGCGGGGAGCGCATGTAGTGGTAGTCGAGCCCGATCTCCCCGACCGCCACCACCCGAGCGTGCCGCGCCAGCGCTTCCAGCTCGGCGAAGCCTGCCTCGTCGAGCGCCGTCGCGTCGTGAGGGTGGACCCCGACGGTCGCCCACACATCGGGACACGCGGCGGCGAGCTCCACGGCGCGACGGGCGGGCCCCAGATCACGCCCGACGCCGATGGTGACGAAGCCCGTCACCCCCTGGGCCCGCGCCCGCGTCATCACGGCGTCCGCCCCCTCGGCGAAGTAGCTCGAGTCGAGGTGACAGTGCGTATCGATCAGCATGCGTTCATCACCGCGGGGTCGGGGGTATGGGGGGCGGAGCCCCCATGTTGGGCGGAGGGCGGAGCCCCCATGTTGGCTACGTCACCAGCTCGCCGAAGCGGGCGCGGAGGACGGCGCTGGCCGCGTCGAGCGCGCAGTTCTCGCAGTAGCCCATGCCCTGGAGCCGCTCGAAGGCGCTGCGGGCCCGCTTGCGCTCCTCCTCGTGGAGGGCGTTGAAGCCGGAGTCCTGCTTGCGGCGGTCGCGGAGCAGGCTCACCAGATCGCGGACCACCAGGGCCACGCCCTTGCGGCGGTCGGAGAAGAAGGTCTCGCGCAGGCGCTTCATCTGCTGGGGGAAGACGACGGCGTTGACGATCTTCTGCCCGGGGTGATCGATGGCCCAGGCGGCGATGCTGGAGATGAGGCCGCGCCGGTGATCCTCGACCTTCTGCTTGACGCCGAGGAGCCCCTCGACTTCGCGCATCATCCGCTCGTCGGGGTTCTCGGCGGCGCCGGTGTGGGGGTTCCTGATCTTCTCCCCCTTCACCCAGATGCCGACGTGGGTGAGGTAGCGATCGAAGAGCTCGCCGTAGCGGACCTCGTCGACGAGGCCGCTGGCGGCGCGCATCTCGTCCTCGATGGTGTCGAGGAGGCGGGAGCGGACGACGTCCCGGAAGAGGCGGTGATCGTGGTAGCCGCCGGCGAGCTGCTTCTCCTTGAGCCAGTCGAACTCGGAGGTGCGGCGGCACAGCTCGTCGAGCTCGCCGAGGACGGCGAGGGGCGAGAGGCAGGCGTGGTCGGTGCTCTGCGCGGCGTCGAAGAGGACGGTGCGGATCTCGCGCGGGGAGACCCCGGTGCGGCCCTCGAACTCGACGTGGGCGGCGGTCTCCTCGTAGATGGATCGGATGCCGGCGCGGAGCACCTTCTGGGCGTCGGCGTCGAGGCGCTCGGGCGGGTTGCCGGTGGCGAAGAGGTCCATCTTCTCCGCGGCGGTGAGCGACGAGACGATGGGGGCGAGGGCGTCCGGGTAGCGCTTGGCCTCGGGCTGGCGCATCCGGGTGAGCACCGCGAACTGCGCCGCCACCCGCGTCGCGTGGGGCGCGACGTGGCGGTTGACGAAGGGCAGGATCTGGGTGTCGTAGATGGTCTTCTCGTCCAGGTAGCTGCGCAGGTAGGGCGCGCGGAGCAGCTCGAAGCGGCCGCGGAAGCTGGCGAACTCGTGGTGATCGCGGAAGGCGGCGAGGTGGATCTCGTTGGCGCTGCCGATCATCACCACGTTGGTCTGCATGGTCTGCTGCGAGAGCGGCACCTCCCCGGTCTCGAGCGTGAGCTGGAGGTAGCGGAAGCTGTCGATGGAGCGCTTGAGCAGATCGCTGAACTCGAGCACGCCGCCGGCGGCCTCGACCAGCTCGCCGTGGGCCTCGAAGAGGGTGGTGGCCTGGAGGGCGGTGGGCAGCGAGGCGAGCGAGCGGTCGGCGGTGATCTGCCGCTCGCCGGCGTCGACCGAGAGGGCCGGGCCGATGGTGACCGCGCCGGTGCGGTACCGCCGCGAGATGAAGTAGCGCTCCACCTGGACGTGGCGCAGCGTCTCGGCGAGCGATCCCTTGTACGAGGTGAGGAGCGCCTCGAAGACCTGCTGGTTCTTGTGGGAGAGCTTGCCGCTCATCAGCCAGTCGGGCGGGCTCGAGGTCTCTCCGACGGTCGCGTAGAGGCGCTGGACCAGCGCGCGCCGCTCCGGGATGGGGAGCAGGAAGAGGGGGTGATCGCGCAGCTCGATGACCAGGCGGCTGTCGATCTGGTCGTCGTCGAGGTGGGCGTAGCTGGCCCCCTCCGACGCCTTCGCCTTGGCCTCCCCGCCGAAGCCGATCGCGCCGCGCACCGTCTTGCGGCTGGGGAAGACCCAGTGGAAGCGGTAGAGCGCGCCCTCCTCCAGCGTCGAGTAGTGCTCGAGCGCGCGCAGGATGCAGGCCGCCACGGTGCTCTTGGCAGAGCCGTTGGGCCCGTGCATGAGGATGAGCCGGTTGGCCCGCCCCTCCTGGACGAAGTTCTCCAGGCTGCGGTGGATCTCGCCCTGGAGCTCCTCTTGCCCGACGAGGGCGAACTCGCGCTGGTGGTAGCGCTTGGACTGGCCCGCAGCGGTGTCCGCGGACGACCCCTCGTCGCTGAGGCCCTCGTCCCAGGGCAGGTCGAAGAGCTTGTAGCGGACGAGCTCGCCCCAGGGGCGCTGCACCAGCCGCGTCCCGAAGTGGTCGAACATGTCGCGCACGTAGCGGGCCGCATCGCGCGCGTAGCGGGCCGGCTGCTCGGCGAAGAGCTCGAGGTACTCCTGGAAGGAGAGCACCCGCCGCCCCTCCAGGAAGCGGCGCTCCATGGTGGAGGCGATCTTGTCGAGCTCGTCGAGCACGAGCTGATTGCGCCCCGGGGTCGGGGCGGGGGCGGTCGGATCGGCTTCGTTGGTCACGCGGTCGGGGAGTCTAACTCTCCGTTCACTTCACGTCGACGGCGACCTCCAGAGGCTCCTTCTCGATGATGCAGTTGGCGTCGCTGCAGACGCTCAGGTAGAGCGTGCCCGCGACGGTCACCTTGCCGGCCTTGGCGGCCACGAAGGGGACGCGGAACGAGCCCTTCTTCTCCTCGAAGCTGCCGTCCGCGCGCGCCAGGATCGCCTTGGGGAAGGTCACCCCCTCGGGGGCCGGATCGCTGAGCTTGAACTTGTAGGGGTACTGCGCGTTGATGTGGTAGCCGCCCTTGGGCGTGAGCACGACGTCGACGGCCCCCTCGGCGCCGGACTTGTAGGCGCCGTTGGCCTGGATCTCGGCGGTGTACTTGTCGTTGTCGGTGCGGGCCCCAGCCTGAACGGCGGCGCTCGGGGCAGCGGACGGGGTGGCACGCGAGGGCGCGGCTTCACTGTTGCTGCAGCCGCTGCCGAGCAGCGCGAGGGCCACGCCGGCGAGGGGAGAGAGCCGCAGGCCAGGGAACTGAGTGTTCATGGCGTACGGGGATAACACGCCCGCGGTCGGGTCGCCACGCCGGGTCCGACGACGGTCAGTGCAACAGGAGGAAGCCGACCACCGCGCCGAGGACCAGCACGCCGGCGATCGCCGCGAAGATCCACCGCGGTGGACCGGACGCAGCGGGCACGCCCATGATCAGGTCGTCGTTGAAGCGCGGGCCCCCTTCCGAGCCGGCCCGGAAGGCGTCGTCCATCGCGGCGTGCTCCGCGCCCGGGGGGTGCTCGGCCAGGTAGCGCTCGACCAGCGGGGGGAGACCGACGGCGATGCGGGCCGCGAGCTCGTCCTGCGGGGTGCGCGCCCAGTCGAGGTGGGAGCCCTCGAGCCCGTACGCATGGCCGATGCGGTCGACGAGGGCGCCCATGCTCGGGGTGCGGATGGCGGCGCTCTTGGCGAGGGACTCCTCGATCACCGGATCGAGCGTGGGGGGCACGCCGTGCGCCTTGCCCGCCTCGCTCGGGGGCGTGGGATCGTTGGAGAGGATCGCCATCAGGATGGCGGGCCCGGAGGTCGCCGAGAACGGGAGGACCCCGGTGAGGCACTCGTAGGTGATGGCCGCCATCGACCACACGTCGGCGCGGTGATCGAGCTCCGGCAGCGCCTGGGCCTGCTCCGGGGACATGTAGAACGGCGAGCCGATCGTCGTCCCCATCACGGTCAGCTTCTTGGCGCCCGCGGAGTTGTCGCGGACGCTGCCGAAGTCGAGGATCTTGGTCTGGTCCCCCTCCCGCGAGCCGCAGAGGAAGATGTTGTCGGGCTTGAGATCCCGGTGCACCACCTTGCGATCGTGGGCGGCCTGGAGGCCGATGGCGGACTGGGCCATCATCCGGATGAGCCGCTCCGGCCGCATCACCTTCTCGCGCTTGAGCAGGGTGCGCAGCTCCTCGCCCTCGAGGTATTCCATGATGAGCGCGTAGCTGCCGTCCTCGGTCTTCTCGAAGGCGAGGACGTCGACGATGTGGTCGTGGGGCAGCGCCGCGCTGCAGGCGAACTCGCGCTTGAAGCGCTCGACCTGGACGCCGTCCTGAGCCACGTCGGAGTGGAGGATCTTGAGCGCGACCCCCCGGTTCTCGCGGATGTCGAGCGCCTGGTAGACGCGCCCCATCCCGCCGTCCGCGACGCGCCGCCAGAGCTGGTAGCGCCCCGCGCAGAAGGTGGCCCCGACGCGCTTGTCGGTCCGGTCGGACGGCGCCTGCGTCGCGCTGGTGGGCACGAGCGCGGTGCCGTCGACCGGGCAGAACCCGCCATCGTCAGGGAACAGGCGATGGCACGCTTCGCAGGTCTTCAACGGGGTCTCTCAGCGGGAGGACGTGGGCCCAGCGTCGAGCGGAACGTAATACAGGATGCGACGACAGTTCGGGCACTGCTCGAACTCCTCCTGGCGGCGCATCTTCTGGAACATCATCGGGGGCACGGAGAGGTGGCAGCCGAGGCAGGTGCCGTCGTGCGTCTTGGCGATGGCCACCGGCCGGCGGGTGCGGATCGACTCGTAGCGGCGGTAGATCACCACCGGCAGGCGGGCCACCACGCGGGCACGCTCGGCGCTGCGCGTGGCCTTCTCGGCCTCGAGCTCGCCCATGCTGGAGGTGATCCCGTCGGCCGAGCCGGTCAGCTCGCTGGAGAGCGCGCCGCGCTTCTTCTCGGCGTCGTCGATGGCGTTCTTGGCCGCGTCGGCGGCGAGGTTGAGCCGCTCGAGCTCGTCCTCCCGGTCGCGGTGCAGCTTGCGCAGCTCCTCGACCTCGCGCTGGGCGGCGTTGGACTCGCGCTCGTTGCGCGAGCGCTGCAGCTTCTCCCGCGAGCGGTCGATCTGCTGGGTCATCTGGCGCAGCTCGGTCACCAGGTCGTTGCGGGTGCGGTCCATCGCCGCGGCGGTCTCGCGGTCGATCTTGAGTCGTTCCTCGAGCGACCTCAGCTCCGATTGCATCCCGGAGAGCCCCTTGTGGTGCTTCTCCAGTTGCTCCTCGACGCGACGCAGCTCGACGTCGATCGAGGATAGCTCTTCCAGGAATGCGATCTGGTCGCGGATACTCACGTGGATTGTCTACTCCTCTTCCTCGGGTACGGGGACGATGTGCGAGCGGGCCGGAGCCCCTTCACCACCAGGGGTTCGGGGGAGCCCGCGAGACGAGAAGCCAGAACCTGCCTCGGCTCGCAGTCACGACGTGGGCCCACCTGGACTCGAACCAGGAACAGCCCGGTTATGAGCCGGGGGCTCTGACCGATTGAGCTATGGGCCCGTGATTTATGGAGGAGCGCGCTCGGGCGCTCCCCAGCCAGACGACCTTCCGCTCTGCCGGTCGCCATGCTGACGCAGCCGAGGCCGCGGTGCGAGCGCTCTCTCGCGCGGCCCTCTCGCGGAGCCACGGGCGTGAGCCCGAGCTCGTGGAGAAGGGAGGGACCGTGAGCCAGACCACGGTTGAAGGAGGTGACGGCTCGTTGCACCGCGGGACACCGTAGTCCAACCCGGCGGCCGTTGGAAGGGACCTCATCACGGCGGGGGCGGTCATGGGGAGGGCGGAGGCAGGGGGTGCGGGGTGGGGCCGGAGCTCAGATCGAGCCGGGCGGCCTCGGCGAAGCGGCTGACGGGGTAGCGCGCCACCAGGAAGCGCAGCGTCTCGGCGCGCGCAGCGGGGTTGCCCTGGGCCTTGAACGTCTCGGCGAGCGAGTAGAGGACCTCGGCCGGATCGTCCTCCACGCGCTGGTCGGGCGAGGTCCGGCGGGCGCACTGGAGCGGCGCGGAGAGCGCCGCGGCCAGGGCCAGCGGGGCGACGAGGCGGAGGGTCGACAGCATCGCGTCCGCTAGCGCCGGCTCGACAGGGCGGCCTGCCGGTCGGCGAGGCGCCTGGCCTCGTCTTCCAGCTCGGCGAGGGGAGCCACGAACTGGACGGCCACGGCCTTGGTCCAGGGGTGGACCATCTCGCTCGGGCGCTGCTCCTCCCGCACCACGCGGGCGGTCGCGGCGAACGGGGCCGCGTCCTCGCGCAGGTAGAGCAAGAGCTTGAGGGTGTCGCCGACCTCGACCCGGGCGCGGGTGAGGAGCAGCGCGCCCGAGACCGAGAGGTCCCGGATCAGGGCGGAGCGCGGCACGCCCGCCGGAGTCTCCAGGTACGCGGGGAAGCACGCGAAGTGACGCGGGTCGATCCGCCGGTCGGCGTCGTCTCCCGCGGAGGGCGCCTCCGCGTCGGTGCTCTCGTGCTCGCTCATCGCCGCTCCACGGCGGCACGATAGCGCGTCCATCACCTGCCGCTCAATCCTCGCGGAGGCCAACCGCTCCCGCGGCCCGTCTGATAGCCTGGGCCAGATGCCTCGAGGTCGCGCCGGAGCCCTCGCCCTCGCCCTCGCGACGCCCGTCGTCGGAGGCCTGCTCGGGGGCGCGCCGGGCATCGCGATCGCTTCGGGGCCTCCGGTGGTCGTCGATCCGGAGCCGGGCGTCGACACCAACCTGATCCGCCGCGTCCGCGACGTGGTCGGGACACGGCGCGCCATCCGGGACGATCTCGCTCTCCCGCCCCCCGACGCCGTCTCCGCGGACCGGGCGGTGATGGTGGAGCGGGCGGCCTCGATCCGGCTGGCCCTGGAGCGGGCGCGCCACGCCGAGAGCGAGGCCTCGTGGGACACCTGCGTCCACGAGGCGGCCGACGCGCTGCCCGCCGCCATCGAGGTGCTCGGCAAGCTCGACGACCTGCTCCTGCTCCGCGACCTCTACGTCCAGCTCGGCGCCTGTCTCACGCTCGCCGGCAGCGCCCCCAGCGCCCGGCCTCATTTCGTCTCGGCCGCCCTCCTCGACGAGTCGGAGCCCAAGGTCGGCCTGCACCGCGAGGAGGCCGAGAAGCTCCAGGCGGAGGCCCGGGCCGAGGTCCTCTCTCGCGCGAGCGGGACGGTGCGCATCGAGACCGCGCCCCCCGGCGCCGAGGTGTGGATCGACGGCCGCAAGGCCGCCGGCACCACGCCCCTGGTCGTCTCCGTTCGCCTCGGTGACCACTACGTCACCGCCCGCCGCTTTCGCTTCGAGCCCCACACCGAGCGCGCGGTGCTCCAGCCGTCCGGCGTCGCGCGCATCGTCCTCGACCCCGCCGGGCGCGGGGCCCTGCGCGAGCAGCTCGCCAGCCTGGCCGCCGGCACCTTCGTCCCCTCCCCCGACGAGCTCCGCCTCGCCCGGGCGGTGTGGTCCCGCGCCGAGCAGGTCGTCGACCTCGCCCCGACCGGCGGCGGCTGCCAGGTGCAGGTGCTCGACGCCATCACCGGGCAGGCGCTCAAGGGCGCTCGGGTCGCGCGCGCCGACGACGACAACGCCGTGCGCCGCGCCGTCTGCGAGGCGCTCGGCGAGACCTGCGAGGTCAAGAGCCGCGGCATCCCCTGGTACGTCTGGCCCATCGCCGGGGCAGCGGCGGTGGGCGGAGTGGTCAGCGCGGTGTTCATCGTCAACGCCAACCGGCAGTACCGCTACGTGGCGTGCCCGCTGGGAATGGTCTGTCAGTGAGACCGCCCGGCGCGTGCTGACCCGCCGGGGAACGCTCTCTGGCGTTCCCCGGGATGATCCGCTCAGGCGCGAGCGGATCGCGCTTTCGCCGGGGTCCCCCGGCGCTTGCGACCGCGCATGGCTCCGGCGAGGGCGAGCATCCCGGCCGCGGACAGGGAGGTGCCCGAGGCATCGAGCGGCTCGCCCGCGGTCTTGCAGCTGCACCCGCTCTTGGTGACAACGGTACCGCCGCTGGTGCCGCTCGAGGTGGTCGCGCTGGACGAGGTCGGCGCGGCGCCGCCGGCGCCCCCACCGCTCGAGCTCGAGCTCGAGCTCGTGGTGCTGCTGGTCGTGGTGCTCGTGCTGGTCGAGGTGCACTGGTTCGCCGAGCACGTCTCGCCTGCGGGGCACGTGCCGCAGGTCACCATGCCGCCGCAGCCATCGGGCGCGGAGCCGCACACGTCGCCGGCCGGGCAGCTCGTCGCCGCCGCGCAGCCGCATTGGTTGGACACCCCGGTGCCGCCGCAGGTCGCGGGCGCGGTGCAGGTGCCGCAGGTGAGGACGCCGCCGCAGCCGTCGGCCCGCTGCCCGCACACGTCGCCGGCCGGGCACGCCGTCAGCGGCACGCAGACCACGTTCACGGTCACCAGGGCCTCGGCGCCGTCGGCGTCGAGGGCCTGGACGACCGTCGTCCCGGCGACGGCGCCGGCCGTGAACGCGCCGGTGGTCTCGTCGATGGTCGAGCAGACCGGCATCGCGGCCATGCTGCACGTCGTGTCCGTGCCCGTGTACCACTTGACCGGGGCGACCCCGCCCGTGGAGGTGAAGGTGAGGGTCCCGTTCAGCGCCGCCGTGGGCGTCGCCGGCAGGATCGCGAACTGAAGCGGCCCGAACGCGAGCGAGACCTTGGCCGACGTCGACGGCAGGTGCGTCGTGTCACCGCCGTACATCGCCACCACGTCGACCGACTGCATGCCCGGCTTCACCAGCCCGGGCGGGACCGCGCCGGAGAACGTCGCCGTCCCCTTGCTCGTCGTGCCCGCGGTGATCGATCCGGTCCCGAGGGTCCAGGAGAGGTCCACCATCTGGTTCTGGTCGTACGACTGGAACGCGAAGGTCACCAGGCCGCCGAGGTTGCTGGCGTTGGGATTGGGGACGGCGACCGTCGCCGTGAAGGTGACCGGGGTGCCCTCCGTCGTCGCGGTCGGGGCGAGGGCGAGGGCCGTGGTGGTGGCGGCCTGGCCCGCCAGGGCATTGACGACGTTGTACACGTCCATCGAGCCGAGGCCGGTCGCGCAGTCGTACCCCGTGGTCGCGGGGTAGCCATAGAAGCCCGACGCGGCGCAGCCGGGGTCCGTGCCGGCGACGCAGCTGATCTCGTTGCTGCCCGTGGCGATGTCGTGGAACGCCGCCGGAGTGCTGACCTCGAGGGCGTAGAGCAAGGGGTTGATGTTGCCCAGGCGCCCGCCTGCCGCCTGGCTCATCAGGGCCACCACGCCCGCGAACGCCGGCGTGGCGAACGAGGTGCCGCCAGCCTCGGAGAACGTGGGATTGCCGCCCTTGCTCGAGCAGTCGCCGCCGGAGTTGGTGCACTCTACCAGCAGGCCCACGGTGCCGCTGCCCTCCGCCGACGTGAAGGCGACGTCGGGGACCTGACGCTGGCTCGCCGCGGTGATGCCCGGGATCGGGAGCGACCCGACGATGCTGCAGGTGCCGATCGCGCTCTGGTACGAGGGCCGGCTGAAGAGGACGCTGGTCCCACCGCCGCCGGCGGCGGGCTGGGAAGCCTTGCTCGACTCGTTCCAGACCGTCTCGAGGTTGCTGTACGCCGTGAAGTACGGGGTGCCGGAGAGGGCCGCCTTGGGGAACTGCGTGCCGCCGACCGACGTGACGCCGGGAAACGCGGCCGGCAAGCTGACGTAGAGCCCGGCGATGGTGCCTCCGCCGCCGAGGCAGGTCGTCGCGCCCGCGTCCCCCGCAGCGGCGACGTAGGTGATGCCGAGCACGTTCGCCGCCGAGCCGTAGACGTCGATGACGTTCTGGTCGCCGGCGGAGAGCCCCGCTTGCGTGTAGTACCCCTCGCACCCGCCCCAGCTCTCGCTGAGCACGGGCGCGAGGTTGTTCTCGATGGCGTAGTACGTCGCGTCATCGACGTTGGTATCGTCGCCGCCGACGAAGACGTAGTTGATGGCGGCCCCGGGCGCGATGCCGCCCGACCACTCCACGTCGAGCACGGCCTCGAACCCGCTGCCGTTCGAACCGGCCGCCGCCGAGCCGGTGTTGGGCACCAGCGTCATCGTCACCGAGCTCGCCGGCAGATTGAAGGTCTTCCGCCAGGCGTCCACGTCGCTCTGCGCGATCTTCGCCACGCCGACGATGGCGACGCCGACGCCGGTGCCGTCGATCGGCTTGCCTCCCACGCCCGTCGTGTAGAGCTTGGCCACGTCGTAGACGTTGGCCCAGTCGGGGGGCGCGAAGCCGGTCTTGCCCCCGCTGCTGAACTCGGGGACCCGCGGCGTGCGCAGCATCGGCTTGGGGTGGAAGTCGTGCGTGTTGGTGATGTCGGCGACCATCTCCGCGAGATCGACGGGCAGCGCGGGGGCCGCCTGCATGGCGTAGTGCACCTCGCCCCCGACGTCGTAGCGGCGCAGGTCGGTCCGGAACGCGGCGTTCAGGTCGTCCACGGTGCCGGAGAAGGTGACGCGCGCGCCGAGGGGCGAGTCCTCGTGGACCTCGAGGCCCTGCGAGGCGAGCCACGCCTTGGCGCGTGCGATGCTCGTGCGCGGCGCCCCGAAGCGCGCGGCGTACTCGGCCGAGGTGAGGAACTTGCGGAAGCGGGGCGACCTCGGGTCGACGAGGGCCGCCTTGAGCGCCTCCCGATCCGCGAGCTGCGCCGCCGAGAGCTTCATCACCATCGAGAGGTTGGCGATGCGCCGCGTCGGCTCGAGCGGGCCGCGATCGACGCCGGCGCGCGAGGCCGCGAGAGCGCCGCGCCCGAGGCGGGCGTAGCCGTCCGGCAGGTCGGTGACGGCGGCGGGCGACGCGCCCTCATCGGTCGTCGTCGGCTGCGTGCACGCACTCATCGAGGCCGCCGCCACGATCGCCGTCCCCACCACGCCGAGCGCCACGCGCATGCGGCGTTTCATGCTTCGATCGACAGACATCGCGGGACCTCTTCATCCGGCTGGTGCATCGGAATCGGCGAGAGCCAGAGGGCCCGACCCAGCGCAATCCGGGGCAGTAAGGAGGGCGACAGGAGACGCGCGACCCTCCCCACTGTCAAGCCTGGCGACGGCCCTCCGCAGCTGCCGCACCGCGGTATCTGGACGGTAACGGGGCGGGCCCTAATCCAGACCGACGGCCTTGCGCGCCCGGGACAGCGTCGCCGACGCCTTTTCCCGCGCGGCACAGGCGCCCCGGTTGAGGACCTGGTCGACGATCTCCGGCTGGGCGAGCAGCTCGACGCGCCGGGCGCGGGCGGGACCGAAGTGCTCGAGGACGAGCTCGAAGAGCGCCTGCTTGGCGTGGCCGTAGCCCATGCCCGGGGTGCGGAAGCGGTCCGCCAGCGCCAGGGTGCGGGGATCGTCCTTGCCGGCGATGGCGCGGTAGATCTGGAAGATGGTGCTCGCCTCCGGGTCCTTCACGTCGTCGACGCCGAGCGAGTCGGTCTTGATCGACATGATCCGCTTGCGCAGCGCCTTCTCCTCCTGGAAGGGGTCGATGTCGTTGCCGTAGCTCTTGGACATCTTCTCCCCGTCGATGCCGGGGAGCACCGCGGCGTCCGGGGCGAGGCGGTGAGCGGGGAGCTTGAACACCTCGCTCCCGAACTCCTGGTTGAAGCGCTGGGCCAGGTCGCGGGTGATCTCGACGTGCTGGACCTGGTCCTTGCCGACGGGGACCATGTCGGCGTCGACGGCCAGGATGTCGGCGGCCTGGAGGATCGGGTAGGTGAAGAGCCCGACGTTGGCCGGGAGGCCGTGGGCGATCTTGTCCTTGTAGCTGACCATCTTGGTCATCCAGCCCTCGGGGCAGACGCACGAGAGCATCCAGGCGAGCTCGGTCACCTCCGGCACGTCGTGCTGGAGGTAGATGCTGGTCTTCTCGGGGTCGAGGCCGAAGGCGAGGTAGTCGGTGACCACCTGGCGAACGCGCGCCTTGAGCGCGGCGGGGTCGCGGGCGCTGGTGAGCGCGTGGAACGAGGCGACGAAGATGTACATCTCGCAGGAGCTCTGCAGATCCAGGAACTGGCGGATGGCGCCCGCGTAGTTGCCCAGGTGGAGCTGGCCCGAGGGCTGAATGCCGGAGAGGACGCGGAGCTTCTTGGTCATCGGCGCCGAGGGATAGCGCCTCGGGCGCCGTGCGTCGACCGCGTTCGCCCGTCCGGCGAGCCCTTCGCCACGCGCCAGGCAGCGGCGAAGCCGAGCCCGTGGCGGAGCGCTCCCGGGCGTTCCGCCGGATGACCGACAGTCGGTCAACCGCCGGGGCGGCTCCGGAGGCGGTACCCCTTGCCGCGGAGGGTCTCGATCATCCACGCGTGACTCCCCAGCTTGGCGCGCAGGTGGCACAGGTGGACGTCGACCGCCCCGCCCTCCGCCGACGAGCCCCAGACCGCCGCCAGGAGCTCCGGCCGCGTCACCACCTCGTCGGGGCGCTCGGCCAGGTAGGCGAGCACCTCGAGCTCGCGCGCCGTGCAGCCCAGCTCTCGCCCGGCGAGGGTCGCCGAGCCGAGCCGGTTCACCTCGAGCGCCCCGCAGACCAGGGTGCGGTGAACGACGCTCCGGCGCAGCAGCGCGCGCACCCTGGCCACCAGCTCCTCCACGACGACCGGCTTGCTGAGCACATCGTCCGCGCCGCTCTCGAAGCCGCGCACCCGCTCGCCGACGCCCTCGGTGGCGCCGAGCATGAGGATCGGCGTCCGCAGGCCACGGCCGCGCACCTCCCGGCCGAGCGCGAACCCGTCGAGGTCCGGGAGCGTCGCGTGGACGACCGCCAGCGCGAGGTGGGAGCCCCCGAGCAACATGACGCGGAGGGCGTCCGAGCCCGACCCGCACTCGTCGACCGCGTGCCCTTGCTCGCGCAGCGCGCGCGCCACGAAATGAGTGAGCTTCTCGTTCGGAGCGGCGACCAGGATTCGCGACATGACCGGTGTGCGCCATGGCACGCGGCGTACCAGCCTGTCTGGTCGGCTCCTGGCGACAGCGCACGAAAGAAAGTTGCCGGCGCGGCCCCGCCCCGCGAAAGAAAGTTGTAGCCCGCCTCGCGCCGGACTTAACGAGTTGTAATGCGCACTTAAAGGATCCCGGTGATATCTCCACACCATGCCTTTCGGAGCTGAAGCCGACCGCGCCCCGCACCAGGCACATTTCCGGTCCATTCGTGCGCTCTCGACGCTCTCTGTCTGTCTCGCCGGCGCCCTCCTCGAGGGGGCTGCCTGGGCAGACGAGACCGGCAGAAGCGCCGCAGAGGATGGGGTGGTTCTGCCCACGTCCGCGGCGGCGCCCGATCGCCCCGAGGCCATCCCGCGCGGCGTCGTCGTCCCGGCCAGACTCACTCTCGGAGAGGCCACCAAGCTCTTCCGCAGCAAGGGCCTCGATCTCCTCATCGCCGATACGACCGTGGAGACCGCGCACGGAGCCCTCCTCATCGCTCGAGGTTTCACCAACCCCTCCGTCAGCCTCGGCGGCGGAGGGAGCCTGACGTACGCCCCCACGGCCGCAGGCGCGTCGGCGTTCAACTGGAGCGTCAACGTCAGCGACCAGGCGTGCCTGGCCCAGATCGTCTTCGGCAAGCACGGCCTCGGCGTCAAGGTCGCCCGGTGGGCGTACGAGGCGGCCAGGATGGACCGGCTCGACGCCCAGCGGACGCTGGAGGGCGGCATGAAGCAGCAGTTCGCCCAGACGGCGCTGGCCAAGGTGTCGATCACCTATGCCAAGGACAACCACGAGTTCTCGAGGACGATCTTCGATCTGGTGTCGCGCAAGTTCTCGGCCGGCGCGGTGTCCGACGCCGACGTCGCCTCCGCCGAGACCGACCTGCTCGAGACGGAGCAGGCGATCGCGTTCGCCGAGAACACGTATTATCAGAGCAAGGTCACCCTCGCCTTCCTGCTCGGCTCGCGGAGCATCGCCAGCGAGTACGATCTGGACGACGAGTTCCTCAAGAACAAGGTGAGCGAGCCCGTCGAGACCCCGGGCGCCCGCGCCCAGCTCGCGCGCGAAGCCTTCGAGCAGAGGCCTGACCTCAAGTCCATCGAGTACACCCGGCAGGGCGCGCAGACCGCCCTCGCCCTGGCGAGGCGGCAGCGGATCCCGGACATCTCGATCTGGGCCAACTACACCATGGAGGGCACCGGCAACAACGCCCTCACCCCGCCCACGCTCACCGCGGGCCTGTCCTCGACCCTCCCAATTTTCTACCACCAGCAGGGCGAGATCAAGCAAGCCGAGGCCAACCTGCACCTGCAGGACGTCACGCGCGCCAAGCGCGAGTCCCAGGTCGCGAACGATCTGGAGAGCTCGCGCGCCGCGCTCCAGTTCGCCAAGGACCGCATCGACCGGCTGGAGTCGAGGCTCCTCAGGCGCGCTCAGGACTCGCGCGATCTGGTGAAGATCCAGTACGACCACGGGGCGGCCGCCTTGATCGACCTGCTCTTCGCCGAGCGGACCTTCATCCAGACCAAGCAAGAGTACCTGCAGGCCCAGACGGACTACTGGACGGCAGCGTTCCAGATCGAGCAGGCCCTGGGCCGGGAGCTGCGCAGGTGAAGTCCCCTCATCGAGACCCCCGCTGGCTGGAGAAGGAGAGCAGGTCATGACCGCATTTCACGTGAACCCCCTGGCCGCCGCCGTCGGCGCGTCCAGCCGCATGGCGCTCGCGCTCGCGGCGGTCGCGCTCTCGTGGGGGCCGCTGGCAGGCGTCGCCGAGGCGAAGGGATGGGGCGCGCACCAGGCCCAGGTCACCCCTTCCATGCACGCGAGGCCGACCCCCTCCAGGCCAGTCCTGGCCCACCCGATGATGGCGCCCTACCTCGCGCTCTCCAGCTCCCTGCGGCGGATGCCTGCCGGGCCCCTGCGCCTCCAGAACATGGCGACGCTGCGCCCCCCGAGGATCGCCCGTCTCGGTGGGATCGGCACCTCTCGAGAGCCCCTCCGGCTCGCCGGATCGAGGGCGCCGACCCCGGTGCGGGCTCACTTCTCGGCGCACCCTTCGCTGGCGACGTTCGCGCGGCACCCGCTCGCGGCCCGGCCCCTCGGGCGCAACGCGCCGCTGGCGAGGATCGTCCGCGAGGAGCGCATTCCAGTGCTCGAGGCGCTGCGGCGCGCGCCGTCGCGACGCTGACGGCGAGTCATCTCACATTACCCTGGACGGCCACCCTCGAGGGGGTCGTCAGAACGGACGTCCATCGTGAGCCAGCCCGGGCAATACCCCCTTGCCAGTATCCTCGACCTGCTTCGAACGCGTCTCGCCCCCGTCCTCGGGGTGGCCGCGCTGATGGCCATGACGGAGGCCTGTGACGTGGTCGCGCAACTGGTGCCAAGGAAGAAGGAACCCGAGGTCGCCACGGGGAAGGTCGCCACTCCGAGCGACGCCAACGAGCAGATCACCATCACCCCGGTGACCGAGCACGAGGTGGGGAAGATCCTGCTCACGAGCGCCCGCGTCGCCTTCGACGAGAACCGGGTCGCGCACATCTTCCCGCCGGTGACGGGGCGGGTCGTGGAGATCACCGCGCAGCTCGGCGACGTCGTGAAGAAGGGCCAAGCCCTCGCGACGATCATCTCGCCGGACCTGGGCAGCGCGGTCGCCGACATGAACAAGGCGAGGGCGGCCCTCGTCGCCGCGCAGCACGACGTGAAGCGGCAGCGAGAGCTCTTCGCGCTGAACGCCGTCGCCGCCGCCGTCCTCGAGGCCTCGGAGGACAACTACGCGGTGTGCAAGGCCGAGATGGAGCGCACCGAGCAGAGGGCGGCCCTGCTGCGCGAGGCGGGCGTCAACTCGGTGACCCAGACGTACACGCTCTATGCCCCCATCGACGGCCAGATCCTGGCGCGAGCCATCAACCCCGGGATGGAGGTGCAGGGCATGTACTCGGGCGGCTCCGCGCAGGAGCTCTACACGGTGGGCAGGCCGGACGCGCTCTGGGTGCTCGCGGACCTCTACGAGCAGGACATGAGCCGCGTCCGGCTCGGCGCCCCGGTGGAGGTGCGCACCGTCGCCTATCCGGACAGGCCTTTCCACGGCACGGTCGACTGGATCTCCGACACGCTCGATCCGCTCATGCGCACCGTCACCGTGCGCTGCACGCTGGCGAACCCCGACCGCACCCTCAAGCCTCAGATGTATGCCACGGTCGGGATCCAGACGGAGGGCAAGAAGACGCTGTCCATCCCGCGCTCCGCGCTCCTCCACTTCGGCGAGAAGACCATGGTCATCAGCGCCGACACCACCGCCAACACGTACGAGCAGATCCCCGTCATCGTGGACGAGAACGAGACGGGCGACTGGGTGCCGATCCTCCATGGCATCGAGCCGGGCTCCCAGGTCGTCACGGCCGGCGCGCTGATCCTGTCCGAAGCCATCAAGTGAGCCGGCCACCGCGCTGAGGCTCACCTCGGAGGAGCTCCCATGATCCGACGTCTCGTTCAGATGGCGCTGGGCACCCCTGCGCTCGTCTTCCTCATCGCCCTCGCCGCGATCGTCATCGGCGGGTGGTCGTTCGACACCCTCGACGTCGAGGCCTATCCCCTCCCGACGCCGCCGCTCCTGGAGCTGATCAGCCAGCCGGTGGGGTGGAGCGCCGACGAGGTCGAGCGGTTCGTCACCGTCCCCACCGAGGTGGGCCTCTCCGGCATGAATGGCCTGGAGAACATCCGCTCGCAGTCCATCTTCGGGCTCAGCGACGTCAAGGCCTACTTCAAGTGGGGAGTCACCTACGAGGAGGGGCGACAGGAGGTGATCAACCGCATCGCCGCCTGGATCACCCTGCCGCCGGGGATCACCGCCAGCATCTCTCCGTGGAACGCCATCGGCGAGGTCTTTCGCTACAAGCTCAAGGGCAAGGGCTACACCCTCGCCGAGCTCAAGTCGGCGGAGGACTGGATCCTGGAGAAGAACTGGCGGACCGTGCCCGGCGTGGTCGACGTCACCAGCTATGGCGGCGAGACCAAGCAGTACCACGTCGACGTCGATCCGATGAAGCTGCACGGCTACGGGATGACCCTCACCCAGGTGATGAGCGCCATCACCAGCGCCAACCAGAACGTGGGCGGCGACCGCCTCGTCCTCGGAGAGCAGGCCTTCAACATCCGGGGGATTGGCCTGGTGAAGAACGTGCACGACATCGAGAAGGTGGTCGTCGCCGAGGCGAACGGCGTCGCGGTGCGGGTCGCCGACGTCGCCACGGTGGAGATCGGGCACGCGCCGCGCCTCGGCGTGGTGGGCATCGACGACGAGCCCGACGTCGTGCAGGGCATCGTGCTGATGAAGTACGGCGGGCAGACGATGCCCACCCTGGAGGGCGTCTACAAGAAGCTCGAGGAGATCCGCCGGAACCGCCTGCTGCCGCCGGGCATGGAGGTCGAGGAGTACTACAACCGCGGCACGCTGACCAAGCTGACCACGCACACCGTCCTCCACAACGCGCTCGAGGGCATGGTCCTGGTCACCCTCGTCCTGTTCTTCTTCCTGGGCAGCGCGCGGGCGGCGCTCCTCACGGCCATCAACATCCCCATTGCCCTGCTCGTCGCCTTCGCCGGGATGAAGCTCACCAACACCCCGGCGAACCTCATCTCGCTGGGCGCGATCGACTTCGGCATCGTGGTCGACTCGACGGTCATCATGATGGAGAACGTGTTCCGTCACCTGGGCCACCAGGGCACCCAGGGCACCATGAAAGAGCGGATCCAGGCCGCCGCGTCCGAGGTCGGCGGGCCCATGGCGATCTCGACGCTGATCATCGCCGCCGCGTTCCTCCCGCTCTTCGTGCTCAGCGGCGCGGAGGGCGTGATCTTCGCCCCGATGGCGCGCACCTACGCGTTCGCCATCAGCGCGGCCATCCTCCTCGCGCTGTCGCTGACCCCGGTCCTGGTGTCCAGGGTCCTCCAGCCGGACCCCAAGGCCGACGACGAGGGCAAGCTGATGGAGTTCTTCGACAAGCTCTACGCCCCCTTCTTCGACGGCGCCCTGCGCCGCCCCAAGCTCGCCGTCGCGCTCCGCGCCATTCCCATCTTCGCCTGCGTGGCGCTCTTCCCCCTGCTCGGGCGCGAGTTCATGCCCAAGCTGGAGGAGGGCAACTTCTGGGTGCGCTGCACGTTCCCGACGTCCATCTCGCTCGACCAGACGCTGAAGTACGTGCCCAGGATCCGCAACATCCTCCTCGGGTGCCCGCTCGAGGCGGGCGTCGCCTGCGACATGAAGAACCGCAAGCACCCCGAGGTCGAGCGCGTCGTCTCCCAGCTCGGCCGCCCGGACGACGGCACCGATCTCGCGCAGTTCAACAACCTGGAGCTCTTCGCCCCGCTCGAGCCGCTGGACGAGTGGCCCCGTGGGCTCACCAAGAGCAAGCTGACCGAGGAGATCACCAGGGATCTGGAGCGGGAGTTCCCGGGGGTCATCTTCAACTTCTCCCAGTACATCTCGGACAACGTCGAGGAGGCCATCAGCGGTGTGAAGGGGGAGAACTCGGTCAAGGTGGTGGGCCCGAGCCTGGAGGTGAACGACGCCAAGGCCAAGGAGATCGTCTCCGTGATGGCCACCATCCCCGGCGTGAAGGACCTCGGGGTGTTCAAGTCGATCGGGCAGCCCGACGTCCGGATCACCGTCGACCGCCTCGCCTGCCAGCGCTACGGGCTCAACACCGGCGACGTCGACAATGTCATCAACGCGGCGCTCGGGGGCACCGCCCTGACGCAGGTCTACGAGGGGGAGCAGCACTACGACCTGACCGTGCGCTGGGCGGCCCGCTTCCGCTCGACGATGGAGGCCATCCGGCAGCTCACCGTGCCGACGCCCGACGGCAGCTTCATCCCCATCGGGCAGCTCGCCGACATCAAGATCGTCGACGGCCCCACCGTCGTCTTCCGCCAGAACGGCTACCGCTACACGCCGGTGAAGTTCTCGGTCCGGGACCGCGATCTGGCCAGCACCATCGAGCAGGCGCAGGCCGAGCTCAAGGCCAAGGTGAAGCTGCCTTACGACACGCACCTGGAGTGGGAGGGGCTGATCAACGAGATGAACTCGGCCTTCTCCCGGCTGGTCATCATCGTCCCCCTCACGCTGGTGATCATCGCGTTCCTGGTCTACCGGGCGGTGGGCAACTGGCTCGATCTGGTGATCATCCTCATCGACATCCCGGTGGCCTGCACCGGCGGCGTGCTGGCGTTGCTCCTCACCGGCACCAACTTCTCGGCCTCCTCGGCGATGGGCTTCGTGTCCGTGTTCGGCATCGCCGTCCAAGATGCGCTGCTGATGGTGACCTACTTCCAGCAGCTCCACTTCAAGGAGGGCCTCTCGGTGGAGGCCGCCGCGCGCCTCGCCTCCCAGCGCCGGTTTCGCCCGGTGCTGATGACCACGCTGGTGGCGACGCTGGGCCTCTTGCCCGCGGCGATGTCCCATGGCATTGGGGCCGACACCGTGCGACCCCTCGCCATCGTCGTCATCGGCGGCTCGCTCGAGCTCGCCATCCTGACGCGGGTCCTCCAGCCGCCCCTCCGGGTCCTCGCCTACAACTGGCTGGAGAGCCGCAAGAGCCGCAAGGCCTCGCGAGCGGGCTCCACGTGACGAGCTGGCAGCCTCTCCTGTGGGCGGCGCTGCTGGCGTCGCTCCCGGCGTGCTCGCGCCACCCGCGCCAGGGACCGCCGCCCGGCAACGAAGGTACGGACGGCGGGACCCCGGGCGCCGTCGTCGTGCCCAACCAGCTCCAGACCTGCGCCAACCTCCCCGCCTGCGAGGCGGCCTGCCAGCGCGGCAGCGGCGCCGACTGCCTCTCCGCCGCCAGCAGCTACAGCACGGGCAACGGCGTCGCCCGGGACGAGACCCGGGCGGCGGCGCTCTTCTCGGCGGCCTGCGGGCTGCGCAGCGGCCCCGGCTGCAACCTGGAGGGCAGGGCCCACGAGTTCGGTCACGGGGTCCCCGTCGACTTCGTCAAGGCCCTGGCCGACTACGAGCAGGCCTGTAGCTTCGATTACCTCGGTGGCTGCTACAACGTGGCCGTCTGTCTGGAGAACGGGCGCGGCGCCCCCCGCGACGACGCGCGCGCCGCCACGCTCTATCGCCAGGTCTGCGCCGCCGGGAGCCAGGCGGCCTGCGCCGCAGCCACCCGCCTCGAGCCCCACCCCTGATCCCTGGGCCCCGCCGCGGTGCACCGCGCGGGTGCACGGGATTTGCACAAGGCGTACGCGCCGGACGGGGGCCATGCGGGCGGACGGAGTGTGTTGGAGGCGGCGGTGCGGGTGGCTCGGCTGTTGCTGAAAGTCGCCGGCGCACTGCCCTCGTCTGCCACCGAGAAAGGCCTGGCTCCGATGCACACGGTCCCCCGCTCCCCGGAACGAAGCATGTCCCCGCTCGTCCGCCGCTCTGCCCTCCTCGCCGCGGCCGCCGCCCTGCTCGGCGCCGCGCTGCTCGCCTGCAGCTCCGGGAAGGCCGGCGACTCCCCCAGTGCCAGCTCCAGCACCGGCAGCGGCACCGGCGGGACTGGCAGCTCCCCTGGAGCCACCGGCGCGGGCGCGTCGACCAGCACCGCCGGCACCGGCCGCAGCTCCAGCACGACCACGAGCACCGGGTCCGGGGGAGCGTCCAGCTCCAGCTCGGGCACGACCACGAGCACCGCGACCCGGGGCGCTGCCGACGCCGGGATCGCCGACGCCGCGGCCGACGCGCCCTCGACCTGCACGGGGGACCTCTCCGGCATCGGCGCCGGGGACTTCCGGATCTCCTTCACCCTCCAGACCACGCAGCAGGACGGGTCCTTCGCGCTCCTGAACCAGCGCAGCGCCTGCAGCGCCGGCGACTTCTGGGACATCCGCATCCAGAACGGGACCCTGGTGGTCGAGACCGACGCCCTGACCGACGCGGCGCCGGACGACGCGCAGCTGTACGGGTGCGCCACGATCAACGACGGGAAGGCCCGCGCGGTGGTCGTGCAGCGCGCCGGCGGCCTCCTCTCGGCGTACGTCGACGGGGGGCTCGACAACACCTCGGTCCCCTCCACGGCGAGCTTCGGTGCGCTCGTCGCGCGGAGCACGGGCACCGACAGCTGCGTCGGAGTCGACGGCACCACGGCCTTCGACGGCACCAGGGGCAGCATCACCAACGTGTGTGTCTCGCCCGTCTCGGTGGTCCAGCCCGACGCCGGGAGCTCCTGCCCTTGATCGCGCGGTCCTCCGGCGGTCCGCCCGGGGGCGCTCCGCGACGGTGAGCCCGCTCGCCTCGCGGGCGTTGTCCGCGTCGGGGTCGGGTGCAACGCTGGGGGGCATGGAGATGGAGGTCGCGTCCGCCACGGCGGCGATCCGCCCGCCGCGCCCGCTCGCCGGACCGGAGCAGGCGGCGCGCGACTTCCTCCAGACCGGCAGCGACGGCGCAGTGCGCATTGGCATCCACGACGCGACCCGCTTCGAGTGGCGGGTGCTGGTGCCCATGCCCGCCAACGGCAGGCTGGCCTACGCGATCGAGGTGGAGCTCGAGGTGCCCACCAACGCGGTGATCCGCCACAGCCCCTGGGAGCAGATCCAGACGTTCACCCGCCTCGACGAGGGCGGCGGCCCGGTGCTCTCCGCAGGCACCACCAGCGACGCGCTCCGTCGCGGCGCCGTGTCCCTGCGGCGCATGCTCGCCCGCGCCGCCACGGGCTTCCGGCGCCACGCGGGGATGGGCGGCGCGCGCGAGGCCGAGGACGCGGAGGGCGATCCCTACGGGTTCCTGGTCGTCTGGCTGGAGACCGCGCTCCTCGCGGTCGCCGAGACCCGGCGGCACCTGACCCAGCCGGCGGCCGGCGACACGCCGCGGGTGGCGAGCGAGCGGGCGCTGGTGGACGAGTACGCGAGCGTGGGTCTCCTCGACATGCTGGTGGAGGCGAGCCGAGCCGTCCGCTCCGGGCCCGAGCCGAGCCCGCAGCCGGAGGCCACGGAGCGCGCGCTGGGGCGGGTCCGCGCCCGGATCGAGCGCGCCATCGGCGACGAGATCGCCCACCGCCGCACGCGGGGATACCTCACCATGACCGACCCCTCGGCGACCGCGCTCGACACCTACGTCGCCCGCGCCGCGCGGCTGCGCCGGCACTTCGAAGAGGTGCTGTTCCTCGACCGCGAGAGCTACCAGCTCGACGAGCGGGTCCAGCAGTGGATGACCAGCTTCGCCGCCCTCCTCGCCGGCGGCTCGGCCTTCCTGCTCCAGCTCTTCGTCCTCGAGCGCGGCTCCTCGCCCGCCGGCGGGGCCACGGGGGCCATGGGCTTCGGCGTGCGCCTCGCCACCATCGCGCTGCTCGCGGGGGCTTGCTACATGACACGCGACCGCATCAAGGAGCTTGCCCGCCACTGGCTCACTGGCAAGGTCTACCGCTTCCACGCCCAGCGTGTCTCCTCCTACCGGCTCCCGGAGGGCCGCGGCGCGACCCGCGACGTGGTGATTCGCACCCGGGAGTGGTGCGACCAGACCACGCAGTCCCGGCCCGACGTGCTCAATCCGGAGAGCGGTGCTTCCCTGCCGAGGACCCGGGTCCGCTACCTCCAGAAGGGGGTGGTCATCCACCAGGAGGGCCTCTCGCGCGAGGGCGTGCGGCGGGTCAGGCACATCTTCCGCTACGACGTCTCTCCGCTCTTGCCGCGCCTCGCCGACAGCATCTGGCGGGTCCCCTTCGTCGGCGCCGGCGGCGCGGTGGAGCTCGCCGAGGCGCCGCGGCGCTACCAGATCCCCATCTCGGTCCAGCTCCGCCACGGCGGCCACACCTACGAGGAGCGCGCCACTCTGGTGCTGGAGAAGCGGGGAATCACCCGGATGGATCCCGACATCGCGCCCGACGCGCTGGACGGGCGCTGAGGGGACGCCCCTGGGGGCCTGCCCAGCGGCGCCGCAGCCCTGCCCTGTGGAGTCGCAGCCCTGCCCTGCGGCGTCGCAGCCCTGCCCTGAGGCGTCGCAGCCCTGCCCTGAGGCGTCGCAGCCCTGCCCTGAGGCGTCGCAGCCCTGCTCTGCCGCGGCGCAGCCCTGGCCCGCGTCCGCTCCGCCGGGACGCCGTCAGTGGCCGGTCGCCTCCGCCTCTTCGAGCACGCCCGCCATGAAGTGCACGATGTCCCACTGCTGGCCGGCGGGCGTCCCGGGGCCCAGCTCGACGTGGACGAGCGCCGGGCTCACCAGGGCGCTCCGCAGCATGGCCGGGGGCACCTCGCGGGCGATCCACTCCGTCTCGGCCGACGGGATGACCGTGTCTCCGGCGCCGTGGAGCAGGAACACCGGCACGCCCATCCCCGCCAGGTGGCCGCGCGGCGAGACCTGCCCCATGCCGGCGCGATCGCGCTCGATCACCGCGAGCATCTCGGGGGCGAGCTGGTCGGCGCGCCCATCGAGGACGATGGCCATGGTGGCCTTTCCTTCCGGGCTCAGCGCCTCGGCGCGGAGGCGGGCGGCGGGGCGGTCGTCCCACAGCCAGAGGCGGATGGCGTCGCGGGCCGCGGGCGCGTCCTCGGCGGAGAAGAAGCGCTCGATGCGGCCGTAGATGAGCACCAGCGCGCCGTAGCCGTGGGCCTCGAGGTGGGTGGTGGAGCCGTCGGGCCGGTCGATCTGGTTGGTGGCGAAGAAGCGCGAGACCCGGGCGAGGTCGTGGTGCCCGCCGATCGCCACCACGAAGCCGATGCCCGCGGCGTAGCGGGGATCCGCCGCTGCCAGCAGGGAGAGCCCGCCCGCGAAGCTCATCCCCATGACCCCGGCGCGCCCGCCGGTGCGCGCGTCGAGGGCGGCGGCGGCGGCGCCGATGGTGTCGATGGAGCGCGGGTCGACGCGGTAGTCGGCGATCTCCTCGACCTGGGGCGTGAGCACCACGAGCCCGCTCGACGCCAGGGCCCGGGCGAAGCGCGTGAGGCGCGGCTCCTCGATGCCGAGCCGGTGGACGCCGTGCACCAGCACCACGCTGCCCACGCTGGAGGGCGCGGCGGAGACGCCGCGCGGCCGGTAGATGCGCCCGCGGGCAGGGCCGTTGACGGTCTCGAAGTCGAGGAGCTCCTCGTCGACGGCGTGGCGCCCGAGACCGGCGAGGCCGCCGGTGGCGTGCTCATCGGCGAAGCGGAGGAGCAGCGAGGCAGCGCGGACGTGGGCGGCGACGGGGGCGAGGCCGATCTCCAGGGCGAGGAGGAAGGCGGCGAGGGGGAGGAAGCGGCGGAGGGACGCGCGCTTCAAGGGGGGTGGGGGGCTCATGCTGGCGAGGGGCGAACGGGGGCCGCGAGTAGAGCATTCCGGTCGGGTGAGCTCCAGGGAGATGACCGCCGCGCCCGCGTGAGCCTGATTCACGCCGCTGCCGGCAGGGTCCGGGAGCTGCTACGGAGGGGCGATGCGAACCTCGATAGCTTTCTCGATGCTGCTTCTCCTCCCGGCCTGCGGCTCGGTCTCCGTCGGCGATCCCGGCGGCCACGGAGGCGCCGCCGCCACGACGAGCTCCAGCGCCGCCACCAGCTCCGGCGCCACGACCAGCTCCGGGACGAGCGGCGGGTGCCGCTCTGACCGAGACTGCGACCCCACCCTCAGCCAGCCGCAGAGCTGGTGCTTCAGCACGGATTCTTGCGTCGGCTGGGCGGGCTGTTCGGCAAACGGGAACAACCCCTCCCACACGACCTGCAAGGCGGACGCGGACTGCACCGACGCCGGTGCCGGCGTCGCCTGCCGGCAGTGCGGCGGCGGTCGCGGCGTGTGCACGGCCGCCTGCACGACCACCATGGACTGCGGCGCCGGGGCGACGTGCAACGGTCAGGGTGCCTGCATCCCGACCCCCTGCACCGCCGACGCCCAGTGCCCCGCGAACCTGGGCTGCTCGCCGGGCGACGGGTTCTGCGTGCGAAAGAGCTGCACGACGGACGCCCAGTGCCAGGGCTTCTGCGTGCAGGGGAGCTGCGTGGAGACGCTGGGCTCTTGCAGCTACTGCACGTGACGGTCGCTCGCTACAGCCCGGCGATCCGGGCGACGGTCTGCGCCATGATCATCAGCACGAAGCAGACACCGAAGGCGCCGACCCCGAACAGTCCGCCCAGCGCCGAGCGACGGGTGGAGTAGAAGTAGTAGGGGAGCGCGGCGAGGTTGAGGACCACGCACAGCGCGATGAGCGTCCCCCAGGCCGGCTCCTCGGCGAACGACGGCGCGTCGCTGCTCGGCTGGGCACGTCCCGCGCGGTAGGACTTGTCGAGCAGGATCATACCGATCGTGCTGGCCCAGAGAACGATGACGCCGATGAGGAGGACCATGGGGAGCCTTTCCGGTCGAGGTAGCCGGACAGGGGACCGCGACACCGCCTCCCCTGTCAACTCCCGCCCCCCGAAGCGGGCCGGCAGGTGCCCCGCACCCTTCAGTGGTGGGCGGGCTGCATCATCCCCAGCGGGCGCTCGCTCGAGGGCGCGCGGACCTCGGAGGGCGAACGGGCGGGCGAGCGGGCGGCAACGCCGAGGGCGGCGAAGCCGAGGGCGATGAACGGGTAGGCGAGCGACGGGAAATGCTCCCGGATGGCGCCGATGCCGACGGCCCAGAGGAAGAAGAGCATCGGCAGCACCATCACCGCGATGGCGGCATGGTACCAGTCCTTCTCCAGGGCCCGGGGCAGCCCGAGCGTGTTGATGACGATGGGCACGAAGAGCGACACGCAGAGGACGAAGGTCGACTCCTCCCCGTGGGGCATGAACGCGGAGAAGCCCCCGCAGATGAGCGAAATCGCGATGGAGAGCGCGACGAGGCGCCCTGACGTCGACCTGAAGAATCCCATCGAACCGTACCTCCTGGCGGGACCCAAAGCACCTCTCGTGCCGCCCCCGTCCGCCAGGGGAGCGCGGCAGTCCACGGTGGGGCCCCGCCGGCCGAGGACTGCACCGCTTGCGTCGAGGTGCAGAGCTTGCGCGTGAGACCCCTTGCCCTCCCCCGGCGCCCTCGGTACGCCCTGGAGCGACATGAAATTCACCATCGCCATCGCCATGTCCGACCCCGCCCACTACCTCCCCGTCGCCGCGTGCGCCGACCGGCACGGGTGGGACTCCATCGCCGTGCCCGACGCACCGTTCTTCCCGGAAAAAGTTTCGGTCCCCTACCCCTACGTCTCCGGCGGCGAGCGCTTCTGGACGGCCGAGACCCCGTGGATCGATCCCTGGGTCGCCATCCCGGCGATGGCCGCCGTCACCCGGCGCCTGCGCTTCTACACGCACGTGCTCAAGCTTCCCATCCGTCACCCCATCCTGGTCGCCAAGACGGTCGGCTCGGCGGCGGTGCTGTCCGGCAACCGCGTCGGGCTCGGCGTCGGGCTGAGCTGGATCCCGGAGGAGTTCACCTGGTGCGGCGTCGACTTCGCCACCCGGGGGGCCCGCGCCGACGAGGCCATCGCCATCCTCCGCGGCCTCCTCGGCGGCGGGATGTTCGAGCACCACGGCGCCCACTACGACTTCGGGCGGCTGCAGATGAGCCCGGCCCCGACCGCGCCCGTGCCCATCTACGTCGGCGGCCACAGCGAGGCCGCGCTGCGCCGCGCCGCCCGGCTCGGCGACGGCTGGTGCTCGGCGATGAGCACCGAGGAGGACACCCGCCGCATCATCGCCCGGCTGCGCGAGCTCCGCGCCGAGCACGGCCGCGCCGACCTGCCCTTCGAGATCCAGGTGAGCTCGGTCGACTGCTTCGACGTCGAGGGCTACCAGCGCCTCGAGGACGCGGGGGTGACCGACATCATCACCCAGCCCTGGCTCCTCTACGGCGGCGGGCTCCAGGCGACCATCGAGCAGAAGGAGGAGGGCATCCGCCGCTTCGCCGAGGACGTCTTTCCGCGGATGAAGCGCTGAAGCAAGCTCGGAGGGGTCGGCGCTCGGCTCAGATCAGAGGCTGGGGCCTGACGACACCACCGCTCCGGCGCGGCGGGTGCGGCGCCAGAGGAGACACGAGGCCTGCACCAGCAGCAGGACGACGAGGGGGGGCGCCGGGCTCTGGTGGCAGACGAGGTGAGACCACGCGGCGCCGAGCGTCAGGAAGGTCAGCCCCGCGTAGGCCCACTCCCGCGTCACCACCAGGCCGGGGACGAGGAGGGCGAGCGCGGCCGCCCACTTCGCGAGCGCGTCGAGGGTCAGGAAGTACTCCGGGTAGCCGAGCGAGGTGACGCCCGCCACCATCGCCGGTTGACGGGTGATGTCGAGGAGTCCGGTGGAGAGCAGGAGCAGGGCGAGCAGCCCGGTGGTGATCCAGTACGCGGCCTTCATGAGGCGCCTCCGACGGGTGCGGTGTCGCGGACGTTGGTGTAGGACTGCACGAGCGCGGGGATCTCCCGCGGAGGACATCGACCAGGGCGAGGTTGACGATGCGCTACGCTACTGTCCCGTACTGTTTCTCGCAAGCGGGATCGCGATGACGACCGACCCGCGCATCCTGCGGTCGAAGGAGGCCGTCCTCGGCGAGACGTATCGACTCCTCGCCGAGAGCGGGATCGGCGGCGTCAGCATCGACGAGGTCTCCCGCCGCTCGGGCGTCTCCAAGACGACCATCTACCGACACTGGCCCTCCCGGAGCGCCCTCCTGCTGGAGGCTTGCTCCACGATGGGTGCCCCCATGGAGACCCCCGACACCGGCAGCCTGCGGGCCGACCTCACGGCGCTCGTCGGCGAGCTCGCCGAGCACCTCCGCACCGAGCACTGGGCGGCGGTGCTGCCGTCGATCGTGGACGCCGCCGAGCGCGACCCCGAGCTCGCGGACCTGCAGACGCGGCTGCAAGAGGCGATGATGGCGCCGTTCCTCGCGGTCCTCGAGCGCGCGAAGAAGCGCGGCGAGCTGCCACGCGGCGCCCGGCCGGCCGACGTCGTCGCCGGCGTGGTCGGCCCGCTGTTCTACCGGCGCTGGTTCTCCCGCGAGCCTCTCGACGGCGCCTTCGTCAAGTCCGTGGTGAGCGGGGTGGTCGGCCTCGGAGCCGGGAAGCGGTAGAGTCGCCGGCCTGGCCCTGCTCCAGGCGCGAGAGCAGCCGTTCCAGGCGCACCGCCGCGCCCACGCTGCCCGACCCGTTGGCCAGGTCCATGGCGGCGAAGAGGTGGGTCTGCTCCAGCTCGATGCGCTCGGGGTGCGCCTCCAGGAGGGCGAGGTAGTGCTCGAAATACGCCGCGGAGTCCCCGCGGGTGCGCTTCTCCAGCGCGTGGCGCACCGTGGCGTGGAGGGCGAAGCGCCCGGCCAGCGGCTCCTGCACCAGGCGGAGGCGGGTCAGCGCGGCCAGCGCGGTCTCCCCGGCGCGAGGGCCGAGGTGCGCGAGCTCCGCGAGGGAGACGGTGTCGACGTGGTCGCCGCCGCTGTGGGCGAGGACGGCGAGCATGCGGCGCGAGGGTGCCGAGAGGAGCCTCCAGGCGACGTCGACGAGGAGGCCGACCTCGGGGAGATCGTCCTCGTGGGCGATGACCCGGACGCGGTCGACGCCCTCGGCGAGGAGGTGCGCCTGGAGATCGGCGGCGGAGGTGGAGCCAGCGGCGACGAGCGCGTCGGCGAGGTCGAGCGCCACCGGGTTCCAGCGGAGGAGGCGGGTGAGCGAGGCGACCCTGGGAAACGGGCTCCGCCCCACGGTGACCAGCGGCGGCACCACGGGGAAGACCGAGACGCCGGCCAGCAGGCAGCGGCGCGCGGTGATCACCCAGGTGACGGGGACGTCGCGGAGCCCGTCGAGGAGGGCGGCGACGGCGCGGTCTTCCTCGTGATTGTCGAGCACGATCAGCGTCGGGCCCCGCTCGGCGAGGTGAGCGCGCACCCGGGAGAGCGCGCGCCCGCGCGGCGTGAGCGGGACGCCGAAGCGGAGCGCCAGCATGCCGGTGAGGGTGAGGACATCCCACGCGCCGACCCGGAACCACTCGAGACCGCCCGGGAAGAGCGCCTCGACCCGGTGACCGAGCGCGCACGCGAGCGTCGACTTGCCGCTCCCCCCACCGCCGACCAGCGCCAGGCGAGCGGGAGGTGCGGAAGCCCCGCGCCCGTCGTCGACGCGCCCGGCACGAACGGCGGCGACGAGGGTAGTGAGCTCCCTGGAGCGAGCGTGGAGGGAGCGGGGGGGCGGAGGGAACTCGGAGGAGCGCGTCAACACGGCCCGGCCGGTGGTACGCCCAACGGGCACCCGCGCCAAGCTCCGAGCCGGGCGCGCGCTCCCTGGACGCGTGGACGAGCTCTCAGTTGCAGACCGAGCTCACGCACTGCTGGCCGGCGGCGCACGACGTCCCGCAGCTCCCGCAGTTGGCCGCGCTGGTCGCGAGATCGGCGCAGACGCCGCCGCAGTCGGTGGTCCCCGCGGGGCAGGCGCAGTCGCCGTTCGAGCAGATGAGGTTGCCCGCGCAGTTCTGCGCGCAAAAGCCGCAGTTGGTCTTGTCGGTGAGGAGATCGACGCACGAGTTGTTGCACTTGGCGAGGCCGGACCCGCAGGTGACCGAACAGGCGCCGGTGCTGCACACCTCGCCGCCCATGCAGGCGGTGCCGCAGCTCCCGCAGTCCATCGCGCTGGTCTGGAGGTTGGTGCACGCGGACCGCCCCATGAAGCCCTTGCACGCCGTCTCGCCCGAGGGGCACGAGCACGCTCCGGCGGTGCAGGTGCCGCCCGTGGGGCACGCGGTGCCGCAGGCTCCGCAGTTGGCGTTGCTGGTCTGGAGGTCGACGCAGGCCATGCCGCCCATGCCCATCCCCATGCCGGCGGCGCACGCGGTCTCGCCCGCCGGGCAGCCGATCGTGCACGCCCCCCCCACGCAGGTGTCGCCGCCCGCGCAGTGATTGCCGCACGCTCCGCAGTTGTGCGGATCGGTGCCGGTGTCCGTGCACTGGCCGTTGCAGCTCGTCTCGCCGCCGCCGCACGCGCACGCGCCGTTGGTGCAGTTGGCGCCGGTGCCGCACTGGGTGCCGCACGCCCCGCAGTCGAGCGGATCGATGGTCAGATCGACGCAGGCGCTGCTGCAGTTGGTCAGCCCCGTGCCGCAGGTGGTGGTGCACACGCCCAGCGAGCAGACCTGGCCGGTCGCGCAGGCCTTGGCGCAGCCGCCGCAGTTGGCGGGATCGCCCTGGGTGTCGGTGCAGACGCCGTTGCAGCGCTGGCCGCCGTTGAAGCACTGGCAGCTCCCGGCCTGGCAGGTCGTCCCGGAGCCGCAGCGGTTGCCGCAGGCGCCGCAGTTGGCGCCGTCGGTCTGCTCGTTCACGCACGCGCTCCCGCAAGTGGTGAGCCCGGCGGCGCAGACGGGCACGCAGGCGCCGCTGGTGCACACCTCGGCGCTCGAGCACACGGTGCCGCACGCCCCGCAGTTGTCCGGATCGGTGGCCAGGCTGGTGCACTGGCCGGCGCACGCGGTCTCGGAGCCGGGGCACGCGCAGGCGCCCGCGGTGCAGGTCGCGCCGGTGGGGCACGTGGTGCCGCAGGCGCCGCAGTTGGAGCCGTCGCTCTGCTCGTTCACGCACGACCCGCCGCACTGGGTGAGGCCGGCCGCACAGGACGACGTGCAGCCCCCGCCCGAGCAGACCTGCCCGGTGCCGCAGGTGAGGCTGCACTTGCCGCAGTTGGCAGGATCAATCGCGAGGTCGGTGCACGCGCCCTCGCAGAGAGCGGGCAGCATTCCCGCGGTGCACGTGCAGGCGCTCGCGACGCACGCCTGGCCGCCGGAGCACAGCTTGCCGCACGCGCCGCAGTCCTTCGGGCTGGTGCTCAGCGACACGCAGGCACCGCTGCAATCGGTCAGGCCGCCGCCACAGCTCGACTGGCAGAGCCCCGCGGAGCAGACGGTGCCGGCAGCGCAGACGTCGCCACAGGATCCGCAGTTGTCGGGGTCCGTGCTGGGGTCGACGCACACGCCGTTGCAGAGCCGGCCGACGGTGCACGCTCCACCGTCGCCGGGCGTGGAGCCGCCCGCTGCGGTTGCGCCACCCGCGGCAGTCGCGCCACCCGCGGCAGTCGCGCCACCCGCGCCGCCCGAGGCGCCGGTGCCGCCACCGACCCCGGTAGCCTCGAGCACGGTGCGACCACACGCGGCGCCGAGCGCGACGGTGCTGAGCACGAGACAGACAAACGAGAAAGAGAAGCCGTGAGAAGGGTTCGATCTGGGCATGACGTTTCGCTCCGCCGCGCACGTTAGCAGACGGACACGCGAGGAATGCCCTGGATGAGCTGGGTCAAAGAGGCGCGCCGCGCGCGAGCGCCCCGATGCGCGGCGAGGGGCGCTACACCGCTCGATAGGGCACGTACGCCGGGGTCCACATCGCCGCATCCACCTCGGCCATGATCGCATCGTGCGCCTCCGGCCCGGCGTGCCGGAGCGTGGCGACCACCCTCGCGGCGATGACGCGCGACACCTGGCGGAGCGACCCCACGCTCGGATAGAGCGAGCCCGCCTCCAGCCGATCCGCCGGCACCATCTCGGCGAGCGTCGTCGCCGCGACCAGGAACAGCTCGTCGGTGATCTCGCGGGCGCCCCCGAGGATGGCGCCCAGTCCGACCCCGGGGAAGATGAACACGTTGTTGGCCTGGCCCACCAGGTGGGTGCGCCCCAGGTGCGTCACGGCTCCGAACGGGCTCCCGGTGGCGACCACGGCGCGGCCGTCGGTCCATGCGATCACGTCTGCGGGGATGGCCTCGGAGCTCGACGTCGGATTGGACAGGGGAAACACCAGCGGGCGGCGGGCGTGCTGCGCCATCGCCCGGATGGCGCCCTCGGTGAAGGCGCCGGGGGTGCCCGCCGTGCCGATCAGGATGGTGGGCCGCACCCGCTCCACGACCGCCTCGAGCCCGTAGCTCTGCCCGTGCTCGAAGCCGTAGCGGCGCATCTCCTCCGGGCCGAGGGCGGACTCGCGCTTGTCGTCGTCGAGCGGGACCCGGCCCTCGTAGATCAGCCCGCGCGAGTCGAGCGTGACGATGGCGGCGGCGACCTCGGCGGAGCTCGCGCCCTCGCGGGTCATGGCCTCGCGCACCAGGTGGGCGATGCCGGTGCCGGCGGCGCCCGCGCCGAGGAAGACCAGGCGCTGCTGGGAGAGCTTCTCGCCGAGCAGGCGGACGCCCGCGAGGATCCCGGCGACGACGACGCCGGCGGTGCCCTGGATGTCGTCGTTGAAGCTGGGGAGGCGGTGCTTGTAGCGCTCCAGCAGCCGGATGGCGTTGTGCTGCTTGAAGTCCTCCCACTGGAGCAGCGCGCGGGGGAAGACCTCGATCACGGCGGTGACGAAGGCCTCGACGAAGGCGTCGTAGGCCGGGCCCCGCAGGCGGGGCTTGCGGTAGCCGAGGTAGAGGGGATCGTCGAGGAGGGCCTGGCGGTCGGTGCCGACGTCGAGCGAGATCGGCAAGGTGAGGGCCGGATGGATGCCGGCGCCGGCCGTGTAGAGCGCCAGCTTGCCGACGGGGATGCCCATGCCGCCGCAGCCCTGGTCGCCGAGCCCGAGGATGCGCTCGTTGTCGGTGACGACGATGAGCCGCACGTCGTCGCGGGCGGCGTTGCGGAGCAGGGTGGGGATGCGGTCGACGTCGTCGGGGGTGATCCAGAGGCCCCGGGAGCGGCGGAGGATGTGGCTGAACTCCTGGCAGGCGCGCCCGACGACGGGGGTGTACACGATGGGCATCAGCTCCTCGAGGCCGTCGAGGAGGACGCGATAGAAGACCGTCTCGTTGCGGTCCTGGAGGGCGGCGAGGCCGATGTAGCGCTCCAGGTCGTCCGATTTGCGCCGCACCTGGGCCAGGGCGAGGCCGGCCTGCTCCTCCAGGGTGCGCACCCTGGAGGGCAAGAGGCCGCGGAGGCCGAACGCCTCGCGCTCCTCTTCGGTGAAGGCGCTGTCCTTGTTGAGCAAGGGCTGGGCGAGGAGCGACGCGCCGCGGTACGGCACGGGCAGGGGGAGCTCGGGGCGGAGGGAGTTGGCCATGGCTACCGGCCGGGTCGTACGCCCAACGCGGGTCGGCGCCAAGCACCGAGCCTGCCGAGGCGAAGCGCACTATCGTGGAGTGGCCATGCCCTCGACACCGCCCCACCCCGAGCCCCCGGGCTCGACCTCGACGCCGCTCCCTCCCCCGTCGAAGGTCGCCACGCCCGCCGAGCAGCGCGCGCTCGCGTTCTTCGCCATCGCCGCGATGGCGGCCATTGCCTGGATCCTCCAGCCGGTGAGCATCGGCATCCTGCTCGGCGCCCTCACGGCGTTCTCGCTCCAGCCGCTCTACGACCGCCTCCGGCGCCGCACGCGGCGATCGGCGCTGGCCGCGCTCGCCTGCACCCTGGTCGCGGCGGTCGGGTTCACGGTGACCCTGGGCGGGCTCTCGTTCCTGTTCGTCGCCCGCGGCGGGGTGATGGCGCGCGGGCTCTACGCCTGGCTCAACGAGGGCGGCGGCGGTCGCGCCCTGATGAACCGGCTCGCCTCCAGCATGGGGTCGATGCGCTTCAAGCCCGACCAGCTGGCCGCCAAGCTCCAGGACGCCGCGGCGGAGGTGGCCTCGCGGGCGGCGCAGATCGCGGCGGCGGTCGCCTCGGCGACGTTCAGCATGCTCCTGGTCTTCTTCTTCCTCCTGATGACGGTCTTCTTCACCCTGGAGCGCTGGAAGGACCTCGCCAAGCAGGCGGAGATCATGCTCCCCCTGCGCCCCCGCTACACCCACGACCTGCTGGAGGAGTTCCGCCGCGTCGGTCGCACCACGCTCCTCGGCACCGTGGCGACCGGCCTGGCGCAGGGCGTGCTGGCGGGGTTCGGCTACTTCATCACCGGGGTGCCGGAGGCGGCGTTCCTCGGCGCGGCGACCGCGGTGGCCTCGCTGCTGCCCGGGGTCGGCACGCTCCTGGTGTGGGTGCCGGCGGGCATCTTCCTCATCGCCACCGGCCACCCCGCGATGGGCGCGCTGGAGCTCGGCTGGGGGATGCTCGCGGTGGTGGGCGCGTCGGATTACCTGATCCGCCCGGCGCTCATCGGACGGCACAGCACCCTGCCGGCGCTGCTCACCTTCGCCGGGCTGTTCGGGGGCGTGGAGGCCTTCGGGCTGATCGGCCTGATCCTGGGGCCGCTGGTGATGGCGCTGTCGTTCTCGCTGCTGCGGCTCTACGCGCACGACGCGCAGGGGCAGCCGGATTGAAGGAGCCGCGAGCGGACCCATGGCCTTGATTCTGCTGCCCACGGTCGAGCTCGAGCCTCATCACTGGGCGGAGCCCGGCTACGACGCGCGGATGGACACCCCCTTC
>Ga0302283_1000335_pt1 | contig 37750 bp, 38 predicted proteins | sample III_Fen_E1_4_FD_198770 | JGI IMG/M metagenome (GOLD analysis project Ga0302283, IMG submission 198770) | Peat permafrost microbial communities from Stordalen Mire near Abisko, Sweden - III_Fen_E1_4 | ecosystem: Environmental > Terrestrial > Soil > Wetlands > Permafrost | place: Sweden: Abisko... | reverse complement strand
TCGGGACGGTGGAGCTGGTAGAGGTCGATCCGGTCGGTGCCGAGGGCCCGCAGGCTCCGCTCCACCGCGCTGCGGACGTACCCGGGGGACGCACCCCCGGTCCCGCCCTCGCCGACCGGGCTCCCGAACTTGGTGGCCAGGACCACCTGGTCGCGCCGGCCACCCAGGGCGTGTCCGAGCCGCTTCTCGCTGTCGAGGTAGGAGTCGGCGGTGTCGAAGAAGGTGACCCCCTCCTCGATGGCGGCGTCCACCACGGGCGCCACCGCGTCGGCCTCCATGAAGAAGCCGAAGTTGTTGGTGCCCAGTCCGATGACCGACACCTCGAGCGATCCGATCATCCGTGTCTCCATGGCCGAGTTACTAGCACGGTCGCCTCGTGCGGGCCGGGTCGCCGGGACCCACGGTCCTCGGGCCGGTGGTCGTCGCTCCCCCCGGGGGGCCGACACCCACGCACCCCGTTTCTGACGGTCCGTTAGGATTCCGCCCATGACGACCAAGACACGGGTGCCCGCCATCGAGGGCTGGTTCACGCTCGACGAGCAGCAACCGACGCTGCTCGGATCGCGGTGCACCAGCTGCGGGAACTTCGCCTTCCCCAAGGAGACGTTCTTCTGCCGGAACCCCGGGTGCCAGGGCCGCGAGTTCGCCGAGGCCCCGCTCAGCCGGACCGGGACCGTCTGGTCGTACACCGACGCCTGCTACCAGCCGCCCAAGCCCTACGAGGCCGCCGACCCCTACGTCCCCTTCGCCCTCGCCGCCGTCGAGCTGGCGGCGGAGCAGATGGTCGTCATGGGCCAGGTCGTCCCCGGCGTGGGCGTGGGCGACCTGCAGGTCGGGACCGAGGTCGAACTGGTGCTGGACACGCTCTACGAGGACGACGAGCACGAGTACGTGGTGTGGAAGTGGCGGCCGACCGGCGCCACGACGGGGAAGGGGGCCTGAGATGCCGGACGACAAGCGGGTCGCCGTACTCGGTGCCGGCATGCACCCGTGGGGGAAGTGGGGCCGCAACTTCGTGGAGTACGGACTGGCCGCGGCCGGGGACGCGCTGGCCGAGGCCGGACTGCCGTGGACGGACATCCAGTACGTGGCCGGTGCCGACACCATCCGCAACGGGTACCCCGGCTTCGTGGCCGGCGCCACATTCGCCCAGGCCCTGGGCTGGACCGGCGCCCGGGTGTCGTCCGCCTACGCGGCCTGCGCCTCGGGCGCCCAGGCCATCAACAACGCCCGGGCCCAGATCCTGGCCGGGCTGTGCGACGTGGCCCTGGTCGTCGGGGCCGACACCACGCCCAAGGGGTTCTTCACCCCGGTGGGCGGTGACCGCAAGGACGACCCGGACTGGCTCCGCTTCCACCTCATGGGGGCCACCAACCCGACCTACTTCGCCCTGTACGCCCGCCGTCGCATGGAGCTGTTCGGTGCCACCGAGGCGGACTTCGCCGCGGTCAAGGTCAAGAACGCCCGGCACGGCCTGGAGAACCCGTACGCCCGGTACCGCAAGGAGGTGACTGCCGACGAGGTGCTGTCCTCCCCCATGGTCGCCGACCCCCTGCGCCTGCTCGAGATCTGCGCCACCTCGGACGGCGGCGCCGCGCTGGTGCTGTGCTCGATGGAGTTCGCCCGACGACACGCCGGGAAGGCGGACCTGGTCACCATCGACGCCGTGTCCACGGTGACCCCGCGGTTCCCGCAGACCATCATCGAGATGCCCAACTTCTCGACCGACTCCTCGGCCACGACGGCCTCGGTCGGTCCCACGTTCAAGCAGTCCGTGGCGCTGGCCGCCTACGAGGAGGCCGGCATCGGCCCCGAGGACGTCAGCCTGGCCGAGGTGTACGACCTCTCGTCGGCCCTCGAGCTCGACTGGTACGAGGACATCGGCCTGTGCAAGCAGGGCGAGGCCGAACGGATGCTGCGCGACGGCGACACCACGCTGGGCGGCCGGGTCCCGGTCAACGCCAGCGGTGGCCTCTCCTGCTTCGGTGAGGCCATCCCCGCCCAGGCCATCGCCCAGGTCTGCGAGCTGGTGTGGCAGCTCCGGGGCCAGGCCACCGGCCGTCAGGTCGAGGGGGCCCGGGTCGGGATCACGGCGAACCAGGGCCTGTTCGGCCACGGGTCGTCCGTCATCGTCTCGCGCTGACCGCACGGCCAGGACCGGGATCCGGCCTCACCCCGTCGGGGTGAAGGACCCGGACACCTGGACGACGTCCCCGTTGAGCAGCCACATCCGGCCGGATGCCGATGCCAGGGTCACCGGCCGGTCCCACTCGAGGGGACCGTGGTGGGTGAGCACGGCGGTGGCCACCGGGCATGCGGCCACCTCGACCAGGGCCGTCCAGCAGGCGGCATTGTTGACGTGGCCGGCCACGTCCAGGTCGACCCGCCGGAGCGGCCATGGTCGTCGCCCGGCGTCGTCGGGGACGTCGGGCACCGTCACCCGGCCGGACACCTTGCGGCCGCCCGCCGCCTCCCCGTAAGCACCCCGGAACCCGGCGGAGATGCGGCGGGGCCGGCCGGACCCGTCCAACGGCACCCACAGGGACTCGGTCTCCACCTGCACCTCGCCGTCCACCGCCAGGTCGGTGCGCCGCTCGGCCCACGCCGCGCCGATGCCCGAGCACCACGTGGTGGCCGTCACCGCCCGGCCCAGTTCCGGCCACCGTCCGGCCGGGGTGAGCCGCAGGGCCGTGCGCCGGACGACCCACAGGTCGCCGTCGTCGATGCCGGTGTCGTCCCAGTCGTCGCCGGCCACGTCGTGCAGGTATCGGGCGGCGGCATCGGGACGCAGCCGTCCCTGGGGGTCGGTGTCGCCGAGCCGGACCCGCTGGACTCCGACGAACCGGCGGCCGGACGTCGGGGGCGGAAGGAACTCGAGCACGCCGGAAGCCTACGGGTGGCGCGCGCCGTGGCGCGCGCCGGTCAGCCGTTGACGAGGATGATCTTCCCGAGCTTGCCACCGGCGGCAAACCGCTCGTAGGCGGCGGTGGCCTCGGCCATCGGGAAGGTGGCGGCCACCGGGACCGTCACCGCTCCCTCACCCAGGAGCCGCACGGCGCGGGCCTCGACCAGCCACGCCACGCCGGCCTTCTCCTCGGTGCTGCGGGAGCGCAGGGTGGACCCGCCGATGGTGGCCCGGGCCCCCATGACCGCCAGCAGGTCGATCTGGGCCCGGGCGCCCGCGCCCACGCCGATGACGACGACCCGTGCCCCGGTGGTCAGGTGCGGGAGCACCGCCTCCACCCCGGGTGCCCCGACCAGTTCGAGCGACACGTCGTAGGGGCCGTGCCCGGCCACTTCGTCGGGTCGGATGACCTCGTCCGCCCCCAACGCCCGAACGGCGTCATGGAGGTCCGGGTTGCGGACCGTGGCCACCACGCGCGCGCCGGCCACCGCGGCAAGTTGCACGGCGGCCGTCCCCACGCCGCCGGCCGCCCCCGAGATGAGGACGGTGTGACCCTCGGACAGATCGGCCTGGGTGAAGAGTGCGTCCTGCGCCGTCGAGTACGCCTCCGGGAACCCGCCCGCCTGCACCAGGGGGACCCCCTCGGGCACCGGGAGCAGGTGCGACTCGGGGACCACGACCTGCTCGGCCTGGCCACCGCCGCCGCAGATGGCCATGACCCGGTCACCCACCCCGAACCGGGCGGCGCCGGCACCGACGCTCCGCACCGTGCCCGCGAACTCGAGGCCGGGGATGGTGGCCGGTGATCCGGTTGGCGCCGGGTAGAAGCCCTTGCGCTGGAGCAGGTCGGCGCCGTTTATGCCCGCGGCGGCCACGGCCACCACCGCCTCGCCCGGCCCGGCGACGGGGTCGGGGTGCTCCTCCCACCGGAGCTCTCCCTCGACGATGGTGACGGCGCGCATGGGTCCACCGTACGACACCGGGGACTCCCGGACGACCGGGGGTCCGCGGTGGCGCCGGACGTCGGTGGGGTGACGCGCCGGCGTGGGTGGCTCCGGCGAACGACGACAGGTCCGCACTCGTAGGCTGTCAGCGGAGGACGACCATGACGCTCGGACCACTCGGGGACCACGTGCACGAGGGGCCGGAGCGGTCCGCGTCCGGACGGCGATCCCGCCGCCCCGACGACGGGATCGCCGATCCCTCCGCCGGCACGGTCCCTTCTGCCGCCATGGTCCCCTCCGCCGCCATGGTGGTGCACCGGGTGCTGGCCATGTCCGCCCGCACGTTCCTCCTGAACGACCTGGGCGACGAGCTCGCCGGCGATGCACCGCACTCCGGGACGGTGGATGCGCTCGTCGTCGCCATGGGCCCCCGGCCGCTGTGGGCCCAGTCGGCCATCGAGTCCCTGCACGGGACCGAGCGGCGCACCGACCGGACCGAGCGGATCCACCAGAGCCGGGTCGCCATGCGACGGATCCGGTCCAACCTCCGCACCTACCGGCTCCTCCTCGACCCCTCCTGGGGAACGGCGCTCCGGGCCGAGCTGGCCTGGTACGGAAACGAGCTGGGACACTCCCGGGACCTGGAGCTGCTGGCCGGGGTCGTCGCCGACCGGGGACCCGACGTGCTGGCGCCGGACGAGGTGGCCCGCCTCCTGGCCGTCGTCGACTGGCGCCGCGACGCGGCGGGCGCCCGGATCGCCGCCGACCAGGCCGGACCCCGGCGGGTCCAGCTGACCGGGCAGATGATGCTGCTGTGGGACGGCCCGGCGTTCAAGGCGAAGGCGACGAAGCCGGCGGTCGACATCCTCCCGCCCATGCTGCGGAGGACCTGGCACGACGTGCGGGGTGCGGCCCGCAGGGCACGGAGGGACCCGTCGGACGTGCACCTCCACCAGCTCCGGATCCGGCTCAAGGACCTGCGGTACGGGTCCGAGACGCTGGCGCTCGTCGAGGGCGGACCGGCCAGGAAGACGGCCCGGGCGGCCGAGCGGCTCCAGAGCCGGCTCGGCGACCACCACGACATCGTGTTCTCCATCGGCTGGCTCGAGGCCCTGGCTGCCGAGCAGGCCGATCTGGCCGACGCCGCCGAACGCCTCGTGGGCCGTCAGCGCGAGCTGGCCGCCGAGACCCGCAAGGGGTGGAAGCGCGACTTCAAGGAGGTCGAGCGCCGCTGGCGGCGCTGGCAGGGCTGAGGGATCACGGAGCCGCCGCTCGGGACGTGCCTCAGCCGGAGACCGGGGTGACCTCCCCCTCGGCACCGTGGACCGGCACCCAGAGGCGGATCCCGCCCAGGATGCCCGCCGTGTTGTCGACCACGGTCACATCATCGGGCAGGTGGTGGCGGAGCACACGGCGGGAATTGCCGCCGCCGATGTACAGGTGGTCGAAGAGGGTCAGGGCCCGCATGTTGGCGATGGCCTTGGTGACCCGCTTGTTCCACCGCTCCTCGCCGATCTCTTTGCGGGTGGCCTCGCCGAGCTGGTCGTCGTAGGACTCGCCCTTGCGGAACGGCTGGTGGGCGATCTCCAGGTGGGGCACGAGCTCGCCGTTGTAGAAGAGCCCGGTCCCGAACCCGGTGCCGAGGGTGATCACCAGCTCCAGGCCCACGCCCCGCACGACCGCCGCCCCCTGGATGTCGGCGTCGTTGGCCGCCTTGGTGGGGACGCCGAACTCGGCGGACAGCGCGGCGGCCAGGTCGAAGCGGTCCCACTGCTGCTCCAGGCGGTGGTCGACGGCGCTGCCCGGCCCGCTCACGGTGGTGAAGTGGGGGGCCGACAGCACCACGCCGCCACGGACCATCCCGGGGAACCCGACCGAGGCCCGCTCGGCGGAGGGGAGTGGGGCGACGAGGCGCACCAGGGACGCCACCAGCTTGTCCGGGGGCAGCGGGTACGGGGTGGGGATCTTGACCCGGTCGGCCACCATGGCGCCGTCGGCGTCGAGGACCGAGGCCTTCAGGCCGGTCCCACCGATGTCCACCGCCAGGGTCAACGGGTGCCGGGGGGCGGCCCGTCCGCCGTCGTGGGGCCCGTCGGACCGGGGGGAAGGCGTGGTGTCGTCGGTGGAGGTCATCCCCTCACGCTAAACCCGTCGGACGGACCGGGACGGTAGGTTCCGGGCACGGGGCGGCCGCAGGCGGTCCGGATGGAGGAGTCCCCATGGAGCAGCGCACCCTCGGGGTGGCCGGGCCGGTCTCGGCGATCGGCCTCGGCTGCATGGGCATGTCCGGGTCGTACGGGCCCACCGACCGGTCCGGGGCGATCGCCACCGTGCACGCCGCGCTCGACGCCGGCGTCACCCTGCTCGACACCGGCGACTTCTACGGCATGGGCCACAACGAACTGCTGCTCCGGGAGGCGCTCGCCGGGCGGCGGCGCCAGGACGTCGTCCTGTCGGTCAAGTTCGGTGCCCTCCGCGGGCCCGACGGCGCCATGGTCGGGTTCGACGCCCGTCCGTCGGCCGTGCGGAGCTTCCTGGCCTACAGCCTCCAGCGGCTGGGCACCGACTACGTCGACATCTACCGTCCGGCACGGCTCGACCCGGCGGTGCCCGTCGAGGAGACCGTGGGGGCGATCGCCGAGTGCGTCGAGGCCGGGTGGGTCCGCCATCTCGGACTGTCCGAGGTCGGCGCCGACACCATCCGACGGGCCCATGCCGTCCACCCGGTGGCCGACGTCCAGCTCGAGTACTCGCTGATGTCGCGGGGACCGGAGGCGGCCATCCTGCCGACGACCCGCGAACTCGGCATCGCCGTGACCGCCTACGGCGTGCTCTCCCGCGGCCTGCTGTCCGGCCGCTGGTCGACCGACCGGACGCTCGGACCGGGCGATTTCCGATCGCACGCCCCCCGGTTCGACCCGTCCAACCTGGGGGCCAACCTCGCCCTGGTCGAGGCGCTGGCCGGCGTGGCCGACGCCCTCGGCGCATCGGTGCCCGAGGTGGCGGTGGCCTGGGTGCTCTCACGGGGTGACGACATCGTGCCGCTGACCGGTGCCCGCACGCCCCAGCAGCTCGACGGGGCCCTGCGCGCCGTGGCGCTCGCGCTGGACGACGCCCAGCTGGCCGCCATCGGGGCGGCCGTGCCGGCCGAGGCGGTGGCCGGCACCCGGTACGCCGCACCCCAGATGGCCGGGCTCGATTCGGAGCGCTGACCCCGGCAGCACCTTCCGGGGTGGGGCCCGGAGACCGGTCCACCGAGCGCCCGCCGCCACCCGGGGGTAGCGTCCCGGTCCATGACCGAACCATGGCTCGAAGACGCCTGCTCGCTGGTCGATGCCTTCCGGGCGGGGACCCTCAGCCCGGCCGAGGCACTGGAGGCGTCGCTGGCCGCCATCGGTGCGTCCGACCTCAACGCCGTCTGCCACCTCGATCCCGAGGCGGCGCGGGCCCAGGCCGCGGCGGCCGACGTCTCCCTGCCCTTCGGCGGCGTGCCCATCGGGGTCAAGGAGCTCGAGCCGGTGGAGGGATGGCCCTACACCGAGGCGTCCCTGGTCTTCGCCGACCGGACCTCGGCATTCGACTCGACCCACGTGACCCGCCTGCGGGCCGCCGGTGCCGTGCCGGCCGCCCAGACCACGGCGTCCGAGTTCGGGGGCGTCAACTGCACCTCCACCAAGCTGCACGGCGTCACCCGGAACCCGTGGGACACCGAGCGCACGCCCGGTGGATCGTCGGGCGGGTCGGCCGCCGCCGTGGCCGGCGGACTGCTGCCCATCGCCACCGGCGGTGACGGGGGCGGCTCCATCCGCATCCCTGCCGGCTTCACCGGCCTGTTCGGGCTCAAGGCCACCTACGGGCGCATCCCGCGCGGCCCGGCCACGCTGCAGCCGCCGCTCACCGTCACCCTCGGCTGCGTGTCGAGGTCGGTGCGCGACACGGCCCGCTGGTTCGACGTGTGCAACGGCTTCCACCCCCGGGACAACCTCAGCCTCCCGAAGGTGGGCGACTGGGAGACCGGCCTCGGGACCCTCGACCTGGCCGGGAAGCGGGCCGTGGTCTCGGTCGACCTGGGGGCGGCGATCGTCGAGCCCCGGGTGGCGGCCCTGGTCGTCGAGGCCGCCGAGGCCCTGATCGCCGATGCCGGCCTCCGCCGGGTGGACGTGGTCGTGCAGCTTCCCCAGGGCGGCCTCGAGTGGGCGCTGTCCAACCTGGTCGGCCTGGTGGGCGAGCTCGGCGACCGGTTCCCCGACTGCAACGACGACCTCACCCCCGAGATCCAGATCGGCATGAACCTGGCCACCCACCACTACAGCATCGGGTCGGCCGGGAAGGCCGAGCTCTTCCGGATCGCCCTCAACGAGCAGATGGCCGACCTGTTCGAGCAGGCCGACGTGGTGTTCGCCGCCACCAACCCCGACACCGCGTTCGCGGCGGCCGGTCCGATGCCCACCACGGTGGGCGACGTGGACCTGATCGCCACCTACGGCTTCGACCGGGCCATCGGCAACAACGGCGCGCTGACCATCCCCGCCAACCTGGCCGGCCTGCCGGCGGTCTCGATCCCGGTCGGGACCGTCGACGGCGTCCCGGTGGGCATGCAGGTGATCGGGCGCCACCACGAGGAGCGGGTCCTGCTCGACCTCGCCCGGATCGCCGAGCGCCAGCGCCCCTGGCCGCTGGTCGCACCCGCGGTCACCGCCTGACCGGGGTCGGTCGCCACCGGTCCGTGTCGTCTAGAACTGGCGCATGCGCGTCGACCTCTGGATCCCCACCGCCACCCCGTTCGCCACACCCGAGCTCCTCGCCCTCATCGGCCGCGAGGCCGAGGAGCGGGGCTTCGCCACCATCTGGGTGGGCGAGCACGTCGTGCTGTTCGAGGAGTACGCCTCCTCGTACCCGTACGCCGACGACGGGAAGATCCCGGCCCCGCCGGGCACCGGCCTGCTCGAGCCGCTGTCGACACTCACCTTCCTGGCCGCCCACACCTCGTCGGTCCGGCTGGGGACGGCCATGGTCCTGCTCCCGCAGCGGAACCCCGTCTACACGGCGAAGGAGGTGTCCACCCTCGACTGGCTGTCGAACGGGCGGGTCGACCTCGGCATCGGCGTGGGGTGGCTGGAGGAGGAGTTCCGGGCCGTCAACGTCCCCTGGCCGCGGCGCGGGCGGCGCACCGACGAGTACCTCGACGTGCTGGCCACCCTGTGGATCGACGACACGTCGAGCTTCGAGGGTGAGTTCTACGCACTCGACCCCTGCCAGATGTTCCCGAAGCCCGTCCAGTCGCCGGTGCCGATCCACATCGGGGGCGAGTCCGATGCCGCCCTGCGACGGGTGGCCCGGGCCGGCCACGGGTGGCACACCTTCAACCGACCCCCCGAGGACCTGGCCGGGCCGCTGGCCCGGCTCGACGGGCTGCTGGGCGAGGAGGGCCGCACCCGGGACGAGGTGACGGTGACCGTCTGCCCGTACTTCCAGCCGCTCGATGCAGAGGTGACCGCCCGCTACGCCGAGGCGGGGGCCGACGCCGTGTCGGCACTGGTGGTGCCGATCGACGCGGACTCGCTCCGCGCCCAGCTGGACGCCCTGATCCCGGTGCAGGAGCGGGCGGCGCGCTGAGGCACGGCCGCCGGGCAATTCGGCCCTACCGGGTTCCGGCCGCTTCTCTAGGCTGGGTCACACGCTACGGAAAGGTCTTCCCCCATGTCCCCTGTCGCCCTGATCACCGGCACCTCCTCGGGCATCGGTCTGGCCTCGGCCGTGGCCGCGGCCCGGCACGGCTTCACCACCGTCGCCACCATGCGCGACACGTCCAAGGACGGGGCCCTGCGGGAAGCCGCCGAGGCGGCCGGTGTGGAGCTCGAGGTGCGTCAGCTCGACGTGGTGGACGAGGCGTCGATCGGTGCCTGTATCGACGGAGTGGTCGCCGACCACGGGGCCCTGGACGTCCTGGTCAACAATGCCGGCCGCGGCTTCGTCGGCACCATCGAGCAGGTGTCGATGGCCGAGATGCGTGACGTCATGGAGGTCAATTTCTTCGGGGTCGTGGCCACCACCAAGGCCGCCCTGCCCCACCTTCGGGCCAGCCAGGGCCGGGTCATCACGGTCACCAGCGTGGGTGGCGTGGTCGGCCAGCCCTTCAACGAGGCCTACTGCGCGGCCAAGTTCGCCGTCGAGGGGTTCATGGAGAGCCTGGCCCCGGTGGCGGCCACGGTCGGTGTGCACGTGTCGGTGATCGAGCCCGGTCCGGTGGCCACCGAATTCGTGAACAACGTGGGCGTCGACGTGGCGAAGGTCTTCGCCGAGGCCGGTGCGTACGAACCGGCCATGCATGCCTACATGCGACACATCATGGCGGAGTTCGCCAATCCTGAGGCGGTACAGACCGGCGACGACGTCGCCGAGGTGGTGCTTACGTCGATGGTGACCGACTCGCCCGCCTTCCGGCACCAGACGTCACCCTGGTCGCGCACGTTCACCGGCTTCAAGCTCAGCGACCACGACGGCTCGGCCGTGGTGGGCATGACCAACGACTGGCTCCGGACCGACTGAGGGGTGACGGCCCAGCCGTCCGGACCCGACCCGGTGCGGAGCGGTTCAGCCCGGCGTGCCCGGCACCCGGGCGGTCACTTTGCTGTGCCTACCCTTGGCGTTGTAGACCCGGACACCCACCTCGTACGTCTTGCCGGACTTGAGCCCGGTGACCGTGCAGCTGAGGGAGAGGTCGACGCACGTCGCCCACGACGCCAGGGGGACGCCGGCGATGTCGTAGTCGGTGATGACGTAGGGCACGGCCACCCCGAGGTGGTTGAGGTACTCGCCGTCGTACAGGGGCGGCTGCCAGGACACGATGAGCTCGCCGGCGGTCGGGCCGGCCACGACGGTGACGTCCTGGGGCAGGGAGGGCGCCTTGCTGGGCGGCTTCGGCTTCGGCTTCGTCGCCGCGCCGGCCGCCCCGGGTGCCGCCAGCGCCAGGCACGACACCGCGGTGACCGCCGCCATGGCCAGTCCCGCTGCCCGTCGTCCTCCTCGAGCCCCCATTGCCCCTCCTCGTCGCCTGGTCGTGCCGGCGGTGCCGGCGGATGCCCAGTGTCCGTCCTGGCCGACCCGCTGTCAATCATGCCGGCCGTCAGTCAGGCGATCTGTCGGTCATGCGGTCCCGGGCCCGTCCGTCGGGGCCGGGGTCCGGTGGGAGCACGGCCCGGGGTCTCAGCCACGGGTCGTCGAACCAGGTGCGCAGCGTCAGGCGGGCCGGTGGCAGATCGCGGTAGACAAGCACCCCGGAACCGGGTGGCACCCTGCGCAGGGCGTCGGGCGGAGCCAGGCGGCGCGCCGTGGGCGACCGCGTGGTGCTGGAGCCGGAGCGTCCCCCCGCCGTGGTGGCGGCCAGGTGCAGCTCCTCGTCGCCGATCAGGTGACTGGCGTAGTCGAGGGTGGACGGGTCGGAGATCCCCGACAGGAACAGCTTGGCCCGGTGGTTGTTCACCACCGTCGTCGCCCGGGGGCCGAAGCGGGCACTGATCTGGGCCAGGTCGTGCCAGACCGTCACCAGCTGGATCCCGTGGCCGGCGGCGGTGGCCGCCAGCGCGTCGAGGTCCGGTACCGGGGCGATGTTGGCCGCTTCGTCGAGCACCACCAGCAGGGGCGGCTCGAGGGGCCGACCGGTGCGGGACACCTGCTCGTAGGCGTGGTCCAGGACGGCGCGCAGCACACCCACGAAGAGCGGGGTGAGCCGCCGCTGGTCGTGCGCCGGGGCGCACAGGTAGAGCGTGTCCGACCCGGCAAGGAGTGCGCCGGGGTCGAGCTCGTGGGCACCCCGTGGCGCGGCCCCGGCGAACGGCTCGAGGAGGGTCTCGACCGTGGTCACGATGGAGCTCCGCTGTCGGTCCTCCTTACCGAAGGCCGAGCGCGCGGCGTCGACGGCCTCGGGCACCCCGGCCGCAGCCAGGAGCTCCAGCACCTCGTCGGCCTCGTCGGTCTCCACCCAGTGCACGACGTCGGCCATGGCCCGGCCGGCGGTGGCCGCCGCGAACAGGAGCGGCGCCAGCATCCGCGATGCCGTCGTGTACCAGAAGTCGCCGTCGCTCATCGATCCGGCCTGGGACCGACCCACCTCGGTCAGGGTCGCGGCGGCACGCCGGGCGCCGGGCCAGGTGCGCGACTGGGGCAGCGGTGTCCACACCGTGGCCCGGCGGCCGGTCACCCCGGTCGGGTCGAAGCAGTGGACGGTGCCCAGCGTCGCCCGATGGCCGGCGGTGTGGTCGACAAGATCCGACTTGACGCTGGCCGCCACCACCGGCCCGTCCCACCCCAGGATGGCGGGCACGGCGAACCCCGACGTCTTCTGCGACTGGGTCGGACCGAAGACGAGCACCGACTGGGCCCGCTCGGCCGCGACCCGCCGCCGACCGACGTTCCCCAGCACCAGGCGTCCCGGCGGGGGCGGGCGGTTCCCGGCCGGCACGACCAGGGCGCCGAGGTCCGAGGGTCGGGCCCACCGGGCCGCCCGCCGGGGACCGCCCCGACCCGTGCCGGGACCGTGTCGACCGCCCCGGGGCAGGCCGGCGGCAGCCAGGGCCACCGCGCCCATCCCCATCCCGAGGGCCCCGAACAGGGTCACCGTCGCCGGTTCACCATCGTGCGGCGCCATCTCGGGGCCCCGGCTCGGCGTCGGACATGGCCCGGTCGGTGTCGACCAGGCCGTGCTCACCCCGGGCCAGGCGGTGCTCGACCAGGAACGACCGTCGGCCGACCTTCCACAGCGCCGTCCCCCGGGGCAGCGAGCTCACCAGCCCGGCCTCGGTGGCGGTCAGACCCAGGAGCGCAGCGGTGCCGGCCACCTCCCCCGGGGACTGGGCGTAGACGACCCGGGTCTCGGAGTCGGCGAGGAGGCCCTCGGCCAGACCGACCTGCTCGGAGCCGGCGGCACCCACCGACGCCAGGTCCGACAGTCGGTGGAGCACGGCGATGTTGGCGACGCCCATGGCCCGCGACAGCTTCCACGAGGACTGGAGCCACCGGGCCACCCCGAGGTTGCCCAGGATCGCCCAGGCCTCGTCGACCACCAGCAGGATCCGGTTGCGGTGCCGGGACTCGACCGCGCTCTGCAGCCAGGCGGCGGCGCAGGCCATGAGGACACCGAGCGCGGGCGAGTGGTAGACGGAGGACAGGTCGAGGACCACCAGCGGCCCGTCGAGACGGAGGCCGGCGGTGGTGGGCCCGTCGAACATCCCACGCAGATCGCCGTGGACCAGCCGGCGCAGCTCCAGGGCGACGTCCCGTCCGTCCTCGGCCAGCTCGCTCCGGCTCGTACGGAGCGCGGCCGCCGCGTCGGCGCCGGGATCGAGCAGGGTGTCGACCACCCGGGGCAGTGTGGGGGCCGGCGGGCCGCCCGGTCCACCGCCCGCCCGGGCGGCCGCCGTGGCCACCTCCAGCGCGGCGTCGACGGCGGCACGCTCCCGGGGCCCCAGGTCCCTGCCGAGGCACGACACGGCCAGCGACGCCGTGAGTGACGCCCGACGGGCGGACACCGCGTCACCCGGTGCCGCTCCGCCGGCAGCGGAGTCGTGCACATCGGGCAGCGCCCCCGTGTCGAGCGGGTTGAGCCGGACCGGGCCACCCGGGCGCAGTGCCACCGGGGACACGCCCCATGCCTCGCACAGCGCCCCGTACTCGCCCTTCGGGTCGATGACCCAGGCGCTCCGACCGAAGACGGCCTGGCGCCACAGGTAGGACTTGACGAAGCTGCTCTTGCCCCGGCCGATCTGGCCGATGACCACCATGTTGGGGTTGGTCACCACCCCGTTCCGGTAGAGGGCGAAGGGGTCGTAGACGAACGAGCCGCCGAGGACGTCGCGTCCGATCAGGACGCCTTCGTGGCCGAGTCCCGCTTCGGCCACGAGCGGGTACGCCGCGCACAGGTGCCGCGTGGTCGCCACGTGGGCCGGGAGCCCGGGCGGAAGGCGGATCCCCACCGTCGGGCTCACGACAGCCCCCGGCCGAGGGGCAGGAGGCAGAGCAGCGCGGCGTCCTGTTGGCCGTAGAGGCGCCGGACCTCGAGCCGCGACTGCCCGGCGGCCTGCTCCAGCTCGGCGCATGCGGCGCCCAGCGCCTGCTCGCTGTCGGCGGTGACGCCGACATACCCGCTGTACCGGAACTGGGCGTGGCCGTCGGCCAGCTCGACGTCACGCTCCTCCACACTGGCGTGCTCACGCGTGTGGCGGGCCGAGGACAGGAACCCGTTGCGGCGTCGTAGTTCACCGTCGGCCAGGCCGGCGGTGCGGGCCTGGGCCACCTGACGGGCCGCCCGGACCGGGTCCACCGGCTCCATGACGACGGACAGGGTACGCCGCAGCGGCGCGAAGAGCAGCGGCCCGAGGAAGTCGGGGTGCACGTCGACCCGCGGCCACTCGCTCACCCAGTAGACGGCGTGCCAGACGGCGTCGGTGCGGACCGCGTCCCACTGGGTCCCCACGCCCATCGGCCACGGACCCGGGGCGGCGGGAACGACCGTGGCACCCGGGGCCGGGCCCAGCGCCTCGGTGATCACCCGCACGAGCGAGCGGCGGCCGAGCACCCCGTCGACGCCGAGATCGGCACCGGTCAGCGCGCGGTGGACGGCCGTGACCTCGCGCTCGAGCACGGCGGCGGCGCCGGCCAGACCACCTCCGCCACTGCGCACGGCACGGCCCGAGCGGCCCCGGTGCACGGACACCACCACCAGGATCCGGTGGCGCCGGGTGACCGGTGCCGACTCGTCGAGCAGATCGCGGTAGGACCGGACGGCGTCGGTACCCGGGGCGAGCACGGCGTGACCGGCGAGGTGGGCACGGACGGCGAGTCCGTCGTCGGGTAGGCACGTCTCGACCCACTGCAGTCGGTGGACGGCGGATCCCTCACGGGCCAACGACGCCAGGGCCCGGGCCCACGCCGCCACCCGGGCGTCCTGCTCCCCGGGGCCGAGCAGGGCGAAGCTGTGGCCGCGAACCGACAGCACGGCGGTGACGGTGCGGGCCTGCTCGTCGACCACCATCCCCATGCCGTCACGCCCGGCACCGTCGCCGGTGGCCAGGATCCGCAGACCGTCGAACGGCCACCGGGGGGCACCCGCCGACCGGATGGGAACATCACGCGCCGCCACCCCGGGCCGCCCGGCGACCACCACGCGGCGACCGTCGGCCGGACCCGGATCGGGTCGGAACCGTCGGCCTGCCACTCCGTTCCACGACCAGCGCACCAGTACGGGGAGCCACTGCTCCCCCGTCCTGCCGGCCACCGGCCAGAATGCGACGGCGACCGACGCGCCCACCACCGTGACGGCCATGACGACCCCCGACGTCGAGGGCCGGTTCCGGAGTGTGAGGACGGCGAGCACGAGGCCGGCGGCCACCGTGCCGACCTGCCCGCCCCGCCACCCGGCGATCACGCCGCGGCGCTCCAGTGCCGGGAACCGGTAGCGGATCCGTCCCGGGGGCACGTCCGACCCGTCGGCCGTCACCGTGCCGGCCCGTCGGGCCGGGGACGACCCGAGACCAGGACGGGTCCCAGGTGGTCCCGGCCGAGATGGTCCGCGTAGCGGGAACCGGTGGCCCGGGTCAGCGTGCGCTCATAGGTCACGCCGGGGGGCATGGGCGGCACCTCCGCCGGGGCCCCGGCGGACCCGGTGGACGGCACACCCCCGCCGGGTGCACCGGTCGCCCCGACGCCCTCGGTCGGAGCCGCCGCTCCCGCGTACCTGGCCAGGATGGCGGCGGTCATCTCGTCCCCGTCGGCGTCGGGCGTCCGCCACGGGATCGAACCGCCCGGCTCCCACGGGCGGGGTCCCGGGCCGTGGACGGGTCCCCCGGGGTGGCCGGGCGCACCGCCGGCGCCACCGGGGGATCCGCCGGCCGGACCGAGCGGGGGCACACCGCCTGACCGGCCGCCCCGGCCTGCCTGTCCCGCGCCGGCGCCGGCGCCGGCGCCGGCGGCCACCGAGCCGAGCACCCCGACCTCGCCCGCACCGGTGGCCAGGGACCCGACGGCGGCGGCCCGCAGGGCTACATCGGCCAGCGCCCGCACCGGTGCCGTCCCCTGGCGGCCGGCTCTCCGGCTCAGCCCCTCGAGATGACCCACGGCGCCGGCCTCCAGGAACGGCAGCATCCGGAAGAGCGACCAGGGCGCACAGGCGGCCAACAGGAGCAGGGCGGACCCGGCCAGCACGGATGCGAACCCGCCCCCGGTCCCGGTCGCCCCCGACGGTGTCGAGCCGGTCCCTCCTGCGAGCGCGCCGGCCGCCAGGCTGAGCACGGCCACGATCACCAGCTTCGACAGCACCAGCGCCGCCAGGGTGTCGACCAGGCGACGGGCCCAGTGGTTGATGGCCGGCCAGGCCAGGCCGGCCAACGCCAGCGGCAGGAAGAGGACGGCCACGTACACGGCTGCCGACCGCAGGAGGAGCTCCATCCACACCAGGACGGCACCCACGACCACGACCACCCCACCCAGGAGGAGGACGAAGCTGGGAGCCCCACCGGGCTGGGCCACAGCCTCGGACGGCGAAAGGGCCGCCGTGACCGAGCCGAAGAGGTGGCCGGCGTCGAGGCCGGCACCCTGGGACACGGCCGAGCACAGGGAGTCGGTGACGGCCAGACCGATCTGCACGAGGCTGATCGCCACCGCGGTCAGCAGGACGGCGAGCGGAACGTGGACCAGGACGGAGCGCAGCAGCATGCCGACGTCTTGGCGGTACACGGACTGGATCACCCCGAGCAGCAGGAGCGGCACGACCACGACGCCGGCCAGCCCGGCCATGGTTGCGTAGTGGGCGCGGAACCACGGGGCCCCGAGGTCGATCGCCGTGGTGGAGGACAGGACGCCGCCGATCTGCCCCAGGAGCCAGACCGCGCCGCTGGTGACCCAACTGCTCACCGAGTCGAGCACGCTGCCGACCCCGGCACCGACGACCGACCCCACGGCCGACCCCACGGCCGACCCCACGGCACCGGACACGGTCCCGGCCGCCGAGCAGACAGCCCCGAGACCGGTCCCACCCAGCGCGCCGGCGGCGGCCGGACACCCGGCGGCCGGGACGGCCGGAAGTCCCACCAGCACCGACACTCAGTGCACGCCCTGTCCGGTGGAGAAGAAGAAGTTGACGATGGCCGGGCCGGCGCCGATCAGCAGGGCGGCGAACCCGGACACCAGCACGGCCTTCCGTCCGCTGTAGGACTGCTGGTAGTTCTGGCTGTGGGCACCGAGCGCCCACGCCGCGGCACCGATGAGCAGGCCCACCAGCGAGAGGGCCAGGGCCCACCCGCCGAGCCCGTCGGTCAGCCGCTGCAGCACCTCCCCTCCGGGGAGCTGACTGGGGTCGGGCGTCATGGTGACGGCGAGGAGCTGGAGATGGGCGGACGGGGCGATGGTCGTGGGGTCCATCACCCCACCCTAGGGACGATATCCTCCACTTTCAATAATTTTCATATCTTTTCATGATTTTCCGACACCGACCCCCGGGCTGGTCACCCATCGGGCCAGGGCCTGCCACACTGTGATCGTGCAGCCGTACGTGATCGGGTACATCGTCCTGGGCGTGGTGGCGGTCGTCGCCGTCATCATCGCCAACCAGGTCGGCCGCCGGGCCGGGCGGCGGAGCCTGCAGCAGCGGCTGACCGCGCTCTCCAACCGGCTGGGGGTGGAGGCACCGGACGACGCCGGCATGGAGCCCGTCCTGAGCCACCTCGAGAAGGTCGCCGGCGATGCCGCCGAGGCGGTCACCGAGGCCAGCTCCGACGCCATCCGGCTCCGGCGGGCCCTCGACACCCTCACCCAGGGCGTCATCGTGTGCGACGAGAACGGCGAGGTGGCGTTCCGCAACGCCCGTGCCGTGGCCCTGATGAACAACCGGCACGGTGACGCTCTGGCCGCCCAGGCCGTGACCGAGCTGCTGGAGAACGCCTGGCAGGAAGGATCGGCCGAGCGGACCCTCGATCTCTACGGGCCTCCGCGCCAGACCCTGGCCGTACGCACCCGGCTGATCGACGACGGCCGACGGCCGCTCGGGGTCATCGCCATCATCGAGGACGTGTCCGAGCGCCGCCGACTCGAGGAGATCCGGCGGGACTTCGTGGCGAACGTGAGCCACGAGCTGAAGACGCCCATCGGCGCCCTCGGGCTCCTGGCCGAAACGCTCACCGTGGAGCCCGACTCGGAGGTCGCCCAGCGACTGGCCTCACGCATCCACGCCGAGGCCTTCCGGGTGAGCCGCATCATCGACGACCTGCTCGACCTCAGCCGCATCGAGTCCGAGGAGACCCCTCCCCGCGAACCGATCTACATCAACCTGGTCATGGCCGAGGCGGTCGAGCGGGTCCGCAGTGCCGCCGAGCAGCGGCACATCACCATCGAGCTCGACGAGCCCGACCCGCCCGTCCACGTGGTCGGCGACCGCCGCCAGCTGGTCTCGGCCATCCACAGCCTCCTCGAGAACGCGGTGACCTTCTCCTACGAGGACAGCACGGTCCGGGTCTCGGGCACCCAGTCCGACGGGGAGATCCGTCTCTCCGTGTCCGACACCGGCGTCGGCATCCCGACCCGCGACCTCGAGCGCATCTTCGAACGCTTCTACCGGGTCGACCACGGCCGCAGCCGCTCCACCGGCGGCACCGGCCTGGGCCTGTCCATCGTCCGCCACGTCGCCAGCAACCACCAGGGGCGGGTGGAGGTCGACTCGCGCGAGGGCGAGGGCTCCACCTTCACCCTGGTCCTCCCCAACCCTCCCGAGTACACGGCGTGACCGGCTCCCGGCGGAACGAGTGGCCGGCGGTTGCCGCGTGGGTAAGAGTGCAGGCGTGAGCAAGGACGGGAACACCAAGGTGGACGTCGAGGTCCCGACCCAGACCCGGGTACTGCTGGCCGAGGACGACGAGTCGTTCATCGACGCCCTGGTCATCGGACTGGCCCGCGAAGGGTTCGACGTGACGGTGGCGACGGACGGGACCGAGGCGCTGCGGCTCTTCGCCGAGGTCGAACCCGACCTGGTCCTCCTCGACCTGATGCTGCCCCGACTGTCGGGCATCGACGTGTGCCGGTCGATCCGGGCCCACTCGACCGTCCCCATCATCATGGTCACGGCCAAGGGCACCGAGATCGACACCGTGGTCGGCCTCGAGGTGGGGGCCGACGACTACGTCACCAAGCCCTACCGGCTCCGCGAGCTGGTGGCCAGGATGCGGGCCGTCCTCCGTCGCACCCCGACCGACGCCGAGGCGGGCTCCGCGGACCGGACGTCCGACGGATCGGCCGGCGATGCCGTCGGCGGCGCGCCGCGGTCACCCGAGCGTCGCCCCGACCCGGGCTCGGTGCTCGAGGCCGGTGGCATCCAGGTCGATGTCGACCGCCACCTCGTCTTCATCCGCGGTGAAGAGGTCCACCTGCGCCGCAAGGAGTTCGAGCTGCTGTCGCTGCTCATGGAGAACGCCGGCCGGCTGCTCACCCGCGACGTGCTCATCGACCGCATCTGGGGGTCGGACTACTTCGGCGACACCAAGACCCTCGACGTGCACATCAAGCGCCTCCGGACCCACATCGAGGAGGACCCCTCCTCTCCCAAGCTGATCACCACCATCCGGGGTGTCGGCTACCGCTTCGACGCCAAGGGTGACTGACCCGGGCCGGACGGCCGCCGGTCACCGGGGTCCGGGGATCACGGTCTCGCCCCGCAGGTAGGGGGCGAGCACGTCCGGCAGCACCACCGAGCCGTCGGCCTGCCGCCCGGTCTCCACCAGTGCCGCCCAGATCCGGGCCCAGGCCAGGGCCGACCCGTTGAGCGTGTGCACGAAGAGCGGGGTGCCCCCGCCGACGGGCCGGTAGCGGATGTTGGCCCGACGGGCCTGGTAGTCGGTGCACCAGCTGACCGAGGACACCTCGAGCCACTGGTCGACGCCGGGTGAGTACACCTCGAGGTCGAACGTCCGCGCCGCCGAGTTGCCGATGTCGGCCGTGCACAGGTCGAGCACCCGGTACTGGAGGCCGAGCTGGCGCAGCAGCGCCTCGGCACGCGCCACCATCGACGCCAGCAGCGCCGGGGCCTGGTCCGGCGTCGAGTAGGCGAACAGCTCCACCTTGTCGAATTCGTGGACCCGCAGCAGCCCCCGGGTGTCGCGCCCGGCCGCTCCGGCCTCGCGCCGGAAGCATGCGGTGCCGGCTGTGAGCTTGAGCGGCAGGTCGTCCTCCTCGAGCACATCGCCCCGCCACATCGACGTGAGCGGGACCTCGGCCGTCGGTATCGCCCACAGGTCGTCGCGCTCCAGGTGGTACGCCTCCTCCTCGAACTTCGGGAGGTGGCCGGTCGACACCATGGTCCCGGTGAGCACCAGGGTGGGGGGCCGGACCTCCTCGAACTCGTCCGCGTGGCTGTCGAGGGCGAAGGAGGTGAGCGCCCGCAGCAGCCGGGCACCGAACCCGCGGTAGAGCGGGAACATGGAGCCCGACAGCTTGGCCCCGCGCTCCATGTCGAGCAGGCCGAGCTCGGCGCCGATCTCCCAGTGGGGGACCCGCTGGGCGTCGGCGTAGACCGGATCCCGGTCGGGCCAGGTCCGGGCCACCACATTGTCGGACTCGCCGGTGCCGTCCGGAGCATCGGGCGCGGGCAGGTTGGGGAGGTAGAGAAGCGCCTGGCGGACCGCGTCCTGGGCCGCCTCGGCCACCACGTTGAGCTCGCGCTCCCGGTCCCCGGCGGCCCGGCTGTCGTCGGCCCGCCGCTCGGCGAGCGCGGTGTCACCGGCGCGGCGGGCCTCGCCCACCTGCTTGGACAGCGTCTTGACCGCGGCGCGCACCTCGTCACGCTCACCCACCGCGGCCCGGGCGGCCAGGTCGAGCTCGGCCAGGCGGTCGACCTCGGCAGGGTCGACCCCCCGCCGGGCCAGCGCGGCCTGGACCGCCTCGATGTCGTCTCGGACCAGTCGGATATCGATCATGTCGGCACAACGGTAGCGTGACCACCCGTGGACCACCCCGACACACGCCCCGCCGAGCGATCGTCCGGCGAGCCCGCGGTCGAGTGCGACGGCGTGGTCATCCGCTACGGCGACACGCTGGCCGTCGACCGGCTGTCGTTCACCGCACGACGCGGTGAGGTGCTGGCCCTCCTCGGTCCGAACGGCGCCGGCAAGACCAGCACCGTCGAGGCGCTCGAGGGCTACCGGTCCGTCGCCGATGGCGCCATGCGGGTCCTGGGGCTCGACCCCGGGCGCGACCATGCCGCACTGGTGCGGCGCATGGGGGTGATGCTGCAGAAGGGCGGCGTCTACCCGATGCTCGGCCCGGCCCAGGTGCTCCACCTGTTCGCCGCCTACTACGACGACCCCGAGGACCCGGACGCCCTGCTGGACCAGGTCGGTCTGTCCGACGCCCGACGCACCCCGTGGCGGCGGCTCTCCGGTGGCGAGCAGCAGCGCCTCTCGCTGGCGCTCGCCCTTGTCGGCAGGCCGGAGGTGCTGTTCCTCGACGAGCCGACCGCCGGCGTCGATCCCGAGGGCCGCATCGTGGTCCGCGACCTGATCGCCTCCCAGCGCGACAAGGGGCTGTGCGTGCTGCTCACCACCCACGAGCTGGCCGAGGCCGAGCGAGTGGCCGACCGGGTGGTCATCATCGACAAGGGCCGTCTGCTGGCCGAGGGCACGCCGGCCGAGCTGGCCTCCGGCACCGCGGACGGCTCGATCCGGTTCTCCACCGATCCCGGGATCGACACCGCCGCCCTGGCCGCGGCGGTCGGGCCCGGGGCGACCGTCGACGAGGAGCGCCCCGGTGCCTACCGGCTCCGCCTGCCCGCCGGCACCGAGTCCCCTCCCGTGGTGGCCGCACTGGCCGGCTGGCTGGCAGCGCGCAGCCTCACCCTCGGCGATCTGCGCACCGGCCAGTCCCTCGAGGAGGCCTACCTGGCCATCACCGGGGCCCGGGACGAGCCCGTCGGCCAGCCGCTCGGCACCGGCCGCGGCCGTCGGGGCCGTGGCCGGAGGGCCCGCTGATGCGGGTACTGGCCGCCCAGCTGCGGGCCGAGGTGTCCATGATTGTCACCAACGGGGAGACCGTGCTCCTGACCCTCGGGATCCCGGTGGTGTTCCTGCTGTTCTTCAGCGCCGTCCACGTGCTGCCCACCGGTACACCGCACCCGGTCGACTTCCTGGTCCCCGGCATCCTGGCCCTGGCCGTCATGGCCACCTCGATGACCGCCCTGTCCATCGGCACCGGATTCGAGCGCGGCTACGGGGTGCTGAAGCGCCTCGGGTCGACACCCCTCGGACGCCCGAGGCTCCTGGCCGCCAAGATCCTGTCGGTGCTGGTCATCGAGATCGTCCAGGCCGGTGTGCTCGTGGCCGTCGGCTACGCCATGGGCTGGAACCCGGGTGGGCCCGGTGGGGCCGGCGCCCTGGTCGGCGAGGCCCTCGTGGCCATGGTGCTCGGCACGGTGGCCTTCGGCGGGATCGGACTCGTCCTGGCCGGGACCCTGAAGCCGCTGGTCAACCTGGCCGTGGTCAACGCCCTGTTCGTGGTCCTGCTGCTGCTCGGCGGGATGCTCATCCCGTTGGCCAAGCTGCCGACGTGGCTGGCGGACGTGTCCAAGGTGCTGCCCGCCGCCGCCCTGTCCGAGGCACTGCACGGGACCCTCGGACACGGCACCCCGGTGGCCACGCGGGACTGGGTCGTCCTGGCCGTGTGGGCCGTGGCCGCGCCGGTGGCGGCGGCACTCACCTTCCGCTGGGAGTAGGACACCCCACTGGGGCCGGAGCTCCCGGCCCGGGGATTCAGCCGCCGCCGGTCAGCCGGTGCACCCAGGCGTCGAGCTCGGCCTTGGACACCGGGCCGATGATGTGGCCGACCACCGTGCCCGACTCGTCGATGAAGAAGGTATTGGGTTCGGCGTTCAACCCGTAGACGCTGGCGGTGACCCGCAGGTCGGCGTCCTGGCCCACCGGATAGGTGACCCCGGACTGGTTGATGAAGGGGATGGCGTTCGAGGGCGGATCCTGGGCGTCGACCCCCACGAACTGGATCACCGAGCCCTTGGCCTGCTCGGCCGAGGCCGTCGCACCGAAGAGCGGCGTCTCCTTCTGGCACGGGACACACCACGACGCGAAGAAGTTGAGGACCACCGGGTGGTGGCGGTGGACACCGAGGTCGTCGAGGACCACCGGGAGCCCGGTGGTCACCGACGGGAGTCGGAAGTTGGGGGCGGTCGAGCCCACCGGTACCACGCCACCCGTACCCGTACCGGTGCTCGAGGTCGTGCCGAGCACCACGAACAGGAAGACCGCCAGCACGCCGGCCAGCACGACGCCGATCAGAAAGGCCCGCAGGCGCAGGCGCCGGGGCCGGGTCTGGGTCGGCGGAGCGGGTGGCGGAGCGGCGGACGGCGGGTCGGGTACCGGCTCGGCGGGGTCCGGCGGCGTCAATGGGTGATGAAGACGTCGACCGCCATCACCACGAACAGGAGCGTCAGATAGGTGATCGAGTAGCTGAAGAGCTGCATCGACGCCTTCGGGGTGGCCTGCACCCACAACCGGGCGGCCAGTGCGACGAACCCGGCACCGAGGACGGCCGCCGCCACGATGTACAGGACGCCCAGATGGGCCACCGGAGCCAGGACCAGGGTCAGGGCCACCATGGCCACGGTGTACGCCATGATCTCGATCGCCGTGCGCCGGAAGGTCGCCACCACCGGCATCATCGGGACGCTGGCCGCCTCGTAGTCGTCCTTGTACTTGAACGCCAGGGCCCAGAAGTGCGGCGGGGTCCAGAGGAAGATGATGCCGAACAGGACGACCGGCGCCCAGGCCAGGGAGTCGGTCACGGCGGCCCAGCCGACCAGGACCGGCATGGCGCCCGCGGCCCCCCCGATCACGATGTTCTGCTTGCTCGTCCGCTTCAGCCAAAGCGTGTAGATGAAGACGTAGAACAGCGTGGCCGTGACGGCCAGGACGGCCGACAGCAGGTTGACCCACGCCCACAGCTCGACGAAGGCCACGACCTCGAGGGTGATGGCGAAGATGAGCGCGTTCCGGGGGGCGATCGCCCCGGTGACCAGCGGCCGCTTGCGGGTGCGGTGCATCAGCTTGTCGATGTCCCGGTCGACGTACATGTTGATGGCGTTGGCGCCGCCGGCGGCCAGCGCCCCTCCCACCAGGGTGGCCACCATGAGCCAAACGTCAGGGAGCCCGCCCTTGGCCAGGATCATGGTCGGCAGGGTGGTGATGAGGAGGAGCTCGATGATGCGCGGCTTGGTCAGCGCCACGTAGGCGCCGAGGCGCGAAACCAGTGTCAGGCGGCCAGGCAGGGCCACGGCGGGGACGGACATCGCCGCCAGACTACTCCCAACCCCGCCCGGGGGTCCGGTCCAGTCGACGGGATGCCGCGGGACCCGCAGGGACCCTCGGGCCCTGGGCGGCCCGATACCATCGGTGGGCGGTGCGCACCTTCCTGTCCAGCCCCCGTGGCTTCCTCCTCCTGTGCCGGATCTCCCTGGCCACGATCGTGCTCAACGTGGCCACCGGGGCGGCTGTCCGGCTGTCCGACTCAGGCCTGGGCTGCCCGGACTGGCCCACCTGTGCCCACAGCCGGTTGACACCGCCCGCCTCCATCCATCCCGTTGTCGAATTCGGGAACCGGATGGTGGTGTTCACCCTGGTGGTGGTGTGCGCCGTCACCTACGTGGCCTCGTTCCTCCGGCGGCCGGCCCGTCGGGACCTCCGCTGGCTGTCGGGGGGCCTCATCCTCGGCATCCTGGGCGAATCGGTGCTGGGCGCCGTGGTCGTCTACACCAAGCTCAACGCCTACGTGGTCATGACCCATTTCATGGTGGGCATCGCGCTCCTGTCGGTCAGCGTGATCCTGTGCCTGCGGGCCGACCACGGTCCGGGCCGGGGAACGCTCGCCGTGAGCCGTCGGGCCCTCGTGTTGACACGCGTGTACCTGGCGCTGCTGGTGTGCGCCATCGCCGCCGGCACCGCCACCACCGGCGCCGGCCCCCACGCCGGGGGCAGGGGGGCCAAGCGGGTCGACATCGGCCTGGCCGACATGTCCCGCATCCACGCCGAAACCGTGTGGGTCACCGCCATCGTCCTCCTGGCTGTCCTGTGGACACTGTGGAAGTCGGACGCCCCGGCACGGATCCAGGAGTCCGGCCGCATCCTGTTGGGCGCCATGGTGATCCAGGGGGTCATCGGCTACACGCAGTACTTCACCCACCTGCCGGCCGTCCTCGTCGGGTTCCACGTGGTCGGCGCCACCCTGGTGTGGTCGACGGCGCTGTGGTTCCACCACGGGCTGTCGGACCACCGACCCGAGTCGCCCGACGGTGACGACGCGGCCACTCCGGGCGGGGTGGGGGTGTCCGCCCCGGTTCCGGCTCCCCCGCCGGTCCCGGAGCCGGCGTGAGGGCACGGCCCCGCCCGCGTTCGTCGGCACCGCGGGCGGGCGACGGGGCCCCGATGGCGGTCGTCCCCCCCGAGGCCGCCCCGGACGTGGATCTCGGGACGATCCTGGGTGAGGACACCACCACCGACAAGCCGTGGCTGGTCATCGTGTGGAACGACCCCATCAACCTGATGTCCTACGTCACCTACGTGCTCCAGAAGCTCTTCGGGTACTCCAAGGAGAAGGCGACGACGCTCATGCTGGACGTCCATCACAAGGGGCGCGCGGTGGTCTCCTCCGGCACCCGGGAACGGGCCGAGCTGGACGTCTACCGACTGCACGAGCACGGGCTGTGGGCGACCATGGAGCAGTCCACGTGAGTTCCCCGATCCGGCGCCGGCGCGACGGCCGGTACGTGATCCGACTCGACCCCAACGCCCGGACCGTCCTCGCCGACCTGGCCCGTCAGCTGCCCGAGGCCATCGCCTCCCGCGACCCGATGGTCCGCCGCCTCTTTCCCCCCGCCTACCCCACCCACGAGCTGGCGGGAGCCGAGCGCGACTACCGGGAGCTCGTGGACACGGCACTGGTGAACCACCACACCCAGGCCCTGGACGTGCTGGTGGCGACGGCCCAGGCGGAAACGCTCAGCGAGGCCGAGTTCCACTCGTGGCTCGACGCCATCGGATCGCTCCGGCTGGTCATCGGCACCCGGCTCGACGTGCACGAGGACATGGAGGCACCCGATCCCGTGGACCCCCTGGCCGCCGAGTACGGACTGTTCGTGTTCCTGGGGGAGCTCCAGTACCTGATGGTCGAGGTCCTGGCGGACGATCTGCCCGACGAGGGCCGGCCCGATGGCGGCCTCTGATCCCTCTGCTAAAGTCCGTAAGCCCTATTCGGGACCGAGCCCCCATCGTCTAGCGGCCGAGGACGCCGCCCTTTCAAGGCGGTAACACGGGTTCGAATCCCGTTGGGGGTGCTGTACACCCCAGCGTGCAGTAGCTGGTTGGGGACCTGTGGTGCAGTTTGGAGTGCACGCCGCCCTGTCAAGGCGGAGGTCGCGGGTTCAAATCCCGTCAGGTCCGCCACCCCGGAACTCCCGAGCGGAGACCCGGGGCGAGGTCGGGTAGCTCAGTTGGTAGAGCGCGCGCCTGAAAAGCGTGAGGTCACCGGATCGACGCCGGTCCCGACCACCAGGAGGTCACGGTCCAGATGGCCGTATGTGCCGGTCGGGCCGGTGCGGACCGCTCCTTCGTGACCGATGCGTCACCACCGGACCGGGTCGACGCCCGTGGGTTCGCCCGCGACCGTCGACGCTGGTCACCTCCCGCGGATGACACCGACCCGGCATTGTCGTGGGCACCCCCGGGGCCGGCCGGGATCTCCGGTCCGGAGGCGGACCACCAACCCGCCGAGGTCAGGGGCGGACCGCCGTGACGAGGTCGGCGAAGCAGCGTTCCCAACCCTCGAGGTGCGACGGCTCGCGATCCTCGGGGAGATCGCGGTGGGTGAGGTTCACGATCGTGTCGCCGCCGTCGGCCACGAGCACAACCTCGACAGTGCTGCTGCCGGCCGGCATGTCCGGGTCATCGGGGATGCCCCAGGTGAAGACCACCCGGTGTGGTGCCTCCACCTCCAAGAAGCTGCCCCGGGCGGCGACCCCGCTGAAGTCCAGGGCGAACCGCCCGCCCGGTCGGGCGTCCAGGTCGACCCGGTCCCCGATCCACGTGACCATGAGCTGGGGGTCGGTGAAATAGGGGAACACGATCTCGGGTGGTGCGGCGATGCGCACGCTCGCGCTGATCACGGTGGTCAACTCCTCTCGGGGCGGGGGTGGTCGTGCTCGACAGTCTGCTTCAAGCGTTCGAGCGCATCCGGCCAGAACTCGTCGAGGAGCGTGCGCAGCGGTCGGAGCGACTCGGCCCTCAGCGAGTAGAGCCGGCGGGTCCCCTCCCGGCGCTCGGTCAGCAGACCGGCCCGCTTGAGGACGGTGAGGTGCAGGCTCACGGCCTGCTGGGAGAGTTCGAAGTGGGAGGCGATCTGCCCGGCGGGAAGCTCGGCGTGCTGGACCAGCCGCAGGATCTGGCGGCGGTGGGGTTCGGCGAGCGCCCGTAGGACCACGTCAGGTCCCACGGGCGCGGCCGACCCTTCGGGCGCGGTCGTCATCGCTGCTTTCTAACGGAGCGCAACCGATCCGTCCAAGCCTGTTCAGCTGGGGTTGTGCTCGGCCCGCCAGGCGGCAAACCGCTCGTCCGGGTCGGCGGGCCTGCCGGTGCCCTGATCGACGAAGTCGACGAGGCTGGCGAGGTAGTGCGTGCAGCCGGCGTGGCAGTCATCGAAGCACTCGAGGCCGGGGTTCAGTCCCTGGTGACGAAAGCGCAGGTCGGTACCGGTCCCGGCCGCCGCGAGATCGAACGTGATCGCCGTCCCGACCCAGTCAGGCACGGGCTCGCAGGCGAGCACGTCCCAGCGGACCCGGTCCGGACGGTCGGCCTCGCCGACGAGCAACACGAGTTCGCCGTTACCGAAGAGGAAGCGGAGCGTGTCGCCGGCGCCGACTCCACCGGCGGCGGGGACCCACCAGTCGGTCAGGGCGTCGATGTCGGTCAGCGCCGAGAACACGGTATCCGGGTCGGAGGTGAAGGTCTTCGTCGCCCGGAAGTCCTCGGTGGTGGTGGAAGGCGTCATGGTCATCCTTTCGCAAGCCCTGACTTGTACAAGGGATTACTTGTGTAATAGATCCTGACGACCGGTTGTCAAGAGGGTCTGCGGTCCCGGCGAGGTCCGGCCGCCCGCTCGAACGAACGGGTGGGTTGATCCGGGACCCGATCCGGGTCCGGATCGGGTGTGCGGGCGGACCGGTTTCCCGCTCGTGTCTGGCGGGGTAGGTGGCACCCGACATCGGATCGGCACAGTGGATCGAGCGTGCTCACGAGGGGCGGGATTCGTCTGGACGGAACCGGTGCTGCCCGGCAGCGGCAAGAACGTGTCGGCCGACGGAACCGCGCCCACGGTCCTGCGCCTCTGCGAATCGGTCACCCGCCGGCGGTCCGCCCGTCCCCACCAGTGGAGTCGGCGTCGCGCCGCTCAGTCCAGCGGCAGCCGTGCCGCCACCGAGGCCAGGGCCTCGAGGTGGGCGTCGACATCGGCCAGGCCGGCCCCCATCGTGTTCAGCGTCAGGTGGGTGGCCCCGACCGTCCGCCACTCCTCGATCCGACGCAGCACCTCGTCGCGGTCACCCCGCCAGTCGACCCGGCCCTCAAGCCCGATCGCCCCCGGGTCGCGGCCGGCGGCCTCGGCCGAGCGCGCCACCAGTGCACGCGCCTCGTCCAGCTTCGGACCGGGCGGGACGAGCGGGAACCAGCCGTCGGCCAGGCGCCCCATCCGCTCGTAGGCCCGGGTGGACATGCCCCCGAACCAGATCGGGATCGGCCTCTGCACGGGCAGGGGTGCGAGCCCGGCGGCGGTGACGGTGTCGAACTCGCCGGCGAAGGTGACGGCCCGGTCGGTCCACAACGCGCGGAGCAGGCCGACCTGCTCCTCGATCCGCCGGCCCCGTGTGGTGAAGTCCTGGCCGAGCGCCTCGTACTCCACGGGGTTCCACCCGATGCCGATCCCGAGCCGGAAGCCACCCCGGGTGAGCAGGTCGACCTCGGCCGCCTGCTTGGCCACCAACACCGTGGGGCGCTGGGGCAGGATCGTGATCCCGGTCACCAGCTCGAGCGAGGTGCACCCGGCCAGGAACCCGAACAGCACGAACGGCTCGTGGAACTCGGTGTCCACGTCGTAGGGGCCGGCCCACGGCGCATGGGCCTCGGGATCGACGCCCACCACGTGGTCGTAGGCCAGGACGTGCTGGAACCCGAGGTCCTCGACCCCGGTCCCGTAAGAGCGCACGGCGGCCACGGTCGGTCCGATCTCCGTCTGGGGCAGGACGACGCCGATCCGCATGGCTGGGCTCCTCGTGGATGTGCGGCCGTACCGTCACGGCCCGACCCGGTGACGCTACCGCCCCCGGTGCCGGGACAGATGACGACCGGCTACGGGGTGGCCGCCTGCGCCGGGAGTGCCGCCCCGACCAGTCCCAGCAGGCAGATGGCGACGACGGCCACGATGATCAGGGTCCGGCTGCGGCGCATGATGGTCTCCTCGTCGTCCCGTACCGTCCGCCGACGGCCGTGGATAGGGATCCGCACGGGATTCGTCCGTGGGGGCGAGCGTGGCGCCCGGTTCCACTATCCCAACCCTGTCAACCCCTCCGGCGGACCGTACGGCCACGGCACGACCCCCACCGGGGAATACCGCCGGCACATTGTTCTTGACAACGTACGTATTGCGATATATCGTGAGTGCACGTGAGCGGTCTCGATACGCCGCCCTACGACACGCAGGACAGGTCGGACGACCGGTCCACCCGACGAACAAGGAGACACACCTGATGCACGGGCACCACCAAACGCACGACACCGACCACACCCGCCACCGGGGCGGCCCCCCGGGACCCGAACGCGGCGACTGGACGCTGGGCGCCGCACGCGGACGCAGCCGGGGCAGGGGACGCGGACGGGGGGACGGATTCGGGCCGGACTTCGGCCGTCACGGAGGCTTCGGGCCGGGCTTCGGCCGCGGACCCAAGGTCCGCCGGGGCGACGTCCGCGCCGCCATCCTCGCCCTCCTGGCCGAGGAGCCGATGCACGGCTACCAGATCATCACCGAGCTGTCGGAGCGGAGCGGCGGGGCCTGGCGGCCCAGTCCCGGGTCCGTCTACCCGACCCTCTCCGCCCTGGAGGACCAGGGCCTGGTGACCGCCGACCAGGCGGACGGCAAGCGGGTCTTCGCCCTGACCGACGAGGGCCGGGCCGAGGCGGAGGCGGCCGGTGACGGTCCCGCCCCCTGGGAGGCCGCCGCCGCCGGCGACACCTCCCGGCACGACCTGCGCGGCCTGATGGTCCAGGTCGCCAAGGCCACCATGCAGGTGGCCCAGGCCGGCACCGAGGGCCAGATCAAGGCGGCCGGGGACATCCTCACCGACGCCCGACGCAAGATCTACCTCGTGCTGGCCGACGGTGATCCGTCCGGCGAGCCGGCCACGCCCGACGAGGGCTGACGGCACCGGGCCCCGGCGGCACCTGGCAAGCGGGGCACCTCCACGGTGCCCCGCTTGCTACGTTCGCTGCACCGGCACCCCCAGGAGGCCCCGTGACCCCCGACACCCCCACGACCGCACCAACGCCAGCTACCCCGTCCACCCGGACCGGCCGGTTGACCGAGCTCGGCTTCTACGGCCTCGCCGGCCAGGCCGCCAGCTCCCGCGACCTGGTCGACGAGGTCCGACTGGGCGAGCAGCTGGGACTCGGCTCCGTCTTCCTGTCCGAGCGGTTCGACAAGAAGGAGATCGGCGTGCTGTCCGGAGCGGCCGGCGCGGTCAGCGAGGAGCTGACGGTCGTCACCGCCGCCACCAACCACAACACCCGGCACCCGATGATCACGGCCGGGCTGGCCCGCACCATGCAGAGCCTCACCGGCGGGCGCTTCGTGCTCGGCCTCGGCCGCGGCATCCCGATCATCCAGGACACCTACGGGATCCCCCGGATCACCACGGCCGCGCTCGAGGACTTCGCCGGCATCCTCCGGCGCCTGTTCCGGGGCGAGTTCATCGTGGGCCACGACGGCCCGGCCGGATCGTGGCCCGTCCTCTACCTGGCGGCGATCGACGAGCACGTCCCGCTGGGCCTGGTCGCCTTCGGTCCCCACTCGCTCGCCCTCGGCGGCCGCTGCTTCGACCAGGTGATCCTCCACACCTTCTTCACCGAGGAGACGACCCGCCGGTGCGTCACCACCGTCAAGGAGGCGGCCGAACGGGCGGGGCGGGACCCGGACGCGGTGACGGTCTGGTCGTGCCTAGCCACCATCGGCGACCACATCCCCGAGGACCTGCGGCTGATGAAGTCGGTCGGGCGGCTGGCCACCTACCTCCAGGGCTACGGCGACCTGCTGGTGGCCACCAACGGCTGGGACCCGGCCGTGCTGGAGCGGTTCCGGGCCGACCCGGTGGTGGCCGGCTTCCTCGGCGGGATCGACTCGAACGCCACCACCGGGCAGCTCGAGCACCTGGCCACGCTGCTGCCCGACGAGTGGCTGGCCGCCAGTGCCACCGGCGCACCGGGGCAGTGCGCCGAGACGGTGCGGGGCCAACTGGCGTTCGGGTGCGACGGCGTCATCCTCCACGGGGCCACCCCACGGGAGCTGGAGCCGGTGGTGGCCGCCTACCGTGCCGGCTGACGACCGGCCACCGGTGGTGCCTCCCCCGGTGCGCGGCCGACGGCGCCCGTCCCGGTCGGCCCCGGTCGCTAGGTCCGGACCCTTGCGCGCACGCCGGAGCACCCTGCTGGCCGCCGCCGTCCTCCTCGTGGTCGTCCCGGCGGTCGCCGCGTGCTCGAACTCCTCCACGACGACCACCGGTACACCGGCACCCACCACCGCGACCTCGGGGGCCGTCGCCCCGACGACGGCCGTGCCGGCGGCCGCCGGCCCCGCTGTCGGCTCCGCCGGTGGGGTCACGCTGTCCGTGACCTCGGCACCGAGGTCGGGGTCGGTCGGCCGCACCACCGTCACCATCACCGCCGTGCTCACCGGGGCGGTCGTGCCGGCCCGGCTCGACTTCCTGGTGTCGGACAGCCCGTCCGCCGACCAGGGTCAACCGTCCACCGACCAGCCGCTGACCGTCTCCGGACCGGGGACCTACACGATCCCCACGGCGTTCAGCCCGCCGACCGTGGGCGACTGGGCCGCCGGTGTCGTCTACTCGCCGGCCGGGGCCAGCTCGACGATCAGCCTGTCGGGGCTGCCGCAGCACGCCGGTTCGGCCGTGCCGTTCCCCCAGCTGGTCACCGTCGTCAGCGGCTGACGCCGGACACGGGCCCGGGTCCTACGCTCCCTCGTACCCGAAGCCGAGGTCGGGGGCGGTCAGCAGCGCGGTGAACTCGAGGCCCTCGGCCGCGGCCATGGCCGCGCAGGTGCCGCCCCGGTCGACGACGGCCACCAGCAGCACCGGCTCGGCTCCGGCCTGGCGCACGGCGTGGGCGGCCTCGAGCAGTGACGTCCCCCGGGTGACGGTGTCCTCGGTGATCACCACCCGGTCGCCCGGATCGAGGGCGCCGGCGATGCGCCCACCGGCACCGTGGTCCTTCGCCTCCTTGCGCACGCTGAAGGCCTTGAGGTGGCGTCCCCGGGTGGCGGCCACACCGGCGGTCACGAAGGCGACGGGGTCGGCCCCCATGGTCAGACCCCCGATGGCGGTGGCGTCGTCCGGCACGACCGACAGGATCGCCTCGGCCACCAGCACCATGGCCTCGGGCCGGCACACGGTCTGCTTGGAGTCGATGAACCAGGTGCTGGTGCGGCCCGACTTGAGGGTGAACTCACCCCGCCTGACCGAGTGCTCGAGCAGGTGGGCCCGCAGCCGTTCGAACCGGGTCTCCGGCAGGGGCTCCGTCATGCGGCACCGTCCCACAGGCCCGGCCCGACCAGGTCGACGCCGTGCACGCCTTCGTCGACCCGACCGACCACGACGGGGTCCAGTCCGGCACCACCCAGTGCCCCCATGGCGTCGTCCACCGAGTCGTCGCCCACCATGAGCACCATGCCGAGGCCGAGGTTGAAGACCCGGGCCATCTCGTCGTCAGCGACCTGGCCGAGCCGCCGGATCTCGCCGAAGATCGCCGGGACCTCCCACGAGCCGAGCTCCACCACGGCGCGGGTGCCCTCGGGCAGGGCGCGGGGGATGTTGCCGCCGAAGCCACCGCCGGTGATGTGGGCGACGGCGTGGACGTCGGCCGCGCCGATGGCGGCCCGGACGGCCGGGGTGTAGATCACCGAGGGCCGGAGGAGCTCCTCGCCCAGGGTGACGTCCGCCCCCTCCCACGCCGGGGCGTCGAGCGGCAGGCCCGCCCGCTCCAGGAGGACGTGGCGGGCCAGCGTGTAGCCGTTGCACCGGAGGCCGGGCGACGGCAGGCCGATCAGCACGTCGCCGGGACGGACCCGGGCCGAGCCGAGTATCCGCTCCTGGTCGACCACGCCGACGGCGAACCCGACCAGGTCGAACTCGCCGGGCTGCATGATGCCGGCGTGCTCGGCCATCTCCCCGCCCAGCAGGGCCGCGCCCACCTGGCGGCAGCCCTCCGCCACCCCGGCCACGAGGTCGGCCATGTGGGCGGGCTCGACCGCGCCGGTCGAGATGTAGTCGAGGAAGAAGAGCGGTTCGGCGCCCTGGCACACCAGGTCGTCCACGCACATGGCCACCAGGTCGATGCCGATGGTGTCGAGGCGTCCGACGTCCTGGGCCACCACCAGCTTGGTGCCCACCCCGTCGGTCGCCGCCACCAGGACGGGCCGGTCGTAGCGGGCGGTGTCCAGACGGAACAGGCCGCCGAAGTCACCCAGGCCGCCCACGACCTCGTCGCGCCGGGTCGAGGCCACCATGGGCTTGATCAGGTCGACCGCCCGCTCGCCGGCGTCGATGTCGACGCCCGACGCCGCGTAGGTCGCCGGTGTGTCGGAGGCGGGTCGGGGGGTGCTCGCCACGCGGTCGGTCAGGCCGGGTTGGAGCCGGCCGCCGCCGTCACCGTCGGGCGCTCGGTGATCTCGACCTGCACCTGCTGGGCCGGCACCGGGTAGTTGCCGGTGAGGCACGCGTCGCAGAACCCGGCACCCGGTGCGTCGATGGCCTCGACCAGGTGCTCGAGACTCAGGTACTCGAGTGAGTCGACGTCGAGGAATTCGACGATCTCGTCGAGGGTCTTGACCGCGGCCAGCAGCTCGGTGCGGTCCGGGGTGTCGATGCCGTAGAAGCACGGCCAGCGGAACGGCGGCGAGGAGATCCGGAGGTGGACCTCGACGGCACCCGACTCACGCAGCATCTTCACCATGGCCCGGGTGGTCGTGCCCCGGACGATGGAATCGTCGACGACGATGACCCGTTTGCCGGCGATGTTCTCCCGCAGCGGGTTCAGCTTGCGGCGGACCCCGTTGGCCCGCTCGGCCTGGGTCGGCGCGATGAAGGTCCGTCCGATGTAGCGGTTCTTGACCAGTCCCTGGCCGTAAGGGATGCCGGACCCCACGGCGTAGCCCTCGGCCGCCGGCACCCCCGAATCGGGCACCCCCATCACCAGGTCGGCCTGGACCGGACGCTGGGTGGCGAGGAGCTGGCCCATCCGGCGACGGGCGCCGTGGACCTCGTTGCCGTAGAGGCGGGTGTCGGGGCGGGCGAAGTACACGAACTCGAAGATGCAGAGCTTCGGGTCGAGCCGCTCCTCGGGGAAGGGGAACGCCGAGCGCACCTCCTTGCCGTCGATCACCACCATCTCCCCGGGCTCGAGCTCGCGAATGAACGTGGCGCCGATGACGTCGAGGGCCGGCGATTCCGAGGCGAGCACCCAGCCCTGCTCGAACGCGTCGGTGGCCTCCAGCCGGCCGAGGCACAGGGGGCGGAAGCCGTTCGGGTCCCGCACCCCGATGATCCGGTCCGCATCCATCAGCACGAAGGAGAACGCCCCCTCCACCGAGGGAAGGACCTGCACCAGCGCCCGCTCGAGATCGTCGGCGTGCTCGGCGCGGGTCCGCTCGGGCAGGTCCGGCGGGAACGCCTGGGCCAGCAGCTCGGCCACCAGGTCGCTGTCGGAGGAGACCAGTCCCGGGAGCATGTTGGCCTGGTCGGCCAGTGCGTCGGTGTTGGTCAGGTTGCCGTTGTGGGCCAGGCCGAACCCGGCCCGGCCGACGCCCCGGAAGACCGGCTGGGCGTTGATCCAGTCACTGGAGCCGGCCGTGGAGTACCGGGTGTGCCCGATGGCCAGGTGGCCGCGCAGGCCGGAGAGCTTGCGCTCGTCGAACACCGTCGTGACCAGGCCCATGTCCTTCATCACGGTGATGAGGTCGCCGTCGCTGACGGCCATGCCCGCCGACTCCTGGCCACGGTGCTGCAGTGCATAGAGTCCATCGAAGGTGAGGTGTGCGACAGCTCGCCCCGGGGCGTAGACCCCGAAGACGCCGCACGCTTCCTTCGCCTCCATCATCGGTTGGTCACCGCACACACCGGGGGTCGTCGGACGGGAGGGGCAGGGACGGGACGAGTGCGTACCTGACCACGAATTCACTCTAGTGCGGGCCGCCCGCCGTCCGCCCATCAGCGGACCCGGCCGGTAGCGTGCACCGGGTGATCGACCTCCACACCCACTCCAGCCGGTCGGACGGGAGCGAGTCACCGGGGCGGGTCGTGGAACTGGCCCACGAGGTCGGCTGCGGAGCCGTCGCCCTCACCGACCACGACACCCTGGCCGGGCTGCCCGAGGCCCGGGCCCGGGCCGGCGCGCTGGGCATCCGGCTGGTGCCGGGCTGTGAGATCTCGTGCCTCCCCCTGGCCGGCGGCGGCATCCACGTGCTCGTCTACTTCGTCGACGACCGGGCCAGTCCGCTCGGGGTCGAGCTGGACAGCCTGCGGGACGACCGGCGGGCCCGCAACCAGGCCCTGGCCGAGCGCCTGCAGCAGCTCGGCATCCCGGTGACACTGGACATGGCCGCCGCCCACGCCGGCACGGTGGAGGGGATCGGCCGGCCCCACTTCGCGCTGGCCATGGTGGACATCGGGGCCGCGACCGACGTCGACGACGCCTTCGCCCGATACCTCGGCAACGGGGGCCTGGCCTATGTGCCGAAGGGCCGCCTGACCGTGGCCGACGTGTGCCGGCTGGCCCGCGACTCGGGGGGCGTGGCCGTGCTCGCCCACCCGTACACGATCGGACTGGCGGGTGATGCGCTGGCCGGTGCCGTGGCCGACATGGCCGGAGCCGGCCTGTCCGGGCTGGAGGCCGTCTACGGCCGGTACTCGCCCCGCCAGCGCACCGACCTGGGCAACCTGGCCCGTCGCTTCGGCCTGGTGGCCACCGGCGGCTCCGACTTCCACGGAGTCACCAAGCCCGATCTGCACGTGGGGACCGGCACCGGGGACCTGAAGGTGCCCGACCGTGTCCTGGACCAGCTCGAGGCCGCCCGACCGGGCACCTGACCCGGCTGTCGGCCGGCGGCGCCGGAGCGGTCAGTTGGTCACGGGGGCCAGGTCGTCGAGGAGGTCGGGCAGTCGGCCCCGCCAGGCTCCGGTGGCCACGGCGAGGTCCAGGTCGACCAGGTCGTCGACGACGATCCGGTCCCCGCCGGCGGTGCCCAGCACCCGGAACCCGACACCGGCATCCGCCGCCCGCGACAGCAGCTCGTGGCTGCGGGTCGTGCACACGACCACCCGGGAGGGCGCCTCGGTGAACAGTTCGTGGTGGTCGGCCACACCGGACACGGTGAGCCCGATCCCCGACCGGACAGCCAGCTCGGCCAGGGCCACGCCGAGACCACCGCCCGACACGTCGTGGATCCCGTCCACCAGCCCGGTGCCACCGGCCACGGCCTCGGCCACCAGCCCGGCCACCAGGTCGACCAGGCGGCCGTGCCCGGCCAGGTCGATCGGAGGGAGCGTGCCGTTGCGGTGGTGACGCAGCTGGACCGCCCACCGCGACCCGGCGAGCGACGGCGGCCGACGACGGGCGTCCGACGTGCCGACGCTGGCATCGAGCAGGACGAGCGTGCCGCCCTCCACCAGGGTGACGCCCGGGGGCCGGGCGACCAGCCGGTCGATCAGCCCCAGCCCGCCGATGACCGGGGTGGGGTCGATGTCCTTGCCGTGGCTCTCGTTGTAGAGGCTGACGTTGCCGCCGATCACCGGCAGGCCCAGTGCCAGGCAGGCCTCGCCCATGCCGTCGATCGCCTCCGACAGCTGCCACATCACCTCGGGGTGCTCGGGGCTGCCGAAGTTGAGGCAGTTGACCACCGCCTTGGGGGTGGCGCCGGCACAGGCCAGGTTGAGCGCCGCCTCGGCCACCGTGGCCGCCGTGCCGGCCCGGGGATCCAGGGAGCACCACGTCGGGTTGGAGTCGGTGGTGAGGGCGAGTCCCCGCTCCGAAGCCGGCAGGCCGGGCGCGGCCAGGCGCAGCACCGCACTGTCGCCGCCGGGTCCCTCGACGGTGTTCAGGAACAGCTGGTGGTCGTACTGCCGGTAGACCCAGGTCGGGTCGGCCAGCAGGGTGAGCACGTCGCGTCCGCAGTCGGACGGGGCCGGCAGGGCCCCCGGATCGTCGGCCAGGCGGGCGTCCTGGTCGGCCGGGCGGGCGATCGGCCGGTGGTAGAGCGGGGCGTCCTCGCTGAGCGCGACGGCCGGCACGTCCCCGAGCACCGGGCCGTCGAAGCCGTCGAGGATCCGCAGCCGACCCGGCCCACCCGCGGGCGCCTCGGTCACCCGGCCCACGACGGCGGCCCGGACCTCCCACTTGGCGCACAGCTCCTGCACCCGGGGCAGGTCGTCCGGGGTGACGATGGCGAGCATCCGCTCCTGGCTCTCCGAGGTCATCACCTCGTAGTCGGCCATGCCGGGCTCGCGCCGCGGCACCGCCGAGACGTCGACGTCCATCCCCAC